>Ga0310121_10000687_pt1 | contig 36313 bp, 35 predicted proteins | sample CB27_Tmax_986_MG_FD_203504 | JGI IMG/M metagenome (GOLD analysis project Ga0310121, IMG submission 203504) | Marine microbial communities from Western Arctic Ocean, Canada - CB27_Tmax_986 | ecosystem: Environmental > Aquatic > Marine > Oceanic | place: Canada: Western Arctic Ocean | collected...
GCGCGCGGGGTGGGGGAGTAGGGGCGGGGTCGTGCTTCCGCGTCAAGCGCCGGCTAACGCGCCGATCAGTCGGGCAGGTTGTCGATCGGGAGAGGCTCGATCTCGTCGGCGAGGGGGAAGCCGAAGACGCGGCCGTAGAAATAGAGTTCGCCCTCGAGAGCGCGCTTGATATTGGCGGCGCGCCGGAAGCCATGCTGTTCGCCTTCGAAGGCGGTGTAGGCGACGGGCAGCCCCTTCTCGCGCAGCCCGTCGGCCATGCGCTGCGACTGGTCGGGCAGAACGATCTTGTCCTCCAGACCCTGGAAGAAGGCGACGGGGCAGTTGAGCAGGTCGGTGTGGTGGATCGGAGAGCGCTCGTCGTAGAGGTCCTTGCGCTCGGGGTAGGGGCCGATCATGGAATCGAGATAGCGCGACTCGAACTTGTGCGTGTCGGTGGCCAGGCCGCTGGCGTCGCTGACGCCGAAGTGGGAAGTGCCGGCGGCGAAGAAGTCGCGGAAGGTGAGCGCGCAGAGCGTGGTCCAGCCGCCAGCGCTGCCGCCCGTGATGGCGCAGCGCGCGGGGTCGACGTCGCCACGCTCGATCAGGAACTTGGCGCCGTTGATGCAGTCGTCGACGTCGAGGATGCCCCAGTTACCGTTGAGCCGGCGTCGATAGGCGGTGCCGTAGCCGGTGCTGCCGCCGTAGTTGACGTCGAGCACGGCGATGCCCCTGCTGGTCCAATATTGCGTGCCGAGACGGAGCGTATCGGAGGTGGCGCCGGTGGGGCCGCCGTGGCTCATGACGAGCAGCGGCGGGCGCTCGTCGTCGGGGGCGGTGAAATCGGCGTTGGCGGGCGGGTAGTAGTAGGCGTAGGCGGTCAGGCCAGCCTCGGTCGGGAACTCGATCGCTTCGGGCGCTGAGAAGTAGCCCTCATCGATCTCTAACGAGCTCGACGTCTGGAGTTCGGTGCAGGTCTGCGTTTCGGGGTCGAAGAGGACCGCGGCGGCGAGGCGGGTGGGGCTGGCGGCGACGAACGTGACCCGGCCCGCGGCGGAGTCGTAGTTGCCGAAGCTGGTGTAGGGCGTCTCGATCTCGGTCAGATCGCCGCTCTCAAGGTCGATGGTGTGGAGCCGCGAGCGCCCGTCGCGGGCGATGTCGGCAACGGCCGTCCGCTTGTCGAGGATGGCGTAGCCGTTGTTGTCGAAGACCCACATGGGGCGGCCCATCTCGGCCTCGATCGAGACGACTTGCTCGACGCCGCTCCCGTTGTAGCGGTAGAGGTTCCACCACCCGCTGCGATCGGAGACGAAGTAGAGCTGACCGTCGGGCGCCCATTCGGGCTGGCAGATCGATTCGTCGACGGCGCCCGCCACGGACTCGACGGAGACGGGCACGCCGCCGGCGTCGAGCGTCGCGACCTGCAAGTCGCAACCGTCCCAAGGCATGTTGGGGTGGTCCCACTGCAGCCAGGCGAGGCGACTGCCGTCGGGGCTGAGGCGAGGGTTGGCGTAGAAGTCATGGCCCGTGGCGAGGGCGGCCGGGTCTTGCATGGCGCCGGCGGTCGTGGGGTCGAGAGAGACGAGATAGTTGCGGGCCTCCTCGCCGGAGCGCGTGTGGTCTTCGCAGACGGCGACCAGGCGGTCGCGACGGGCGTCGTAGATCATGTCGGCGAAGCGCAGTTCGCCGTCGTTGCCGCGGGCTGGGGGCGTGATCGGAGTGGGCTCGGGTGCGTCGTCGGAGCGGCGGTAGAGGCGCTGGTCGGCGAAGTTGGCGAAGTAGGTGACGCCTTGGTGGACGAGGACGGCCGCGCCGCCGTATTCGTGGACGCGCGTGCGGGCGTTGAAGCTGGGCGGGATGAGGCCGGTCGACGAGCCGTCGGGCTCGCGGCGAACGAGGACGTTGCGGCCCTCTTCGGCAGGGCGGCCTTCGAGCCAGTGGGTGGTCTCGCCGTCGAGGGCTGTGCCGTTCAAGCGGATCGTGGCGGCGTTCATTAGGTCCGCCGTGATGGGGGATTTCCAGGCACCGTACGGGGCGGTCTGTGGGGGGGAGTCGGACATCAGTACACCTCTCGCCGGCGGATCGTAGAGCAGGACGCGCCAGGGAGGGGAGCGGGCGGGTAGCCTGTGCCGCGACCGATGGGGGGAGCCAGTGACGACACGATCGGACGCGACGTCGAACGCGGGGGGAATCCCGCCGCGGCGGCCGGAGGACCAGCCGCTGGCCGACGACGTGCGTCGTCTGGGGGCGCGGCTGGGGCAGACGATCGCGGATCTGCAAGGCGACGACGTGCTGGCGGACGTGGAGCGCCTGCGCGAGTTGACGCGTCGACGGCGGGGCACGGCGGGCGAGGCAGCAGAGCCGGAGCTGCTGGGCGAGATCGCGTCGCTGATCGAGGGCTGGGATCTGGAGCGAGCGGAGGCGATGGTACGCGCGTTCGCGATCTACTTCCAGTTGGTCAACACGGCGGAGGAGACGCATCGCGTGCGGCGGCGGCGAGCGTACGAGCGAGTCGCGGACGCTCCACCCGCACCGCGCTCCTTGGCCGCGACCCTGGTCGAACTGCGCGAGGCGGGTGCGGAACCGGCGGCCTTGGGCGAGGCGATCGCCCAGATGTCGTTGCGGCCGGTGATGACAGCGCATCCGACCGAATCGACGCGACGCACGACGCAGGCCAAGCTGCGCGCGATCCATGACGCGCTGCTGCGGCGAGACGATTCGGCGGCTTCGCAGCGTGACGCGATAGACGACGCAATCGGAATGCAGATCGAGGCGTTGTGGCAGTCGGACCAGTTGCGTCATCGACGGCCGACGGTGCTAGAAGAGGTGCGACTGATCCTGGACGTGTTCGACGGGACGCTGTGGGACGCCGTACCGGGCGTGATAGGGGAGCTGCGTCGCGCGTCGGCGGCGGCGGGTGTTGAGTTGCCGGAGGGCGTCCATCCGCTTGGGTTGGGCTCGTGGATGGGCGGCGACCGCGACGGCAATCCCAACGTGACGCCGCTGGTGACGCGGCAGACCGTGCTGGTGATGAAGGAGCGGGCGCTGCTGCGCTACCTGGGGGCGATGCGTGAACTGGTACCGCTGCTGTCGCACTCGGCGCGGCGGGTGGCGATCCTGCCAGCGCTGCTGGCGTCCGTGGAGGTGGATGGGACGTCGATGCCGCTGGTCGCCGATCGAAACGCGGAGACCTATCGCTACGAGCCGTATCGGCTCAAGTTGACGTACATGGCGGCGCGGCTGCAGGCGAACCTGGCCGAGACGCACTCCGCCCTGGAGGTCGACGAGTTGCGGGCTCTGCCGGGCCAGCTCGACGCGCGGGCGGCGGAACGGGAGGCGGCGGAAGACGGCGAAGCCTACCTCGGGGCCAAGCAGTTGGAGACGGACCTGCAGCTGATCGTCGCGAGTTTGCGCGGTCACGGCGCGGAGGCGGCGGTGCGGACGGTGCAGGTGCTGATCGACCGGGTGCGGGCGTTCGGCTTCGTGCTGGCGACGCTGGACGTACGCCAGCACGCGGAGCGCTTCGCGGCGGCGGTCGATGAGATTGCCGGGGCGGTGGAGGCGATCGACGGCGGGCGTCGCTACGGGGAGCTGTCGGACGCGGAGCGCGTGGCCTGGCTGGGCGCGGAGCTGATGGGGCGGAGACCCCTGATACCGCCCGGCGCGACTTTCTCCGACGAGACGCAGGAGATGTTGGACACGTTTGAGGCGATCCGCTTCGCGCGGGCGCACAACGGACCGGGTGGGGTGGAGTCGTGCATCGTCTCGATGACGGAGGGCGTGGCCGACGTTCTGGCGCCGATGGTGCTGGCGCGCGAGGCGCAGTTGCTGGGCTGGGAAGGGGAGGAGTTCGTCTCGTCGATTGGGATCGTGCCGCTGTTCGAGCGGTTGCAGGACCTGCGCCAGGCGCCGGCGGTAATGCGTGAGCTGTTCGCCGACCCGCTTTATCGACGGCAACTGGCGGCACACGGCGACGTGCAGGAGATCATGATCGGCTACTCCGACTCCGCCAAGCAGGTGGGGATCCTGCCCGCCGCCTGGGGGCTGTACCGCGCGCAAGAGGAGTTGCTGGAGGTGGCGGCGGCGGCAGACGTGCGGCTGGTCCTGTTCCACGGCCGCGGGGGAACGGTGAGCCGGGGCGGGGGGCCGTCGCACGACGCGATCCTGGCGCAGCCGCCGGGCGCCGTGGCGGGAGGGATCAAGTACACGGAGCAGGGCGAGATGATCCAGTTCACCTACGGCTTGCCAGCGATCGCGGCGTGGAATCTGGAGCAGGCGACGGCGGCGGTGCTGGCACACTGCTTCCAGGACTGGCGCGACGACGTGAGCGAAGCCGACCAAGGTCGCTTCCGAGCGGCGATGGACGAGCTGGCGGAGTCGGCGCAGGAAGCGTACCGAGTCCAGATCCACGAATCGCCGGCGCTGTTCGAGTATTTCCATCGCGTCACGCCGCTGGCGGAGTTGGGCATGATGCCGATCGGGTCGCGGCCCGCCTACCGGCCGCAGGTCGGTGGCGCTCAGTCGATCGACTCGCTGCGCGCGATCCCCTGGGTCTTCGGCTGGATGCAGTCGCGGCACGTGCTGACGGGCTGGATGGGGGTGGGCACAGCGCTGGAGTCGTACATCGAGGCGCACGGCGAAGAGGGGCTGGCCTTGCTGCGCGACATGCGCACGCGCTGGCCGTTCTTTGCGTCGTTCATCTCGAATGTGGAGATGGTCTGCGCCAAGGCCGACCTCGATGTCGCGGAGCACTACGTGCGGATCTTGGGCGACAGCGAGACGGCGCCCGCGATCTTCGCCTCGCTGCGGACCGAGTTCGAGCGCACGGTGGCGGGGATCGGGCGGGTGGCCGGGATCGAGCGGCTGCTGGAGGGGAATCCGGTCCTGCGGCGCTCGGTGGACCTGCGCAATCCGTACGTCGATGCGCTGTCGTTCTTGCAGGTGGCGCTGCTTCAGCGTCGGCGGGCGGGGACGGAGGAGGCGGACAGCGAGCAGTTGCTGGAGGCGATTCTGCGCTCGATCAACGGAGTGGCGGCAGGGCTCCGCAACACGGGGTGAGCGGCACGACCGAGAGACGGCGCTGCGGCGCGGTCAAACGGTTTATCCGGCTGCGACAGCTTCTCGGACGCGGGGCAGGACCTCTTCGGTCATGCGCTGATACTGGCCGCGTTGGTCCCAGCCGGTAACGCGCAGGGTGATCGACTTGGCACCGTCGGCGACCAGCGCGCGGAGATGCGCGACGACTTCGTCGGGCGTGCCGGCGGCGGTCCAGTTGGCGACCATCTCGGCGGAGAAGACGGGGCCGTAGTAATCGTCGAGGAAGCGCTTCGACTCTTCGAGGCAGGTGTCGCGGTCGGGGCCGATCAGGATGTTGTGATAGGCCATGTTGGGGAAGGACGCATCGTCGCGGCCTTCCTCGGCCAGGAAAGCCTGAATCTTGGTCCAGTTGGTCTTAAACATTTCGGGGAACATCTGCACGGTCATCCAGCCGTCGGCCATACGCCCGACGCGGTGCAGCGCCCGCTCCCAGACGTGCTCGCGATCCGTGGCCGGGGAGGGGTTCGAGGCGATCCAGATCGGGCAGGGATCCTGCATAGGCTTGGGCTCGATGAAGGCGTCCTCGTAGCTGTGCCACTTGCCCTCGACGCTGACCCGGTCCTCGCTCCAGAGACGACGCACGATGTCGATGTTCTCCTCCAGGCGGGCGGCGCGTTCCTTGTCGAGGACGCCCCAGTTGGCACCCTCGGCGGCGCTGGCGCCGCCTTGGACGATGCCGGTGCATGCGGGCGAGCAGCATGCGGCCCTGCGAGAGGAAGTCGAGGTTGGCCCACTGGTAGGCGAAGACGAAGGGATCGCGCACGGGGAAGGAGGCCATGCAGCCGACGCCCAGCGTGACGCGATCCGTGACACCGACCAGCGCGCCGAGCAGCGTGAGCGCCTCGGGGCGGGGCTTGGCCATCAAGCTGTCGCCGACCCAGATCGAGTCGAAGAGGGGGTCGGCGTCGGCCTGGCGGGCGAGGTCGAGCATCTCGGGCACGGAAGTCGCGCCGAAAAGGGCGCCGCGTTGGGGCAGGGTGAGGCCGAAGCTGAGGTCGGGCATGGGGGCTCCTTCGGGGTGGGCAGGATAGGTGTTTTCGTGGCCGGGCTGTATCGAGGCCGTTGGGGCACAGGAGAGGGACGTTCGCAACCCTGCTGAAGTCGCAGATCGATGGGGCGTAGGGGGCTCAGCGGTCGGCGCAGGGGCCGGCTGCGTCTGAGAGGAACGCCGGGGAGCGCAAATATGCAATGCTCAGCGCTGAAGCGCGGGCCTGAAAGAGTTGATCACGATGACACGGATCTACCGCTCGCAGCAGGAGTGCCCGGTGGCGCGCACGCTGAACATCGTGGGCGACCGCTGGACGGTGCTCGTGCTGCGTGACCTGGCCAACGGGCAGCGTCGGTTCAATGACTTGCTCGCTTCGCTGGAGGGGATCTCGCCGAACCTGCTGGCGGACCGGCTCAAGCGGCTGGAAGAGCACGGCATGGTGGAGCGGGTCTTCTACAGCCAGCATCCGCCACGGGCCGAGTACCACCTGACGGAGAAAGGCTCCGACTTCGGTGGGGTGCTGGATGCGATGTTCTCGTGGGGCCGGAAACACGCGGGGGTCGGAACCGGGTCCTAGCCCGCGCCACGGTCCCGTTCCTAACCGGCACGACCGGCGCTCTCCGTCCACCCACGCAGTCTCACTAGCCCTCGACACGCTGCCACTGGACGAGGGTGTAGGGCGGGTCCTCGTCGTTGTGGTGCTCGAAGACCGCCTCGACTTCGTCGCCGATGGTGATTGGGTCGCGCGGCTCGCCGAGCAGGTTGCCGACCATGCGGATATCGCCCGCGTGGGGCAGTTCGATCAGGACAACCATGTAGGGGCAGCCGTCGGCCAAGGCAGGGTGAACCGGGTGCCAGACGCGTTCCCAGGAGTAGACCTTGCCGCGCGGTGCGACGTCGATCCAGTTGAGGTCGAAGGAGTGGCAGGCGTGGCAGATCCACTCGGGGCCCCAGAGGTGCTGGCCACAACCGTTGCACTGCTGGATACGGAGGATGCCCTCGCGCGCGCCCTCCCAGTAGGGGGCGTCGAGGCCGTCGCCCTGGGGGGAGGGGCCGGGCATGCCGGAGGGCAGATAGCTTTGGTCGGTGCTCTTGGCGGGTGTCACAAGGTCGCCTCCGAGCCTAGCAAGAGATCGCTGACCGGCTCGACCATGGGCCCGGACGCGACGAGCGAGACGTCGACGTTGGGCACCTGGTTGGGCGACTGGCCGCGAATCTGGCGGACCGCTTCGATCTGCAGTTCCAGGCCGTGCATGTAGCACTCGGCCAGGTTGCCGCCGCTGGTGTTGACGGGCATCTTGCCGTCCGGCGCGCGCATGTTTTCGAAGGTGATGAATTCGTTGGCGGTCTCGTAGGTGCAGAGGCCGTGCTCGATGATGCTCATCACGACGCCGCCAGTGAAGTTCTCGTAAACCTGGGCGACCTGAACGTCTTGCGGGCCCATCTTGGCCATCTCGTACATGTGCGGGGCGACGGTCTTGAAGTTGGAGGTGGCGTAATCGGGAGCGTTGTGGACGCCGGCGGCGGCACGACTGGGGACACCGGTGGCGACGCCCATGATGTAGGCCGGTGTCTGCTTGAGGTCCTTGGCGCGATCGGCGGGCATCAGCACCAGCGCGGCGGCGCCGTCGTTCTCCTGGCAGCAATCGAAGAGATGGAAGGGCTCCACGATCCAGCGCGAGTTGTCGTAGTCCTCGGAGCTGAGCGGGCGGCCGTACATGACGGCGCGCGGGTTCTGTTGCGCGTGGTGATAGGAGGCGAGCGAGCAGGCCTTCAGCGTCTCCGCGCTGACGCCCTCGTCGCGGAAGAGGCGCTGCACGCGCATGGCGAACGACTGCGCGGGCGACATCAGGCCGTACGGGGCCGTGAACGCGCCCCGACCTTGGATGCGCGGCACCTGCGCGCCCTGGCCGAAGCGACCGAATTGGCCTTGCGCCAGCGCGCGGAAGACGACGACGCAGTCGGCGTAGCCGGAGGCCACGGCGGCAGCGGCGTTGCCAACCGCTCCGGAGCCACCGCCACCGCCACCACCCCACTGCATGTTGGAGAAGCGCAGCTCGGGGATGCCGAGCGCGGCCGCCAAGCGCGGTGGGTCGTTGCGGTCGTTGGAGTAAGAGGCGAAGCCGTCGACCTCGCTGGGCGAGATACCGGCGTCTTCGCAGGCCTTGAGGATGGCTTCGAGGCCGAGCTTGAACTCGGCGTCGGGAGCCTGACCTCGCTTGTAGTAGGTCGTCTCGCCGATGCCGACGATCGCGACCTGGCCGCGCATAGAACGCTCACTCATACGGAATTCCCTTCCCCCAAGCGGAACTTTCGGGTCGGAGCGTAGGGTACCGGGACTGACGAAGAGGCGAAAGCGCCCTCGGAAAGGGCGGTGGCACCCAGTGCAGGATCTGACCGGCCAGACGAAGTCCGAGGCGCTCCATGTTGTGCTGTGAGCCGGTGGAGACGCCTGTACGGCTGACGAGCAATTCGCTGCCCATGGCAGCGGCGACGGCGCTGCCATGGTGGAGCAAACGCGGTCTGACAGCCGCAGTTGCGCTGCGCGCGCAGTGTGGCGCCACCCGCCAGGTAGGCGATGCGGTCGTGGACCCAGAGCAGGCCCATGGCGACCGGGGCGCCGTCCAGTTCGGCGACGAACATGTGGTTGTTGGGGTTGTCGACCTGGCAGGGGAGGTAGTCGCGTGCGAAGTCGCGGTCGCCGGGAGGGAACTCAAATCCGTCGACGTAGAGCGACTCGCACCTGCCCAGCTTCGGCTGCGCCAACCTCCCTGACGATTGGGTGGTCACCGCTGGACGCTTCCGGCTGAGCGTCGGCGGCTCCCGGTATGCCGTAGAGGATGGTGTCCATGCGCTCGGGCCGCAGGCCTCAACTCGTGAGCAGATCGGCAAGCACGGGGGTGAGTTCGCTGGCGATGGTTTCCGCGAAGAAGGGAGCGCCCTGAAAGTAGACGGGGATGGGCGCGAGGGCTTCCAGGTCATCGGCGCGGATGGTGCGGACGATGTTCATCCAGGGGAAGGGCACGTTGATGCTGCGTCGGACGCGGGCTTCGCCGAAGCGGGCGAGCTCGATGCCGCCGGGGTTGCCTGGGAGGGTGCTGGCGGCGGCCGCACGGAGGCGCGTGTGTTCCAACGATCGCGACGTCGATCCGTCGCGCGATCTCGGCGCTGATGGGGGGTGGCGCGGGAGTCACGAGATCGCGGCGGCGGCGGCGAGTTGGGCGATCTCGTCGTCGGGCAGGGCGAGGATGTCGCGCAGGACGTGATCGGTGTCTTCGCCCAGGGCGGGGGCGGCTTTGCGCAGGCGGCCGGGGGTCTCCGAGAAGCGCGTGACGAGGCCGTCGTAGGGGGTGGAGCCCATCACGCTGTGCTCAAGCTCGACGAAGAACTCGCGATGCTTGAGCTGGCGGTCGTCGTAGAGATCGCTGGGCCAGAGCACGACCGAGGCCGGCACGCCGCAGGCGCGCAGCTGCCCGGCCAGTTCGAAACCGTCCTGATCGGCTGTCCAGACGCGCAGTACCTCATCGATGGCTGCGTGTTGCCCGAACCGGGCGTCGAGCGCGTCCAGCGCGGAATCGGCGAACGCGTCGAGCGGGGCGAGGCTGCGCAGCGCACGCCACTGGTCGGCGGTTTCGACGGCGATCGCGATCCAGCGTTCGTCGCCGGCGGCGGGGTAGACGCCGTGTGGCGCCGCGTAGAGCGAGTCGTGCCCAGCCGCGGGGGCGATACGACCGTTGACGGTGTAGTCGAGCAGGAGCGGCTCCATGAAGTGGATCGCGGCCTCGACCTGCGAGTGATCGATGTACTGGCCTTCGCCCGTGCGCGCGCGATGGATCAGCGCGGCGCTGAGGGCGGCGACGCCGAAGCGCGGGTTGATGAAGTCGGTGTAAGCGCCCCAGGGGCCACAAGGCGCACGGTCGGGCCAGCCGGTGATGTACATGAGTCCAGCCAAGGAGGCGCCCTGATTGCCGAAGCCGGTGTAGCCGGCCTCGGGGCCGGTCTGGCCACGCAGGCAAGTGCTGAGCATGACCAGATCGGGGCGGTCCTTGCTGAGGCTGGCGTAGTCTAGTCCGAATTTCGCCATGGTGCCGGGAGTGAACGACTCGACGACGACGTCGGCCCAGTCGACCAAACGCCGGGCGAGCCGCCGGCCCTCCTCCGTCGCAAGGTTGGTGGCCAGTCCGAGCTTGGAGCTGTTGAAGTTGGCCATGAACTGGGCGTTGTCGAGGCCTGCCTCGCCACGCTTGTAGGGCGGCACGAGGCGGAGGATGTCGGGGCGGGTGAGCGACTCGACGTGGACGACGGTCGCTCCGTGGTCGGCGAGGGCTTTGGAGATGATCGGGCCGACGCCGACCCAAGCGAAGTCGGCAACCTTCAAGCCATCGAACGCGCCGCGACGGTCGCCGCTGGCCTGGAGCAGGTCGCTGGGCATCGCCCGCGGCGGGCGGGGCGCCTCGACCAGGTCCTGGTCCTGAGCGAGGCTGGGAGCCGGTCGATCGAGGCTGATCGGGGTGGCGGAGAGCTTGGCGAAGGGGCCAGGGTGGAGCCGGCCGTCGATCGGCGTCCAGTAGTCGCGCGCGGCGAGCTGGGGGTCGTTGAGGAGATGCTCGGCGTTGTAGATCGCGCCCATGAGCATACGGTTGGGGACTGCGAAGGCCTGGATCTCGGCCAGCGTCTTGGTCTTGATGAAGGCGGCCACGACGTCGATCGACTCGGCCACCGCCTGGGGCGTGAGCTCCTTCTGGACGACCAGGGAGATCCAGTTGGCCCAGTCGATCCCTTGGAGATGTGCGGGCAAGGGGCTGGTCTGCTGGACCCAATCGAGGGCGGCGGCATGCGTACGACCGCCAACCAGCGGCAGCGCGATGCCGTAGGTGATCTGGCCGTCGGCGCAGTCCAGCACCGGCGGTATGAGCAGACCGGGGAAGAGTTCGGCGGGCGGGTCGCCGCGATGGCTGCCGCCCTGGGGCGGGTCGTCGTCGTGGTTGGGCGGGTAGCCGGTGGCGTTCATCAGGGTCCAGACGATGGCCGCCTGCATGGAGACGTCGAGCTGTTGTCCGAGACCGGAGCGCTGGCGCTCGTACAGCGCGACGACGACGTCGGCCGCGGCCTGGGCCCCGGCGTGGAAGCCGGCCTGCGGGTAGCCGACAGGCAGCGGCGGGCGGTCATGGTCGCCCTGCATCGAGAGCAGGCCGCCTGCCGCTTCGAGAGTGAGATCGGTGGCGGGGTCGCCGGCCTGCGGGCCGGTCTGGCCGTAGGGCGTGATCGAGACGTAGATCAGGCTGGGATTGAGCACGCCGATCATGCTGTAGTCGAGGCCGTAGCTTTCGAGCTGGCCGGGATCGCCGGACTCGATGAAGACGTCGGCTTCGAGCAGGAGACGGCGCAACTGGGCGCGCTGGGCGCCGTTGTCGATGTCGAGCACGACGCTGCGCTTGCCGAGGCCGAGGGCGGCCCAGAAGAGTGAGTCACCGGGCTCGGCATTGGTTTCGGGGTCGCCGGAGGGGCTTTCAGGGCCGCGGGAGGGCCCCCGGGGGCCGAACGGCGGCAGGCGGCGGGAGTCGACGCCTTGTGGCGGCTCGACTTTGATCACTTCGGCGCCGAGGTCGGCCAGGATGCGCCCGGCCATCTCGCCACGGGGCGTGGCGAAGTCGATCACGCGTATGTGGTTGAGCGGGCCCGTCATGGCTAAGCTGTGCCTCGTCCCCAACGCTCACATCTTGGCGATGATCTGGGTGCTGAACTCTTCGATCAACTCACGCGCACTGCCCTGCACGGTCTGGATGGCGAGGTTGTCGACGCCGGCCGCCTCCAGCCCCTTGAGCCGCTCGATGATCTCGTCGGGCGTGCCGGTGAAGGTGCGGGCCAGCGTCTGCTCGTTGACGAACTGCTCTTCGCCGGGCTTGAGGTAGGCAAGATGCCCTTCGTGAACGTCGAGGTAGCGGCGGTCCTCGGGCGAGCCGGTCTCGGCGGTGTAGCCGTCGATGTAGGTCTTGTAGACGTTGGCCAATTCGGGGGCGTTGAGACCCAGGTTGGAGCCGGGGCCATGCTCCGCTTCCCAGGCGGCGTGCAGGCCGGGCATGACCGCCCAGCCAAGCCGGTCAACGACGCGCTGTGAGTCGCGCGCCTCGCCGGGCTGGAGCACGCAGCCCATGCCGAGAATAACTGTGTAGGGTTTCGTGCCACCGTCGAAGGGGGCGTCGCGTCCCGCGTCCTGCGCGGCCTGCGCGATTCGGTCGTAGCCCGCGGCGAAGGCGTCGGGCGGTTGGCTGGTCGTGATCCAGCCGTCGCCGACTTCGCCGGTCACGGCCTGCGCCTTGGGACCGTTGGCGGCGACGTAGATCGGGATGTGATCCTCGATGTTGAGGAAGCCACGCTCGGTGTCGGGGTGTAGGAGGCGGATCCAGCGCTCGCGCTCACCCTCGCGGAAGAGCACGTCGTCGCCGTCGAGCAGGCCGCGGACTTGGGCGATGTAGTCCCGCATCGACTGCGCACTCATCGCGGGCAAGCCCATCGTGTTGCGGCCGGTGAAGCCGGTACCGACGCCGAGGATGGCACGGCCAGGGGCGAGGTAGTTGATCGTGGCGATGGCGGAGGCGGTGACGGGGGCGATGCGGTTGGAGGGGATGGCGACGAGCGTGCCCAGCTTGAGCCGGCTGGTGTGCTCGGCGGCGAGCGCCATGGTGGCGTAGACGTCGCTGTAGAGCAGTTGGGAGTCGTAGAACCAGGCGTGCGTGAAACCGCTGTCCTCGGCCAGTTGGGCGTCTTTCCAGGCCTCGATGTAACTGGGAAAGGTGATGCCGAAGTCCACGGTGGTACGCTCCAGACTTCTTTTCGCCCGGTCAGGGGCGCGGGTCGATCGGGGCAAGGGTGCCGAGTCGTTGTTCGACGGCTTCCGCGGCGTCGAGGCAGAGATCCTCGCGGTAGCGGGGGCCGATGCTCTGGACGCCCTGGGGGAACTCGCGGCCGTCGATCGCGGCGGTGCCGGTGGGAAGCGCGACGGATGGGAGGCCGAGGACGTTGGCGGCGAGCGTGAGGCGGATGTCGTTCACGTGCTTGGCAGCCTCATCTGAGCCGGCGACGTCGACGCCGACCTTGAACGGTTGCGTCTGATAGACGGGGCCGAGGATGAGTGGCTGCTGCGCTTGGAAGAGTGACCAAGCCTTGGCCAGCTCGGTGCGGCGGCTGAGGGCGCGCATGTAGCTCAGCTCGTCGAGGGCGTTGACGTCGCCGATCGCGAGGTGGAGGAAGTGCATGGCGTCCTGACTGGCGACACCCTCCATGAGCGACAGGAAGACCCGCTTGGTCTCGTGCCAGACGAGATCGGTCCAGTTCTCGACGAGATCGGCCATCTCGGGCGGCTCGGCCGCTTCGACGACGTAGCCGACGTCGGAGAGGGCAGCGGCGGCGGAGCGGACGGATTCGGCGGTGGCATCGTCTACGTTGTCGCCGCCAGCAGTCTTGGTCACGGCGACACGGATCGGGCCGTTGGAGCGGCCCTGCAGGGGGGCGGGGATCCAGCCCGGGTCACGCGGGTCGGGTTGGCTCATGATGCTCAGGGCGAGGCGCAAGTCGGCGACCGTGCGGGCCATCGGGCCCTGCACCGCCATGAGTTGGACGGCCTGTGGGGCAGCGGTGGGGGCGAGGTCGGAGGCGGAGGGGACGCGACCCTGCGTGGGGCGGATGGCGGTGGTGCCGCAACAGCGCGAAGGCCAGCGCAGCGAGCCGCCCAGGTCGTTGCCGTTGCCGAGCGGGGTCATGCCCGCCGCGAGCGCAGCGGCGCCGCCGCCGCTGGAGCCACCGGGAGTGCGCGTGGAATCCCAGGGGTTCAGCGTGGGCCCTCGCAGGTCGTTGTCGGTGTGCCAGCGCATGCCAAAGTCGGGCAGGTTGGTGCGGCCGATCGGGATCGCGCCGGCATTCTTGAGGTGGGCGATGCTGGGGGCGTCCTTGAACGGAACGGCGTCAGCGAATGCGGCGATGCCGTTGGTCGTGGGGCTGCCGGCCAGATCGACGTTCTCTTTGATCGTCATCGGCACGCCGTGCAGCGGGCCCACCTCGTCGCCGGCGGCGAGGGCGGCGTCGGCCGTGTCGGCGGCCTCGCGAGCCTCGTCGGCGAGGACGACTGTGACGGCGTTGAGTGCGCCGTTGACGGCGTCGATGCGGTCGAGGTGGGCGTCGATCACCGCGCGGGCGCTGACGTCCTTCGAGCGGATCTTGGTGGCAAGGTCGATGGCGCTGAGCCGCCAGAGGTCCGTTGGCATCGTGGGGTCTCCTGGGGCGGGAGGCTAACGGATGGGAGCGACGATCGGGCTGAAGTCAGCGGATGGAGTCGTCGAAGTCGAGGCCGGCTTGGCCGGATTCGAGTAAGGCGTCGTACTCGGCGTCGCTGAGGCCGATCACCTCTTTGTAGACGTACTCGTTGTCCTCACCCAGCGCGACGGGCGGCTTGTCGGCGCCGACCGGGGTCTCCGAGAAGCGGTAGAAGGGCACGTTGAAGAGGAAGCTGCCGACGTCGTCGTGCAGCGTCTGCGGCTGATTCAGCCCGCGCGCCTGGACGTGCGCATCCTCGAAGAGGCGGGAGGCCTCCAGCACGGGGGCGGCAGCGATGCCGGCGTTCTGCAGCAGGTGGAAGAGGTCGTAGTCGTCCTCGGTGCGGGTCCAGGCTGAGACGCCGTCATCGAGCGCGTCCTCGTTGGCGACGCGGCCGGCGGCGGTGTCGAAATCAGACGCCTGGGCCCAGTCGGGCTCGCCCATTGCGGCGCGCAGGGCGGTCCACTCGTCGTCGGAGGTGACGGCGATCGAGATCCAGCGGTCGCCGCCGTCCGTGCCGTCGCCGGGCGAGCGGCAGGGGTAGGTGTTGTAGGGGGCGAAGCCATAGATCGAACGGTTGCCGACGTTCTGTGGGACTTCCCCGTTGAGCGCGTACTGCATGAAGGCCGGCGCCAGCATCGACGAAGCGGTCTCGGCCTGGGGGATCTCGACCAGCTGGCCTTCGCCGGTGCGGCGGCGATGGCGCAGGGCGGCCATGACGGCGAAGGCGCCGTGCGCGCCGGCCATGTAGTCGCCGGAGAAGATGGCCGTGGTGTGGGAGGGATCGAGGTCGCGGTAGCCACGCAGGAGCGTGTGGCCCATCACGCTTTCGAGATGGACGCCGAGCGTGCGAGCTTCGCGGTAGGGGCCGCTGAGGCCGTAGCCGGGCGCGCGCACCATGATGATGTCCTCGCGCGCGGCACGCAGCCATTCGTAGCCAAAGCCGAGCTTCTCGATCGTGTCGACGGCGTTGTTCTCGAGGAAGACATCGGATTCGGCGACGAGGCGTCGCAGCAGCTCCTTGCCTTCGGGGGTGAGGATGTCGATCGTGACGCTGTGCTTGTTGCGGTAGAGCTGAACGAAGGTGGGGCAATAGTTCCAGGGCCGGGGTCCGGGCTCGCTGTTGGGGTAGCCCGTGGCCCAGGCCAGATCACCCGCCATGAAGGCGGCAGGCGGGCGAGCGATGCCACCGCGGGTCATGGGCTGAAAGATGTGGACGTTTTCAACCTTGATCACCTCGGCGCCGAGGTCGGCCAGGAGGAGCGAGGCGAAGGTGCCGGCCCAAACGACGGTGAAGTCGAGCACGCGGACGCCTTCGAGCGGCTTCGCTCGCGTCGTTTGGGGGCTCAAGAGGAGGCCCCCTCGTGCGTGCTGATGGCGCCGGACTCGGCCAGGCGGGCGAGGCGTTCGTCGTCGATCCCGATCTCGGCGAGCACCTCGGTAGTGTGCTCGCCCAGCAAGGGGGCGGGTCGGCGCAACTCCCAGGGCGAGCCGTTCATGACGATGGGGCGGCCGGGCAGTTCAAACTGACCCATCTCGGCGTGGTCGACGTTCTGCCAGAAGCCGCGCTCGCGGAAATGCGGGTCGGCAAAGAGCTCGTCGATCGTGAAGAGCGGCCCACAGAGCACCTTGAACTGACGCGCCTCCGCCCAGATTTCGCGCTTGCTGCGCTCGATGCACCAGCCGAGGAAGTTGGCGTTGAACTCATCGACCACGTCCGGCAGGCGGTTCGTGATGGGGTCGGTGAACTTGGGGTCGTCGATCCAGTCGGGGTTGCCCAGCATCTGTGCGACGCGGGGCATGTTGTTGGAGGCCGAGGTGAACTCGACGTAGCCGTCTGCGCAGGGGTAGACGCCGGTGAGGATGCCTGAGGCGGGTCCTGGCGCGCGCAAGGTGAGACGCCCGGAGAACTGGTGACCGATCGCGGTCGCGTGCCGTCGGTCGACGCCGTTGAACTGCGCGTCGGCCATGGAGAAGTCGACCTGCTGGCCAATGCCTTGCAGCTCGGTCACGGTGAGCGCGGCCATGATCGCCGTGGCGGCTGCGGCACCGCACTCGGCCAGGGCGGCGGTGCCGTACATCTTGGTCGGTTCGCGGTCCTGGACGCCCATCGAGTACATCTCACCGGCGAAGCCGTAGAGCACGCCATCCGCGATCTTGAAGTCGCGGTAGGGGCTGTCCTGGCCGAAGGGCGTGATCGAGATGAGGGCGATCTCGGGCTTGCGCGCGTGGATGAAGTCCCAACCGATTCCGATCCGGTCGAGTGCGCCGGGGCGGAAGCTTTCGACGACGATATCGGCCTTGTCGATCAGCGCGGCGACGAGGTCGCGCGTCGAGGCCTGCTTCAGGTCGAGCACGACGGAGCGCTTGTTGGTGTTGAGGTAGAAGAAGCTGCCGCTCTTCTCGATGTGCTGATCGTTGTCCTTGAACGGGCCGACGGAACGGGCGGGGTCGCCGCTGGGGCGCTCGATCTTGACCACGTCGGCGCCGTAGTCGGCCAGCAGCTTGGTGGCGTATGGACCGGCGACCCACTCCGTGAGGTCGAGCACAGTCGCGCCGTCGAGAGGGCCCGGCATATATCGCTCCCCGACGCACGCCTCGCGTCACAACCTGCTCCGCACCCGTACCGGCGTCGATGCGAAGGCTACCGCGCGGGGAGCTTAGGGACGAAGAACGTCGGGCAGCGGCAGTGCGGCCGCCTAGCCTCGATTCGACTATGCGTCCGGCTGGTCAGGGATCGACCGTGGGAGGAGAGATGGGGAGGGAGCGCGGCGCGCTATACAGATGCCATTGAAATCCTGTCGTTATGACCTCATATTGAGGTCATTCAAAAGTCAATACTGGACGCGAAAGCCGCAAACACAGGCTGCAGGCGAAACCATGGACCACCCGATGAACGAGCTGTACTTCCAGATCTACGCCGACCAGCGCATGGCACCCCCGGTCCCGCGCGCCACCGCGGCGTCGGCGTGAGCGAGCGAGCATGCGGGCGCTGCTCGGCGCGGCGCTGACACGTCTGCGCGAACTGCTGATCGGCACACCGGTCCTGCGCACGTCGGCGCCGGACGCCCTCTCGCGCTAGCGGGGGACCGCCAATGCGTCCCAGCATCACGCCGGGGCTGGAGATACGCCAATGTCGAGACCGAGCATTTTCAAGCAGGCCAGCACGTCGACGGAGCCGCTTGCGCTCACGATACGTCCCTTGCTTGTATCCGCTGAGGAGCCGACCGAGCCCGCGGCACTGCCGGACAATGTTTTGGATCACGGGCGCGCAGTGCTGGTGTGCGGAGGCGGGCCGAACGGCGGGGGCAACGCGTTAGCCGATAACTGGTGGAGAGGGTGGCGCTCGGTCACCATCCTAGGGATTGCGCCGTCCTGCCGGTGTGGCTGACGGCCTTGATGCGAGAACGGCGAAGGCAGGCTGACGATGGAACTGACATTCGAGACGGTCATGGACGCTTTCGATGCGGCACTGGAACTCGTCGACGACGACGAACAGCGCGAGAAGCTGACGCGCGTGATCGCGGCCAGCCGCGCTTCCGTGGAGCGAGCTACGCAGGACTTGGTGGCGGGCGTCGTCGACGAGGTCAACGCCGACCTCAGCGGCCGGGCGCGCGTCGATCTGCGGGTCACGCCGGAGGGGCTGGAGGTCAGCGTCTCGACGGAGCGCGCCGTCGTCGAGGGAGAGGACGAGGAGTCCTGGCAATTCGGCGAGAGCGAGGTTGAAAAGGTGACCTTGCGCGTGCCGGTGGAGCTGAAGGATCGGGCGACGGGCGCCGCCAAAGAGTCGGGCATGTCGCTCAACGCCTGGTTTACACGCCTGCTGGCGCGCGAACTGCGCGAGCCGACGCCGGACGATTCTCGTCGCGAGGCGCGCTCACGACGTCGGGAGCGGCGCGAGGGACGCAGAGGGCGCAAGGGGCACGGCAACAGCTTGAAGGGATGGATCGGGCGGTAGGCAGAGGGCGGACGGCCGACAGCACTGCCCAGAGAACAAACGATGGAATACACACGCAGCATTGAACGAAGTTTCCCGATGCCGGCCGGCGGGCTGGTGCGCATCCAGAATCGACGTGGGGAGACGGTGATCCGCGGTGAGGATCGTGACGACATCGTCGTGACGGCGCAGATCCGAATCAACGCGATGACGCGCCAGGAAGCGGAGGACCGCTTCGATGCGTTCGCGCTGCCGATGCGCGAGAGCGAGCGATCGGTGGAGATCGGGCCGCCGCGCTACGACGAGCCGCATCCGGCAGTCTTGCTGGGCTTCTCGTTCTCGCGCTTCGTGAAGGGGCCACGATTGGACCTGCTGGTCCGGGTGCCGCGCGAAATTGAGGTCGAGGCGGAGAATCAGACGGGCACGCTGCGGCTGGACGGGATTGTGGGGCGCTGCTCGCTGGGGACGCAGCGCGGGACCGTCGAGGCGCTCAACGTCGAGGGAGAGCTGAAGATCGAGGGAAAGACGGGGCGGCTGGAGGCGCGCCATATCAAGGGGCCACTCAAGCTCGAGGCGCGCAGCGGCAAGGTAACGGTGGAGGACGTACGCGGCGACGTGGGGATCTCGACCAGCACGGGCAGCGTCAAGATCGCCGACGTGGTGGGGGAATGCCAGGCGAAGACGCGCACGGGCCGGATCCGCTTGCACGACATCGACGGGCCGATGCAGTTACAGGCGAAAACGGGATCCGTGGAGTACACGGGGCGGATGGTGCACGACGCAAACATCCGCGTGCGAACGGGAGCGGTCGTGCTGGCGATCACGCGCGACTCGGCGTTCTTCATTGATGCGGAGACGCGCACAGGGCCAGTCAGCGCCGACCTACCGGTGAATTACCTGGAAAAGCCGCCGGACGATGCCGCGACCGTGCGGGTGCGAACGACGACCGGGTCGATTCGGATCCGGCTGGCGTAGTGGCCTCGAACGCGCTAGAGCTGGGCAAGCTCGCGCTGCATCTGGGCAAGGCCCATGGGGCCGAGGTTGAGGGCGGCGGTGTGCCAGGTCTTGAGGTCGAAGTCGTCACCAGTGCGCTGTCGGGCGGCAGCGCGAGCTTCGAGCCAGAGACGCTCACCCACCTTGTAGCTGATCGCCTGTCCGGGGAAGCCGAGGTAGCGGTCGATTTCGCTGGCCAGCATGGCCTCGGGAAAGAATGAACGTTCGATCAGGAAGGGCAGCGCGATCTCGGGCGTCCAGGTCTCGCCGGGGTGGTACTGCTCGCGTTCGGGGATGGTGAGTTCGAGGTGCATGCCGATGTCGATCACGACGCGCACGGCACGCAAGGCCTGACTGGTGAGCAGGCCCATGTAGAGGCCGGGCGACTCAAGGAAGCCGAGTTCGGCCATGAGCCGCTCAGCGTAGAGTGCCCAGCCCTCGACGTAGCCGGAGGTGCCGGCCAGCAGTCGCTGATAGCGGCTCAGTTCATCGCCCAAGTAGCGCGTCTGGGCGATCTGGAGGTGGTGGCCGGGAACGCCTTCGTGATAGGCGACGGAGACTTCGCGCCAGGTGGGGAAGCGGGTGGCGCCGCCGGTGGGGTACCAAGTGCGGCCGGGCCGCGAGAAGTCTTCGGAAGGACCGGTGTAGTACATCGCCAGGGCGCCGCCGGGCGGGGCGATCATCGCCTCGATCTTCTTGATCGGTTCAGCGATGTCGAAGTGGACGCCGTCGAACTGCGCGATCGTGCCGTCCTGCAGATCCTGCATCCACTGGCGGAAGGGCTCCTCACCCTCGATCGCGCCTGCGTCGTCGTTGTTGAGCAGGTCGATCGCCTCGGCGACGGATGCGCCGGGATTGATCCGCTCGGCGGTCTCGCGCATCTGCTCCTGAATCCGCCAGAGCTCTTCCCAGCCCCAGGCGTAGGTCTCGTCGAGATCGAGTTCAATGCCGTTGAAGGCGCGCGCGTGGAGTTGATAGCGCTCGCGGCCGACGGGATCGAGCAGCTCGGCGCGGGGCAGGTAGTCGTCCTGCAGGTAGCGGGCGTGGAGCGCGTAGGCGTCGCCGGCGATCTGGGCACCCTCGACGAGCTCAGTACGCAGGGCGGCATCGCCGATCGCGGCTTCGTCGTAGGCGTCGAGCAGGGTCTGGAAGAAGGCGGGTTGGTCCTCGCGCTGGCCCGACCAAACCTCGCACTGTTGGGTGACGCCGCGCACCTGGCGGGCGGCGCTGGTCAGGCCCTCGGCGATACCCTCGTCGAGCGTGGCGCGGACACCCTCGAGCGCCTCGGGCACGAGCCGCATGCGCGTGGCGATGTTCGTCCAGTCGACGGCGGTCGCGCGCGGCATGAGGTCGAAGACGCTGCGGATGCCCTGGGTGGGCGAGTGCAGGATGTTGAGATCGCGCAGGTGAGCGCGGGCGTCGTGCAGCTCAGTGGCGAGGTCGAAGCGCTCGAGCATGACGTCGCGCGCCATGCGGTCGCGCTCCGTGGCGGGCTGTTCGTCGCGCAGGGCGGCGGCCGTGGCCGTGTCCAAGGCGTGTCGCCGTTCGATCCCGGCCGGGGAATGGTCGGTCATCTCCGTCTCGTGCCCGGGCACGCCCATGCCGGTGGCGGCGATGGGGTTGAGGGCGGCGAAGTCGTCGACGTAGCGATCGGCGATCGCGTAAATAGGGCTGGTGACCATGGGCGGGACTTTCGCTCTGGTTTCGGAGCCGGGGGGTCCTGGGGAGAGGCCTGGGCGGACGAACAGATGGGGCGGTGGGCGAGGGCCGATCCAACTCTGAGGCTATGCAGTCGGCATCGCAGAGACAAGAGGGGGTCCGCCGTAACCCCGGGGGTACCCGCGCTGCGGCGAAACACTGTTGTCATGCAGTGGGCGCGCTGTCAGGCTGACGCGAAGCGAGGCTGCCGAGCATCGTCGGAGGAGTTGAACCATGGTTGACATCGTTCCGGATCAGGCCTGGGTGCAATTGCCGAAGGACGAGGACATCTATCCACCGGCACAACGCGGCGGCGGCTACGACTTCGGCTTCGCGCTCGGGATGAGCAAGCTGCTACGTGCGCAGCCGCGGCTGGGCGCGGCCTTCGGCGCGATGTACAGCGAGGTGATGTTCTCGCCGGAGGGCGTACTGACGCGCGAGGAATGCGAGCTGGTGGCGGGGGTGACGGCAGCGGCGCAGGATTGCTACTACTGAACGACTTCCCACGTAGAGTTTCTACGTGTCGAGGGCGGCAACGACGATCTGGTGGAGGCGATCAAAGAACGACGCTGGCGCGATCTGCCGTCGTTGAGCGATCGCGAACGGGCACTCTGCGCGGTGGCCGAAAAGATGAGCGCGACGCCGACGAAGATGGTCGAGGAGGACTGGCAGCCGCTGCGCGATCTCGGATTCGATGACGCGGGCCTGCTGGAGGTGGGCCATATTGTGGGAATCTTCAACTATCTGACGCGCCTGGCCGATGGCTTCGGCTTGCAGATCGACGCGGGTACCGAAGAAGCGACGCGCAGCGGTGTGGCGCTGGAAAGGGTCAAAGCGGACTGATGGCTGCTCCACTGGACGGCATTCGCGTGCTGGAGGTTTCGAACTGGCTGGCAGCACCGAGCGCGGCAGCGCTGATGCGGGACCTGGGTGCCGAGGTGGTCAAGGTGGAACCGCCGACGGGGGACATCTTCCGCCACTTCCCGATGCGCTCGATCTACCCCGACTTCGACTTCGCGCTGCAGTACGCCTTCGAATTCGACAACCGCGGCAAGCAGTCGATCGTGATCGCGCTGGACAAGCCGGACGGTCCCGAGTTGGTGCGGCGACTGGCGGCCGACGTCGATATCTTCGTCACGAACCTGACGCAGCCGCGCCGCGAACGCTACGGCCTGACCGACGACGATGTGCTGGGCGTGAATCCGTCGCTGGTCTACGTCTCGCTGACCGGATACGGCACAAAGGGACCGGACGCGGCGCGGGCCGGCTTCGACTACTCAGCTTTCTGGGCCCGTTCCGGGATCATGGGAACCCTGGGTGAACCGCCGTCGCCGCCGCCGCTGAACCGAGGTGGACAGGGGGACCACACCACGGCACTCAACCTGCTGGCTGCCACCCTGGCGGCGCTGCGGATGCGCGACGCGAGCGGCGAGGGCCAGGTGGCGGAAGTCACACTGCAGGCGACGGGCATGTGGACGATCGGGGCGGACATTTCAGCGGCGCTGGTCGCGGACCAGCAGCCGCCCCGTCACGACCGACGACAGCCGCCGAACCCGATCTGGAATTCCTATCCCACCAGCGACGACCGCTGGGTTCTGCTGGTGATGCCACAGCCCGACCCGTACTGGGGCGCGTTCTGCGCCGCCCTCAGAGAACCGGGCTGGGAGCACGATCAGCGCTACGACAGTCTGGTGGCACGTCTTCAGAACAGCGCGGAGTTGGTCACGGCGATCGAGGAGCGTTTCGTGCTGCATGACCTGGCCTACTGGGGGGCGAGGCTGGACGAATTCGGTCTGATCTGGGCGCCCGTCGCGAGCCTGCCGGAAGTGATCGAGGATCCGCAGGTGGAGGCGATGGATCTGTTCGCGGAGATCGAGCATCCGCAGGCCGGTCCCTTCCGCACGCTCAAGGCCCCGTTCACGATCCGCGACGCCGACTTGGATCCGAAGGGCCCCGCGCCCAGCGTGGGTGAACACACCCAGGAGGTCCTGGCCTCGCACGGCCTGAGCGCGGAGGAGATCGCGGATCTGGCGTCGCAGGGGATCTTCGGTTAAGACGGGCTCTCCTGGCTGCGCTCTGACCGACCGGCGGGCCCAGTATCATCGTGCCGAGGAGCGATCCGTGGATCTTGCGCTGAGCGAAGAGCAGGAGTTGGCCGTCGCAACGCTGCGCCGCTTCGTGCGCAAAGAGATCTGGCTGTGGGAGAAGCGGATCGACAGCGACGCCGTCTCGCTGCCCCACGAGGCCTGCGACGCGCTGCTGCCGAAGAGCCAGGCCAGTGGGCTCGACAACTTGATCGCGGCACCCGGCTTCTGCGGGCCCGATCTGGACGAGGCCGCGCCGGACCTGCTGACGCGCGTCCGCGTGGCGGAGGAGATGTCGCAGCACCGGGCCGGGGTGGTGGCCCCGTCCTACGAGCTGTTCGGCGTCGACGCGCCGCCGCAGTTGTTCGCGGCGACTGAAGCGCAGCAAGAGCGGTTCCTTTGGCCGTTGCTGCGCCGGGAAGCGCGCGCGTTCGCGGGCTTGTCGGATCCGACGGGGGCGGGGCAGCCGCTGGACGGGACGCGGATTCGGGCGCGGCGCGTTGGTGGCAGCGCCGGTGCTGGGGAGTGGATGCTGGACGGGACGAAGCTGTTCGTGGTCGGGGCGGAGACGGCGGACTTCGGGTTGGTCTTCGCGAACACGGAGGACGAAGACGGGACGGCGCGGGGTGTTTCGCTGTTCGTGGTCGAGGCGACGCGTGAGGGCTTCCAACGCTGGCGACCCTATCGCACGCTCAGCCCGGGGCGCGACGTGATGGAGCTGAATCTGTCGAACCTGCGCCTGCCAGCGGAGAACCTGATCGGTGGGGTGGGCGGTGGCGCCGTCGTGGGGGAGTCGTTCCTGACGCGGCGGCGGGTATTCCAGGCAGCGCAACTGACGGGGGTGGCCTCGGCGGCACAGGACATGGCGCGCGGACAGGCGCACGCACGTCGAGAGTTCGACGCGCCGATCGCGGCGCAGCAAGGGGTGCAATGGGCGCTGGCCGACAATGAGGTGGAGCTGCGAGCCAGCCGTTGGCTGTATCTGGCGGCGGCGCAGTCGCTCGACGCCGGTAGCGACGGGGCGGACGCGGAGGTCGCGGGGGCCCGTCTGATGGCGGGGTCGACCGCGACGGCTGTCGTCGATCGCACGATTCAGCTGCACGGCAGCGCGGGGGTAAGCGCGGACCTGCCGCTCGAGCGCTGGTACCGCGACCTGCGGCTTAGCCACATCGATGAAGGTGGCGAAGCGGCGCAGCGGTCGACGATCGCCAACCATCTCTTGACCACGTTCAAGAAGTAGTTCCGTACCAGCGCTAGGGGAGAACCATGGCAGGCAACAGCGTGCTGTTCGAAGTGGCCGACCGGGTCGCGACGGTCACGATCAACCGGCCGGAGGCGATGAATGCGATCGATCCCGAAACCCTGAGCGCCCTCTCCGAGACTTGGATCGAGATACGGGACAATCCCGAGATCTGGGTGGCGATCGTGACCGGGGCGGGCGATCGGGCGTTCTGCGCGGGCGCGGACTTGAAGAAGGCGATCCCGCAACGGCCAGGGGCGGAGGGGACGGATCGCTGGCACCAGTTCCAGCCCCGCGCGCAGCCCAACATCGACAACGGGCTCGACGTCTGGAAGCCGATCATCGCGGCGGTCAATGGCTACTGCCTGGGGGCTGGGCTGACGCTGCTCTCGGCCTGCGACATCCGGGTGGCGTCGGAGACGGCCGAATTCGGGCTGCCGGAAGTCCGGCGGGGGATCGTGCCGACGCTGGGCGCCACCCAGCGCTTGCCGCGTCAGCTGCCGTTCGCGCTGGCGATGGAGATGCTGCTGCTGGGCGAGCACATGAGCGCGGCGCAGGCCGAGCGCCACGGACTGGTCAACGCCGTGGTGCCGCAGGCGGAGGTGATGGACATGGCGCGGGAATACGCGGCGCGCTTCCTCAAGGAACCGCCACTGACGGTACGGGCGATCAAGGAAGCGGCGATCCGCGGTCAGTCGATGGCGATCGAAGAGGGGATGCGGCTGGAATCGCTGTTGAGCACGGCGATCCGCGCGACGGATGACTTCAAGGAGGGGCCGAAGGCATTCGCGGAGAAGCGCGAGCCGCGCTACCGGGGCAGCTAGTGCGTAGAGCTCAGACGACGTGGGGGGACTCGCCGAGCAGGGCGCGGGTGTGGCTGACGACGTGCGGCCAGACGAGGAAGGTGTAGGAGCGGTCGCTGAGGTCACTCGGGTCGTCGATCAGGCGATCGAAGAGCTGTTCGCCGGGGGCGAGCAGCGCTTGGGCGATGCGCCACGCGCAGGCTTCGTCGAGTGGGCGCCCGAGGACACGGATGCGGAGCCGTACCCCGCGGCGCCGAAGCTCAACGCGGCGGCCGTCGACTGTCGCCGTGATCCGCGTGGCTGCCGGGGTTGGTCCTCGGGTCTCGGCTGGACTGTCTCGCAGCTCGGGCGTCAGCTGAACCATCGGCTTCACATCCTGCGCACAGGATGCTCCCGTTTCATACAGGGTTGAACTAGGGAGCTCCCTGACAACGGTCGGGGAGAGTCCCAACATCGGCGGCGCGCCGGACCACGTTATCGCCTGTAAAGAGGGCGTCTGCTGGCTTGAGCGTCGGAGGCGGGTGGCGTACAAACAGGTGCGGGGCGGCGGAGCCCGCCCCGCTGGTCGGCGTCGAAGCAGCAGGTCTAGAGCGACGGAGAAGCAACTTGGCAGCCAAGCAGTACAAGATCCCGGCCACGGACAAACCCCGAACGAAATCAAGCCTGTACGCGACCATCGCCGAAAACACCGACCTCTCGCGCAAAGAGGTGGCGGACGTGTTCGACGCGTTGGGGGCCGTAATCAAGAAGGACCTCAGCAAGAGCGGTCCGGGTGCGGTCAACGTCGCGGGACTGGTGAAGCTGCAGGTGCAGCGCAAGCCGGCCACCAAGGCCCGGCCCGGCGTGAACCCGTTTACAGGCGAGGAGACCATCTTCAAGGCCAAGCCGGCGCGCAACGTCGTCAAGGTGCGCCCGCTGAAGACGCTCAAGGACATGGTCTAGCGAGCTCGCCGGGCAGAGTTACCGCAACGGCCCCGGCGCATGCCGGGGCCGTTTAGCGCCTGCACCGAAGCTGGTGGCCGCCCTAGGCGCTAGCGCTGGTGGATTAGCGGCATGCCCGGGACAGGGCTTCGCGCTTTGATGACGTAGTCGGTCACGATGCTGCCCACGTAGAGGTCCCGCATGCCGTCGCCACCCCAAGAGACGTTGGTGGGGGCGCGCATGATCTTGCCCTCGAGGTCTTCGATCATGGTCTCGACATCGCCGCCGGGCGTGATCGCGACGACTTTGTTCGACATCGGCAGCGTGACCCAGAGGTTGCCGTCCTGATCGAATCCGCAGCCGTCGGTCAGGCCCAGCTTGCCCCGCGTTTCGGGGCTGAGCGGTCGTTCGTCCTGGACTTCGGCGGCGGTGATACCGAGCTTGGGTCCGTACTCCTCAGCGGGGCCGAGTGAACCGTCGGCGTTGATCGCGTAGCGGACGACGTTGCAGCCGGTGGTCTGACAGACGTAGACGTGCGCTTCGTCGGCGTCGAGAGCGAGGCCGTTGGCGAACTGGATCTCGTCGGCCAGCAACTCGGCGGACCCATCCAGATTGAGCCGGAAGAGGAAGCCGTCCTTACGGCCGTCGAAGGCGTCGGTGCCGTTGGAGGAGGTGGAATGCGAACAGTAGATGTTGCCGGCGGAGTCGACGATGGGGTAGTTGGACGAAAGCAGCGGGCGGCCATCGACCTCGCTGGCGAGCACTTCGATTTCGCCCGTTTCGACGTCGAGACGCTGAAGCGGGCCCCCGCCGCCCACGGCGGGCGTATCGGCGCTCTCGCCGTCCAGCCCGCCGACGTTGGCGATCAAGATGCGGCCCTGGGCGTCCATGTTGATGCCGTTGGGTGAGCCGCCGGCGGCGCCGACGCGGTTCAGAGTTCCGTCGGGCAAGACTTCGGCGGCGGCGCTGTTCTGGTCGGAGAGCCAGACGCGGCCGTCCTTGGAGACAACGACATCTTCAGGGCGGCGGACGCCGAGGCCAACCTTGCTGAGCTGGTCGAGTGGGATCGCTTGCAACGGCACGGGACACCTCCTGGAGCGCCAAACTAGCACTGCCCGCCGACCACTGGCGGAGCGTGCTGCGGGATCAGCCAAAAGCAGCCGGCGCCGGTAGACTGGGCGGCGATGTTCGACGAATACCCGCGCCCGCCTTACCCCAAGACCCGCGAGCAGGCGGATCTAATCGATTCGATCCGCCCGCTGCTGGCCGGGTTCGAGCAACGCGCGCCACTACACGACCGCGAGGGATCATTTCCGGTCGAGAACTTCACCGAGCTGCGCGAGGCGGGCTACTTCGGGGCCGGCGTGCCGAAGGAGTACGGCGGCGGGGGCCACGGAATGGTCGCCATCGTATTGACGCAAAACATGATCGCACGGGCGGATGCGTCGACGGCGTACGCGGCGGGGATGCACATGATGGCGGTGGGCAGCGAGGCGGCGTCGCGTACGTGGCCGGAGTCGCTGCGGGCGCGGATCTTCAAGGACGCCGTGGAGAATGGCGCCCTGATCAACCAAATCGCGTCGGAACCGGAGATGGGCTCGCCGCAAGGCGGCGGCAAGCCGGCGACGACGATGACGCCAGACGGCGATGCGCGCTGGCGCATCAACGGCCACAAGACATACGCGACGCTGGCGCCCGTGCTGGACTACTTCCTGACCTACGTCTCGGTGGAGGACGGCTCCGACGAGCGAGCGCGGGTCGCGATCCATCGCGACCAGCCTGGGATCCGCGTCGAAGAGACGTGGGACTCGATGGGGCTACGCGCGACGGGATCGCACGACGTCTATTTCGAGAACGTGCCGGTCACGGACGCCGACGTGATGTTCCGACACCCGGCGGGAACGTCGGGAAGGTTCGCTGAGCAGATCGCGTCGAAGCGGCCGCCAGGCGGGGCCGGCTGGTTCGCGCTGCTGGTCTCGGCGGCGGCGCTGGGCACGGCGGAGGCGGCACGCGACTATTGCGTGGAGTTCGCGCGCACGCGGACACCCGGCGGGCTGAACGAACCGATCGGCAAGCTGCCCGTCGTACGGGAGCAGGTCGGCCGGATCGAGATCGAGCTGGCGGCGGCGCGGGCGCTGCTGTTCGAGACGGCCGAGGAGTGGGACGCCACGGAGACGCCGCTGCTGGGGCCAAAGGTGGCGGCGACGAAGATCTTCGTCGTCAATCAGGCGATTGAGGCGGTCGATCGCTGCATGCGGCTGGTCGGTGGACAGTCGCTGCAGCGCAGCGAACCGCTGGAGCGGTACTACCGCGACGTGCGGGCGCCGCTGCACAACCCACCGATCGAGACGCGGGGCCTGGACATGGTGGCGGCGGCGGTACTGGATACGGAGTAAGGGCGGCAACGATGTCGATTGTTGGCTGGGGCGTGCAGCGCTCGGCCTCTACGCGATAGGCTCGTAGGGACTGACGACGGTGGTGTGAGAGGAGGTGGGCGATGACTGCGGAACAGATCCGACTGACTCAGCTATCGCATTGCGGCGGTTGAGGATCGAAGTACGGGCCGGCGGCCCTGGCGCAGGTGTTGCGACAGTTGGGGGAGAAATTCCCCCCTCACGAGCACCCCAATTTGCTGGTTGGCCTGGGTAAGGCCGACGACGCAGCCGTCTATCTCCTGAACGAGGAGCAGGCGCTCGTGCAAACGCTGGATTTCTTCGCGCCGCTCGTTGATGACCCCTACTCGTTCGGCGCGATCGCCGCAGCGAACGCGCTCAACGACGTCTATGCGATGGGCGCGGAGGTGCTGTTTGCGCTGAATATCGCGGCCTTCCCGGAGGATCTGCCCCCGGAGATCGTGGCGGCGATCCTGGCCGGCGGGGCGGACAAGGTGCGCGAGGCGGGCGGTGCGATCGCGGGCGGGCACACGATCATCGATGAGGAACCGAAATATGGGCTGGCCGCGACCGGGCTGGTGCATCCCTCCAAACTCCGGCTGAACTCCGCCGCGCAGCCCGGCGATGCGTTGGTGCTGACGAAGCCGATCGGCACTGGGGTGGTGGTCAACGCGATCCAAGATCAGTCGGCGAAGCCCGAACACGAGACGGCGGTGGTGGCGCAGATGAGCGCGCTGAACCGCGTCGCGGCGGAGGTCAGCGGCGATTTCGACGTGCACGCGCTGACCGACATCACCGGCTTCGGCCTGGCCGGACATGGCTTCGAGATCGCGGAGAACAGTGGCGCGCAAGTCGTGCTTTCGCTGGCTGCGATACCGATGGTTGCCGGCTTGGCGGACTATGTGGCGCAGGGCGTGCAGACCGGTGGGCAGGGTCGCAACCGTGAGTACTTCGACAAGCACGTCGAGACGCGGGACCTGACGGATCTAGAAACGACACTGCTGTTTGATCCGCAGACGTGCGGCGGGCTGCTGATCACGCTGGCGGAGACGGAGGTGGCGTTGCTGCAGGAGCGGCTGGCTGCGGCGGGGGTGGAGAACTGGCGGGTGGGTTCGGTGGAGGCGGGGGCCGGGGTGCGGGTGGTCGACTAGCTGCTCATGCCGGCCGTAGGCTCAGCGCATGGTGCAGTACGACGTGGCCGTGATCGGTGGCGGGATCCTTGGTCTTGCCACGGCGATGGAGCTGAGCGCCCGCTACGCGGGCCTATCGCTGGTGGTGCTTGAGAAAGAGCGCGAGGTCGCCGCTCATCAGACGGGGCACAACAGCGGCGTGATCCACTCGGGGCTATACTACCGACCGGGGTCACGCAAGGCCGTGATGGCGGTGCGCGGAGCGGAGCAGATGGTCGGCTTCGCCGCGGAGCACGGCATCGCACACGAACGTTGCGGGAAAGTCGTCGTGGCGACGCAAGAGTCGCAGGTAGCGCGGCTGGATGCGCTGGCGCTGCGCGGCGAGGCGAACGGCGTGCCCGACATTAGCGTGCTTGGCCCGGAGGCGCTACGCGAGTACGAGCCCCATGCCGCCGGCGTGAAGGCGCTGCACGTGCCCAGCACGGGGATCGTCGACTACATCGCGGTGGCGCAGAAGTATCGCGAGCTGACGGAGTCGCGAGGGGGCGAGGTGCGCCTGGGCTGTCGTGTGCGGGGCATCCAGATGGGCAGCGACGGCGTGCGACTTTCGACCGACGACGGGGAGGTAGCGGCGCAGCACGTCGTCAACTGTGGCGGCTTGTTGGCGGACCGGGTGGCCAAGCTGGCGGGGGCGCGCCCGCCGCTGCAGATCGTCCCGTTTCGCGGCGAGTACTACGAGCTGAAGCCCGAGGCGCACGACCTGGTGCGCAACCTGATCTACCCCGCGCCCGACCCGGATTTTCCCTTTCTGGGTGTGCACTTCACGCGCGGGATCGATGGTGCGGTGGAGGCGGGTCCAAACGCGGTGCTGGCCTTGCATCGCGAGGGCTACCGCTGGCGCGACGTCAGCCTGCGCGACAGCTGGGAGTCCCTGCGCTACCCGGGGTTCCTGCGGCTAGCCAGACGCAACTGGCGCGCCGGTCTGGGGGAAATGCACCGCTCGGTGAGCAAGCGCGCGTTCGTCAGCGCGCTGCGAAAGCTGGTGCCGGAGCTGGAAGGGTCGCAGTTGGTGCGCGGTGGCGCGGGCGTGCGGGCCCAGGCCCTGGAACGCGACGGATCACTGGCAGACGACTTCGTGCTGCTGGAGGACGAGCGCATGATCCACGTGCTGAACGCGCCGTCGCCGGGTGCGACGGCGTCGATCAGCATCGGTCAGGCGATCGCGGATCTGGCGTCGGGCTGGTTCGGCGAGGCGTCGCGCAAAGAGAACTACCGGATTTAGCTGTTCCGCCGGAGCGGGGCGTCAGCAGTGGTCGCCCTGCAAGGCAGCCAGGCGCTCGCGCGCGTAGGCCGGTTCGCGACGCCAGGAGCAGGCTACTTCCCAGGCATCGACGGCGCGGCCGGCCCAAGCCGGTGCATTGACCTGCGGCGCCAGCAGTGCGGCGATGTCGAGGATAGACGCGTCGACGCGGGCTTCATCCCAATCGAGCAGGGCGACGGTGTCGCCGTCGATCAGGATGTTGCCGGGGTGGGGGTCGCCGTGGACGACCGAGGTCGGCTCCTCCGCCAGAGACCGCCAGGCATCGAGACAGGCGGCGCGGGCGACGGCCGGGAGCTGATCGAGATCGACGTCACCCGCGGCGCAGGGTTGGTCAACAGCGCCCGCTGAGTCCGGGCGCTGGGGCCAGTCGCGGGTGAGGTCGTGCAGCCGCTCCAGGAACTCGGCGACGCGATGCCAGTCGTCGGAGCCGTCGGGGGGAGCGCCGGGGATTTTGGGCATGACGACGACGCCGTCCTGAGACAGTGCGCCGTCCGGGAGGGACAGTGGGGCCGGGACGGCAAGTCCTCCGCTGGCGAGCATCCGCAGGAGGGCGAGCTCCCACTCGAGCGAGGCGGCGGAGCGATCCGAGCGTCGAGCGAAGCAGGACCGGCCGTCCAGCGTGATTTCGTAGAGCCGGTTGCGCGCGCCGCTGAGCGGGCGCAGGATCTCGGCCTCGCCCCAGGAGGCGAGGCCGACCAGCCAAGCGGGCGTTCGATCGCTTTGAGTCACGCAACTCCTACACTGCCCAGAGGCTATCGCACGTGCATCTGACCCATCTGACGATCGACCAGTTCCGCTCGTACGCCCACCTGGACGTTGATTTCGACGCGGGGTTGACGTTGATCGTGGGCGAGAACGGGGCGGGCAAGTCGAATCTGTTGGAGGCGATCTACGCGTTGGCGACGACGCGCTCGCCCCGCTCGTCGACGGAGGGGGAGCTGCTGGCCTGGGACGCGCCGGAGCCGGCGGTGGCGCGGATCGCGGGAACGGCGGCGCGCGGCGACGGTGAGGTGAGCATGGAGCTGGTGCTGGTGGCACGCACGAACGCGCAGGGAGCGGTCCTGCCGTCGAAGTCGGGCGCGCCGCTGACGAGCAAGCGGCTGCGGGTGAACGGGGTGCCGCGTCGGGCGACGGATGTGATGGGCCAGATCGGGGCGGTGCTGTTTACGACGCATGACATCGAGGTGATCACGGGCTCGCCGGGCACGCGCCGCCGCTATCTCGACTTCACGATCGCGCAGAGCGATCGTCAGTACGCGCGCTGGTTCTCACAGTACGACAAGGCCGTGACCCAGCGCAACGCGCTGCTGAAACGGATCGGCAAGGGGGAGGCGTCGGCGGAGGAGTTGCAACCCTGGGACGAATCCGTGGCCCAGGGAGGCGGCGCGATCATGGCGGCACGGGCCGCTGCGATCCGCGAGCTGCAGACGCTGGCGGCCCACCATCACCTTGCGGTGGCAGCGTCCGACCACGAATACGCCAACACGCTGGAATTAGGCTACCTGCCAGCGCTGGGCGACGCCGCCCTGCCCGAGGTGGCGGACCCGTCCGCGATCGAGGCGCGCATCCGCGCAGGATTCACGGCCCTGCGGCCACGCGAAATCGGGGCCGGGACGACGTTGGTCGGCCCGCATCGCGATGACTTGTCGATCATGCTGCAAGGCCGGTCGGCGTCGGCCTACGCGTCGCGGGCGCAGCAGCGCAGCGTGGCGTTGGCGCTGCGCCTGGCCGAGGCCGATCTGCTGCGCCAGCGCAGCGGCGAGTCGCCCGTGCTGTTGCTGGACGATGTCTTCTCGGAACTCGACCCGCAGCGCCGGACGGCGACGGCGCTGGCCCTGCGGGATGCGGAGCAGGTGATCCTGACCACGGCGGATCCGGAGTCGGTCCCGGCCGAACTGCCCGCGGCGGCGGCGACGTTCCGGGTCGCCGCCGGCAGCTTGGAGCGGATCTAGCCGCTCGGCTCGCTGCCGCCGGTGGGGTCCAGCGGCTGAAAGACCGGCGCGGCAGATCCCGGCACGAAGAGACGCAGCGCGGCCGGTTCGATCGAGAGTTCGGCGGCAGAGGTGGCGATGGCGTCGCCATCGATTTGCATCGGGGGCAGGGGAGCGTCGCTGAACAGGCGGATGCGCTGGGCCCGCTGGAAGAGGACGTTGCCGGCGCGCAGGTGGCGCTGGAACAGGACCTGGGGGATCGCGGCGAGGCTGCGACCCACGCCGCGGCCGCGCAGCCCAACGCAGTCCAGACGTCCGTCGACGGCGCTGGCTTGGCTCGTGATGGCGGCGAGGCCACCGTAGGAGCGCGTGTTGCCGATCACGAGCATGCGCGACGCCAGCGGTACGGGGGCTGCGTCATCGAAGGCGATCTCGATCTCGAAGCCGGGGTAGCGGAAGCCCGTGCGCAGGCCGCCGACGAGGTAGGTAAGGCGGCCGAAGCGGCGCTTCCAGCGCGGGTCCGCCGCGGCGACGGCGGCGATGGCGGCGGCGTCCAAGCCGTAGCTGGCCATCAGCAGAAAACGTCGTGATTCGGCGGGGCCGCCCGCGCGCCCGCAGTCGATCTCGATCGGGCCGGCGGCAAGTTGGGCGCGCAACGCAGCTAGGGGGCGACGGGGGATCGCGGCCTCCTTGGCCCAGACGTTGGCGGTACCGGCCGGAATAAGTCCGAGGGTGAGGTCGGTCGTGGTGAGGCCGTTGAAGGCCTCGTTGAAGGTGCCGTCGCCGCCGACGACGAAGCAGAGCGGCACACCGTCGGCCTCGGCCTGTGCGGCCAGCGTCGTGGCGTGGCCGGGGGCGGCGGTCTGCTCGATCAGCACGTCGAGGCCAAACTCCGCGGCGGCGGCGTCGATCGCGCGGTCGAGCCTGTCCCGGGGGGGCAGCCCCCCGGCGACGGGGTTGATGATGAAGAGCGCCTGCTGGCCGTGATAGCGGTCCGAGTGCCGCTGTGGCGCGTTGCTAGTGGTCATCGCAGGTCACGGGTCACGTTGCAGTTGCTCCCGGAAGGATCGTATCGCGCAGAGCGCGGAAGGGAATGGATCGAGGGGCCGCAGACGGCGTTCATGGTCGAACGCACGAGGGAGCGCGCAATGGCGGAGAACCTGGGCTGGAAGCGGTTCACCACTATTCGATCGCCGACTTGCCGGAGTAGCGCTGTGGCCCGGTGGGGCTGAGAATACGTGGGGAACGCAGGGAGTTGGATCGCGTGACGGCGCAGGTCGAAGACACGGTGGTGCCAGAGCCGACGATCGTCGACGGCGAATTCGTGCCGACACACGATGTGCCGTATTCGACGGCGCTGGATGAGATGATCGCGCAGGTGCGGGCCGGTGAGGCGCCGAACCTGGGTCACTTCTGCGGTTACTGCTGCACGCCGCTGGCCTCCACCGCGACAGGCTGTCCCACCTGCGGCACGGACGTCGTGAAACTGCCCCCGCGCGACAAGATCTCGCGGCCGCTGGCGGAGATCTACACGGCGAAGCGCAAGCGCGAGGGGCGCTGGGTGCATTCGGCAGCGTGGGGCGGTTTGATCCTGGGGACAGTGATCTCGATCGGGCTGATTCTGGTGCTGCCAGGCTGGACCAAGGTCTTCGCGATCATCTTCATGATCCTGGGCTCGTACGTGATCGCAACCTACCTTGGAAACTACTGGGCCCAGGAACGGGCCTTCCGCAGCGGGCTGCGTTTCTTTGCGGCCGGCTGGCAGGAATACAGCGCGGAACGCGATCGAGGCGCCCTTGACGACGAGTAGCCCGATCTCCAACCGGCTCTGGATATTTGCTGATGGCGTTGCTGATCGCGGCGCTGTTAGCGGCTGCCTGTAGCTCCAACGACGCCATTGACGTGACCCCGGCGAAGCCCGACGACGACACGGGCGCAGTGGCCGAACCCGGGGGCGAGGACGAACCTGCGTCGAGCCAGCCCAGCGACGACGCGGACAACAACGACAGCGACGAGCCCGATCCTGGAACGCCCACCGACGCCGAGCCAGACGACGGGGCGCCGAGCGAAACCGCCCCGTCAAGCGCGAACGGCTGGACGCGGCTGTCGCCCGTCGCGGATCTGCTGCACGTGGAGACCACCGCGGCGGGCCAGGCGATCGTGGCCGGGGGGCGCGGAGAAGGGCTGCTCTCCGTCGATGGGGCGCGACGTGGTCAGGCGTCGACTGGCCAGGCGAGCTGCGGTCGGCGGCGTTCGTCGATCCGAGCGGTCAGGTGCTGGTCGTGGCCGGGTTCTCGGGCGCGTCCGGACTGGAAACCGCGGCATTTCGTTCCGAGGACGGCGGCGCGTCGTGGAGTGTCATGCTGCTGGAAGTGCACGCCCTGGGCTGGTTCGTACTCGACTCGTTCCTCCACGCGGTACCGGGACTGGGTGTGCACGCGAGCACCGACGGCTTGGTAACCGGCACCAGGTTGGCCTCGGCGAACGACGCCTGGCCGGACAGCTTCGATCCCGTCCTGATCACGAGCAATCCCGACAACCTCGATGTCTTTGCCGTCACCAGCGTGAGTGAGGGCGGCGTGGCTTCGGTCCGGCTGACGCGGGACGGTGGCGATTCTTTCGAGCAGTTCGCGGCCGAGTTCGAGCTCTGGGGGGTAACGGTTCCGATCTTCTCCGGAATCGGGCCGCTGATCATGTCGCAAGGGGTAGGCATGCTGTTCAGCTTCGACCAGGGGATGACCTGGTTCCTTCAGAATCAGGGCCTGGAAGGGCTGGAGACGGACGGCTTGTTCTCGGAGCTGGTCGACTTCGTCTCGCCGCCGCAGCGGTCGCTGCCGGTCGTGGCCTCGCGCGATTCGATCTTTAGTTTCAGCCCAGGCGGGCTGGGAGGAGATGGCGGGGCCGGGCGCGGAGATTCGTGCCTTGGCAGTGCGTCGGGCCGTGTCCGGCGGGGGCGAATAACTGCTGCTGGCAGCGACGGATCAGGGGGTCTGGTCGATCCCGACGGCGGACCTGGGCGGAAGCTAACGCGCTCAGCTCTCGTCACGCTGGGCGGCTGCGGCGGAGATCGATTCGATGGCCTCGCTGGTGCCGAGCACCATGAGGGCGTCGCCGGCGTGCAATGGCTCGGCGCGCGTGGGGGCAACGTCCATGCGGCCGTCGCGGTGGCGGACGTCCAGCACCTGCAGATGCTCCCGGCCGTCGAAGGCCTGTCCCACGTTGGCGCCGTCGATCGCGGATCCGAACTGAACGTCGACCTGGGCGAGCATTTCGCCGGTCTCAGCGCCGCCGTGGAGCACGGTCTCGGTGAACTCGGCCACGGCCGGGTGAATAGCGGAGATGGCGAGCCGACGGCCGGCGATCCCTGTGGGGGAGATGACGCGGTCGGCGCCCGCTTGGCGCAGCTTCGGCACGGAGTCCGGCTCGTTCGCGCGCGCCGCGATATAGCAGCTGGGGTTCATGGCACGCACGGTCAGCGTAATGAACGTGTT
>Ga0310121_10000688_pt1 | contig 36242 bp, 41 predicted proteins | sample CB27_Tmax_986_MG_FD_203504 | JGI IMG/M metagenome (GOLD analysis project Ga0310121, IMG submission 203504) | Marine microbial communities from Western Arctic Ocean, Canada - CB27_Tmax_986 | ecosystem: Environmental > Aquatic > Marine > Oceanic | place: Canada: Western Arctic Ocean | collected...
ACCTTAAAAGTTGTTCAAAAAAGACCCCTATCTTTTTTCGTCTATCAACAAAATGAATTTCCAAAATCCATTCTCTTTTTAATCCATCTTTACCTGGAGCTCTCATATCAATATGGTTATTTGGATGTATATAATTTATCTTATCCTCATTAGTTAATTTTTCATGAGGATAATGTCCAATCAAGTGACCAGCTATCTCACCACCAAATTCCCAATTATATTTTTTTGCAATCAATTCCGCGTGAAAAAATAATTGTGCTCCCGTAATACTTTGCTGATTTTTATAATAATCTCTACATTCAAACCAAGCCATTTCAATATCATTCTTTAGCTTCAATTTTAGCTCATCATTTCCCAAAACATATGTTCTACCAAAATCAGCCTCCCATTTCTCAAAAACTGGACCGAAATCAAAAAATAAAATATCATTTTCGTAAATCATAAGATTTTTTGGGTTTTCTCTATAAGGATAAAGAGTATTTTCTCCAGCTCTGACAATTCTTTTATGCCAATATTTTTTTATACCAAACAATTCAAAAGCTAAATCAAAAATTTCTCGATTCAAATCTTTTTCGGTTTTATTCGGACAAATTAGCCCCCTATCTTGAATTTGATCAAAGAGATTAGAAGCTTTTTCTTCTGCTTCAATTAAATTTTTTAAAGTTAAATCCATAAAGTTAAACCAAATTTAAGTTAATTAAATTATTACAATTTTTTTAACTAAATTTAAAAATCAAAAAAAGAAAATGATCAAAAGAATTACATTTTTAATTTTTCTTCTTTTATCAATTAATTTGATAGCTCAAAATGAAGAATTAGATTCAAGTCAAGTTGTGGATACAACTGATACTGCAATAAAGAGAATTTCTTTAGGATTAAAAATTGGTATCCCTAATATTATTGGAGGGGCCGTTGAAGGTGTTTTACCTATGCTTGGTAACCGAATAGCACCCTATTTTAATTTAAGTGGTTTCAATTTAGATATTGATAATGTAAGTTCTGAAATGTCTTATACTGAATTTGGTTCAAAAATTTATTTTGGAAATAAAGGTAACGGATTTTTTGTTGGTCTTGGAAGTTCTAAATTTTCATCAAGTCTTAATTTTAAAGATCTAAGTTTAGATTTTGGGGAAACAGGAACAGGAAGTGTAGATCTTGATATAAATACTTTTATAATTAAACTTGGAGCTAAAACAGGTGGACGAATTTATTTTAATTTTGAACTAGGTTATGGAGTTGGTTCTATTCCTGACGAACTAAAATTTCAAGCAACTTCATCAACTGGTCGAACTGAATATACAACCGAAAAAATTCCTAATATACCTGGGGTAACTGAAGGAGGAATTCTAATTGGTAATGTTGGATTTGGTATTTCCTTCTAATCCTTTTATATTTTTTTATAATTTTCAACAGTTAATTTACTCTTAACTCCTCCCGTATGTAATATATTTTTAGGCTCAAATAGTATTAACCAAACTTCCTTTTCTGCCCTTGGTTTATGATCTACTCCTTTTTGCACAACAATCATTTCTCCTTCATTTAATTTAACTTCTTTATCTCTAAATTCAATAGTTAATGTTCCTTTATAAACAAAAAACAACTCATCCTCAGTCTCATGATTATGCCAAACAAAATCTCCTTTAACTTTAGCTAATTTTACATTTTGACCATTTAGTTCTGTAATTATTTTAGGATTCCAATGGTCATTAAATAATTTGAACTTCTGTTTTAAATTTATTTTCTTCATAATTTTAATTCTTAAAGAGCTCTTTCTAAAAAACCAATAAAATTCTTATTAAAAATCTTATTTATATCTTCATTATTATATCCTCTTTTTTTTAATATTCCATCTAATTTCTGCAAATCTGCTATTGTATCTAAATCTAGAGGGCATTGTTCTTTTCCAAAACCTCCATCAAGATCTGAGCCCAAACCTACATGATTTGAATTACCTATTAACTGGCAAATATGATCAATATGATCTACAATGTTTTCAATTATTAATCCTCTTTGTCTTGGATCAGAAACACCTCTTTTCCAATTTGGAATCATCATCCAAGCATCAAAAGCCATACCTATAACGGCACCTCTATTTATTAACTCAATTATTTGATCATCGGAAAATTGTCTTTCATTAGGAACTATAGATCTAGTGTTACTGTGACTTGCCCATAAATTCCCACTAAAATTTTCCAAAGTTTCCCAAAAGCTTTTATCACATAAATGAGTTAAATCTAAAATTAAATTAAGTTTTTCTATTTCTTTTAATAATTCTTTACCTTTTTCTCCAATACCTCCATTAGATCCAGTTCCAAAGGCATAAGTCCCAGGACCATAATGCGCTGGCCCTATTGCTCTCAATCCATTATCATATAAACTATATAAATAATCTAAATTAATAATTGAATCTGCACCCTCTAAACTTAATATATATCCTAACCTCTTTCTACTAGATTTTTTATTCCATTTTTCTAAATGACTTTTTAAAGAATTTTTGTTAGAAATTTGAACAATCTCTCCCTTTGACTCCATAGCTTGATACCAAGCTAACTGCCCTTGAGCATGAGCCCAAGCTTGTTCTGAAGAATTCCAACCAGGTAAAGGGTTTTTAGGTTTTACGTAACGTGAAATTAATGTTGCAACACAAAGACCAATATTCCCTTTAATTAATTCTGGAATACAAACAGTTGAATTACCTCTATCTGGTTTGTCAGAAAGATCTTTTTCAAGATCTCTAATTTCATCTATAGTTAAAGTCAAATCCCTATTCCACTCAGTTGCATTCATCGAAAGATCTAGATGACAATCAAAAATAAATTTCATAAATTTTAATTAAATATAATCTCTAGCTTCAATATCCCAGGCTCCTAATTTTTTTGATTTTACAACTGTATATGCACGATTGTATTTAGCAACTGTTGGGCATATATGATACGGAAGAGCATAAAATAACTTACCTACTTCATACTTATTTGCATCAGTAGATTCAATAACTAAATGTTCCTCACTTTGACTAATATGTTTCACATTTTCTAATCCAAAAATTTGAATTCTTGGTAAAGGCATCTCTGAGGCAACTGATTTATGTCCAAGATCAAAACAAAGAATATTATTACTGGGTTTACTAACGATTCTTGTTACAAGAACTGCAGCATTTAGAAAAGGAGATTCTTTCCACAAATTTTTATATCCTAAATCCCATAATAAAGTCGTTCCCGGGCTTAAAAGAACTCTTTCCCTCTGAGAATGAGGTAATAAAGTTGGAGATCCTCCTGCAATTATGTTTTTAACAATTACATTATTCAACTCTATTTTCTTAATTAATTCAGAAACAGATTTAAAACTAATATCACACTTATCTTTTCTTTCATTAATATTAATAGGTCTAATATGTCCATCATATATATGAAGCCCCATAGCTGACAAAAAATCATCATTTAAGATAGATAAAAATAAATCCATAGCTTCATCTCCAGGTTTGATGCCAGTTCTATTCATTCCATTATTGATATCTAGCCAAAGTCTCATTTTTTGTTTTTTTTCAAAACAAATTATTGAAAACATTTCTAATGATTTTATATTATCTACCAAAGTTGAAAACGTAATATTTGGATAGATTTTTTGTAACTCTAACAATTTTAAAAATTTACCTTTAGAAGGTTGCATTGCGAATAATATTTGATCCACTTTACATTTAATTAACAAGTTAACCTCTGATATTGTAGCACACTTAAATCTTACAATTCCATACTCTTTTTGAAGATTTATAATTTCAGGCATTTTATGGGTTTTAATATGTGGCCAAAGTCTTCCAACCCCTCCTGAAATTTCAATCATTGATTCAATATTTTTTCTTATTCTCAAAGGATACACTATTAAACTTGGACTAACTAACTCTTCCTCATTTAATACTTTATACCAATTATTATTTGTTGACTTATCTAACATTTAATTAAAAATTTCAAACATGACTTCAATTTCTACAGCAATATTTTGAGGAAGTGACATTCCAACAGCACTTCTAACTCCAATACCATTTTCACTACCAAAAATATCAACCATTAATTCACTAAATCCATTTATAACATATGGATAATCTCTAAAATCAGGAGTTGCATTAACCATCCCTAAAACTTTTACTAAACGTTTAATTTTAATTTTGGGATCAAGATTTGAAACCATACTTGATAACATAGTAAGACCAACTTGTCTTGCAGCTTTTTTTCCTTTTTCACGATCAAGATCTAATCCAACTTTACCAACAATCAATTTTCCATCTATTTTTAATGGTCCATGACCTGAAATAAAAAGATAGTTGTCTACAATTAAAAGAGGTCTATAAACCCCTGCAGGTTTTGGGGCTTTAGGTAAGACTAGCCCTAATTCTTTAATTCTATTCAATAAATCCATTTTAATTAAATTAAATTATTTAAAATTAAAACTCCTATAAGTCCCGTTATACCAATAGAAGTTTCCATAACTGTCCAAGTTAAAAGTGTCTCTTTTACACTTAAATTAAAATACTCTTTAAATAACCAAAACCCACTATCATTAACATGAGATAACATTAAACTTCCTGAACCAATTGCTAAAACCATTAATTCTGGACTTACAGTATTACTTTGAACCAAAGGCAAAACAATTCCAGCAGTAGTTAAACCAGCTACTGTAGCAGATCCAACTGAAAATCTTATTAATGTTGCTATTAACCATGCTAAAATTAAGGGAGAGAAATCTGACATTTCTAACAATTTACCAATATAATTACTTACACCACTGTCAATTAAAATTTGTTTCAATGCTCCTGCTCCTGCTATAATAAGTAAAACCATAGTAATTCCTGAAATAGATTTTGTGAAAATTTTCATTATTTCATCCATTTTACTTCCTCTAGACAATCCTAAAGTATATATAGATAATAAAACTGAAAATAGTAAAGCAATAACAGGATTCCCTATAAATTCAATTAATGAATAGAAGGCCGATTTATTTGATACAAATTCTAATATTATAGTCGAAGAACCTATCAAGATTACTGGAAGTAAAGCTGTAAATAGACTTATTTTTAAACCAGGTAATTCATCTTCAGCAAATAATTTTTTTGCCATAAACTCTTTTAAAGGTTTCGCATTTACTTTACTTAAAAATTTTGTTAAAATTGGTCCTGAAATAATTATTGTAGGAATTGAAACTAAAATTCCATAAATAAGAGTTTTACCCATATCTGCTTCAAACATCACTGTTAATGCTGATGGGGCAGGATGAGGAGGTAGAAAACCATGAGTAACAGAAAGTGAAGCTAACATTGGAAGAGCTATTGTTATTAAAGGGATTCCCGTTGCCGAGGCTACCGTAAAAACAAGTGGAACTAAAATTACAAATCCAACAGAATAAAACATTGTAATTCCTACAATAAATCCAGTTAACATGACAGCCCATTTAGTATTCCTAACTCCAAAGAGTCTAATTAATCCATTTGTTATTTGTTGAGCTGCTCCACTATCAGCAACAATCTTACCCAACATAGCTCCTAATCCTAAAATCATAACTAAAAATCCTAAAGTGTTTCCTATTCCTTTCTCAATCGACTCAATTACATGAATTAAATCCATACCTTGAGCAATTCCTACACTTAAAGAAACTAGAATAAAAGCTATAAAAGCATTTATCCTAAAAAATATAATTAATAAGAATAAAAGAATTATTCCGAGACTAATAATAAATAATGGCATAATTGTCTAAATTTATAAAATGGACAACATTAAATGAAGAATTTATATTATTAATTTCATTTAATAATAGCAACTATTTGTGTTAAAAAAATTTGTAATACTATTTCTGTTTTCAATTATCTCATTATCCCAAAGAGGAAATACTGGCGATAAAGTCTTTGCACATAGATTTCCTCCAGATGTATTTAATAAAGTTTCAAATTCATCTTTAACTATTTCAAATAACGTTGAACACGATGTAATTGTATTAATTAGGGATCACTACAAAAAATATTTAAGGCATGTTTACATCAGAAATGGAGATTTTTTTACTTTTGAAGACATTCCGATCACAAGACTTTATGTTCAATTTAAATCTCTTGAATTTTTCTTCGAGGATAGGGAAAGAACTGTAATTAACTACAGTGAACAACATACATTTAATTTCTTTTATGATGCCTCTATGACAGAAAATTATTTTAAAATTTCTGAGGAAGAATTTTTTAAACCCTAAGCTATGTTATTAATAATAAAATCTTATATAATAGATTTATTATATTTGATTTTAGCTTAAATATTATAAATTTTATTTATAAAGTTTCTTAATGCTGAGCCATTTAGAATCAATGAACTAAATGAAACATTGAAAAAAATTCAAAATTTTTAAATTGGATAGATAATGAAATAAAATTATATTTTTACTGCCTAAAAATTTCTTAAAAATGAAAGTATCAAAATTTCCTTGCAATATATTTCTGCTAATAATTATTACTTTATTTAGTTGTAATAAAAATTTGAAAAAAAATTCAATTGATAGTAAAGTTTCATCACTATTATCTAAAATGACATTGGAAGAAAAAGTAGGTCAAATGACTCAAATTAATATATCTGTTATTACTAAAGGAAAAGATAAATTTGGAGCATATGAACCTGTTGAAATTGATATTGATGCAATTGAGAAAGCAATAATAAAATATAAAGTTGGATCTGTGCTTAATGCTCCAAATAATAGGGCAAGATCTCCAAAATTTTGGAACAATATTATTGGAGAAATTCAAGAAGTAGCTAAGAAAACAAGATTATCTATCCCAATAATTTATGGAATTGATAATATTCATGGTACTACATATATAGCTGGTGGAACAATGTTTCCTCAACAAATTACTACTGCAGCAACATGGAATCCTAAAAATGCATATGAAATGGCAAAAATTACGGCTTACGAAACAAGAGCAGCAAGTATTCCATGGAATTTTTCACCTGTTCTTGATCTTGGTCAAGATCCAAGATTTCCTCGTCAATTTGAAACATTTGGTGAAGACCCTTACCTAGCTAAAGTTATGGGAGTAGAAATGATTAAAGGATATCAAGGAATAAATAATGAAATTGATTCACAATTTTCAGTTGCTGCATGTATTAAGCATTTTCTTGGATACCAAACAACTATATCAGGAAAAGCATAGAACACCATCTTACATTCCTGAACATGTTTTAAGAGAATTACATTTACCCCCTTTTAAAAGTGCTATTAATGCTGGTGCAAGATCTATAATGATTAACTCCGGATTAATTAATTCAATCCCAGTTCATTCTAGTAAATACATTTTAACAACTCTTCTTAAAAATGAACTTGGTTTTAATGGAGTTGTTTTGACTGACTGGGAAGACATTAATAAACTTGTTGATAGAGATAAAATTGCATCATCTCTCAAAGAAGCAATTAAAATTGCTATAAATGCTGGAATAGATATGTCAATGGTTCCATATGATTACGAACAATTTTGTGAAAACTTAGTTCAACTAGTAAATGAAGGTGAAGTCCCTATGACAAGAATTGATGATGCCGTTTCAAAAATTTTAAAATTAAAATTTAAATTAAACCTTTTTGAAAAACCTTTAAGTAACCCCGAAGATTATAGTGAATTTGGATCATCAAATCATCGTAAAAAAGCATTTAATTCAGCTGCAGAAGCAATTACATTATTAAAAAATCAAGATAATATTTTACCTATAAAAAAAGGGAGGAATATTTTAGTAGCTGGTCCTAATGGAAATTCTATGAGGACTTTAAATGGTGCGTGGTCATATTCATGGCAAGGAGAAAAAACTGACCAGTATACAGAAAAGTATAACACTATATTCGAAGCTTTAAAAAATAAGTTTGGTTCAAAAAAAGTTACTTTCTCTCCTGGTATATCTTATCCTACAAATGAAGACTACGATGAAGAACCCAAATGGGAATATTATCATCAATTCAAAGATAAATTCAATTACACTGTAAAAGCCGCAAAAAATTCAGATTTAGTAATTCTTTGTCTTGGAGAAAATTCTTACACTGAAAAACCTGGAGACCTAAATGACTTAACATTAAATTCTCTCCAAATTGAATTAGCTAATGCTGTAATTAAAACTGGAGTCCCTGTCATATTAATTATTAATAGTGGTAGACCAAGAATAATTTCAAAAATTGCAAATAAAGTTAAAGCAATAGTAAATATTTATCTGCCTGGAAATTATGGGGCAGATGCATTAGCAAGTATTCTATCAGGAGAGATTAATCCTTCAGGAAAATTACCTTATTCCTATCCTTTATATTCAAATTCTTTAATTCCTTATAATTATAAGCCCTCTGAAATCCAAAATAATTCACAAGGAGCTTACAATTATCTTGGAGAAGTCAAAAATTTATATGATTTTGGTTATGGTTTATCTTATTCAAAATTTGAAATGGATAATTTTAAAATCAACAAAAATGAACTAAGCAAAATTGATACTTTAAAAATATCAATAGACGTCACCAATACAAGTTCTATAAAAGGAAAAGAAACAATTCAAGTATTCTCAAAAGATCATTATGCAAGTATAACTCCTGATTTTAAAAGACTACGAAGATTTAAAAAAATTGAATTAAATCCTTTAGAAACTAAAACTGTTAATTTTTCTCTTCCTATTAATGAACTATCATTTGTAAATGAATCAAACAATAAAATAATAGAAGCAGGTTCTTTTGATATAATAATAAATAATCAAATTCAAGAAATTAAAGTAAACTAATCTAATTTTTTGGATAAATCACATTTTGAATTTCTCTCCAATTAACAAGCTTAATATCATTCTTTTTTATTAATTTTTTTATTTGTTCTGATTTTAATGCATCATAATCAAGTTGTCTCCATAAAGACCCAAATTCAGGGTGATCGACTGTTACAGCCCTTAGTTCATTATCATCATATCCTAAATGAACTAGAATAACAGTTAATCCTGGTTTTAGAGTATTTATTTTAAAAGAATATTTTTTTATCCACTCATTTAAATTATAATCATTAACTAACATTTGATCCACTTCTTTTTTCGCAATATTTTTTTCTACAAATTCTTTGTCAGAAATAGGATACAACATATAAAAATCATCCACAAGAACTACATGTTCAGGCTTAGAGAAATCCTTGTCAAAAAAAGCATGAACTCTGGGTGGAACAAAACTTATTAATTTATTTTTATGAGCTACTTCCAAATAAACCTTAAATAGTTCTTTTTTTATAAAAAGTGACCCCATGTGAGTGTCTATATGAGATGGATTTAAACCAACAAATCTGGATAAATCAATTTGAGCTTGAATTTCTTTTCTTACCTCCTCAGGATCAGCTTTAAAAAAAACATCAGTTGTATTATCATAAAAATGATTTACATCATTTAATAATGAAAGTATTTCATTTGAAGATGAAACACCATTCCATTTATAATTTTTCCATTCAGATGTCAAAGTTAAATGAAGTCCCAAATCAAATTCTGAATTTTTCTTTGAGAAATCAACTACTTCCATTAACCATGGACATGGAACCATTACACTTCCAGAATTAATTGAAGAATTTATAAAACCTTGAAAAGAAGCTGTTGTTACAGAGTTAGACATTCCAATATCATCTCCATGAATAATCAAAAGTTTTGCGTTTTTTTTATAACCTAGCTTTTGTGCTAAATTTTTTGTTTGGGAAAAAACAAATGATAACCCACTTAAAAAAAATAAGAATAAAAATAAAATTCTACTCATAATTAATTTTTTTAATAAAATAAGAAAATTATTTTAATTAATTTCATTTTCAATTATTTTTAAATAACTTTTTTAATGATAAAATAATTTTTTTGCAAGCCAGAATATTTATATTTTTAATGCGGAAATATTATCTATAAAAATATGGGACTTGTTTTTTATGTAACTATAATTACAACAATCTTAACTTTAGCATATATTTTGAGAGATATGTATAAGAATTAATATACTCCATTTTAATCTTTTTTCTAATTTAATAACTCCAAAAAGTTTTCACTATTTCATAAAGATTAATGAAATAATAGATTATTTTGTATATTTAAATATCATTAAGTTTAAAAACTTATAAATATATCGTTCAATGGAAGTAGAATTATTGATTGTACTGATTTTTGTGGCTTGTTTATTAGGTGGTGTTTATTGGTATGCGGGTTATTCAACTAGATCTGGATTTGCAAAAGATGAAAATCAAAACTTTATACCTGATGCTTGGGAAGAAAAATACAGTTGGCTTTTTAGCTCAAAAGGATTAATCATGTTAGCTATAGGTATTGGTATTGGTTTCATGTTAGCCAAAGTAATTGGATAATGAAATTAAAGTCTACCTGAAGCTTCAGCAAATTTTTTGACTTTCAACGCTTGAGCAGCGGATATATCTGCGTTTATTGCTGATTTTCTTATACTAATTCCTTTTTTTAATTCATTTAAACATTTATGATTTTTGAATTTTTTAAAGAATTGATCTAATGATAACTTAGGTTTCTTTCCTCCAACATTTTTATAACGACCTTTAAGCCTAGCCTTATCAATACCCTCTTTTTGCCTTTGTTTTCGAATTTCTTCATCGTTTTCAAATAAAGAAATCAAAAAATTTAATATTGTTAATGATACTACATTTGATGATCTATCATCATTTTTAGTCCTAATATTTTCTTTTTCAAAACAAACATTAACACCTCTATCATCAAAAACTTTAACAGTTTTTAAAATGTCTAACTTATTATTCCCAAATTTACTAAATGATGAAACTATTAAAGTGTCCATTTGACTATTTTCAACCATTTTAATAATAATTTTATAATTATTTCTTTTAGTAAAAGGCATTGTTCTTGGACAAATGTCAGTAATATTTAAAATTTGATCGCCATTTGGCAAAACTGATAGACGTGGCTTTCTTATATCTGTATCAGAAGATATCTCTAATTGATTGTATTTAAGTATTTTCATAAAATATCGTACTATATTAATACATACTACAAATATAATACATTTTAAAATAACATTTTATTTAATGTATATTATTAATACATACTTATAAAATAGCACATTGCTATTTTCGTAAAAGCGAATCTAAATACTTTCTATTAAGATAATTACCGTTTCTTATAACTGCTTCAATTTTTTTAGTATTGTTAATAATATTTAGAGGATTTTTTAAAAGAATTATTAAATCAGCAATTTGACCAACCTTTACAGAACCCAACTCATCTTCCATTCCGAAATATTCTGAAGGATTATAGGTTGCTGCTTTTATAGAGTCCAGATTTGAAAGACCAGCTTCGGAAAGCATCGCAATTTAATCGTGAAGACTAAGTCCAGGGATTAAAAAAAATATTGGAGCATCAGTTCCTGCCATAAATTTTACACCTTTTTTATCCATCAAATTAATTATACCCATAGCCCAATTCGAGTAACTTTGCCTTTTTTTATCTACTTCATCATCTATTTCAGAAATTTTATCAAGCCATTTTTCTCTAATTTCAAAAGGAATAGAATTAAAATTTTTCTTCCAACTATCTTTTTTAAAAGTTTTATTCGCAAAGGTTCTGTACAAAAATAATGTTGGGATTTGCCAAGTTTGATTCTTGGCTAATACACCAATGACTTCAATAAGCTTAATATAATCAATATCATCAATAGCTTTCATTCTTTGAAGATTATGAATTGATGATCTTAATCCCCCCCTGATAACCCCTTATCATTTTTTAATAAATTTTTTCTTGCATCCAATAATTTGTCAAAATTTTTAGACACCGACAATTCTAGATTTCTAAGATTTTCCATACTATTTAGACCTAAATTTAAAACACTTATAACATCCATGCTTAGAGGGACATGACCAGTCAATTTTAAATTATTTTATTTGGCAATATTTGTTAAGGCTTTAAATTGATTTGAAGTTAACATTTCATATGCCTATAGAAAATCAACTTTTTTTTCAATTAAAGATGAAACTTTATTTATCAAATCCTTTTCTGAAAAAGTTTGAATAGACAAAGGAGGATATTGCTCGCTTGACCCATCATAAACATTGTATTTTCAATCAATAAGAGGTCCAGCAACCATTATTCGAGGAGTAATATTTAGTTTGTTTTTTGATTCTAATTTAAATTTATTTACAAAATCTATATCGCCACTCGTATCTCTTACACTTGTCACTCTATAAGCCAAAAAAAGATCTGACATTGATTCAGCTAATGACTCTTCATAAGCAAAGTGAACATAAGCATCCCTAAGCCCAGGAATCAAAAATTTATTTTCACAGTTATAAATTATATTTCTTTCTGACAATTTTAATTTACTTGATTCGAATATTTTATAAATCTTATTTGCTTTTATTACAACAGTCATATTTTTTTTTAACCATAATTTAGATCTATAATTGAAATATTTTCTAAACAATACGCATTTTCATAGTAAACAGAATTATCAGAACATGAAATAAAAAATAAAATGATAATAATTAATTTTATATGCTTGCTTATACAAAATATTAAATGATCATAAAAAGTTTTCATTATATCCATTTTTAAACTTAAACTAAGTAATAATAGTAAAATATAATCATTATAAAGTTACTATTTAATTGATTTTTTTATATTAGACATATACTAGATAAAAAATTAATTCAAATGAGTTTTTCAAGAAGAAAGTTTATATCAAATTCAGCAGGTTCAATTGGTCTTTCAACATTGATCGGATCTATTTTATCTTCATTTATTGAAGAAAAAACCAAAAAAAAGAAAAGTATTATAACTGCTAATAGTACAATATTATTTCAAGGAGATTCAATTACTGATACAGGAAGAGAAAAAAAATTAGAGCTTCCAAATAATGCTAATTCATTTGGTAATGGATATGCTTTTTTGGCTGCTTCAAGTTTATTAAATTCTTTACCCAAAGAAAATTTAAAATTATACAACAGAGGAATAAGTGGAAATAAAGTTTTTCAACTCTCAGATAGATGGGAAAAAGATTGTTTAGCACTAAAACCAAATATTTTAAGTATACTTATTGGCGTTAACGATTATTGGCATACAAGAGATGGAAATTATAATGGCACTGTGCAGACTTATGAAAATGATTATATAAAATTACTCGAAAGAACAAAAAAAGAACTTCCTGATATAAAAATAGCTGTCTGTCAACCCTTTATTTTATCAGGAACTTCAGCCGTTGATGATTCTTTTATAAAATCATTTAAAGAATACCAGATTAGTGCAAAAAAAATATCTGATGAATTTAAAACCTTATGGATTCCTTTTCAGGAAATTTTCAACGAAGCTATAAAATATGCTCCTGCTAAATATTGGCTTTATGATGGTGTTCATGCAGCTATGCCGGGTGCTCAACTTATGGCTAATGCTTGGCTTAAAATTGTTTCCTAATTATGTTTTCTATTAAGCCAAATTTTAACTCAAAAAAAAATGGAGTATAATATTGACTTCTATATTTTAATTGCAGCAGTAATAATTTTATTTTTTAGTTTAATCTTTATGAAAATTAAACTAAATAAAATTTCAAAAAATTTAGAGCAAAAAAAACTTGAATTAATTAGCACAACGAATTTTATTTCACAAAGAAATGAATACTTGAAATCTCTTCTTAATAAAATCAAAAATCTAGAAAAAGATTCTAATTCAGACAATTCTTCTGAATTAATTTCTAATAATATTAAAAGAAATATTGATAATATAATTAATAGTGAAAAAACATTCGAAAGTTTTGAAAAGCAATTCACAAAAATATACCCATATTTTTTTAAAAAACTTATAGAAAAACATGGAAAATTAACTTCAACTGATTTAAGACTATGTGCCTATCTAAGAATAAATCAAAACTCAAGTGAAATTGCTCAAATTACTGGAGCATCAATTAGAACTATAGAGAGTCAAAGATACAGATTGAAAAAAAAACTTAATCTTAACCCAGAAATTGATATATTAAATTATCTCATCACCCTTTAAAATCTACTTAAAAACACTACAATATTAGAGAAAAGAAATATATCCTTCCAAATTAGTCAGTCATTAATAAATTTGTTTTTTATTAATACAATCGAAATGATGAAATTTTATAAAAAAGAACAATAAAAACAATAGAAAGCCAAATAAATCGTTTTAAAGAAATTAAGATTTAATAATTTTTATAATTTAAAATAGATTAATTTTGAAAAAAATAAAAGGATTAACAGCAGTCATAAACTTTAGAATATTTATTGTCACTTTAACTACACTAATAGCCTTTTATATTTGTTATAAATATGATCTAAAATTTATGCTAATTTTAATGTAATTAGTATAGTTATCGTATTCCCTTTAATTTTTACAACTACTGGTGCTTATCAAAAAAGACAAGATGCACTAAGATTACTTTCTGACTGTAGAGCTAACCTTATCGGAATAAGTGACTATTTCAAGACTGTTTACAAAAGGCCCAAAGAAAACATAATTAAGTTTAACTCCCTATTATCTTTAGTTTCAAAACATCTTTACCAAATGCTAACTGATAAATCAAAAAAAACTACAGTCGATGACATTAGAAATGATATGAAAATATGAATCGCTTTAACGAAAGAGAAAAGACAGTTTAATTGGCACAAAAAGAGAGATCTCAAAATGTGTCGAAAACCTTAATGCCTTAAACATACATGGCACACCTAGCTCACTAAGATCCTACTGTTTATTTTTTATTTTTATTTTCCTTTTATATATGTTCCTGCTTTATTTAATCATTCATTTGTTGAAGTAACTATTACCAACCTAATAATAATAATGATTTTATCAGTGCTAATAAGTTTTGTGTTAATGGCCTTATATAATATTCAGTTATACATTGAAAATCCATTTGACCAAAAAGGTCTTGATGATATCAAAACAGAAATCTTTAAAATAAAAGATGAAGAAATCAATTAAGAAATTAATTTGGCATTAGCATCATTTTTTGACATGAGTATTCCTCTACTTTTTCTTTTGAAAAATAAATAGGAAAATAATTATCTTTAGCCCAAGAATCAAATAAATTTCCATAAAAAGGACTATCTGGATCCCCAGACTGTCCAGGTGAATTTGATCCAATTGTGGAATCCCAATCTCCAGTATTTACAATTATCCTGAATGAAGCCCCACTACTTTGTTCGAAATTATTCCCAGTTGAACCGGGAGTATATCCATTACCCCCCCCTAGCAATTGGTCCTAAATCTAACTTGTCTTGAATCTCTTTTTTAACTATTCGACTCAATGAATGTCTTATGTAACTATGTTTTAAATCTTTCTGACCATATTTCCATTTTTCAATATCATTTCCCAATCTATCAATTAAAAAATTTGTCGCATTTTGAAAAGCTAACCTTAAAAAAGCATCTCTTGATTTTTTTGAATTTTTACCAAATCTATCTCCAGGGGCAATTATCCAATCAATTATTTTTTTTAATTGTATTTCAGTTATATATCTATAAATTTTTTTAGGTATAAATTTTTCATTAGCTAATTTTTTAATTTCATTTTCCCAAGCAACATAAATTGCAGCTTCTATTGAACTTGGATTTAGTTCATAATTCCATTTTTTTAATTTCTCTTTTGCTTTTAATGCTATTCCTTTAAATTTTAAAGGTTTAAGATATTTGGTTAAAATTCTAGCTGGTATTGAATAATAATCCGTCTGAAGGGATTGCATTTCTTCAAAATTGATTTTTGAATTCAAAGTCAATTTTTCATTAATTCGATCTCCTCTATAAGGATCTGACCACAAAAACCCAATGGAGTTCCAATGCATATAATCATCAGAAGTTAAATTTTGATTTGCTGTTACTATAAAACCCGTCTTTGGATTATACTTACTCGGCTTTTTAATAATTTCTAAATAATTATTCCATTCATAACGACCATCTCCTGGAACAGGAACTAAACCGCTAAAATTCTCTCTTATAGGTGCAATCCCAACTGCTTGCCACCCTATATTACCCATTTTATCAGCCCACACCATATTTTCCCCTGGAATATTACTATAATTACAAGCATCTTTAAACTCTTCCCAATTCTTCGCCTGATCCATCCTAAGAGAAGCTAAATAAGGTGATCCTCCAATCTCTAACCAAGCACATCTTATAGCATAAGCTTTGTTATTTTCTTTATCTATATATGTGACTGGTCCATGTTGAGTGTAATATAATTTAACTTTTCTGTCCGGCTTATTTTTAATTTTAAAATTTTCTTCAATTACTTTCATATCAACCCACTTTTCTTTATATCGATATTGATAAATATTTTCTGGATTTAAATCGTAAACATAAAGGTCTTCCCCATCAGTCCTAAAAACAGTTAATCCCCAAGCACCATAATCATTATGGCCAATAGAAACTCCAGAAATTTCAGGCTCACCACCTCCAATTACATTCCACCCTGGTGCAACAAGATGTACCATATATCTTAGTGATGGAACTGCAATTGTTCTATGGGGATCATTAGCCATATAAGTGTTACCATCTAATGTCTTATCTCCACTTAAAACCCAATTATTACTTCCAATTGAAAGAATATCAATTTCTTTTTTTTCATTTAATTGAGTACTAGTAATATCTTTTTCTAATCTATATTCTAAATTAATATCCCCAATTTCAAAAGAAACTTTTTTTCTAAATGAATTATACAAATACAAAATAGAATCGCTAAAATTTATATTTTTTAACTTATAATCTAAATCTATATCAGGATCTCTAGGGTGAAACCACATTAAATCTTTTACTTTTTCAGATCCTACTTTAGAAACTGCATTTCCAATAGCAAATTCTTGTTCAATATTGCCAAGTAAGCCCTGATGTCTAGAAATCACAGTCTCAGACGTCCATTTTTTTGGAAAAATATTTAAAACCTTAAATTCAATAGGGAGTTATTCTGGGGTTTTAAGAATCTCATCAATGTAGGCATTAACTCCATTAGTATATGCAGTAATAATTTCCGTTCCATCTTTATGATAATGATTCATTTCTTTTTCTATATCTCCTCGAAATTTAAATAATCTTACCCCTAAATCTCTATTGAATTCCCTTTCTCCAAGTATCTCTGCAACTATTCCATTTGCCTGTCTTCTTCATATTTCAAATTGGAAAAGTCTGTCCTTAGCTGCTGCATAACCTTGTGTAAAAAAAAGATCATATTGGTTCTTCGCATAAATGTGATTTATTCCAACAGAATCCCTGATTATTTCAACTGTATCATATAAACCCTTTACAATCTTATAATTGAAATTCTTTTTCATACAAGAAGTCAAACAAAAAAAAGCAACAACAATAAAAATGATTTTTTTCATTAATATTTATTATTAATAATAGTAAATATAAAAATTAGATTCATCTAATATAAATCTCTAGCAAAATTCAATTGAGAAATAAAAAGAGAAATACAATAAAAAAAATTAATCAACTTATTTAAAAAAATAAAATGATTAATAAGTCTGTTGCAAAACAAGGGCATATTGAACTATCAAAAGAGGTAACTATTTTAATAAAGGTTTTTTAAGGCTAATTTGAAATAAATTTTTCAAAAGAATCAATATTAAATTCTTTAATATTTGTTTTAGATTTTAATTTATTAAAACTTTTTTTAGCTTTTTCAAAACGCTGTTTTATAATTTCATAATTATCCAATTCTGAACTAGAGGGAACATCCCAGCTTTCGGCTATCTTACTATATAAATCAGCCATCTTTTCTCTTAATTGAGATTCAACAGCTCCAACATAATTATCTCCTTTTGTAATAACAAGTGTTTCTTTTAAATCAAATAAATTTTTCCAAACTTTTGATTCTGAAGACAATTTTGACATAATCCAATCCAATTCATAAACTAAATATGCTAATTCTTGAGTCATGTCATACAATCTCATAGTAAGCTTGTATTTTTTTTCTCTATCCAATTTAGATAAACCAGTAACTGAATCATAAATTAATTCAAAGTTATTTTCAAAAACATCTTTACCTTTTTTAATTACTACAGTATAAATCCCCTCAGAAACTTTTGGAGAAGTAAAACCTCCAAAACTTAATGTCTTTCCTTTAGCAACCTTGGGTTGTTTTATTGTGAATCCCCAATCAACAATATTAATTCCTTTGGATTTACCAGGACTTAAACTAACCATTGTTTTACCTTCTTTATCCTTTATCTCTAAAGTCATTTTTCCAAAAATATGACGTTTAGGTAATAAATATTTTATTTTAGCTGAAGAGGAGCTACTCTCACCCACAAACCTTGTTTCACCTCCAAAACTTCCTACAAAATTTGTTCTGTCTCTCATAACAGTCTTTTTACTTTTAAAAAAATGTAACTTCTTTTTTAAAGAGTTTAAATTTACATCTCTTAATGGAGAAATGTCATCAATTATAATAACCCCTCTACCATGTGTTCCTAAAACTAAATCGTTTGTTCTCTTCTGAAGATCAATAAAATGAACAGCCACTGGTGGCATATTATTATTAAATCTAGTCCATTTACCCCCTCCGTCAACTGTTATATAAAGCCCCAATTCTGTTCCTAAAAAAAGTAAATTTGGATTAACATGATCTTCTTGAATATTTCTAACAAAACCAACAACATCATTATTTTTAATTATACTTTCCCATGTTTTTCCATAATCAATGGTTTTGTATGCGTAAGGAGTCATATCACCCGATGTGTGTCCATCAAAAACAGCATAAGCTATAGCAGAGTTATGACTACTTGCTTCTATGTGATAAACCCATGTGTTTTTAGGTAAGCTTTTATTCCTTGGAGTTACATTTTTCCATTTTTTCCCTCCATTTATAGAAAGCTGAATATTCCCATCGTCCGTTCCAACCCATATTATATCAGGATTCAAAGGAGATTCATCAATTGTAAAAATAGTAGTATGATTTTCAGCCCCAGAATTATCAGCTGACAATCCCCCTGAATTTTCTTGCAACTGTTTTTTAGGATCATTAGTTGTTAAATCTGGAGAAATTATCTCCCATGTGTCTCCCATATTTTCAGATCTATGAACAAACTGACTTCCCATATAAAAACGATTAGAATGATATGCACTAATTTCCATTGGAGCGTTCCAATTAAATCTTAGTTTAGGATATCCTTTCTGCGGTAATGGTTGAATAGTTTTTATAAGACCCTTTTCAATATCAAATCTCCACACATTTACTGCCCCTTGCATCTCAGAATATATAATGTTTTTTTTAGGATGTTTTAAAACTCTAAACCCATCTCCAGGACCAATTGAATTCCAGTGTCTTCCTCTAACACCACCTATTGCAGATGATGGACCATACCATGATCCATTATCTTGTAATCCTCCATAAACATTATATGGTTCAACATCATCAACACTTATATGATAAAATTGAGAAAGAGGAAGATTTTCAGTTATTTCTAAAGTTATACCTCCATTCCATGTCCTATAAACTCCCCCATCCGTTCCAAAATACATTCTATCTGAGTCTGAAATATCAAATAAAATATCATGAATGTCTGCATGCATATTACCTAAGTTTTTAAAAGTTTTGCCGCCATCTCTAGATATAGAACCATAAAGGCCGGCTTTAACGATCACATCAGGATCTTTTGGATCAACAACTATTTTAGAAAAATAAAATGGGCGAACAGTAATTTCAAAATCATTATTTAATTGTTTCCAATTTTCACCATAATCTTCACTTCTATATAATCCTTTCTTACTATCATTTTCAGCTTCAATCACAGTATATAAAATATTTGATTTTGATGGAGCTATTGAAACAGCTAGTCTTCCGAGCTTGCCTTTAGGAAACCCATTATGAATCTTCTTCCATGATTGACCACCATCATTAGATTTATAAAGAGCACTGTTTTTTCCTCCTGATTCAAAGGACCATGCTGTTCTTCTAAATTCCCACATTGATGCATATAATACTTTTGGGTTTTCTGGATCTATAGCAAGATCCGCACAACCAGTAGATTCATTAACAAATAATATTTTTTTCCACGAAATTCCGCCATCAATTGATTTATAAACCCCTCTTTCTTGACTCTCAGACCATAATGCCCCTAATACTCCAACGTAAATCTCTTTAGAATTATTTGGATTGATTATAATATTAGAAATCCTTTCAGACTTTTCAAACCCTATTTTATTCCAATTATTTCCCCCATCTAAAGACTTGTATAATCCATCTCCCACCGAAACACTATTTCTTGTCCATGTTTCTCCAGTTCCAACATATATTATATTATCAGGATCATTAGGGTCTAAAGCAACAGAACCTATAGATTGACAATATTCGTCAAAAATTGGATTAAAAGTAGTTCCCGCATCATTGGATTTCCATACTCCTCCTCCTGCAGTACCAGCATATATAATTCGTGAATTTGTCGGATGACTTTCTAAATCATTAATCCTTCCACTCATTAAAGCAGGGCCAATATGTCTTGCCCGCATATCTCCAAAAAAATATTTTAAGTCAATACTTTCTTTATTTTGTGAGAAAGAATATTGTGAAAACCATAAAAAAAAGATAGAAACAAAAACTTTTTTCATAAGAATAAATTAATTAAAAAATATAATCATTAAAATCAATTTTCTGGAAACTTAAATTCCTTTTCGTCAATAGTTGGATTTAGTTCAATACTTTCAATAATAAGTGGAACAGAAGGTTGTCCTTTCATGCCTTGAGTCTGAGAAAAAGGAAAATATAACCCATCAACCTCTTGATAATCAGACAAAGTTATTTCCATAACCAGACCCTTACCAGGACCTTGCTTAAGTTCAGTTTGAACTGCTATAGGAACATAATTTTCAGTATCAAAAAAATAAAAGGACATGTCATCTTCTTTTTTTCCTTCAATTGTTTTTGGTTCCTTAATTAACTTAACCTTAAAGGTTTCAGTTCCATCAATACTTTCTTTTCCAATCAATTCAACACTATAACCTTTACTTTTATAATCCATAAATGAATCTGGAAAATCATTATTTTCAAGTTTCAAATTGTCAGTAGTTTCCTGATCACTCTTTTCTGGCTTTTGATTCATCATATTTATACCCCAAAGAACTTCGCCATCAAAAACCTGCGCCTTTATTGATTGCCCTTGAAAATTAATTATTTGCATTTGTTTTCCTCCCTCCATTTGAATTATCTCTATAGGAATTTCCATCCCCTGTTGATTTAATTTAGCTTTCATTTTAACACCCTTTAATTTCCTCCACTCATCTATTCCTCCAGTATTTTCAAAATAATTATCAATTATTTCATCTACAGACTGAGAAAATAAATTATTAACAAAAATTAAGGATATAATAAAAAATATTGTGTTTAATTTTTTCATTGAATTTCTTTTAAATTGATTCGCAATATAAACAAATAAGTGACTATAATAATTTTTTATAAAAAATTAAATATTAGCAAAATTTTAACAAATTTTAATTTAAACTATTATTTATTTAGAAGGTCTATAATAAAAGTGTTTTGAACATCCCTTCATGTTTTTTTCATTTGTTATTATTGGTTTATTTAGGTTTAAAAAAGAAGGGATGTTTTTCTTAATTATCTTTAATAATTAATACTAAAAATAATTTATACTTATAATTATTCATTTAATAATTAAATTTGACGAAATTTTAATAATGAGAAAAAACATTCACAAATTTATTTTTTTCTTTTTAATTATCATAAGTGGTTGTAAACTTAAATCCTCTGATAAACCCAAAATTGCGATAGCTGGTCTTGCAATAGAATCAAGTACCTTTTCTCCAGCTTTTACAGATGAAAAAGCTTTTCATGCAAAAACAGAAAATGATGTTTTTTCTTACTATCCATTCTTATCTAAAGATTCTATTCAAAGAAAAAGAGCAAACTGGATTCCAACATTAAGAGGTCATGCTCTCCCAGGTGGAATTGTAACTAGAGAGGCTTATGAAAGTTTAGTTATAAAAACATTAGAAAAACTTAAAAAAAATCTTCCATATGATGGTCTTTTTTTTGATATTCATGGTGCTATGAGTGTCGTAGGATTAGAAGATCCCGAAGGGAACTTTATCACTAGAATAAGAAAAGTAATCGGACATAAAACTTTAATCTCTACTTCTATGGATTTACATGGCAATGTCTCTAAAAAATTAGCAAAAAACACTGACTTAATTACATGTTATCGAATGGCTCCCCATGAAGATGCTATTGAATCAAAAAAAAGAGCTGTTGAAAATTTGATTTCAAGAATTGAAAACGGAAAAGGAAAACCTAAATTTAAAGCATGGATACCCATTCCTATCCTACTTCCTGGAGAAAAAACAAGCACGAGAATTGAACCAGCAAAAAGTCTTTACTCAAAAATAGATCCATTAACAAAAGAAAAAGGAATAATTGATGCAGCTATATGGATAGGATATCCCTGGGCTGATGAGCCTCGAAATCATGGTGTTGTTATGGTAACTGGAGATAATAAAGAAAAGGTCAAAAGTGCTGCTGAAAAACTTGCAAATAGTTTTTGGTCTGTAAGAGATGAATTTAAATTTGTTGCTCCAACAGCAAATCTTAAAGAAAGTCTTAACATGGCAATTAATAGTCCCGAAAGACCTTTTATAATAAGTGATATGGGTGATAATCCAACAGCTGGAGGAGCTGGAGATGTAACATGGACTTTAAACAAGATATTAAATCGAGTTGAATTCAAATCAAAAAATGGTCCATCAGTAGTATATGCATCTATACCTGGTCCTAAATTAGTAGAAAAAGCTATAAAAATTGGTGTTGGGGGTAATATAAAAGAATTTGTTGGAGCTGAAGTAGATAATAGATATTCTCCTCCAATTTTAATCAACGGGGAAATAATTTCTGTTTTTCATGGTGATATTCATGCTGAAACAGAGGTAGTTGTTCGTGTGGGAAGTGTATATGTAATCGTAACAAAAAAACGAAAACCATATCATAGGGAAACAGATTTCACTCAACTGGATTTAAATCCAAAAAAAACAGATATAATTATTGTTAAAATTGGATATCTTGTTCCAGAACTTTTTAATTTGAAAAAAGGATGGATTATGGCTTTAACTCCTGGAGGTGTTGATCAAAATTTAGAAAAATTAAATTATAAAAGAATTAAGAGACCTATGTTTCCATTTGATAAAAATTTTGAAAATCCCGATCTAAATGTAAGATGGATAAATTCTTCTAATTAATTATGAAAAATCTTTATATTTTTTTAGCAATAATATCTATCTCTATATTTTTTTGGAGTTGTTCTAAAAAAGAAAAAAATGAAGAAATTATTTTAGCTGAAGAAGAAGAAGAAGAAGAATTACCAAGTTGCGTTGATTATACATCTGTGGATCCAAATAATTTAGAATCTTACTGGGAATTATTTGTTGAAGATGTAAAGTGTTCTAGAGGCGGACCTAATTATGACGAAATAAATAAAACTGTAATATTATATTTTATAGTACCTACAGCTGAGACTGTTGCTTCAGGAGTTACTGTAGATCATGCTGGATATTCAACATATGCTGGCTACTGTAATAGTGAAGCTGTAAATATAGGAGTAATTGAAGATTATTGGATTGATTATACTGAAGTACAGAAGCTCTGGCTCATATATCATGAATTTGGTCATGATGTATATAGATATCGTCATAGCTCAAATCCAAAAGATATAATGTACCCTTCAGTTGCCAGAAGTGATGTTAAAATCAACGATTTTATAAGGGCTAAAGAACTTTTTTTAAAAAGAGATTTTGAAGGAATAGAATATATTAATTGTGATTAATTTTAAAAAATAATTACCTTAGTATTATGCGTTTTATATACACTATTTTTTTATTTCTTTTAACTTTAAATAGTGTTTACTCTCAAAGTAAACCCAAAAAAATAATTTTAGACTATTATAGTGATATCCCTTTTCAATATATTGATTCTAATGATGAATTTACTCAAACAAAAATTGGTCTTTTTGTTAGGGAAATATCGATTGATGTTTTAAATAAATTTTTAGAAGATTTTTTAAAAAATATTCAAGAACAAAATGGATATTTAATTGTAATCAATATTACAAGTTCTAGAGAAATTAAAATTGAAATTCCATTTGCTATTAATCAAAACAAACTAGACTCTTTAAGAGAATCTAATGAAAATTTTAAAAAAATTTGCAACTTTATTTTAATGGATGGTTATGAGTGGATTATAAGGTACCTCTAAAAAAGCCCTTAAGAAAAACTCAAGGGCTCATAACCATAAACCAATTCAATTAGAACTGGCTATATAATTTACTGAAATTAAAATACTTGACTAAATAAACTTATTAACATTTTAAATCTATATTACTTTTATTTTAATTATAAAAATTATTTTTTTCAATGAAATCATCTAATTAACTATACTTTAACCTTGTTTTATATTTTTTTTAACAAAACAATTCATAACTTTAAAACTGATAAACTTCTTTTTGTTTAACCATTATTTTTAATTAGTTACTAAAACCCTGCCAAAGTATAATATTTTGATGGGGTTTTAAAACTTATTGAGTAACCTCATAATCTCTCTCCCAATTAGGATTTTTAAGTTTATTAATGATATATTTAATTGTTAACTCTTCTCCTTCCTTAATTGCGTCAATTGTTATTATTCTAATATGCTTTATAACACCAATTTTAGAATCCTCTTCACAAAAAATTGCTTTACAATTTGGCATTTCATGGTGATTAATAAAAGCCCCTAAAGAAAGTCTAATATAACCATCTTGGAATTTATCATTATAAACATGAGAAATACCTAAATCCATACCTTTTTTAAGATTCTTTAATGTAAATAAACCTAAACCGTCTATTTTACTTTTTGCTATTTTTAAAAAATCAGGTAATGGCTTCCATTCGGTTTTTTCTATCATAAAATCTAATTATAGAATATAAATTACAAATTAATTTTATAATTATAATGATATTAAATTTTTATTTGTGACTACGAATAAGCCCTTCTTGTGTTACAGAAGCTATCATCTCTCCTTGTTGATTAAATATACTTCCGTTTGTAAAACCCCTTGAATTAGATGCACTTGGACTTTCCATTGAATATAACAACCAATCATCTATTTTAAATTCTCTATGAAACCATATTGCATGATCCAAGCTCGCATAAAAAATTTTTTTTTCAAATAATTTCTCTCTATGGGGAAGTGTAGCCGTTAATAATAAACTATAATCTGATGCAAAAGCCAATAGTTGGTGCTGAAAAGGAATAGAGACATTAACTTTTTCTTTTGTTTTAAACCAAACATGAGCTTTTGGCAAACTATTTCTAGTTTGTAAAAAAGTTGCTTTTTCAACAGGCCTGAATTCAAAAATTTGAGGATGAGATTTTATCAATCTATTATATCTATTTGGATCAATGTCTTTTAAAGGAATTGCCTGCTGAAGATCTGTTAATAATAAATCAGGAGTTAAAACATTTGGCATACTTTTTTGATGATTTACTCCATCTTGATTCAATTGAAAAGAAGCTGCCATATTAAATATAGCTTTCCCATTTTGAAAAGCTACAACTCGACGAGTAGTAAAACTTTTACCATCTCTTATATCATCAACCTGATAATTAATTGGCACATTTATATCTCCAGCTAAAATAAAATATCCATGCATTGAATGAACTATTCTATCTTTAGGAACAGTTTGATATGCAGCATATAACGCTTGTCCTAATACTTGTCCACCAAAAACTCTTCCCCATGTGGTCTGATAATTTTGTCCAATAAAATTATAATCTTTAATTTTTTCAAGTGATAAAAGATCAATAAGCTCCCTTAAATTAATCATAAATTATTTTTAAAAATCATTGCTGAAGCTCCACCTCCTCCATTACATATTGCAGCAGCTCCAATTTTTTTTTGGAAGAAATTTAATGAATGTAAAAGAGTAACTATTATTCTCGCTCCTGAGCACCCTATTGGATGACCTAAAGAAACTGCACCTCCATTTATATTTACTTTTTTTGAATCTAAATTCAAAAGCTTAATATTTGCTAATCCAACTACAGAAAAAGTTTCATTTAATTCAAATAAATCAATATCCGAAAAATCTAATCCAGAATTGTTTAATGCTTTAGGAAGAGCCTTTGCTGGCGCAGTAGTAAACCATTGTGGATCATCAGCTGCATCTGCATAAGACAAAATATATGCCATAGGTTTTAATCCCAGTTTTTTTGCTTTTTTTTCACTCATAACAACTAAAGCTGCTGCACCATCATTTATTGAAAAAGCATTAGCAGCAGTAACAGTACCATCTTTAGAAAAAGCCGGTCTTAATAAAGGTATTTTTTCCAAATTAATATTTTTAAATTCTTCATCCTTTTCTACAACTATTTCCTTTCCTCCTCTTGAAGAAACTATAACTGGTTTTATTTCTTTGCTAAAAATTCCATTTTCCCATGCTTTTGCACTTCTACTATATGATTGAATACAAAATTTATCTTGATCTTCTCTAGAAAAATTGTACTTCTTTGCACATTTATCAGCAAATACACCCATCGCTACTTTATCATAAGCGTCCGTTAATCCATCAACCTGCATAACATCATGGAATATAATTTGTCCAAATTTATTCCCATTTCTTGATCTAAAATAATGTGGACTTAAACTCATATTCTCCATACCACCAGCAATTACAACTTCCGAATCCCTTAAAATAATTGACTGTACAGCTAATGTTATAGCTTTCATTCCAGAAGCACATACTTTGTTAACTGTTGTACAAGGCACATTCATAGAAATTCCAGCTTTAATAGATGCTTGTCTTGCAGGTGCTTGACCAGTTCCTGCCTGAAGTACATGTCCCATAAAAACTTCATCAATTTCTTTGGGATCCAAGTTTATTTCATCAATTGCCGACTTAATTGCAATAGCACCCAACTCAGTTGCTTCAACTGAAGATAAAGCCCCCATAAATGATCCGATTGGAGTTCTTTTTGCAGAAACGATAACTTCTTTATTCATTTATTTGTTATTGAATAATACTACAAAAATACTACCATATAAGGAATGAACCAAACTTGAAATTGCAAAAGGAATTGCTATAGCAGGATTAACAAAATTTTCCTTTGCCAGAACTACACCTAATTCTGAATTTTGCATTCCTACCTCAACTGAAATTGTTCTAGCTACAGATTCATTTTTTAAGATAACTTTACTTATAAAATAACCTAAAACAAAACCTAATAAATGTAATATCATTATAGAAAACAAAAGTGAAAGTCCTGAAGATAAAATTATTTCTTTTCCTTGACCAATTATACTTGCAACAATTAATGTAATTAAAATAACTGCAAGTGCTGGAGCTATCTGTCTAACTTTAACAGTTTTTTTTAGAAAAAATCTATTTAATAAAACCCCTGTAATTACTGGAATTAAGATTACTTTCAAAGTACTCAAAAATAATCCCATAGCATCAACATCTATTTCACTTCCAAATAAACTACTAATAAGAAGAGGGGTCATTATAATTGCTGAAACTGTAGAAAATGCAGTCATTGATACTAAAAGAGCTAAATTAGAATTTGAAAGATAAACTATAACATTCGAAGCCATTTCTCCTGGACAACTAGCAACTAAAATTAATCCTAAAGAAAAAAAAGGAGGTAAATCAAACAAAGTTACTAAAACCCAACCTAAAAAAGGCGTAATTGTAAATTGCAAAACAAAACCCATTAACAACCATGATGGAGTTCTTAATATCTGCTCAAAATGGCTTAAATCTAAGGTTAAGCCCATCCAACATTATTATTCCAAGACCTATAGTAATTAAATTTCCAGAAAACCAAATAAAAATTTCTGGATTAAATAACGCAACCAAAGAAGCTATTGAAACAAACCAAGGGAAATAATTAGAAATTTTTCTTAGAAAATTTACTATTTAATTTTCATTTTCGTTTAATCCAGATTTCATGCATAGGATTTCCTTTACTAGTAAATCCTTTGTGATACCAATCATCACCCTTCTCAATAAAATTAAATTCTAGCTTGATGCCAACTTTTAAATTATCTCTAGAAAAATAATCTATTTCTTCTATATATTTTCCTTTTTCAGCTTCATATGATCCCCCTCCAGATCCAGAAAACTTAAAAGTTTCAACATTAAAAGCTATCCATTGAAAATACCCATCTAATAATAATTTCATTGTTTTTCTAGGTCTATTTATATCTCTTCTTCTTTCTCCATCTTCTGTAACTCTTCCTCCCATCAACCATTTTCCATCTAAAGTTTTTTTAGATTTTGAAATATTATTCCAAAAGTTACTTTTAATAAAAATCATACTTTTTAATTGATCATTCTGATAGTTTGAATTAAACTCAAATGATACATCAAAAATATTATCATTAGAAATATAAAATCCTCCTCGAGTCAAAATAAATTCATTAGAATTTTGATAAAACTGAGTCTCAATTAAATAATTTTCATCTAATAAAATTCTATGAGAAATTCTTTTACCTTCCTTTTCAGAACTATAAGAATAGACTTGTGAAAACAAGTTCGTTGAAAAAATTAATAATAAACTAAAGCAAAATATTTTTTTCATATTTATAAAATTTAATTTCTATAATCTAAAGCAGGATCTCTATTCCCTAATAGTGGAATATATTGAAATTCTTTCCCTCTTTTAGATAAAAATTCATTTTTCGCAGATAAAATAATTTTAGGATTATCTATCAATTGCATTCCTGTTAAAACTAATGTCTTAGCAGCAACAATCATTCCTTTATTTCCTATAGTTGTTCCTCCTGCAGCAACTGCTTGCCAACTATGAGCTGGTGTTTCTGGAACCCATGTAGCTGCTCTAAAACCAACTGTAGGAACTGTATAACTAACATCTCCTACATCTGTGGAGCCCCCTGGAGGAGAATTGTCTTCATATGGAGCAACTCCTTCCACAAATTTAAGATCAAGTTTAACTCTCATGCTTTTTGAAATTTCCTCTGCAAAGATTAACTCCTCAGAACTGTATGAATATCCACCAACATAAGTTAAGTTTTTATGAACTAATTTTTGTAAAATTTCATTATGCAGCATATCATGAGTGCCTCCAATTATTTCATATTCCATTCTAGTATCAGTTCCAATTGCAGCACCCTTTGCAGCATTAACAATTCTATCAAAGATTTTAATCACCTCATTCCGTGTTCTATGTCTAGCATAATAATATACTTCTGCAAAATCTGGAACAACATTTGGAGCTTTTCCACCTCTTGTTATTACATAATGAATTCTTGTGCTTTCTGAGACATGTTCTCTCAACATATTAACCATATTATTCATAGCTTCCACAGCGTCTAAAGCAGACCTTCCTTTTTCAGGAGCTCCTGCAGCATGAGATGAGATTCCATAAAATCTGAATTTAGCAGATTTATTTGCTAGAGCAGGCCTTATACTCGCTGAATTCTGATTGGCAGCATGCCAATGAAGGGCAATATCAACATCATTAAAAAACCCGTCTCTAGTCATATATACTTTGCCCGATCCTCCTTCCTCTGCAGGGCAACCATAGTATCTGATCGTACCAGACTTATTATTTTTTTTAAGATAATTTTTTAATTCTATTGCTGCTGCTGCTGATGCTGTGCCAAATAAGTGATGTCCACATGCATGCCCAGCATTCCCTCCAGCAGAAATTTTATAAGAGACTCTTTTTTGAGATAACCCTGGTAAAGCATCATATTCTCCAATAATAGCAATGATTGGAAATCCCGAACCATAACTAGCAATAAAAGCTGTAGGAATATTTGCAACACCAGATTGAATTTTAAACTCCTCATCAGAAAGAGTTTTTTTCAACAAATTACTGCTCTTTTCTTCTTGATAACCCATTTCAGAAAAAGACCAAATCTGCTGTGCAATTGAACTATAATAATTATTTTTATTTTCTATATTTTTTAATATTTTATCGTACTTTCTTTGACCAAAAGACAAAAAAGAAACTAAAAAGACTGAATAGAAAATTATAACTCTCACTATTATTTAATTTTTAGACGTTAATCAAATTTATACAAATTAAAAATAATCTAATTTTTCTGAGTAACTAAATAAATCCCATATAAAATAACACAACAAGACATCCATTGAAATTTTGAAAAAAATTCTCCATCTAATATCCCCCAACCAATCCCAACAATTGGTAATAAATAAGTTACAGAAACGGAAAATACTGGAGATGAAATAGAAATTAATTTATTAAACATCACATTAGCAAAGGCAGATCCAATTAATGCAAGTATTAAAATGTAACCTATCGATTTTAAAATCAAAGAAGATTCATAAAAAGTTCTTATTGGAAAATCTGAAAAACAAAAAATAATTATACCAAAAGGTAAAACTGAAATAAAATTTCCTAGAGCAATAGCTATAATTGAAACATCCTTCAATTTATATTTTACCAAATTAGCATTAATCGCATAACAAATTGTTGCTAAAATTATTAATATTGAAAATTTTTTTCCATAATTTGGATTTATAGACATTTCATTTGAAATAAGGAACATGGCTGCTACAAATCCGATTAAAACTCCAATAATTTTTTTTTTATTAAAACTTTTTCTAAAAAGAAAATATCCAAATATAATTGTAAATAATGGCGTCATTGCACTTAATACAGCCGCGACTGAACTATTTATAATGGTTTGTGAAAAAGCAAAAAAATAAATCGGAAAAAAATTACCTATAAAACCAGTTAAAACAATCCATTTCCATTTATTAAGTGGAATTAATTTCAATGTTTTAAATCCAAAAATATATAAAATAACAGCACTAAAAATTACTCGGAATGAAGCTAATTGTAGTGGGCTCAATCCAATTAATCCTTTTTTAATAAGTATAAACGCACTGCCATAAATAAATGAAAGTAAAATTAGATATATCCATTTCTCAACACCTTTCATTTTAAAATCAAATTATTTCCATTTTAGAGTATTAAACAAATGAAAAACATCTTTTTCTATATACTTTACTGCAGGATAAATAGAATCATAATTAGGTTTTGAATAAAAATATAAAGACCCCACTAAAAAATTAGTTGTACTATCTGTTAAAAAAAACTGAAACTGAGATGCTGCATTTCCAACTACTGAAAACAATGTCCCATAAACTTTTTCTTCTTTATTTATAAAAATTTTTTCAGGTATTTCAACTGCTTTTGAAATATGTTTATAAGGTAATTTGTAAGCATCATTAAGAAGTGAATCAAGATTATTATTAACCTTATAATAATTTAAATAAATAGTTGCTTTCATCTTTGAATATAAAACCTTAGATCCAGATTCAGAAATTACTTCAACATTTGCGAAATTATTATATTCAAAACTAAAAGGTAAATTTTGATTTGAATATAATCGATAGGTAAAATTAGGGTAAATTAATGATAAATATCCTTTGGGTTTAGGTTGATATAAATCAGTACATGAACATAATATTAATAAAAAACAAATCAAACTAATTAACTTCATTTTATAATAACTTAGTTCTAACTCTTTTAATTCTTTTTCTATCAACATCCTCAATTATAAATTGCATTTTCTTATAAGAAATTTTTTGGCCTTTCTTTGGAAACTTTTTAATTATCTCTAATAATAATCCACCAAGTGACTCAGAATCTCCTTTAATTTTATTAAAGTATTCTGATTCATTAATATTAACTATACGACAAAAATCTTTTAAATTAATTTTTCCATCAAATAAAAATGTTTGCTCATCCAATTTTGAATAATTTAAAAGCTCTTCATCAAATTCATCACTAATATCTCCTACAATTTCTTCAATAATATCCTCTAAAGTAATTACTCCAGATGTTCCTCCATATTCATCAACAACTATAGCTAAATGTATTTTTTTTTGTTGAAATTCTTTCAAAAGATCATCCAATTTCTTATTCTCTGGAACGTATAAAGGTTCCTTTAATAATTTATTCCATTCAAAATCTTTACTTTTCATGTTAGGAAGTAAATCTTTTACATACAATATACCCGTAATTTTATCAATGCTTTCTTCATATACTGGAATTCTTGAAAAACCCATTTCAATTATTTTAGAAATAATTTCTTTAATACTCATAAACTCAGATAAAGCAAAAATATCTATTCTTGGACACATAACTTCCTTAGTATCAGTATTACCAAAATTTACAATACCTTCAAGTATCCTTTGTTCATCATAACTAGTTTCATTTTCTGAAGTTAATTCCAATGCTTGAGATAATTTGTCTACAGAAAACCCATTATTCTTTTGGCCTAATTTTGATTCAAAAAATGATATCGTTTTACTCATAGGAATTGTAATCCAAAAAAAAAGATAATTATCTATAAAAGAAATAGGATTAACAAGCAACTTGGAAAATTGAAAAGAATTTCTATTTGCATAAATTTTTGGCAAAATTTCACCAAAAACTAGTATTACTGAAGTAATAAAACCAACTTCTATAATAAATTTAATTGTATTATTTTCAACTCCTTTAAAAAAAAAGTCACTAATTGATGAAAATAAAAGTACTATTCCAATATTTATAAAATTATTGGCAACTAAAATGGTGGCTAATAATCTTTTTGGTTTTTTTAATAGTTTCTCAATTTTTAATAAAGCTTTTTTATCCTGGTCATTTAATTTTTTAATAACCTTAGGATTAATAGAAAAAAAAGCTACTTCAGAACCTGATATCAAAGCTGAAAATAATATTAAAAATGTTAATATGACAAACTCAGGTATATAAGTATCCATTAGTATAGATATTGAAAATAAAAAACTATATAATTCAAGGTTCAACTATAATTTATTTAAAAGGGAAGATCTTGTTCAGTAATTTCTGAATCGTTGGAATCTTTAATTTCATTTTCAGGACTACTTAATTGTTGAGCGTCATTTTTATTATTAAGAAAAATAAAGACATCAGTATTGATTTCAGTCATGTATCTATCTTTACCAGAATCATCAGTCCATTTTCTAGATTTAATTTTACCCTCAATATAGACTTTGTCTCCCTTTTTTAAATACTTTTCACACAATTCAGCAGCTTTATTCCTTACCACAATATTATGCCACTCTGTCGAAGAAACTTTTTCTCCAGTAGATTTATTTGTATAAATTTCATTTGTTGCAAGAGGAAATCTACCAATGCAACCACCTCCCTCAAAATGATGCATTTTTATTTCATCACCTAGATGTCCAATTAACATAACTTTATTTAAAGTTCCACTCATAAAAAAAAATTTATTAAAGTTATAAAATCAAGTCTGTAACTTAAAAAATTTATTAATAAAATTTTCAAGAGCTATTGGCATTGGATATTTTTTTAATTTATCATAGTTATATTTATTCAATAGCCCTATGTTTAAATTTTCCAACCAAAAAGTAACATATAATTCCTGATGAGTTAATTTATATTTAACAGGCTTAATATTCCACTTTTTAATTTTATTAAGTTTTTTCGGGTCATATCTACATACAAATTGTTTAATTTTTTTAATTAAATTAACATTATTTCTTTCTTCAAACAAAGGAAATTGATACAAATTTTTCCATATATCATTTTCCATTCTTTTTTCAACAATTATTTCATTATTTGAATTTTTCATTATTAAAAAATTAAAAAATCTTAATCTTCTTTTTTTATTCTTATTCTTTATTGGAAAATCATAAATTTTATTATTAAGATAAGCATAACAATTATTATTAAACAAACAATTTTCACAAATAGGGTTTTTTGGTTTACAATTAATTGAACCAAACTCCATCATTGCTTGATTAAAATCTCCAGAATTTTCTTTATACATCAATTTACTAGCTTTATTTTTAAAATATTTCAAAGACTTTCCGTTATTAATAGATTTTCTTATTCCAAAATATCGAGAAAGAAATCTATAAACATTGCCATCTACAACTGCATGAGGAAGATTAAAACATATTGATGCTATTGCACTTGCCGTATAATCTCCAATCCCTTTCAAATCAATTAATTCACTATAATTTGATGGAAAAACTCCATTATACTCTTTTAAAATTAGTTTTGATGTAAAATGAAGATTTCTGGCTCTACTATAGTATCCTAAACCTTGCCAGACTTTTAAAACATCTTCTTCTTTTGCTTTCGCTAATAAAGTCAAATTTGGATATGTGTTAATAAATTTTTTATAGTAAGAAAGCCCTTGTTTAATAGTCGTCTGTTGCAATATTATTTCTGAAATCCATATTGTGTAAGGATCTTTAGTTTTTCTCCATGGTAAATCTCTTTGATTTTCATAATACCAACCAAGAAGTTTTTCAGTCCAATTCAATTAATTGAAAAATTTTACTCTAAAATAATAGTTTCATAATAATTATATTAAAAAAATTAATTTAATATATAATTTATATATTTGCGACCCTGATTTGTTTTAAAATCAGTTAATATTTTTTTTATGACAAAAGCCGATATAGTATCAAATATCTCTGAGCAGCTTGGGATTGATAAAACTGATGTTCAAGCTACAATTGAAAAATTTATGAAAGAAGTTAAAATTTCTTTAGAGAAAGGTGAGAATGTTTATTTAAGAGGTTTTGGAAGTTTTATAATTAAGACCCGAGCTGAAAAAACTGGTAGAAATATTTCTAAAAATATTGCTGTCAAAATCCCTGCACATAATATTCCCTCATTTAAGCCAGCAAAAATTTTTGTCAAAGGAGTTAAATCTAAAGTACTTGTCTTATAAATTATTTTAATTTAAAACTAAACTATGCCCAGTGGTAAGAAAAGGAAAAGGCACAAGGTAGCTACTCACAAACGAAAAAAAAGAAGAAGAGCTAATCGTCATAAAAAGAATTAGTGTTTGTCAATGCACTAATAATATTTTTCAAGTTCATTGATATAGTAACTAATTAATTGACAAATTGGTTACCAAAGGAAAATCCTGAAAAACATAGTTTAATCAGTTGAAATTGGAATTTCAACCTAAAAATTAATCAGAGTGAATAAAGAAATGATAATCCGTTCAAATTCCTCTGCTGTTGATTTCGCTTTACTCAAGGATGGAAAATTAATTGAGTTAAGTAAAGAAATAGAAGATAACAAATTTTCAGTAGGCGATATCTTTATTGCTAAAATAAGAAAATCATTGTCTGGTCTTAATGCATCATTTATTGATGTTGGTCATGATAAAGATGGTTTTTTACATTATCATGATTTAGGACCTAAAATTTTATCTTTAATTAAATATATTAAACAGGTAAGTACAGGTAAATACAACGATTATCAATTAAAAAATTTCCGATACGAACAAGACATAGAAAAAGATGGTAAAATCGACGAAATTTTAAAACCGAAACAATCAATTTTAGTCCAGATAGTAAAAGAACCTATCTCAACAAAAGGACCAAGATTAAGTTCAGAAATCTCTTTAGCAGGAAGATTTATGGTTCTTATACCTTTTTCGAATCGTGTTTCAATATCTCAAAAGATAGATGACTTTAATGAAAAAACGAGACTTAAAAAACTAGTTTTAAGTATAAGACCCAAAGGTTTTGGAATTATTATTAGAACTGTAGCCAAAAATCAAAAAGTGGCTTCTTTAGATTCAGATTTACAATACCTATTACAAAGATGGAAAAATCTATCAACAAAATTAAAAGAGATAGATAATTTTCCATCAAAAATTTTAAGTGAAATAAATCGATCGTCATCAATTTTAAGAGACATTTTTGATGAAACCTTTTCTGGTATTCATGTAAATGATATGAATCTTAAAGTTGAAATAGAAGAGTATCTAAAAAAAATAGATCCAAAAAAAGCTTCTATTGTTAAATACTACAATGATCACTTACCAATTTTTGAAAAATTTGGCATCGAAAGACAAATAAAATCTTCGTTTGGCAAAACTGTTTCAATGCATAAAGGAGCATACCTAGTTGTTGAACACACTGAAGCCCTTCATGTTATTGATGTAAATAGTGGTAAAAGATCTTCAAAGTCAAATAACCAAGAACAAACTGCTATGGAAGTAAACTTAATTGCGGCAACTGAAATTGCTAGACAACTAAGACTTCGGGATATGGGTGGTATTATAGTGGTTGATTTTATCGATTTAAACTCAAATGAAAATAGAAAAAAACTTTTTGAACACTTGAAACAAGAAATGAGTTTAGATCGAGCTAAACATAAAATTTTACCGCTTAGTCGTTTTGGTCTAATTCAAATTACTCGTCAAAGAGTTCGTCCGG
>Ga0310121_10000689_pt1 | contig 36194 bp, 28 predicted proteins | sample CB27_Tmax_986_MG_FD_203504 | JGI IMG/M metagenome (GOLD analysis project Ga0310121, IMG submission 203504) | Marine microbial communities from Western Arctic Ocean, Canada - CB27_Tmax_986 | ecosystem: Environmental > Aquatic > Marine > Oceanic | place: Canada: Western Arctic Ocean | collected...
CGACCTTGCTCAAGCAGGACACTTCGAAGTCCAGTTTGAGGCAAAAGAGAAAAGAAGCTGCATGGGACACCAGGTTCCTCGAAAAACTGCTGTTTGGGTGAAATTTTGATGCGATGGCCCTGGGTCATTAATGTAGCCGTCTTTCAAGTAGCCAACGGGGGGAACGCTGAAACGGTTGACACATCTCCAATTTACAGGTAACATCCACTTGGGTAATTGTATTATAAATCGGAGATGCCAGATGAGCCGCCGGCGCCAATCGATTGGTTTTACGCTAGTCGAATTGTTAGTGGTTATCGCGATCATCGGGATCCTCGTCGCCTTGTTGTTGCCTGCCGTACAATCCGCCCGCGAAGCGGCTCGACGCACACAGTGCCCCAATAATTTGAAGCAGATCGGACTGGGATTCCATTTGCATAATGATAGCCACGGTTTCTTTCCTTCCGGAGGCTGGTCCCACATTTTTGTCGGAGACGCGGACCGTGGTGCGGGCAAGTCACAACCGGGAGGTTGGATTTTCCACCTTTTGCCGTTTGTCGAGGAACAGCCACTCTATGATTTGGGAAAAGGCATCAAAGTCATCGACGCGCACTCAAATGCGCTGAAAAACCGCGCGAATGCCCGTCGCGACGAAACTCCCGTCTCCGGATTCAATTGTCCGTCAAGGAGGCCAGCGCAAAGCTTTCCGACCGGAGTCATCGCCGTAAACAGTGCCGGTCCGGAATCTCAGGCTCGCTCTTGCTACGCAGCCAATTTTGGGGATACGTCGAGCAGTTTTTTAGTGTTTACCACGCCGGCTCCTCCGCCGCATGTCTTTGCCGTTGACAGTGGTTACAACACCTGGCCGGATACCTCCATGGTGACTGGTGTTTCGTTTTTGCGTAGCGAGGTGCGATTGCGGCATATAACGGACGGAACATCAAAAACCTACGCTGCCGGCGAGAAATACTTGAATCCGGATCACTACTTGGATGGATTGGATCCAGGCGACGATTGGAGCATGTATACAGGCCAGCAGGACGACAACTACCGGTCCACGAACTTTGGCAACACACCCAAACAAGATCGACCCGGATTGGGTGGCTGGCATAGCTTCGGCAGTGCACACCCGGGCGGAATGAACATGGCCTATTGTGACGGCTCGGTTCGAATCGTCGGCTACGATATCGATCCCGAAACTCACAGCCGGCTCGGCAACCGCAAGGATAGTCAAGGCGTCGAGCAACCATAGGCAGCCTGCCGTACTGCGGCCCAGCCTTTCACAATGCTGAGACTGAATCATCGACGCTTCAGAGAGAGAGACCGATGGCAATCCGTCCCCGGGGATTAAAATTCCTAAAAGTCATTAACAATGGCAAACCGGCCCCGGGGATTAATATTTCTATAACTTTGAGGAATCCGGTGGTCATACGTCGACGCGACACTTGGCGGACCGGTTTTACGTTAGTGGAACTGCTGGTCGTCATCGCAATCATTGGAATCCTTGTGGCCCTATTGCTTCCTGCCGTGCAGGCAGCTCGGGAAACGGCGCGACGGACTCAGTGCGCTAACCAGCTGCGCCAGCTCGCGCTGGCCTTTCACCAGCACCACGACGCCCAATTATTCTTTCCCTCCGGCGGTTGGTCATGGGCCTGGATCGGATTTCCGGAACATGGGTTTGGGAAAACTCAATCGGGAAGCTGGCTGTACAGCGTACTTCCCTACATGGAACAAGAGACACTATTCCGGCTGGGCCAAGGAACAACAGGAACAGCTCGGCAGACGGCCGCCCTCCAGCGTGTGAGGACTCCGTTCGGGGGAATGGTCTGTCCTAGTCGTCGTCCCGCGAATACGTTCGGATTGGGAAACATGGGCGGCTACCCCATCGTCGGTGCCATCCAGACTGCCAGCAAAACTGACTACGCGTGCAATGGCGGGGACCTGAGGATTACAGAAACCGGTCGTGGACCTGGGTCCGAGGCAGCGGCGGTCGATTGGCCATGGCCGCGATGGAGCATCTTTGGTGATATCGATTGGAACGGAATCTGTTTTCTACGATCGGAGATCAATATGAAGCACATCCCCGACGGGACGAGCAAGACGTACATGGTTGGCGAGAAATGGATGTGGTTTGAAGACTACTATACAGGACTGGACAGCGGTGACAACGAGCCAGGATTCGCGGGTAACAACATCGATACGATTCGCCTGACTTCTCGGCAATATCCGCTAGCGTCGGATACCACCAGGCTCGATCCCAGCAGAGATTACTTTAAGTTTGGAAGTGCACATCCGGGGGGATTTCTGATGTCCTACTGTGATAGTTCGGTGCATTTCGTTTCCTTTGACCTCGACGCTGACATCCACGCGATTCGTGGCAATCGTCATGATGGACTTCCGGATGTTGAGTGAGCGATTCTATCGCCTCGCCGCAATCCTGGGACTCGTGATCATTGCGGGGCTGGCAGGTTGTCGTAACGGGGCACGTGGAGTTGCCTCGCTCGACGCGGAAGCTGCGGCAACCGGGGCCATGTTGCAGTGGGACAAGAACGGCGATATGAGAATCGCCGGAATTGAGCTGGACGCGTCCGCGTCTTTGCGCGCCGGCATCCACGCGTACGACGCGAATCTCGACGGCGCCGTTTCGCGCGATGAATTCGCACAACGGATTGTGGCAATACAAAAGTTACCCCGCGGCAACACCATCTTTAGGTGTCAGGTTTTGCGGCAAGGTCGTCCACTTGTCGGAGCGCAAGTACGATTGGTTCCGGAGTCCTTTCTGATTCCCGCAATCGCCCCGGCGTCGGGTGCCACCGACCAATACGGACAGTGTCTGGTCTTAATCGAGGCGATGGATTGGTCCGAACGCGAACGCCTTAACTACGGGCTTGATTGCGGACTCTATCGCGTGGAGATTACGCATCCCGAGCTGGCGATTCCCCCCCGGTACAACACGGCGAGCGAATTGGGTGTGGACGTAGCCCTCGATACGGGGCGTGGCGGAGAGTCGGCGACATTCGACCTGAAGCTCCGCTAGTGTGCGGCTTGGCAACGATCCCTGCTGTCCGCCACGACATTCTGGAGTTTTGTGCGCGAGTTCTCGTCACTCGGTCCGGTCAAAACGGATAGGAAACTGATAGGAAAATTGATTTTCACCCTATCAGCACTGGTCGTACCAAGAGTGGCCTCCTTTTCTGTGCCAGTGCTTGTCATTGTTGTGCAAAGGCAGCCCATTAGGCCGCAAATTAGGGTTTGATCGCTTGGCCCAAACAGACCGGTCCCGTGCCAACGTGTATCTGGCTAGGTGGTTCTGCCGCTTCTTCCGCCTTTTTTCGCATTCCTCTCGTCTTGTTTGAATAGACACCCTAGTTGGACAGCGCCACTTTGGGACGTATTGGGCCGGCTGGAAGACTAATGACTAATGTCTAATGACTAAGGAATGACCAAATACCTAATGACTAATTGCTGACGAAGCTCGAAATCCTGTATTCTGCGAATCGTTGATGGCTGAATTGCGAATCCTCCTAAACAGCGGCGGCTAATGCGATTCCCGAGCCATCGGCACTGGTTTCGCTGGGCATGTGCCTGGTACTTGCATTCGGTCGAATTCGCGGACGGCGAGCAGCGAGTGTCATGCGATCAGTCCCTTGACGACCCGTCCGAAGACATCGGTCAAGCGAAAATCACGACCAGCGTAGCGGTAGGTGAGCCGCTCATGATCGAGGCCTAGCAAATGAAGAATCGTCGCGTGAAGATCGTGAACCGACACCGGGTTTTCTACGGCTTTAAATCCAAACTCGTCCGTGGCGCCGTAAATCGTGCCAGGCCGAGTGCCGCCACCTGCCATCCACAATGAGAATCCCCAATGATTGTGGTCCCGTCCATTCGCCCCTCCGGAGCCGTTGACATGCAACTCCACCGAGGGCGTGCGGCCAAATTCGCCAGTACATAGAATCAACGTTTCGTCCAGCAGGCCACGCTGTTTCAGATCAATAATCAGCGCGGCGAGGCCCTGATCGCATTGGTCGGCCACGACACGATGTTCGGTGTCGATGTGGCTATGGCTGTCCCAGGGTTGCAAAGCGCCGTGCCACACTTGAACAAAACGCACACCCCGTTCAACGAGACGTCGCGCAACGAGGAGTTGTCGGTTCTGTGCTCCCGTACCATACATCCGCAAAATATGTTCCGGCTCATCCTTGGTATCGAACGCATCGGTCGCTTCCATTTGCATGCGGTAGGCCAACTCGAATGACTGAATGCGAGCCTCCAGCCCCGGTTCGTCCGGGCGGGCTGCGAGGTGACGCCGGTTCATCGCCTGTAACAGCTGGACTTGATCTAATTGTTCTTTGTCCGATAGTCGTTCGTTGCGAATATGTTCGATCAACTTCCTCGAATCGGTGATGGCGGAATCGATAAGCGTCGCTTGATACGTACCCGGTAGAAATGCCGCACGCCAGTTGTCCGCACCGAGAATTGGCAGTCCGCCAGGGCAGAGGGCGACAAAGCCAGGCAGGTTTTGATTTTCGGTTCCCAATCCATACGTCACCCACGAACCAAAACTCGGACGTACCAACCGCGAGTCGCCGCAATTCATAAGCATTAGCGAGAGTCCATGATTCGAAAACTCGGCATGCATGGAACGAACCACCGTCATGTCGTCCACGCATTTGGCCAAATGCGGGAACAAGTCGCTGACGGGTATGCCGCTGTCCCCGTGCGATTGGAACTTGAAGGGAGATGGTAGGGCCACACCGGTTGCAGTTTGACGAACCGCATCCCACTGTTGCGGGTCCTTGTTCGCGGGCAGGACGTGATAGACGCCCTCACGCAGGAGGTGACGAAACGTTTTGTAGGCGCGCACGCCGCGCCGCGCTGCTGCGATCGCCTCGGGCGGGTAGGTCGACACGACGTCGTGGTGCGAGAACAGCCGCGACGATCCTGCATTTGCTAGGATTGGATCACGAGCGGCTTACTTACTGATACGCGGGCCGTGATTTTCGACTGACCGACGTCTACGGGAATGTCGTCAGAGAGCTGATCGCATAAGGAATAATAACTACTGCCAGCGCGACAGCTTTTCACGAAATCCTGCTCGCTCGAGGACGGCACGATTTAACACGTTGTCGGGTACTTGGCCTGACGCGAGGCGGTAGATTCCCGCGATCACTGCGCCCATCGTGTTGCGGCAGGCTTCCCGAGTCGAAGGGAGCCAATGCGGCGTCAGAATAACGTTTTCGAGGCTGACCAGAGGATCGTCGACCGGGAGAGGCTCTGTTGCGAAGACATCGAGCCCGGCGCCAGCGATCCGCCGCTCTGCCAGCGCCTCGGTCAACGCCGCTTGGTCGATCAGTTCTCCGCGCGCAACGTTGATGAAATAGGCGGACGTCTTCATCAGCGCGAAGTGATCTGCCGTGACCATGCCGTGGTTGTGTTCCAAAAGACGGTTATGCAGACTGACGAAGTCGCCGTCGCGAAAAACGGTCTCAAGCTTCTTTACGAGTTCAACGCTGAGCTGCTCTGCTTGTTGCGGATCGGCGTGCGGGGAGAAGGCGATGATGCGCATGTTGAAAGGCGCTGCCAGACGGCAAAGTTCGCGCGCTGTATGGCCGAGGCCGACAATGCCGAGGGTCTTGCCGGTCAGTTCATTGCCAACTACCTGCGACTGTTGATCCCAACGTCCGGAACGGGCGAGCCGCTCCTGCTCGGTGAGCCGCATCGAGAGCGCGATCATGAAGGTAAATGCAGAACAGGCGGTCGAGTGCACGAGCGTGTCGGGAACGTTGTAGACGACGACGTCGGAGTGCGTACACGCTTCGAGGTCGAGCTTGTCGTACCCGATCCCTGCGCGAGCGATGCCGACCAGCTCGGCTGCCCCCTCGGCAAAGGTCGACTCCTTGACCCACGGCCGAACGACGACCAAGGCGTTGACGCCATCGATGTGCCACGGCTCGATGGCCAGTTCGTATTGACTACGTTGCTCAGAATTGTCCGCAGCTGGCGCCTGATCGAGGAGGAATTCGTGCTCGACATTCGGGATGTTGGCAAGCCGGTCGATCCCCAGACCAGCGAGCGCTGGTTCGCCCTGGGAATTGAGGAGATCGCCAGTGAGCCGAACTTGGAATGTTGGGGTGGAGGGCATGATTTCGTGTGGCTCAACTCACCATATCGTCAACGACCCTTCGTCCGTCGTTTCAACTCGACAGTTGGGGAGTTGCTTGAGTTCTTCGTTGAAGCGTGTCCCCAAACCGGGCCGATTCTCTAAGGTCAAAGCGCCGTCACGCACAGGAATGGGATCGGTGACCACTTCGCGATACCAACCCGCCAGATACCCCCGAACCGTTTCCATGATAAGTGCATTCGGCAAATGCAGCATGAGATGCGCCGCAGCAATCAGCGCGACCGGTCCGATCGTGTCGTGCAGGGTAACGGGCAGATAGTACGTGTCAGCCATGGTTGCGATCTTACGAGCCTCGGTAATGCCGCCACACCAGCTGGCGTCTGGCATGACAATATCGCAAGCATGCTGCTCGATAAACGGTCGAAACGCATACCGCGAGAGAAGTCTTTCGCTCTGACAGATTGGGATTGCGGTTTGCGACTTCAGTCGGACGTAGGCTTCTACGTTGTCGGGCGGCATGATTTCTTCAAGCCACATGATGTCGAGCGGCTCGAGAGCCTTGGCAATGCGGATGGCTGAGGGAAGGTCCCAGCGAGCGTGACCTTCGATTGCGATTTGCATCCGGTTGCCAACGGCGTTGCGGACTTGTTCGACGATCTGCAGTCCTGAGGTGAGCTGATCGTTGGATATCGAATGCCCCAACACTCCAGCAGCAGTTTCACCCCCCCAGAGGGTCACTGGGGCATGGGTGGAGTTGGGCCCGCCTAGCGTGGGGCCGAATTGATCAAACGGCCAAAACTTCATCGCCGTAATTCCCTGTTCCAGCAAGCTTGCGGCCAGTTCACCCGCCTGGCCATTGCTCCACAGGAGCAGATCGTCATCGTAAGGATTGGAGCCGACGCAGGTATTGTAGATTGCGATTTTATTGCGGCTCTGGCCACCCAGTAACTCATAGATGGGGCGATTCGTGGCCTGACCAAACAGATCCCAGAGGGCGATATCGATGGCTGAGATGCCGCGCATCTCGGCGCCAGCGTGACCACAAAAGTTGCAGATCGAGAATAGATTGTTCCAATGATTCTCGATATTCGCGGCCTCGCGTCCGATCAGCAGGGGTGCGAATAGGTCGTGAATGATCGCGCTGACTGCGCGCGGCGAATAGTAGGTTTCGCCCAGCCCGACCAAACCCTCGTCGGTGTGGATTTGGACCCAAAGATTATTGGGAAGTGCTTGCCTACCCGCCGGCGAGTATTCGCTTTTCCATTGACTGTCAGGCGTCGGTTCGAAACGGATCGTCTCGATCTTCGTGATTTTCATGAGGAACGCTTATCGTGCAGTGGTGACGAGCACAGTGACGAGTACCGTGGCCGGCACCGTAGCCGGCACCGTGTCGACTGGGCCCGTTTTCCTTGAGGTCGCCGTTGAATCGTCATCTAGTTACACCTAACAGGGAAAAATGTTCCATCTCGTGAACCGCGCAAAGCTCATTGAGAAAGAGACCTCACATGTGAGATCTACCGCAGCCTAAATCAGAACCAACGGGCGTGCAAGTATCACTTGGCATTCACTTTCGGAAGTTACACCACTACGCCTAGCAACAACCGGGCCGCAGCGCGAATCGTCTCCTCCGCCCCGCGAAACGCCCAAACCATGCTCACGTCATCACTGCGCGGCTGGCCGGTATCTCCGCCAATGGCTGGCGCGTGGTATTCCAGCTCGCTGAAGTTCCCCAGTTGCTATGGATGTTGCACGCCTGTATCGCATAACCGTCGTCCTCGACGCGCGTCCCCCAAAGGTCGACATATTTTCCTGACGGGTTGATGTTGAAGATGCGGACAACCAGACACGATTGGCTGCCTTGCCGAAACAGGTATCCGACGCGTCCCGTCGAGGCCAGGGCGAGGACACTGACGCAATTGGAGTTGCTGCGCCGCACGTCTTGACTCGAGCTGGAGTTCGTTTTCGATTGTCAATTCGGCACCACTGCCGAGACCCTCTTGCGTGCCCGACACCTCCCCTTCACGGTTCGTTACCTGGTAGCTTCCTGGGTCGAGCCCGCGCGGCTGAAAGTAGCTGGTTAGGTCGGGAAAATTTGGAAAAAAGAAATCGACCTCCGGAGCGAGCCAAGTGCGATCGCCGCCACTGTTGTGCCAGTCCTTAGAGGCGAAATATTCCTTGGCAGTCGCGGCGCGTGCCAACGCCGGATTGTCCACAGAAAATTCGTATCGCTCTCGTCGCTGAACAGGCCCAAGATACGCCCACCGTGCGGTAGCACGGCCAGCGCTGCGCCATCTTCACTGGCGACGACGCGCGGCTGATGGCCAGCCGCCTTGAGAACGGAGAGCAGCTGGTCTTTCGAGGGGGCCATGCTTAACTATACGCATTCGCCAGCCGATGGACTGCTAGCGGTTGAGAAGATGCAAAAAACTTGACCCAACACGCTGGCACCAACCCCCCCCTTTCCAAGGTGCAATCTTCCATATCATCCTTACTCACCTCCGATGTCATTCGTATTAGCGTCGTCGCCCTGCCATGATACCAGCCCAACCCATCAGCACGAGCAAGGCGGTGGTCGGTTCGGGGACAGCCGATACGCCACCCAGCGGTGGCGGGTTCCAGGCCCCCAACAGGATACCCAGATCAAGGCCGTCGACCGGCGGTGTCCCATCAAGCTCACCCATGTCTGGCGTGGTCGTCGTGTCCCAGTTGCCCAGCAAAATACCGAGGTCCAAGCCATCCACGAAGCCGTCCATGTTGAGGTCGGCCGGATCGAAGCCGCCCGGTATAGCAGCTATCGTCGTCGTGAAAATTCCCTCGCCTTCGTCGATCTCCGTGAAAACAAAAGTTCCAGCTCCGCCATAGGCAGTTACATCACCCGTGCTGAAATGCTCGCTGGCCGTATTCCAAATGCCAGGCAGGCTCAATGTGCCTCCTGTAATATCAAGCGAACCGATACCACCGTTAACATTCATGACCAAGCTATGGTCGATAGTCATGAATCCGCCATCCAGCTGGAGGTGACCTGTCCCTCCCATGCCAATGCCCAAGACGGCGGCACTCGCGGTTCCGCCGGTCATGTTCATCGTTCCGTTGCTGGTGCTCGCTGGGAAAAAATTGTCAAAATTTCTACCGATATAAAGTCCATCCGTCGCATTCACCTGGCCGCTCATCAGGTTCAAGACGGTCGTACCTTCCTTGTTGTTTACATAGATATGAGCCGCCGATTTTAACTCTCCGTTGCCAGATACGTTTGTGATGTTGTCGCCTTCTTCCCCCAAAGACAGTTGGCCGGAAATTGTTTCAAGGAGACCGTTGTCAAAGATATTTACCGTGCCATGAACACCAGGATCATCAGCCGAGCTAAAATTGTTGGGTCTGGCCCGCGCATTATCACTGATGTTCAACGTGCCGAACGTGGTGCTGTCACCACGGCCGCCCGGCAATAAGTTCCCCGTCGCCAGGAGCAGCGCATCACCAGTTAAGTTCATGACGGCATTTTCATTGGCCCCGTCGGCTATAAAAAATGTACCGAAGTTGCTGGTGCCGCTACTCTGATTGAATGTAGCGACGTCCGTCGCATTCCCGCGAAGAAACACCTGTTCAAACACGTTGAAAGTGCCTCCGGTCATTTCAACCGTGCCCGGGCCGAAACCATCATCCCGCATCGCAAATTCGCGGAAAAGGGGGGTAGCGCTGGTAATTTGTGCAGTACCTGAGTCAAGAAAAGCCCTTTCGGTACCAGTCGGAACCGCACCAAGGCCAGCGCCCCAATTGGCAACGTCGTTCCAGTCACCTGTGGCTGCCGTCCAAAATTGGTCGGCACCGCTAACGGAACCACTGGCCAGAGCCAAAACGAACAGCGAAATTACGAAATGCTTGGTCATAATAAATTCTTTGGGAAAAATAACATGCCGATTTCGCCATCAAACATGACAAGAAGTTGACTCATGGCGGAAGATTAGCCGGACAGCTGCCAAGTATAATATTAAATGGCACAATTTACAAGCATTATTCCGATATTGCGGCCCTACGCGCCGACGCCCTGGGCCTGTCGATTTCGGGCGAACCAGAAAAATCGGCTACGTTGAGGTCAACGTTAACCTGAAAGCCGGCCGGCAGACCAGGTGAGAATGTCCGCGGGCCGAAAGTCATTTGGGCGATTGTCTGAAAATGGCGGCCGTCGCGGCGTCAATGTTGGGTTGGTTACGACCTGGCGACGCCCCCCGGAAGGGTGTGACTGCGCAATGAGATAACGATGTGAGAGTGGTTTCACCGATTCGGCACCGCCGTCGGTATCACCCCTTATTTTCCACTACCTCGTGGATCACATGACCGTGCACGTCGGTCAGCCGGCGCTGGATGCCGTTGTGATAGTATGTCAGCCGCTCGTGATCGAGACCCAACAGGTGCAGCACGGTGGCATGAAAATCGTGCACCGTGCAGGCGTTCTGCACGGCTTTGTAGCTAAGCTCATCGGTGGCCCCGTACGAATAGGGCGCTTTGACACCCGCGCCGGCCATCCAGACGGTAAACCCGTTGGGGTTATGGTCTCGACCCTCTGCTCCCAATTGGAAGGTCGGCATGCGTCCGAACTCCGTGGTCCAAAGTACCAATGTATCCTCAAGAAGCCCCCTTTGTTTCAGATCCTTCACCAGCCCGGCGACCGGTTGATCAAGAATCGCGCCATGCACGTCGTACTGTGGCTTGATGTTCTTGTGGCCGTCCCAGTTGCTCACTCCCTCGCCACCCTGGTGATACGATCCATTGAATAATTGCACAAAACGCACACCCTGTTCGACAAGTCGACGAGCGAGGATGCAGTTGCGCGCGAAGCCGGCCTTCAGCTCGTTTTCACGATCGTCGGCGCCGTAGAGTTTAAGAATGTGTGCAGGTTCACTCCGCAAGTCGGTGACCGCGGGAATGCTCAACTGCATCCGGGCCGCCATCTCGTAACTGGAGATGCGGGCAGCGAGTTGCGAGTCGCCCGGAAACCGCTGCAGATGCCGCTGGTTGATTCGCTGCAGGTGATCGCGCCAGGCCAAGTCGGCTGCTGGCGAAATGCTTTCGGGACGATGCAGATTTTGAACCGGACGGATCGCGTTGAAATCGGTACCCTGAAACACCGCCGGCAAGAAACCCGATCCCCAATTGTTGCCCGCCATCGGAGGCCCACCCCGCGGATCAGGAATCGCCACAAAAGCCGGCAGATCTTCGCAATCACTTCCCAGCGCGTAGCTCGTCCACGCCCCGATGCCGGGAAAACCGTCCAGCACGAAACCGGTCGACATGACGTTCTCGCCCGGTCCGTGCGTGTTTGTCTTAGTGGTAAGTGAATGTAGAAAACAAAGGTCGTCGGCCAGCTCACCAATCTGCGGCACGAGGTCGGAGACCATCTTGCCACATTGGCCATAGGGCCGGAATCTCCAGAGGGGTTGAGTCAGGCTGCCCTGCCGGCCCTGAAAGGTAATCAACTCCTTGCCGCCAGGCAGCGGTTGGCCATGCCGCGCTATCAATTCCGGCTTGTAGTCAAACGTGTCCATTTGGCTGACCGCACCGGCACAGAAGATCATGATCACACGTTTCGCACGTGCCGGGAAATGCGTCGGTCGGGCCGCCAACGGAACGCGCGGGTCGACGTCGGGACGAATCGATACTTTTCCGCCAGGAGCAATCGGTCCTTCGGCAGCCAGCAAGCCGTCGCGATCGAGCAGATGGGCCAGGCTGATCCCACTCAACCCGCCGGCCATGCTCCCCAAAAATCCGCGACGGCTGAACAGGTGGCCGCCGGTGACGTACTTGGTCTGTTTCGTCATAACGAATGCGTCAAGGTTCGGTTCGAGTCATGGACAGTTTTTCCAAGCTTGGCCCAAGGAGGTTGGCACCCAAACTTGGAACTACGGAACAATGAAAATGATCACACGGGCCACTACGGCACAAACAAAAACTCATTTGCGTTGAACAACGCCCGACACAGTATCGCCAGCCCATGATTGCGGACCAGCAATCGGGAGTCTTCCAACTCATCATCCGCCGGCGGGCGGCCAAACGCAAGTTGATAGGCGTAGCGAATCTGTTCATCGGCCGCCTCGCCGGCGTCCTGCTCAGCGCGCTCAGCCATCAGCCGGGCCTGCTCGAGCACAAAGATGCTGTTGGCAAGATTCAACGCCTGCATCGGTGTGGTAGAGCGACTGCGGCGTGCCACCACTTGACTGCCGTCCGGGCAATCAAACACTCCAAAGACCGACTCTTGCTCTTGTCGCACTTTGGTCATGTAAACCATCCTCCGCCAGTCTTCCGTGCCATAGCTGGTCTTGGCCACGAACTCGCGGTCAACTTTCACCAGCAGATCGAAACCGAGGTAGCCCGGCCCGCCGCTGCGCAGATTGAGTGCGCCACTGATGGCCAGTATGCTGTCGCGGATTGCCTCCGCTTCCAGACGATGGGGTGGAAACCGCCAGAGCAGCCGTGAGTCTCCATCGATCTGGAGCGCCACGGCACGTGGAGCACTTGCTTGGCGAAAGGTGCTGGACAACAGGATCTGGCGAGCCAGCTGCTTGAGCGACCAATTCGACTGCATCAACTCGGTGGCCAACCAATCGAGCAACAGCGGATGCGAAGGACTGGTGCCTGCTCGGCCAAAATCACTCGGAGTGTCGACCAGGCCGGTTCCAAAAATGTGTTGCCAGTAACGATTGACGATGACGCGGGCGGTCAAAGGGTTTTGTTTGGCGGTGAGCCATTCGGCCAGCCGCAGACGGCGCTGCTGCTCCGCTGTGTCCGCAGGGAGTCGAAAGCCCTCCAACGCCTCGATACTTCCCGGACTCACCTCTTCGCGCTGCTGCAGCGGATCCCCCCGGTACAGCAAGTGCGTGGCCGAGGGGTTCTCGAATCGACCGGCATAGGCCATCCCGGCAACAAGCGGTGTGCCCTCTGCGCGGGACTCCATCTGCACACTGCGTTCCCCGTGGCGCACTCCCGCAAGTACCGCGAGTAGTGAGTAATAATCTTCTTGCGTTATCGGGTCGAACCGGTGATTGTGGCAACGCGCGCATCCCAGGGTCAGTCCCAGCAGGGACGTGCCGATCGTGTTGATCATCGTGGCCAGTTCGTCCTGACGCTGATTGAGGGTGAGCACGATGTCGGGGCTCTTTACGTTGTCGTAGGCCCCACAGACGAGAAAGCCGGTCGCTACATCGGCGCCTAGCGAGTCGCCGGCGATCTGTTCACGCACGAACTGGTCGTATGGCTTGTCATTGTTGAATGATTCGATGACGTAGTCGCGATAGTGCCAGAAATTCGCGCGCGGTTCGTTGCCTTCGAAACCGTCGGTTTCGGCATAGCCCACAATGTCCAGCCAGTGTTGGGCCCAGCGCTCACCGTAGTGGGAACTGGCCAGTACCTGGTCCACCAATCGTGGCCACGCGCCTTCGTCGGGATTGTTGACAAACGCCTCAATTTGTTGTGGCGGCGGCGGCAATCCGTGCATCAATAAATAGAGACGCCGTATCAGCGTCGCTCGGTCCGCCGCGGCCGACGGCTCCAAGTCATGGTCGCGGAGCCTCGCCAACACGAACTGATCAACCGAGTTGGTGGGCCATGGCGAGTCGGTTGCCGGCGGTGCGGGATGACCAATCGGTTGCAGGGACCAATGGGGCGGAGTATCCGCGGCGGTAGCACGCCACTGGTCGGGCATGTTGGCGCCTTGCGTGACCCATTGGCGCAGTAGGTCAATTTCCCGCGAATCGAGGCGATCGCCTTCCGGCGGCATGAACAGGTCAGGATCACTGCCTGAAACCAGCCGTATCAGGTAACTCTTTTCCACATCACCCGGCACGACCGCAGCCTGCTCGGAGGAGCCGCCCGCAAGCAACGACTGCCGCTTGTCAACTCGCAGACCATTCTCTTCGCGTTGCGAATCATGGCACTTCAGACAGTGGGCCTGAAGGATCGGCTGCACGTCGCGAGCGAATTCGATTTCACTCGCCGGCAGAACGGGATCGGCAATCACTGCCGCCAGCGCGACGACGGCGACAAAAACACGCGTCGATTCTTGGCGCTCGGAAACGTTTCCAGTCATCATACAAATATAAAGTCTAGACCGCTCCCAACCGAAAGTCAACGAGAATGGAAACGCCATCTACTTTGGGTTTTTTGATTAGCCGTTTGGGCGTTAGCTCCGGTTCCGCAACGGATGGAAACGGCGAAAACCGGACGCTAACGCGTGCTGGCTGATCCCTCGATTGGCGTCAAAATACATGACTTCAAGTGTGGCACGCCCCGGTGAAATCGGGCAGCAGCGCCGCTCGGAGCCAAAGAAAAGAGAAAAAGAAAAAGGCCTGCGAACGCCGCAGGCCTTTTGTCAGTTTTAGTCTTCGTGTTCGTTTAGCCTAGCGTCGACGACGGCGGGCCAAGGCGAACAAGCCAGCCAAGCCAGCCAAGATGCCAGCGGTTGGTTCGGGAACGGCAGTTATACGGGTTCTGCCACTGGTGAGGGCCTCAAAGTCGGCTACAAAAGTTCCGGCTCCACCATAGGCAGTTGCATTAGGGAAGTTGCCGGCAAAACCAGCCGCACTCCAATTGCCAGCCAGGTCCAATGCGCCCCCGGTAATATCAAGCGTGCCGGCAGCGCCCATTGCCAAGCTATGGCCAACAGTAAAGACTCCGCCATCAAGCTGGAGGTGACCGGTGGCACCGGCGGTACTGGCGATATTAAGCGCGCCGCCGCCCAGATTCCCATTGCCGGTTTGCGCGGTTCCGCCATTCATGGTCATCAGGCCGTTTGAGAGATTGTTGGTGCCGATGATAAATGAATCACCGGAACTCACATGGCCGCTACCATTTACGGTCAAGGTGCTGCTACCGTTAAAACCTACATAAATGTGCGAAGCACCGGAGCTTATCGATCCACTGTCGCTTACGGTTGTGATGTTACTACCACCTTGCCCCAAACTAATTTGGTTTTGCACACCCACGAAACCGTTGCCAGAGATATTTATGGTGCCCAAAACACCAGCCTGATCAGCTGAGCTCAAAAACGCGGTTACGACCCGCGCATCATCTGTTATGTTCAACGTGCCGAAAGTTCCAACAGCACCGCGGCCGCCCGGCAATAAGTTTCCACCCACGTTGAGCAACGCATCGCCACTTAGGTTCACAATGCCAGTACCAGCACCACCATCAGCTATAAAAAACGTTCCAGCGACGGTAGTGACGCCGCTGCTCTGATTGAATGTACCAGTCCCGGTTCCTCGGCTCACCCACGCTCCACCCGGAGTGACATCGAGATTGCCCGCGGTCATGTCAATCGTGCCCGTGCCAGAAGTACCCAGTTCCAATTGTCTGAAAGCGGTGGTAGCGCCCAAGACTTGTGCAGTACCTGCGTTGTTAATTCCAGCATTTTCACCAGCACCAGGTGCCGCGCCGCCATCCCAATTGGTGCCGGCAGTCCAGTCACCTGTTGCTCCGGTCCAATTTTGGTCCGCGCTCAGTGAACTGCTCATCAGAGCTACAAGGACCATCGAAATTGCGAATCTTTTCATTACCGTACTCCTAGAAAAAAGAAAAGGAACATTTCCACTCATCGTGGGACATAGCCGTAGAAAGAAATCTACTGAGAAATAAGAGGGCCCGTTGAGGCCGCAAAATTGCGTCAGGATCATGACGGCACCTTTCGGTGCAAGAAGAAGAAGATAAACTGTCTCGAGCCGTCATTAGCTTTCCCCCCTGACTAATCTCTTGCAATTTGCAGTCTAACACGGCCACCGGGTTACGCAAGCACATTTTTTAAAATGGCGGAATAACACCCTACGGGTTGCCCATGTGCCTAAGAAGTGCTTAAAAACAAGTGCGATCCGCACTAATACAAGTCCTCCCTCCCCCCGGAAAAGCTGATGTGGTCGCGGCCTAGGGGGATGGCTAATTGTTCATCCCGTCCCCATTGCGTCCCCCCATTCGATAGAAGACGACGTGATCGATGTCGTATTCAAGGGATCTTGCAGATCCGTCACAGAATGAAACGTTGAAAGTCGACAGGCGGGCGCTGCCGAAAGTCCGGCAGAGATTCCTTCGGCGCCTGGACTCGAGGTTCCGCACGAAGGCACCCGCTGAGGAACACAAATCCAAAACTGATGGTGAGCAATCGGTTGTCATGCATTTCAATGGTCTGGGCGGAAGCAGAGTGGCAATTATATTATAATTATGTTATCAATGGTATCCAAATTTTCGATGGCCTTCTATGGGTGAATGGTAACGCTTTGCCGGGCCGTTATACTCACACGCAGCTGTTTGAGGATGGATTAGTTGCATCGTAGGAATCGCCGCGCACTGCGCCGTACTGGAGAGTCAACAGGCATGCTCGGGTTTCCCCATACTGATCGCGCACGTATCTTGTTTGCCTTGTCGCTTGGCTGCATCTGCGGCTGCGACAGTGGCATGGTGGAAAGGGGCGAGGTGGAGAGGCAGTCTGCTGACAAACTAAGAGGCCTCGGTGCTCTGGTGGTCGACGATATCAACAAGCATGCTTCCGCATTGGTACTGCCCAATGACGCGGTCGATCTGTCAGTAGACGACGGGGCGAATCCATGACGCCGACAATGGATATGAATCAGGCCGACAGAAAACTGCGCATCGGCGTCCTCGGATGTGGTCCCATTGCGCAAATCGCGCATTTCGATGCCTGTAGCAAGGCCCGGAATTGTGAACTCTACGCAATCTGCGACTTGGCGGATGACCTTCGAAACCGCATGCAGGCCATGTGGGAGCCACCAGCGGCCTACGGCAGCTACGCGCAAATGTTGGAAGATCCCTTGGTCGACGCGATTATCGTGGGCGTGGCCGATCAGTTCCATGTGCCGCTGGCGATGCAGGCCATCAGGGCCGGCAAACACGTCTTCGTGGAGAAGCCGATGGGTGTTTCGATCGAAGAGTGCCAGCAGTTGCAGGAACAACTACGCCAGACGTCATTGGTCCTTCAAGTTGGCAATAATCGTCGATTTGATCCTGGCGTCGTGTTTGCCAAGTCGTTCATCGACCAGTAACTAGGGCAGCGTCTGGGGATGAAGTCGTGGTACTACGACTCGGCCTACCGCTACACGATGACCGACAATTTGCAGCCGGCGATCAGGCAAAGCAGTCAAGCACGACGACCGGACGGGAATCCCAAGGCGGATCGTAGCCGCTATTATATCTTGGGGCACGCCAGTCACCTGGTCGATACAGCTCGGATGTTGGGAGGTGAGATTGTCGCGGTAGAGGCTCGTTTTTTGGAACGATTCGGCGCCTCTTGCTGGTTCGTCAGTATCGATTTCGCTGATGGAAGCCTGGGCCATCTCGATTTGACGATTGGCATCCGGGACGATTTCGAAGAGGGTTTTCGCGTCTACGGCGAAAACGGCAGCGTCCAGGGCCAGATGTTTTTGCCCTGGTTTCACAAGTCAAGCATCGTCGAATGTTTTTCCGCAAGCGATCGCGTCTTCCGCCGGCCGTTAGGTGAAGACGCCTACACGTACAAGTTGCAACTTGAAGGATTCGCCGATACGGTGCTGCACGAAGAACCGCTGCGTGGTGCTGACATCGACGACGGTGTCGCGGCGATGCGGGCGATGGTCGCGATAGCTCGTTCGGTCGAAAGCGGACGACGCACGGCGCTAGCCGACGTCGCCGGTGGTGTCTAATGGAATGGCGTTCATCAAAATATAAAATTCGAAATTCGCCGACTCATACCACAATCACGATGATGTCAGGCAATTCATGATCAATCCACTTGGTGTATTCGCCAAGACATTTCGCCGTGACACCCTTGAGGCGAATCTGGATGCCGTGCGCGGCGCCGGTTTCGATTGCGTACAATACAATCTGGCGTGCGCGGGTTTGCCGACTTTGCCGGATGCCATCGACGATCAAATTTGTGCGCGAATTCGTGAAGCGCACCAGTCACGCCAGTTGACGATGGCCGCGATTTCGGGCACGTTCAACATCATCGATGATGATGCGGAGCGGCGGCAGGCCAACTTCGGGCGTCTGCGCGTGCTGGCCACTGCCTGCCGCCAGTTGGGGACATCGGTGATCACGCTGTGCACCGGAACGAGAGATCCGCATAACATGTGGCGTGGGCATCCGGAGAACCGATCGCCCGGCGCTTGGCAGGATATGTTCGTGGCGATGCGCGACGCGGTGCGTATTGGCGAGCAAGCGGGCGTCACCATGGCGATCGAGCCAGAAGTCAACAACGTGGTCGATTCCGCCCGCCAGGCCCGTCGGCTGCTGGACGAAATCGATTCGCCATTTCTCAAGGTGGTCATGGATGCCGCCAATCTGTTTCCGTCGGGCGAACTCGCACGCATGCACGACCTGATGGATGAAGCTTTCGATTTGCTTGGCGAAGATATCGTGGTTGCTCATGCCAAGGACTTGAGCCGGGACGGGGATGCCGGACATGAAGCGGCGGGTACCGGCCTGCTGGACTACGATCATTATCTGCGCCTGCTGCGCGATTGCGGATTCCAGGGCCCGCTGGTGACTCACAGTTTGCAGGAATCGCAGGTCGAGCAGTGCGTGCGCTTCCTGCGGGACAAGATGCGGGAAGTCGACGTGTTGCCGAGAACGGGCAGCCGAGGACCGTCGGATGGCTGAGTGGGATCATGACGGCCTGACCTTCCACTACCGCGAAGCTGGTGCTGGCATACCCTTTTTCTTCCAACATGGTTTGGGTGGTGATGTCGAGCAGCCGTTCGGACTGTTCAAGCCCCCGCAGGGATTTCGGCTGATCGCCTTCGATTGTCGGGCACATGGAAAAACGCGGCCAGTTGGTGACCACGAAAAAATTGGAATTGCATCGTTTGCAGACGACCTGCGGGCCCTGATGGATCATTTGGAGATTCGGCAGGCCATCGTGGGCGGCATCTCAATGGGTGCAGCCGTGTCATTGAATTTCACCCTCCGCGACCCGCAACGCGTGCGCGGCTTAGTACAGTCCCGCGCGGCTTGGCTGGGCGAGCCCAATGGGGCCAACGCAAAACTCTTCGGGCGGATCGCCGGTTGGATTCGTAGGTACGGTGCCGCGGCAGGCCTCGACCAGTATTATCGGTCAGAACTTTATCGACAAATGCTAGAGGAGTCGCCCGACGTTGCTCGTTCCCTGGCGGGGCAATTCGAAAGTCCACGCGCCGCAGAGACGGTCGTGAAGTTGGAACGGATTCCGCACGATACCCCTTGTCAGGGCCTCGACGAGCTGTCGACGATTGCCGTGCCCACCCTGGTGCTGGCAAATCGCCACGATCCAGTTCATCCGTACTTGTTCGGCACGAAGCTGGCTGAGACAATAGCCGGAGCCGAGTTTGTTGAGGTGACGGCCAAATCGGTAAGTGAAGTGCAACATGGGGAAGACGTGCAAAAGTATCTAGCGGAGTTTCTGCAGCGACATTTTCAGTGAAATACCAATGCTCAAATGTTCAACGTCCTTGTGGTCGGCCGACTTGTCGAATTTGGCCGCAGAAATGAAACGGGTGGAGCCGTTTTCGGAGCGCTTCCACTTGGACGTGGCCGATGGTCACTACACGCCGACGATGCTGTTTTTTCCCGACCTGGTTGCTTCCCTGCGTGGTCACAGCGAACTCCCCATGGAGGTTCACTTGATGGCGACGGATCCCCTTGCGTGGGTCCAGCCATTCGTCGAGGCAGGCGCTGACGGTTTTATCTTTTGCTACGACTCACTCCGCGACGTACGTCAGGCAATTGACGTAACTCGCAAGTACGACAAGATGATCGGTGTGTCGCTGACGCTTGATGAATCGGTCGCACTGTTGGATCCCTACTGGCAAGAGATTGATTTGGTATGCATTATTGGCACCGCCATGGGCGTGAAAGGAGCTTCTCAGGACCCTGGTGTTCCCGACAAGATCCGGATGGCGCGAGACCACATTCGACGGCATGGTGCCAGCACGGAAATCGAAGCGGATGGCGGAATTCGTCGTGAGACGGTTCCGCAACTTTACGCAGCCGGTGCGGACTGGATCGTACCCGGCTCATTGATGTTCAAGGAAGACCCGCTGGAAATGCGCCAATGGCTGGCATCATTACAAGCAGGGCTGAAGCGAGTGAGCGGGCCGAAGCTGTCTGACCATGTCCATGCTACGAGCCAAATCCGAAAGGGCCAAATCCGAAAGGACGAATGAAACGCATGAAGTCAAATCCCTTCGCACTAATGATTGCCAGTTTCTTGACGTTGATCGCCGCCGGCGTCGGATTTGGTGTTCGCGCCGGCGTGTTGGGTATTTGGGGAGCGAAGTTTGAATTCACGAACCTGGAACTGGGTACGATCACCGGTGGCGGCTTGACGGGATTCGGACTGGTCGTGCTGGTTGCCAGTTTGATTACCGACCGAATCGGTTACAAGACGATCGTGCTGTCGGCACTTGTCTTGCATGTTCTTTCGGCTGGTATCACGTTTGCGGCGACTCCCATTTATGCCTCGGCTGGCAAGGACGCGACGTACATGTGCCTGTATCTTGGCATGTTCATGTTCGCGGTGGCGAACGGGTTGTGCGAGGCAGCCATCAATCCCCTCATAGCTCAGCTTTACCCGAATCAAAAGACGCATTATCTCAACATTCTCCACGCCGGCTGGCCCGGAGGGCTGATTTTGGGTGGCATCCTAGCTGGCTCGTTCCTGGGTCCGAACGCTTGGGTGATGCAGTTGCGATGGGAAATCCCCATGGCTTTGTTTCTGATTCCGACCGTCATCTACGGCATCATCACGTTGCGCGAACACTTCCCCGAATCGGAAGTGAAGGCGGCCGGTATCACTTTTGCTCAAGGGGTGATGGAGTTTGCTCAGCCCTTACTGCTTTTTCTCCTGGTCTTGCAGGTTTGTGTCGGTTATGTCGAATTGGGAACGGACAGCTGGATCACGCGCATCATGAACCGGTTTTTGATCGGGCAGGGATTCATCCTGTTCATCTACGCGTCGTCGATCATGTTTGTGCTGCGATTCTTCGCCGGACCGATTGTGGCGCGTATCAATCCGCTGGGACTTCTTTTCACGAGTGCCGTACTGGCAACCATCGGACTGTATTCGATCGGCACGTTCGAAACGGCGGTTGCCATCTGGATTGCCGTCACGATTTACGGCATAGGCAAGACATTCTTCTGGCCCACGATGCTCGGTGTCGTGGGGGAACGCTTCCCGCGAGGCGGAGCAATGACCATTGGTGCCGTCAGTGCCGTGGGGGCCTTGTCGGGTGGCTATCTGGGTGGACCCGGCATTGGCTACCAGCAGGACTTTTACGCGACCCAAAACCTCCAGCAGGTATCGCCCGAAACTTACCAGCGCTATCAGGCGGAGGAAGAAAACGGATTCCTGTTTTTGCCTCCAGTGCGTGGTTTGAACGGCGCCAGAGTCGCCGTGCTGGACGACGAAGGCAAGGAACTGGCCACCGATGTCGAGCGTTGGACCTCAAGTGGCAACAAGCTTGAGGATAACTCCGCGCTGGCGGCGCTGAACCAGTGGTGGCAGGGAGCAAGTCAGTACACGAAGGTGGATGCCCAGCCGGTCAATGCTGCCAGCATTTTCGGTGCCAAGATGGCGCTGCGCTGGACCTCTTGCGTTCCGGCTGCCATGGCTGGCGGCTACCTGATTCTGATTCTTTACTTCCGATTACGGGGCGGCTATCGTCAGGTCGAGATGAGCGTCACCGACAACGCGGCACCGACGGAGTAGTCAGCTATCTTGACGTGCATCCATGGTAGCTTGTAGATAGCTCGTTCTTAATAACGCGTCCAACCAGGCGAAGTTCATTTCACCTATCAGGGGTTAAAGGAAACGTGTTTCGGATCGCCTCCGGCTTGGACAAACGCTAACAAATCGAGAATCTCTTCTTGACTGAGTGTCATCAACAGCCCATCTGGCATGGTGGATAGTTTGCTGACGACGGTTTCTTCGATCTCGCTTTTGGGTACGATCGACACCTCGTCTGGCAACAAAGGGTTGGTGAGCAGGTGGAGTGCCTGGTCGTCCTCGCGCAACAACAGTCCGATAGTCGATTTTCCTGCCGCATCGATAACCATGTAAGATTGAAAGTCCTTGTTAATTTCGATCGACGGTTGCAGTATCTGTTGCAGCAGTTTTGCTCCCGTGAAACGCTTATTCACTTGGGTCAAATCGGGACCAAGCTCTGTTCCTTGGCAGTTGATTTTGTGGCATTTGATGCATTGCGCTACATGGAACATCTCGAGTCCACGGCTGAATGACCGGTGTTCCAGACGTGACGCGTCGGCTTCGAGATCTTGCATCTTCCATTCTTTGACGAACGCGCGGGGAGGAGCAGTCGATTCTGTCTCGGGAGGTAGCTGGTCGCCTTCGTCAGCAACGTACAGCACGCCTCGCATGACTTGCCAATGGCCGGGAAATGAGCAGGCGAAGGGATAAGCTCCTTTTTCCCGTGGGCTCTCGAAATAGATGGTATATTGCTCGCCCGGCCAAAGAATGGGTGAAAAGGCAAGGACGCCAGGGTCGTCGGGAACGTAATGCTTGGCAACCGCGCTGGGATCTGCCGCCAGCAGCATGGCTCCTGCACCGATGGCGTCGTGCCGCTTTGGCGTCGTCAAGACAAGATTATGCGGCATGCTGAGATCGGTGTTCTTCAGCGTAATCGCAATACGTTTGCCGGGAGGGACTCTCAGCCGGCGTGGTTGATAACGCAAGCCAGGTGCGGCAACCATCTCAAGAGATATCAAGTCTTGCGTCTTGCCAACCAGTTCTTGCGCCACCAATCGCTCGTCGCGCGGATAATCTTCAGCAATCGGGAACTCGGGATAATGTTTTTTCCTTTCGACGTGTCGATAACCAGGGAAATCAGTAAATGGTTTGCGCAAGTTAAAAATGGAATAGTAGACATCGGGAGAAAATGCTTGTCCGTCAACCGAAGCCAATCGCATGTGCAAATGGAATTGCATGACAGGATGCAGATGGGGGATCTCCACAAAAACTGACCGATGGTCGTCGAGCAGATGCACTGACTGGACCTGCACCGAGTCGTGACCGCGGCGGCCGGGGCTTCGTGCCGAAAACTCCGGCGAGCCGTAGGCTTGGCTGAAGAGGTAGTTCCATTGCTGGCAAAAGACATTTTGAAGGTCGACGGAGCTTCCATCGACTTCGCAATTAAAGCGAACGAGCAGTCCGTTTTCGTGCGACTCGATGGCGGTGGGCAGTGACATCTGGCCGCCGACAAAGCGCACCCGTTGTAGCGATCCGGCCGCTTGAGCATAGCATTGCCACCCATCGGTCCCAGCGACGTAAAGCTGACCGTCACTCGGGTTGAATGACAGACGATGGGCACCGGAAAGGAACTCGCCGGGCAAGGGCACAATGCCGCCCTGCACCTGGTCTCCGATGGTCTCACGCAGGACCATGTAGTAAGAGCAATTTCCGAAGGAGGTGCAGATGAGTTTGCCAGCCAGTGGGCCCCACCGCGGATCTTCGGGAGCAAACGCGAGTCCGCCGGCGGAGTTGTCGATTCCGCGGGGGACAAAACAAAGCGGCATCTGATAGCCATACTTACCCGACTCTGCTATCGGCCCGCCGGAACCGTGGTAGCTGCCTCCGCCAACTTCGAAGATACCCGTGGTGGGTGTCCAGGTCCCTTCCTGAGACGTCGCCAATACGATCTTGCCGTCCGGTGAAACGCCCATGCCATCTGAGTTGCGCACGCCCGTACCAAGCGTTTCAACTTGTCCCCCTTGCTCGGCCAGCTTGGCCACTCCAGTGATCGGCGAAAAGAAATAGAGCGATCCGTTGTTGTCTGCAAACAAGTTGGTAAGAAAGTCGTGCCCGGTACCCGTCGTAAAAGCGTTAGTTACACACTCGTAGAAGTCCGCTTCGTCATCATTGTTGAGATCGTGAAGACGCGTGATCTGATCGCGACCAGCGACCAAAATTTTTCCGTCTCGGACGATCAGACCCAAAGGTTGGTGCAAGCCGGCCGCAAATCTACTCCAGTGCAGCTGCTTAAGGTCGTCGTTGATGCCGTCCACCAGCCAGACGTCGCCCATCAGTGTGCAGACGACGGCACGGCCACTGGGCAGGAAGTCGAGCCCTCCCATGCGCATGGGTGTATTGAACGGATTCTCGTTTCCGTACGGAATGGTCAACGTATCGATAACGTACGGACCGCCGCCCGTGCCAAGCTTGCCCTGAGTGACAACTTTCTGATCCGACCATTGCGGCGGGCCTGGAACTGCGAGGGACTTGGTTTGTCCTTCGTCGAACAAAGGCGAGAGCTCACTCTCGAGTAGCGCTCCCTGCGGAAGTACCCCGTCGACGGTCATCGACCGAGTAATTTTATCGCCGTCGGTCCAGGCGTGATCATAAATCGTCGCGTCGCCGATTTGATATACGAAAACCACTTTTCGCTGGTTGCGATAGAAGCCGATATATTTGGTGGTGATTCCCGAGGGGAGTTGCCATTTTGATTTGGCAAAATCGAACACCTGTTCTCCGACGGTTTTTATCCCGTCAAACAGCCCAAACCGAGAGTGTGACCACTTGACCCCGCCCTTCCAGGCGTCGATGAACGTGAGGCGCGTCGGATCGAAGACGGCTGTGAACTGAGTTTCGTCGCCGATTTGCACCGCTACGGCTTTGGGAGTCACTTTGTCAAAGTGATGGGCAACCTGGGCAACGACACTACCTACGTTGACATCGTTGAGGGTGCCGTCGTTGTTGTCGACTTCAGGATTTTGACCCCAATGACCGAAAGTACCGCCGTCGAGTCCGGGATATTCGGGAAGATATGTGGGCGACGGAATGCCGGAATCCAACTGCCGCTGTGCTTGATTGAGATAAAAGTCGCGAACACGATTTTCTGGAAACGGACGCAGTTGTGGCGATGGAGAATCCTTGGTCTCGTCGTCCCCGAACGAAGCGACTTGCAAAGATACTACCCACGCGGTCGCTGCCAGCAGGCCCGCGACAAGGGTACGTCGAATCAGGGAGTCTCGATAAATGCTCAAGCTGGTACCTTGTTTCTTTGTAACACTTCAGCCGTCTGAAGTTGATCTTGTTTGATTTTGTTGAAATGGGTTATGTCCATGCGTTATGGCAACAGGGACATCGACGATATTGGACGTAGCGGCTGCTGCTTTGCGCGATGCGTCGCTCAGCGAGGAGCAAGCGGAAGCAATCTACGAACAGGGCAAGGAAGCAGTTGTCTTTACCTTGCTGGCTTTGACCAAACAACTGGCCGAGGCACAGGGGAAGACGGATCCGTCGATCACACTGTCGACGCCCTCGGGGATGATTCCGACCTACAAGAAGCCGCCTGCCAAGGGTCGCGGCAAGCGCCGGCCCGGCGGAAAGCCTGGGCATCCGGGGTCGCGTCGCGAGATACCCGCTTCGATCGACTGGGAAGAAGAACACCGTGCGAAGCGTTGCCCCGACTGCAACAGCCGCCTGAAGCGTTGCAACGAAACCCGCACTCGCTACATCGAAGACATTCCGGAAATTCAGCCCGAGGTGACCGAGCACACGATTCATCGCGATTGGTGCCCGAAGTGCAAGAGAAAGGTCGAGCCGTCGGTCCCCGACGCCCTGCCGGGCAGCCAACTGGGCAACCGGGTGCTGGTATTGAGTGCCTGGCTCCATTACGCCTTGGGCAACACGCTCTCGCAGATCGTCGAAGTCTTCAATTTCCATCTGCAGTTGAAGCTGACCGAAGGCGGCTTGGTCGACATGTGGTATCGGCTGCAAGCGATTCTGTTTGCTTGGTACGAGCAGATTCAGCAAGAAGCCCTCAATTCGGCCGTTTTGCATGCCGACGAGACGGGCTGGCGCGTCGACGGCAAAACCAACTGGCTTTGGTGTTTTGGCAATCCGACGCTTACCTATTTTATGATCGACCGTTCGCGGGGCAGTCCGACTCTGGCGAAGTTTTTCATTCGAGAATTCGACGGTACGCTGATTTCCGATTTTTGGGGCGCGTACAACGCAGTGGTCTGCGCTGCGCGGCAGAAGTGCCTGGTGCATCTGCTGCGCGAGCTGGAACAGACGGAGAAATACAAATCGCCAGGCAAGCATTGGCCCGAATTCGCCAAGAAGCTGCGACGGTTGATCGGCGACGCCATTCGCTTGTGGCGCCGGCAGGACGAATTGTCCTCCGAAGCCTATGCCTCGCGCAAAGAGTGCTTGCACAAGCGGCTGGCGGAGATGATCGACACCGATTGGCACGACAGCCATGCCAAGCGTTTGATCAAACGCCTGCGGCGACACCAAGGCGATCTGTTCACATTCCTGGACCAAGCGGGAGTTCCTTTTGACAATAATCATGCCGAACGTTCGATCCGCCCGGCCGTGATCCTTCGTAAAAACAGCTATGGGAACCGCAGCGAGCAAGGAGCCAACTGCCAAGCCGTACTGATGAGCGTCTTTCGCACACTCAAGCAACGCGGTCACGACCCCATTCGAACCGTGATCGAAGCAATCGAAAACTACATCACAACCAAACAACTACCACCGCTACCTGCACCAAAAACCACTTCAAATAGCTGAAGTGTTACGTTTCTTTTAGGAATGGCAAGGCCACGGCAGATGGAAATGGCTGGAGCCTGGAGCCGATCCAGGCTCGCAACGGGCGCCATATTATTCTATCATTGCGTACACCTTCCCCGCGTCTAGCACGGAATGAATTTTCATCATTTTCTCTGCCACGATTCTGATGCCCGGTTTCCACGTTTGGATTGAGGCATGGAACGACTGTTATTGGTGCTTCGACGCGGGCACCGCCCAGACAAACCTCCCCATTAGACCGTTGTAGGCTCCCACTGAAAAACCGCCTTACTTCATCCGCGTCGCGAGCGGAACCGACCTGGAAATGTTCAAGCAGCGGAAATAACCGATGGCAGCGATCTCAACCCATCTACTCGACGCGCTGTGGCACGACGCGGATCTCCGCGAGGAGCAACTCCGTCAGGTCATCACCGACCGACTGCCACAGCATCCGCCACCGCAACTCGACGACCAGGTGGTGGCCACGTACTTTCTAGCGCTCCGCACCAAAAAACTGAGCGAAATGGGGCGCGAAATAGCGTACCATGCGACGAGCGGGATCAAACAACCGCCGCCGGCGTCGTTGCTCGAAGAATGTACAGGCCAGGCGGTGGGCATTGACCCATGGGATGCGACGGGGCGGATCGGGCTGCTGCACATGGCCTTTCCGCTCAAGATGCTGTTGAATGCCCAAGGCACACTGACCTCGTGCGATCTGTTGCATATTGCGGCCGGTGCGATCCTGTTCGACGTTTACGAGAACCTCGATTCCCGGCTGTTGCGACTCACGATTCCCGACCGGGTTGTCCGGACGTTTCCCGGTCCTGCTTATGGAGCGACTGGTGTGCGGCAGTCGACCGGATTCTCGGAAGACGAACCTGCGTTCGGCACGATCCTCAAACCGACCGCAGGCATCACACCGGATCAAGTGGGCCAACTGGTGGAGCAGGCGGCACGTTGTCCGCTGTTACTGTTCGTCAAGGAGGACGAGAATCTTTATCCCAACCTCGATTACTCTCCGGTGGCCGAGCGGACACGGCAGGCGGTGGCCGCCATCCAGCGGGCCCAAGACGAGCGCGGCGCCAAAGGACTGGTGTTCGCCCCCCACATCTCCGGCGCCCCGCACGAGATTCTCGACTCAGTCCAAGCCGTACTGGATGCGGGCGCGACCGGCGTCATGTTCAGCGAATCGTTTGCGACGGGCGCTGTGCGGATGGTCCGGGATGCAACCCGACACCGTGAACGGCCGCCGGCCATCTACGGCCACAATGCGGGGATCGGCGTGCGGACACGCTGTATTTGGCGCGAGGTGATAGACTATCTCGCACGACTGGATGGTATTGACTTTCGCCAGACCGCTCCGGTCGTCCCGGGAACACCTTTCATTCGGCCCTACGGCACGGAATGGGAAGCCTCCGAAGAGATCCTCACGCGACCGATCGCCGGTATCCGGTCCGTAATGATCGCACGTGCCGGTGGACTGGACCAGGGCAACCTCATCATGAATTTACAGGACGCCGAGCGACGGGGCATGATGACTCACATCCTGTGGCTCGCCGGATCGGCGATCAACTCGATCAAGAACCGCGCGGGACAGCCGGACCCCCAGTATGGCGCGGCCGCGATGCAAGAGGCCCTGGAGGTCTACGGCACGGGTGTGCTGGATGGAATCCCGGTCGAAGAGCATGTGACCACGTTGCTGCAGGTTGCCCAGAGCAAAAACTTCACGCCGCTGGTCGACGCGATTCGCCAGCGATACGCGTTGTCGTAAACTGGCATTCCGAGCGAAACTGGCGGGGCGATTGACCACCGCCGTCGATGGACCCTTGAATCCGAGTCGAACATGTCCCGAGGTGTAACCAATTCAGCGAACGAATCGACGTTTGACATTCTCGGACTCGGTTGCGTCGCCGTTGACGATCTGTTGTACGTCGACAGCTTCCCGGACCCTGATACCAAGATGCAGATCGTCCGCCGCGAACGCTGTTGCGGCGGGCTCACGGCGTCTGCGCTGGTTGCCGCTTCCCGACTCGGCGCGTCCTGTGCCTATGGCGGATGTCTTGGTGACGACGAATTCAGCCGCTATGCGGCCAGTCAGTTGGAAAGGGAAGGTGTTTCGCTGGCGGTGATGTACCGGGACCCCGCCGCCTGCCCAATCATCTCGACGATTATGGTCGGCCAGGAACGCGGCACGCGCAATATTTTCTATGATCTCCACGGCGTTCGACCGCTCCCCACCGAATGGCCCGACCCTTCGGTCTTGCGTGGCATCCAAGCGCTGTTAGTCGACCATTTCAGCGTGGAAGCACAAACCCGTGCGGCACGCGTGGCACGCGAACGTGGCGTACCCGTGGTGGCCGACTTTGAACGCAGTGACGCGCCAGGATTTGCCGAGTTGCTGAACATCGTCGATCACCTCGTGCTGTCGCAAGAATTCGCCGCAGAACTCACGGGCAGCATGCAACCGGATGTGGCGGCCCGATCGTTGTGGAACGATCAGCGGTCGGCCGTCGTCATAACGTGTGGCAGGGAAGGTTGTCTGTTCTTGACCGAAGCGGGCGGGTCGGTTCAGCGGCAGCCGGCCTTTGGCGTGAAGGTGGTCGATACGACCGGTTGTGGGGACGTGTTCCACGGCGCGTATGCGGCGGCGCTGGTGCAGGGAACTCCCATCGTCTCCGCGATTCGCTTTGCTACGGCGGCCGCCGCCATCAAAGCGACTCGCCCCGGTGGACAGGCCGGCGCCCCCCGTCTTTCGGATGTTCAGCAGTTCCTGGACCAACAACTGCCGGCCATGTAGTCATTCGAGGCTAGACTCGGTACAATGATCGGGGTTCCTTGCTAGCGATGCTCGATGGAAGCTCAATGAAAGATACGCGCGAGATTGAAGCAGCCCTGGCTGAATTGCCGCTGCTGGACCCGCATACTCATCTGGTGGGTGGGAGATTGGGAGCGCGGGGGATGACCGACATCCTGCTGTATCACATGGTCATCAGCGACCTGCATGCGGCCGGGTGCCCTAGCGGCCATCGTCTCACGCAGTATCCCGGCTGGCCGTCGCGCGAGGAAGCGGACCAACGGATGACCGAAGCCGTCCCTTTCCTGCCTCATATCCAGAACACCAGCTGCTACTGGGGCGTGCAGATCATCCTCCGTGATTTGTACGATTGGGATGTGCCGATCACGGAAGGCAACTGGCGGGCATTGGACGAGCGGATTCGAGAGCGCGCGGACGATTGCGTTTGGCATCGCGAGATTCTCGATCGAGTGAACATTTGTCGCACAGGGACTGAAATTGCCCGGCGTGGACACGGCGAGGACGACGACCGGCTGCAGTACGCCCTGGAGTGGGGCTTTTTCACACGTGGCCAATGGGGAGAATTTGACACGGCACTGTATGAACTGGAACGATGCTGGGAACGACAACCGGAAAGCCCTTCACCGATCGGACCGGATGGTCGCGTTGCGACGGAGCGCACGATTGTGACTGTCAACGATGTGCATGACGCGATTGCTCACTATGTCCAGGCGATTCCCTACGCTCAGATTCTGGCGATGGCAACTCACATTTCCACCGACATAGATTTTCAAACGGTGACCGACGCGGAAATGGAAGCCGCGCTGGCCCGTCGCAGCCAGGCCGGTGTCAAGCAGCGCGATATTTACGCCTCGTACGTACAAGAGGCGTTTCTCACTGCGCTGGAAAAACACGGGCATGAAATCGTATACCAGTTCAGTTTGGGGGCTGAGCCACTACCGCACGAGACAGCCAGCAGGTTGTCGCAGCACACCCTGGTTCAGCTGGCGGAAATGATCGGCCGGCACCCTCAACTACACTTTCAATGCTTCCTGTCCAGCCGCCATGCGAATCAGTCGCTCTGCACGCTTGCGCGTGAGCTGCCGAATTTCAGCCTGGCCGGGTATTGGTGGCACAATTTTTTTCCCGACGTGATACGGCAAATCATGGCTGAGCGGTTGGACATGCTGCCGGTCAACAAACAGATTGGTTTTTTTTCGGACGCGTACTGCGTGGAGTGGTGCTATGCCAAAGCCATCATGGTCCGCAAGCTGTTGGCACAGGTGCTGTCCGACAAAATCGAACTGGGACAGTACAGCCGGGAGCTCGCGATAGCCACGGCCCGCGACATATTATTTGAGTCCCCCCAATCGCTTTTGGGAATGGTTCCGCGACAATTTTGAGTCAACCCACAGCCATGCTCTACGCGCTGAACGGCAGTACGATACGGACGACACCGATCCTGACTCAAATCGAAGCCGCGGCACGAGCGGGTTACGCAGGCTTGGAAATCTGGTTTGACAAGGTCGACGAACACGTCGCCGGGGGCGGATCGGTGTCTGAGATTCGCCGCGCCTTGGATGAGCACGGACTGAGCGTTCCCACCTGCATCTACCTTGGCGACTGGTTTGATACGACGGGCGACGCCTACCAGCGTGCGCTCGACGAGTGCCAGCGCCGCTTCGACATTGCCGCCGAATTGGGAGCACCCTACGTGATTGCGGGGCCGCCATTGGGTTCAGCGCCTTATGATCTGGGAGCGCAACATTACCGCGAATTGCTGGAGCTCGGTGCCCGAGTCGGCGTGAAACCGTCGATGGAGTTCCTCGGGTTTGTGGAACAGCTCAACACGATCGAGGAGGCGCTGGAAATCATCACAAGATGTGCTCACCCGGATGCCACGACCGTCATCGATCCCGCTCACATCTATCGGGGTGGCGGTTCTGTCGAATCACTGGCGCTGTTGACGTCAGACCAGATTGCCGTGGCACACTTCGATGACTGTCCAGCCGATGTGCCCCGTGAAATCCAACAGGACGAGCATCGCGTCTGGCCGGGTGACGGGATCTTCGATCTCACCCGCTACTTGCAGCTGTTAAGACAGACGGGATACAATCGCTTCCTCTCTCTAGAGCTGTTCCGTGAAGATCTCTGGTCACGTAACCCGTTTCATGTCGCTACGGAGGGTCTGGAAAAGATGCGCTCCGTCGTCGAGAAAACGTCTGACAACTGACAACGGGCCATTTATCACATAGACACAACCGCCTGCAGAGGAGTCAGCTATGACAAACCGTCAACTTGCGTGGACCCTTTTATTTTCACTCCTCACGGGCATTCCGCTGTACGGCGCGGACAACGAGTTGACGCAGCGCGAAAGGGAAGCAGGTTGGCTGCTGCTGTTTGACGGTAAGACGCAACACGGTTGGAAAGCGGTGGAGGGGTCGACCGGCGAACTGTCGGACAGCAAGCGCCCCGTTGAGGACGGCACCATCAATCCGCGCGGGTGCGGTGGCTACATGTTGATCTACGAGCAACCATTCGAAGATTTCATCCTCAAATTAGACTTACGGCTGGGCCCCGGGCACGGGTCCATCAATTCCGGAATCTTCATTCGAACCTACCCCTTGCAGCCGCGAGCGGGCTATGACGTCGGATTCAATGGCATCGAAATCGCCGTGGATTCGGCGGACGACACATCGTATGTCGACGCAGGAGCCATTTATGACCTGGCCCGCCCGCTGGTGAACAACATCTACAAGCCGGTTGGGGAAGGCACCAGCAAATGGAACCATGTGATTGTCACCAGTCATGAGAACCTGATCACGGTCGTCATGAACGACCAGCTGCTGACGGTGTGCGACTTGGACAAGTTCGTTCTTCCGGGCAAGCGTCCCGACGGCTCGGACCACAAGTTCGTCATTGCCATGAAGGATCATCCCCGCAAAGGGTACATCGGTCTGCAAGACCACGGCGGCGAGTGCAACTACAAGAACATCAAGTTGCTGCCACTGTCGAAAAATCCATAGCCCATCTTCGTTGATGAATGACCGTGGTATCGGGAGTTTTCTTGTCGCGATCACTCTTCAACGTCCCACGTTGGCTCGTCTTACGGCCCATCGGTGCTCAAGATTTTTTGTACCTCTAGCGCAACACCGGCACCGAAAACCGCCTGACCATACATCGTGGGATGACCTCCGTCGTAACTTCCTTGAGTCGGCAAGCCGACGTTAGGCACCAGTTTGTTCATCAAAGGAATATCGATCAGGTGCACCTTTGCGTCGCCGGCCTGATTGAGAGCCGCTACGGCAGCCTGCACCTCGCTGCGATGGTATCCGGACCCTGGTACGACACAGAAGATCCGGGAATGCGGGCACGCGGCCCGCACGACTTCCGCCCATGCAACCAATGGACTGGTCACGTCGGCATGATCATTGTTGCCCATGTTGTTAAACACGTAGTCGGGCTCGGGCAGCAAGAGGCCGTCTGTCAGCCGGGAAATCGCGGAGTAGCCATCGTAGCGATCCCATGTCTCAGGCAGAGGCGGCAAATTAATTTCCGTGTTCACCATTCCCTGACCACTGGAACCCAGTTGACCGTACTCACAATCCAGCGCGCAGCTGACGAAATGTCCCCAAGTTCGGGCGTTGCTGCACTTCATCCAATCGGGTCCGTCGGCGGCCTGACAATCGACGTTGAACCCTTCGGTTACGGAATCACCAAAAATGATAGCTCTCTTGGGACGCATCTCGTAACGGGAAAGTGTGCCGCCGTCATCTAACGAGATACCGCCAATACGCAGGTTGGGCACCGAGGCGTGCCAGCGTTTTTCCAGAGAAGCGGCTCGAAAATTTAACTCAAGCTTGTGTGATGCGTCGGCGTTCAGCCCGTTGGCCAGGGGCAGCGTGTAGACGGTGCCGGTCTGCGTGAGCTGCACTCTGGTGAAAGGACCCCCATCCACTGAATACTCGATGGTCGGCATGTTCTTCGGGGGGCATTCGTTGTTGGCCGTGCCGTCTATCACGAGTCCGATGGTCGACGTCCCATTGACGATCGTCTTCAGGTAAGCTCCGGGAAAAGTGGCTTCCGCCCGTAAGGTTGCACCTGTTCCGCTGCATTTCCATGCATACGGCGACAATCCAAGCAATTCAAATTCCGTCCAATTCTTGTCAGCCGCGTACAAGGAACCTTTGACCAGTGACAAAACGGCAATTGCGAGTAAAATATGTTTTTTCATAACACCATCTCCATAATAAAGATCGCATTGGATCTCGCGCGCTCACTGAACTGCGTAAGTCGTGCGGGGAAATGGACCGAGTTCATGCAGCGGACGACCACTATAACCTTCTCCGGTTCGAACTTAAATCCTGAGAATTCGGCGCGCCGATTCTCCATGTGGTGCAGGTGTCTCTCCTGCCAAGGGCAGCAGTTATGGTGGTGGGTATCCCGACTGCAAAAAGAAAACTGCCGCGACGGCCGCACCACAACGGCCAGTGGGACGTTGCCTAACAGATTAGCGTTCGGATAGTCTGATTGCTACTACGAAAGGTTTTTGGATGAGAAATCGGATGGACGTTCGTCTTGTAACCTGGGCCAGTGCCGTGGTTCTGGGTGTAATATTGATGAACGGCATTGTCCAGGCGGCGAAGTTTGTCAAGCCTGAGGAAATGCTCCAGCGTGACCGGTGGGTCATAGAGCACCTGCTGGGTGACAAAGCTAAATGGCCGTTTTCATTTATGTACGACGAGCAGGTGTCAGACGGTCTGCTGGCCGGCTGGACGAAAAAAACGACGAGCGAGAAACTCGACGCTCTGCGCACTCAGCACAACATCACCTGGACCGACCTTGCCACCGGCCTGGAGGTTCGATGCGTGGCGGTGGAGTATTCGGACTATCCGGCTATCGAGTGGACGGTGTACTTAAAGAACACGGGCGAGGACAACACGCCGATACTGAGGGACATCCAGGGATTGGACGTTGTGTTTCGCCGCAGTGCGGCAGGTGAATTCGTGCTGAACGGTATCAAAGGGGATTGGACGGTTGCGGAGAGTTTTCAACCCTATCAAATCATACTCGGTCCGAACGCCGTAAAAAAGTTCACGCCTAGTAATCACCTGGGGAAATCGAGTTCCGGTCCTGATGGCTGGCCCTACTTCAATCTGCAGATACCCGGCGGCGGAGTCCTGATGGCAGTGGGCTGGCCGGGGCAGTGGGCTGCATCGTTTACCCGCGATGCTGCGACCGGTTTGCACGTTAAGGCGGGTCAGCAACTTACACATCTGTTGCTCAAACCGGGCGAGGAAATTCGCTCGCCTCTGATCGCGATGCTCTTCTGGCATGGCAAGGACATCGTGTCAGCGCAGAACCTCTGGCGGCGGTGGTATACGGCGCACAATATGCCACGTGCCAATGGCCGGACGCCGCAGCCGATCACACAGATACAAGTCACTGGGTCAGAGGCGACAATTCCCGAGGTCGAAAGATATCTCCAAGTTGGCATCAAACCAGACGTCTGTTGGCGCGACGCGGGTTGGTACCCATCCGATACGGGGCCCTATCAAGGGGCGAATGCATGGCTCAACACGGGCACGTGGGACCCCGACCCTGCGAGGTACCCGAATGGGTTCAAACTGTTCAGTAAGTGGGTACATGCTCAGGGAATGAAATTCCTCCTGTGGTTCGAGCCGGAACGGGTTGGCGATCCCAATTCGTGGCTGGGCCGGAATCATCCCGAATGGCTCATGCCTGGCATGAACCAAGGCGCAATATTCAACGAAGGCGACCCTGCAGCCTTGCGTTGGCTGATCAATCATGTCGATGGCATGATCAAATCCGAGGGTATCGATTGGTATCGCGAGGACATGAACGGTGACGGTCCGCTCCCAGCGTGGCGCGAGCATGATGCAGCCAATCGGCAGGGGATGACGGAGAATCTTTATGTGCAAGGGCATCTGGCTTTCTGGGACGAACTGAGACGCCGGAACCCTCATTTGCGCATCGATTCGTGCGCCTCGGGCGGCCGCCGCAACGACCTGGAGACCATGCGACGGGCCGTGCCGCTGACACGCAGCGATTTCCACTTCGCGCACATGGAGGGTGTCGTGGAAGGGAACCAAGGTCATACCTATGGGCTCTCGTTCTGGCTGCCGTTCTATGGAATCGGATGCTATTTCTTTGACGAGTACTCCTATCGCAGTTTCTACATGCCGTCGTTTGGAATGCACCCTCTCACCACGGAAAATACCGAAGCGCACAAAAAAGCTTACCGCGAATGCCGCAGGGTCGCTCCCTATATGCTTGGTGACTACTATCCATTGACGGACTACGGTCTACAGCTTGACCAATGGATGGCCTGGCAGTTCTACCGGCCGCAAGAAGGGGATGGAGTGGTGCAGGCATTCCGGCGTGCGAACTGCCAGGCGGCGTGGAAGACCTTCCGTCTTAGCGGGCTTGATCCTTCGGCGCAATATGAAGTTACGAACTTTGACGTGGCTGGCTCGACGAAAGTCTCTGGCAAGGAACTGATGAATAGTGGCTTGACCGTAGAGATTAAAGACAACCCCGGCGCTGCAGTGATTGTTTACAATCGACTCGAATGAAGACCTGTACCATCTACAACGTGACGTTGGGGTCATTAATGCAGGGCCATCGCATCAAACCTTAGGATAATAATTCGCTGCTAGCCTTCCTTTTGTCAAGGCTAGCAGCGAATACTTTCTGTGACGGATTGGTTTTTCAATTTTTGGTCACAGAGGTTGATATGGTTT
>Ga0310121_10000690_pt1 | contig 36169 bp, 27 predicted proteins | sample CB27_Tmax_986_MG_FD_203504 | JGI IMG/M metagenome (GOLD analysis project Ga0310121, IMG submission 203504) | Marine microbial communities from Western Arctic Ocean, Canada - CB27_Tmax_986 | ecosystem: Environmental > Aquatic > Marine > Oceanic | place: Canada: Western Arctic Ocean | collected...
GTGTAAGTGTCAGTGTCAGTGTCAGTGTCAGTGTCAGTGTCAGTGTCAGTGTCAGTGTCAGTGTCAGTGTCAGTGTCAGTGTCAGTGTCAGTGTCAGTGTCAGTGTCAGTGTCAGTGTGATGAAGTCCTGGACGTTGAGTTCAGGCCCGTGGAAATCGGGATGGAGGTGTGTTTATGGTTCGTTCACATGGACAAGCCCGTGGGCCGAACCGCGCCTATCACCAGGTGGTCTTGGCCGCCTGTGGTCTGAGCGTCTTGATCATCCTCGCCGCTTGCGACGTGGCGCGGTCGGACGCTCCTCTCAAGTCCAGTCCGTACCTCCGCGTCACGGGAACGATACCCGCCGCCGGTGAAAAGCTCAGGGGACCCCTGACCGTCATCTTCAGCGAACCGATCCGGCTGGCGGAAGATGGCGACGAAGCGACGACCCAGCCGTTGCGGTTCGAGCCGTCGATGGACAGCGAATTCACCCTGGGGCCAAATTCCATTAGTTTTAATCCCGAGTTGGTTCCGTATAAGAAGGTGATCGAAGCGCGCGTCGCCCCCTCAATCACCAGTTCGAGCGGCAAGGCGCTCGCGGCGGAGGATGCGCGAGCTCCTGAAATTTCACGTCACGTCCCCGGACAGTGTCCCGAGTTATCTTGGATTCCGCTAGGGTGAGAAGTATTACTTCCCCCGGCGCTACGGTAACAGAGTCCTCGTGGAATCGCGCGCGCACAAGACGGCCAAGGTGCGGCTGCACAAGATGTTCCCCTCCAACATCGCCGTGGCCGTCGAGGACATGGAAGCGAAATGGAAATCGCGCCGGTTTATCGATCGCTGGAGCCGCCCGGTCGGCGAGCGTGAGATCGCGCTCGATAGCGACGGACCGCGCCTGGCGACGACCCCGGTGTGGGTCGATCAACTCACATCCGAACCGCTCCAGGGCGTTTACCTGCTCGAGGCGTCTGCCGATCGGGATTGGAAGGCCCGCTTTCTACTCATGACCGACATCGGTCTTCTCGCGCACTGGCAGACGGGCGAACTTGTATTGTTCGCGCACGAACTCTCTTCGCTGGAGCCGCTCGCCGGGACGAAGGTGACCGTTTTCTCACAAAAGAACCAGGTCTTGAGTGTGGGGGCGACCGATGACGATGGGATCGCCCGGGTTGCCGCTTACGATCAGTCGTTGGGTGAACCCTATGTCGTCGTCGTCGAGCGCGGCGGGGATTATAGTTTCATTCGGCTCCAACCTCGCGACGCCGAGCCTTATGTCGAGGGCGTCTCGTCGCCCGCGTTCAATCCGAAACTGCCCGGCTATGAGCCCGACGCCTACGACGCGTACATTTACGCCGATCGCGAGCTTTACCGGCCGTGTGAGACGGTCCATCTGCGCTGGATCGTGCGCGAGGGGTGGGGCGATGCGTTCTCGATCGCGCCGCTCGTGCTGAAGGTCCTCAAACCGAACGGGAAGGAGCTGCTCACGCGGCCGACCATGCTCTCGGAATGGGGCTCCGGCGCGTTTGACTTGGAGGCCCTCGACGCGTACCCGACGGGGCGTTACGAAGTGTCGTTATCGGTTCCGGAATCCGCGAAGCCGCTGGGCGAGGTCGCGTTTCAGCTCGAGGAGTTCGTGCCCAACCGCATGAAAGCGGAGTTGGAAGCGCCCGACCCGGCGTGGGTGCGGGGCGAGGGCAAGAAGGCAATCCATCTGCGCGCCAATCACCTGTTCGGCGCCCCGGCCGTCGATCGTCTCGCCCGCGCCAAGGTAGTCCTCGGTCGAGGTTATCACTTCGAGCAGTGGCCCGGTTACAGGTTTGACAATGACGACACCGACGCCGACCGGCTGCGGCCGATCGAGCTGGGCGACAAGCGAACGGACGAATCGGGAGCGGCGGTTTTCGAGTTCTCGGGCACGGTTCAGCAGAACGTCATGAAGCCGCTGAGAGCATCGATTTTGGCAGAAGCATTTGAACTGGGGGGCCGCTCGGTGAAGGCCACCGCCGAGGCCGCCTATTTCCCGTCCGATCTCTGCCTCGGGATACAAGGGCGGGCGGGGAACGTCAACGGTGATATCGAGATCGGTGTCCTCGCCGTCGACGCTCACGGCGTTCCGGGCGACGCCGGCCCGGTCCGGGTGACACTCGAAAGAGAGGTGTGGAACTACTACGTGCGGCGTTACTACACGCACCACGGGGCGAACTGGACGGAGGATTATGATAAGGTCGAGGCGCGCGACGTGCCGCTCGCCGAGGGGCGCGGAACGACTCTATTCAACGTCAGCGAATACGGGCGTTACCGCGTGCGCGTCGAATCGGCCCAAACGCCGAAATTCAGCACGGTCACCTTCATGTATTATGGCGGTGCCTGTCGCGTATCGAGCGCCCCCAGGCCGAAACTTCTTCGTCTGCGTCTGGACAAAGACTCGTACGTTGTCGGTGAACGCGCCAGCCTCGAGATCGAGTCGGCCTTTGACGGTCGCGGCCTGATCGCGATCGAGGGCGCCAAACTTCACCGGCTGGTCCCATTCGAAATCCACGATCGCGCCGCGACGGTCGAGTTTGAAATCGATACGACATTCTATCCCAATGCGTGGATCGAGGCAACGGTGATTCATGCCGTCGAGAAGGGCCGCCGGCAAGTCTACCCCTTCTCGGCCTTCGAATTGATCCCGCTGACCGTGACGAACCCAGGCCGCCGGATTGACATCGAGCTGCCGGGGCTGCCGAGCGAGATCCGGCCCCAAAGCGAGCAATCGATTACGATTGAGACGCGCAATCAACGCGGCGATCCGGTCCAGGCCGAGGTGACGCTGGCGGCCGTCGACGAGGGCATCCACGCCATCACCGGCTATGAGAACCCTGATCCCGCGGGGTACTTTGAACGCCTGCGTCGCCCCGAACTGAAACGCGCCCATTACTACGATCTGGTCGCGACGGACTTCGAAAGCCCCGCGCCGGGAGGGGGCGAGACCGTATCCACCGGCGCGCGACGCCTCGGTCGCAGGTCTACGAATTGGATACGCAATGTTGCCCTGTGGTCGGAGGTCGTGCGGACCGGGGAGGACGGGTCCACGACCATCCCGCTAAAGGTGCCTGAGTTCAATGGACGCCTGCGGCTCGTCGCCGTTGCCAACAACCGCATCGCGTCCGGGAGCCGAAACGCCAATCTCCTGGTGCGGCAACCTTACATGTTGCGGACGAGCCTCCCGCGCTTCATGTTGCCGGGAGATCGGGCCTCGTGCCGCGTCACGCTCTTTAACTCGAAGGCGACGACCTGCGCCGCGCGCCTGGAGTGGTCGTTCTCGGGCGTGGTATCGGCCGACGGGGCGACGACGCATTCGCTCTTGGTCATCGGCCCGCATGGTGAGGCCAGTCTACTCGTTGAAGTGGTCGCCGCGGACGCGACCGGTCAGGGCAAGGTTCGCTGGGCGGCCGAGTTCCGCGATCACAACGACAACGCCATTGAACGCCTGGTCCAGGTTGATGCGCTGCCGGTCATCGCGCCGTCGTCGTACCAGTCGCACCACGAACTACGCGCGGTCGCGCCGGGCCGGACGGCGACGTTTGGGAGCGAGCGATTCATTCAGAACGATTGGGCCGAAGTCGCCGTGACGGTCGGGCCAAACCCGCTTCTGCGCCTGCGCAAGGGGCTCGATCACGTTGGCGGTTATCCCCATGGGTGCGTTGAGCAAACGACGTCGAAACTGCTGCCGCTTTATTTGCTGCGCAAGAATAACGCGATCCTGGAGGGGACCGCGGCTGAAATCGAGGACCTGAACCGTTATATCGACGCGGGGATCGACCGGCTCTTTTCGATGCAGACGACGGATGGGGGCCCCGGATTTTGGCCGGGCGCGCACGAGAGCTATCCCTATGCGAGCGCAACTGCCCGAATGTTTCGAGGTCTTGCGCCGACGCCTGGAGCAGGACCAGCCCGACGGCGAGGGGACGCGCCAGTTCATCGCCGTCCTGATGCTGCTCAAGGCGCATCCGGTGGCCCTGTTGGCACGAGTCGTGGAGCGTGTCGTGGAGTTGGGGATCGAGCATTCCGAGGGGGTCAAGAACCTGCTGCTGTGTCCGCCCGAGGCCACGCCCTCGCCGCTGGACCTGAGTGGCCGTGGCCACCTGGCCGGCTACGCCGTTGCACTCCCATCGTTGTCGGATTATGGCGCGTTGGCCCGGCAAGGAGAGTTGGCGCCATGAATGCTCCTCAACAACCTCCCCAACTGCTGCTGCGTCATCACCTGAAGGCTCTGCGCTTGCCGGTCTTCCTCAGCGACTACCCGAAGGTTGCCGCCCAGTGCGCCGCGGACAAAGTCGACTACGCGACCTTCCTGCTGCGCCTGGCCGAATTGGAACTGATCGAACGCGAACGCAAGGGGACCGAGCGGCGCATCAAGGCCGCCCGCTTCCCGGCGCTCAAGACCCTGGAGGAATTCGATTTCCTGGCCGCCCCCAGCCTGAACAAAAAGCAGGTGCTGGATCTGGCCCGTTGCGAATGGATTGATCAGAAACAGACGACGATTTTCCTTGGCAATCCCGGCGTCGGGAAGTCGCATTTGTGCATCGCTCTGGGCATGGCCGCCTGCCAGCGCGGCTACAGCGTGCGCTTCTACACCGCCGCCGGCCTCGTCAACGTCCTGGTCGAGGCCCGCAACGAAAAAGCCCTGCTACGGCTGCAGGCCACGCTGGCCCGGAACCCGCTGCTGATCGTGGATGAACTGGGCTACCTGCCCTTCTCCAAGACCGGGGCCGAATTGCTCTTCGAGATCTTCAGCCAGCGTTACGAACGGGGCAGCGTGCTCGTCAACACCAACCTGCCCTTCGAGGAGTGGACCAGCGTCTTCGGCTCGGAACGCCTGACCGCCGCTTTGCTCGATCGGCTCACTCATCACGTCCACATCCTGCCGATCGAGGGTGACTCCTATCGCCTGGCGCAAAGTAAACGGCGCCGACAAAAACCCAACGACTCCCAATCCAGGGAGAAACAGGAGTGAACCGACCTTCCTCACGACCCTACATGCGTGGTCCCCCGACTGAGGGGGGTAACTCCGGTCGGGCTCCGCCCTTCCTCCGTTACCCCCCTCAGTCCCGAATCCGGTAGGCTACCGCTCAGTCATGGATGGACATCCCCCATCCAGACCCATTAAGCTGATCCCCGGGTGGTACACTTTCTCTCCGGAATCTCCACCACATTTCCAGAAATGTGTGAATGAACAATGAGTCTAACGAAACGCGACATCGATCTTTACACGGTTTCCTGTTTCAATCAGGGAAAGATCGCGGCTCGCAAGAGGCAGCTTCCGGCGGTCGAGGACCTCGAATCGGCGGCGAATCGACACAAGGCAATGGGCCATCCGGTTCGCATGGCGATTCTTCACCTGTTGGCGGAGGAGGAGTGTTGCGTCCGTGACCTGGCGAACATCCTGAATCAACCCGTTTCGACGGTCTCGCAACATCTCAAGACGCTTAAGTATGCCGGGCTGGTTGGTTCTTGCCAGCACGGAAAGCTCGTGTTCTACTGCCAGACGAGCCCGAAAGTGTTGAAGAGACACGGGAGAGGCGCTCAAGCGCCCATGGGGAAATGAATGATGGCGGGATGGTGGAGCCAATGGCGTCGGGCGAGATTGATGGCGGGATCGGAACTTATATGAAGGAGGGCGTATGCCATGTCAAAAAACGTAATCTTTGCCGTTCTGTTGGTACTGGTGGGCGTCGGCGGGGCGCTGATGTACCTCAGGGTCACTGGCGACGATGATGGGAGCAAGAAGGCGCCGACGGCGGATTTCTGCGCGGAGCACCAGATCGCGGAGGTGGACTGTCCGTGGTGCGATGCCTCACTGATCGAATCCAAAGGCATGTGCCCCGAACACGGGGTGCTCGAAGCCCTTTGCGCGTCATGCAATCCCGCCTTGATCGCCGGTTTCAAGGCCGAGAGGGACTGGTGCGCCGGCCACGAGACGCCGGAGTCGCAATGCGAACTGTGCAAGGCCGGACACCTCCCGCCAGGCGAAGAGAAGCGGTGAGTGGAATCAGAGTCGTGGAGGTATGTCATGATGAAGCAATGGGGTTCTATCCTGGCCGGGCTGATCCTTGTCGGCGTAGGGGCCGGGCTGATCATCGTTGCTGATCGGCAGGGCTGGCTGTCGGGTTCCTCGTCGGAGCAAGTGGTCCAGGCCTGTCCCCATGGGCTGACCCCGGGAGAGTGTCCGTTTTGCGACGAGACGCTAATCGAAACAATGGGGTTTTGCGCGGGTCACGGGGTGCCCGAGGCATTTTGCACGAAGTGCAACCCGGCGGTGATTGCGGGTTTCAAAGCGACGGGCGATTGGTGCGCGGGCCACAATATCCCGGAGTCCCAGTGCACAATCTGTAACCCAGGTTTGTTGGCCACCCAGGGCGTGGGTGAGAAGACGCCTTTGTCGCCGCCTCTTGTCGAGGTCGTTCGCGGGCCCGAGGCGCCGAGAAGTCAGCGACCGCCAGTCGTTGTGTGTCAGACGAGCACGCTGCGTATCCGGTTTGTTTCTCCGGAAACAGCGCGGAACGCCGGATTGGAATACGTGAAAGTCGAACGTCGGGATGTAACGCAGACCATCTCCTGCACTGCGGAGATCGCCTACGACGGTAATCGCTATGCCCAGCTTGCATCACGCGCGGCCGGCACGGTGAGCGACGTCAAGAAAGACCTGGGCGAACCGGTTAAGGCGGGGGAGATCCTTGCCGTGGTGGATTCGGCGGAGCCCGGAACGGCGAAGGCGGAATACCTGCAGGCACGGGCTTTGTTGGTGCTTTGGGAGAAAACCCACGAACGAGAGCAACATCTTTTCGAAAGCAAAGTCGGGACCGAGCGGGAGGTTTTGGAGGCGGAGACGAAGTTGGTGGAAAGCCGAATAGCCCTGTCCAAAGCGGCGCAGCGGCTTCGTAATCTCGGCTTCTCGGACGCACGAATCAAAGAATTTGCAGAGCGTAACGACACATCTTCACGGTTGCCGCTCATCGCTCCGTTTTCCGGCGTCGTCGTTGAACGTGGGGCCGTGGTCGGGGAAGTCGTGGACACGAAAACCTCGTTGCTTGCCGTCGCCGACACGTCGAGAATGTGGGCAATGCTGGACGTTTACGAGTCCGACGTGCCGAACGTGCGCGTCGGCCAACCCGTTGTGCTCGAAGTTGAAACGATCCGGGGGGAACGCCGCGGGGGTGTGATCACGTGGGTTAGCTCGCACGTGGATCGCAGGACGCGGACGCTTAAGGTCCGCGCGGAGATCGAAAATCCGGATGGATTTCTGCGAAGCGGGATGTATGGCAAGGCGGTGATCAGCATCCGGGAACAGGAATCCGCGCTTATCGTCCCGAAGGATGCGATTCAATGGGAGGGGTGCTGCAACGTGGTGTTCGCGCGGCGAAGCGACATGCTCTTCGAGCCGCGCAAGGTCCGGCTCGGCTATGAAACGGATCGGTTCTTCGTGGTTGAAGAGGGCGTGGAGGAAAACGATGAGATCGTCACCACGGGTAGCTTTTTGCTCAAGACCGAGCTTCTCAAAGGAAGCATCGGCGCCGGATGCTGCGAAGTCGATTTTGGCAAGGAAGCGTCATAAGGGCGCCTCTAAATATTCAGTCCCGACAGGGACGTTTGCTTTCAGCCCGCCACGCAAGTGGCGGGGAATCAAACCGATAACGATTTGGAGTCCCGTAGGGACGACTGCAAGCGGGATTTGTAGAGGTTCCCATAGGGAACAGCCGACGCCGGAGGCAGGCATGCGAAGATGTTAGAGCGCATCATTACGTGGAGTTTGGAACACCGTTTTCTGGTCATCGTCTTTTCTCTCATCCTGATCGGCAGTGGGATTCAGGCACTGTACCGCCTGCCGATCGACGCCTTTCCCGATACCACTCCCGTTCAAGTCCAGATTAATACCGTCGCGCCGGCCCTGTCGCCGTTGGAGATCGAACAGCAGATTACGTTTCCCGTCGAGCAGGCGATCGGCGGACTCCCTGGGCTGACGGAAGTGCGGTCGATCTCGAAGTTCGGCCTTTCGCAGGTAACGGTGATTTTTGAGGACGGGACGGATACTTACTTTGCGCGGCAACTGGTGATGGAGCGGCTCCAAACGGTGGAGCTTCCCGAAGGAATATCGAATCCTCAAATGGGACCGGTCGCAACGGGTTTGGGCGAAGTCTACCACTATATTGTCACCGGAAAAGGAGAAAGCCTCGATGAGCTGACCACGCTCCACGATTGGGTTATTAAACCGCGTCTGAGGGCCGTGCCCGGAGTTGCCGAAGTCAATACCTGGGGCGGAAAGCGAAAGCAGTACCACGTCCTGGTCGATCTCGCCCGCCTCATGAAGTACGACTTTACCCTGGACGACGTTTTCGAGGCCCTCGAGAAGAACAATCTCAACGTCGGCGGCGGCAACATCATCCAGGCCGGTGAACTGCATCTCGTGCGCGGCATCAGCCTGACGACAAGTATCCGCGAGATCGGCGATATCGTCATCACCGCGCACGACGGCGTGCCGGTTCGTATTCGAGACGTGGCGAAGGTCGAGATTGGCCATGAGATTCGCCGGGGGGCGTGTACCGCGAATGGCCAAGGCGAAGTGGTCCTCGGTCTCGGGTTCATGCTCATGGGAGAAAATAGCCATGAGGTTACCAACCGGTTGAAACAGAGGATGGAGGAGGTCAAAGCTTCGTTGCCGCCGACGGTGGAAGTCCGGCCCGTTTACGAACGCACCGATCTCGTTGACCAGGTCATCGATACCGTCAAGGTAAACCTCTTTGAGGGGGCACTGCTTGTCATTGCGGTGTTGTTCGTCTTTCTGGGCAACCTGCGCGCGGGACTGATCGTGGCCCTGGCCATTCCCTTTTCGATGCTCTTCGCCTTCAACGGCATGCTGCGGTTCGGAATCGCGGGGAGCCTGATGAGTTTGGGCGCCATCGACTTCGGCCTGATCGTTGATAGTTCCGTCATCATGGTTGAGAACAGCGTGCGGCACTTGGCGGAAGCGAAAGGGCGGCGCTCCATCCTGGAAACCGTTCGAGACGCCTCCCTCGAGGTGCGCAAGCCGACGATGTTCGGCGAACTCATTATCATGGTCGTCTATCTTCCGATCCTTACGCTCGAAGGTATCGAGGGGAAGCTGTTCCAACCGATGGCGTTGACGGTGATATTCGCCCTGCTGGGTTCGCTGATATTGTCGCTGACACTGATGCCGGTGCTCGCCAGCCTCTTGCTCCCGCGGCAAATTAATAGCCGAGAGAACTTGCTGGTTCGCACCGCCAAGTGGTGTTACCGGCCGATTGTCCGTGCCGCGATCCGCGCCCGGGCGATTTTCATCACGGCTGCCGTGATGCTGCTTGGCGGTGGCCTGTGGCTCGCGTCGCAGCTTGGCGCGGAGTTTATCCCCCGTCTGTCGGAGATGGGAATCGTCATCAACACGGTGCGGCTCGCGGGCGTCTCCTTGGAGGAATCCGTCCGCTACGGCACCCAAATGGAGAAAATGGTACGGAAGAATTTCCCCGACGAGGTGCAAGACGTCTGGGTGCGAACCGGCACCGCCGAGGTTGCCACCGATCCGATGGGCATTGAGCTTTCCGATGTTTTCATTACCCTCACTCCCCGCGACCGATGGACGCGCGCCGCGACGCAAGAAGAGCTCACCTCTTTAATGCGCGCGGAACTCTCCGGCTTGCCCGGGATGCGGATGATTTTCACGCAACCGATCGAGATGCGAGTCAACGAGATGATCGCCGGCATCCGCTCCGACATCGGCATAAAGATATTTGGAGACGATTTAGGGGTTCTGAAAACGAAGGCCGCCGAAGTCGAGACGGCCCTCAAAAGGATACTCGGTAGCGCCGACATTTACACCGAACAGATTACCGGGCAGCCCGTCTTGGAGGTTGTTGTCAACCAAGAGGCGATCGCGCGTTATGGCGTGCCGGCCCGGCATGTGCTGGAGGTGATCGAGTCGATTGGGACCAAGAAGATCGGTGAAATCAGGGAGAATCAACGTCGTTTTGATCTGGTGGTTCGACTGGCGGAGGAATATCGCAGCGATCCATCCACTGTCGGCCGGATTCTCGTTCCAACCGAAGACGGCGGCCGGATTCCGCTCGCGCGTCTGGCCGATATCCGTCAGGTCGAGGGACCTTCAACCATTACCCGCGAATGGCAGAAACGGCGTATCGTGGTCCAATGCAACGTCAGCGGACGGGATGTGGCTGGATTTGTCGCGGAGGTTCAGCAAACCTTGGAGAAAGAGTTGGAGTTGCCGATCGGTTACCACATCACCTATTCGGGACAGTTCGAGCACTTCGAACGCGCCCGCGCCCGGCTACTGATTGTGGTCCCGCTGGCGTTGGCCCTTATCCTTTTTCTCCTCTACGCTAGCACCGATTCGGTCCGGGATACGCTCCTCATTTTCACCGGCGCGCCCTTCGCCACGCTTGGGGGGATCATTGCGCTTTGGGGACGCGGCATGCCGTTCACAATCTCGGCCGGCATCGGATTCGTGGCGGTATCAGGCGTGGCGATACTGGCCGGGCTGGTGATGGTTTCCATGATCCGGCAGTTGCTCAATCAGGGCGTTGCGCTCTTCGAAGCCATAGAAAGAAGCGCGTTGTTGCGGCTTCGACCGGTTTTGATGACGGCCCTCGTCGCGGGTCTCGGTTTTGTCCCCATGGCGTTCAACACGGGTGTGGGAGCAGAGGTGCAGCGGCCTCTAGCCACGGTGGTCGTGGGCGGAGTCATCTCGGCGAACCTTCTTACATTGCTTATCCTGCCCGCGCTATATGCGGTCTTCGGGAAAGATGGGGCCTCGGGACAATCATGAAGGGTGCATCTCCCGGATCCGCGAGATGCACCCCGCCGCGACCGTGCCCCACCCCTTTCCCTTCCATCGCGGATGTGCTCTAATCCGCTCCTGAATTACCAGCCGTTCGGTTTCATCCCTCGTCTTACGCAGTTGTAGTCCCATAATGCCGCCGTCCTGACCCCGTGGGGGGGGGCAGAGAGATCCGATTCGCAGGTTAGGATGAATGCCACACAATTTACTGGTCGTGGATGATGATGTGGAGCTTCTCAAAGTGCTCAAGACCTATTGGGGTGATACGCTTGGCTACGCGGTGACGGCGGTGACCAGCGGCCAGGAAGGTCTGGAGGCCGCCATGCGCGAGAACTTCGACCTGGCCATTCCTGACGTTCGGGTGGAGGGCATGTTGGGGACGGAAACCTACACGCGGCTCAAGAAGATCCAGCCGGGCATCAAGGCGATCTTTTTCACCGCCGACCACGAATTCGAGCGGACGATGGATTTCCTCAAGTTTTCACTCCCCGCCGAGCGCGTGCTGACCAAACCGCTCGAGGACATGGCCGAGCTGACGCGCCTGATCATTGGCATCCTCGGCCCACCCGCGCCCTGACCGCCCAACGGTTATCCCTCGTCGGATCGGGCCATATCGGATAGATTAACGAGTGGCGCGTGGAATCGCCGGCGGGGCGCGCGCGCCTCTTCCGATAGACCTAAACCCAAATGGCTGCGTGGATGGGGCCCCCCGATGGCGCGCGGACAATCTCTCGACGCAAGACTCGCAAGCCTGGAGAACCTCAAGGAGGATCCCTTTTGTGAGGCGGCCATCGGGGAGCTGCGCCGAACCTTGGCGGACCCGAGCAACATCCTGGCCGCCCGAGCCGCCGAGATTGTCGGCGAGAGCGGCCTGAGCGATCTTGTGCCCGATCTGGCGGCCGCGTTTGACCGTTTCATGGAGGACCCGACCAAGTCCGACAAGGAATGCCTGGCGAAGACCGCGATCGTCGGCACGCTCAACGATCTCGACTACGAAGATGAGGCCCTGTTCTTCAGAGGGATCCGCCACGTTCAGCTCGAATGGCTGTGGGGCGATCCTTCCATCGACACCGCCGCCGACCTGCGCGGCCGATGCGGATTCGCGCTGGCCCGTCTACGGCATCCGGACACGTTCTTTGAGCTGACGGCCCTCTTGGTTGACAGGGAACCCCACGCGCGGCGATCGGCGGTCAGCTCGCTGGGATGCCTGGAGTGCGAACGCAGCGAACTGTTGCTGCGCATGAAGGCGTTGACGGGCGACTTCGAACCGCCGGTGGTCGGCGAATGCTTCTCGGCCCTGAGGAGGATTTCTCCCACCCGTTCGCTGGATTTTGTCGCAGGCTTCCTGGATCATAAGGATCCACCGGTCGCCGAGGGCGCCGCCATCGCGTTGGGTGAGTCCCGCCGACCCGAGGCGTTTGAACTCCTGCGGGAACGCTGGGAGGGCTATCCCGATCCCACGTTCAGGAAGATGCTCTTGTTGCCCATCGCGCTGTTCCGCTCCTACGAGGCTCTAGACTTTCTCCTGGGGGTGGTTACGCAGGACCCTCTGGCGCTTGCGGCCCCGGCCGTCACGAGCCTAAAACTCTACCGGAACGATGATGACCGATGCGCCCGGGTCCGTCGCGCCGTCGTGGACCGAGATAACGCGACCGTCTCGGCGGCTTACGAGATCGAGTTTGGGCCGCTGACCTAACTCCCCGTGCGATGGCGGCGGCATCGGTGGGCGGTCCCCCTGGAGTCCGATCATTAAATCGTCTGGCCCCTCTTCCTCCCCTTCGGCGGCCCCTTCGCCGGTGGTTCGTGCCGACCGGCGCGGTCCCCGCCGTCGGCCCTTGATCGCCAAGGCCGCCCTGGCGTCGGGCGCGGCATTGCTGGCTTTGATCGGCGTGGAACTTGTCCTCCAGCTTTACGTGCGGGTGATCGCGGATGACCGGAACCTGCTGCGTTCGCGCACGGCGGTCCAGGCCGAGGCCTCGTGGACCGTTTACGATAAGGATCTGGGTTGGGGGAATCGCCCCGGCGTCCAATTGATCGACCACTTCCCGACCGAACCCGGCGACGTGCGGATCAACGCCCAAGGCCTGCGCGCCGATCGAGACTTTACACCCCAACCGCCGGAGGGCCGCCGCCGGGTGCTTGCGCTGGGCGACTCCTTCACCTTCGGCTTCGACGTGGGCAACGGGCTGGATTGGCCCACCCGGATCGAGGCGCTGGAACCGCAACTCGAAGTTCTCAACCTGGGCGTTTGCGCTTACGGGTTGGACCAGATCGTCCTTGCCTACGAGCGGGCCGCCGCCCGGTTCGAGCACGACTTTGTCGTCCTCGGGTTCCTCAACTGGGACGTCAATCGGGCGACCAACGATTTCACCGCCAGTGGTTACTCGCGACCGCTGTTCCGCGTCCGTCGGGGTCGGCTCGCGCTGACCAACGTCCCCGTGCCTCCTCCGCGCCCGCCGGGGTCGGCCCGGTTTGGGTCGCTGATGTTGGCCCGTTATTGGCGCACGATGCTCGTGAATCGCGAGGTCCACCGCTTCATCGACCGGCCCGCGACAAGCCAGAGCTGGAAGCTGGGGCGCCTGTTGCTGCGGCGGCTCAAGGCGTCGGCCGAGGCCGCCGGGGCGCGGCTGGCGGTCGTCGATATCCCGTGGTTCGGGCACCTGGAGACAATCGACCGGCCGATGCTCAAGTTCGTCCCGCGTCTCTTCACCGAGGAGGGAATCGACTACATGGACCTCCACCCGCTCTTCCGCGAGCGAATCGCCCACGAACAACTCTACATCACGCCCCAGGGCGGCCACTGCTCCCCCGCCGGCTACGCCCTCATCGCGGCCCAGGCCCTAGAGCTGATTCGCCGCGTTCCAGTCCAACCTTGAGGAGTGAGCGCGACTCAGATAGGCCGATTCGTTCCATTTTTGTTGAGCGCGAAGTATATCGTCGATGGGATAGCTATTGGTTTTATTCAATAAGGCGATGAGTCGTTTGGCGGAGCAACCGGGAGTTCGAGACAGTTCCGTGCTCCTGTAGAGCAAGTGTACGATTGAGATGAGAACACCCGATGCCGCCAACACCACAACAGATTTATTAAGGAGCGAGATATACGGACTCAACAAGAAGGAGACAACTTCTCCAAGGACGTCCCCCGGGTCGCCAATCCCCGACAACAGTTTATAGAGAATCAACATCCAGAAAACGGACCAGAGCAAAACCTCGTAGAGAGAGTGGCTCATGTCCCATAGTATCGCTGCTTTCCAAGGTGATCCCGTCCGTCTGAAGTACCATCTGACGACCAGGGGGATCGGGCCCATCATCAACAACAGGCAAAGGAAGGCCAAGAATGGCGAACGCACTATTTCCCGTGGAAACGACTCCCCGAAGATGAGCCAGATGATGAAGGATATGGCCATGTATATCACCAAGGGACCGATGATAAGAAAGAGAGATGGGCGCGAACGGTGGGGCAAGTTATATCGGATCTCGTCGAGTAGGCTCAGGTCATCAGCCGTCAGTGCTCCGAGATGCGCCTGCCGCTCATCCAGACCCGTCACGCGCCCGGCCCCCGACCAATGATTGGAATTTCGCGTCGATTTCCGCCTGAGCTACTCGGCGATGCGCTTCGCACAAGTCCTTGGTCACTTCGGTCTTCCAACTCTCGAAAACCATATCAAGATGATTCTGTCCGCCCTCGCTCATAGTCCGCCACCCCGCACGAGCATTATATTAATACAAAGATTATAACCCCTTCCTTGCAAGCCAGAAAAGAAAAATCCGCGTCAATCCGCCAAATCCGCGTTATCCGCGTTCTATTCATCTCTTTTCCGCTCACCGAGCGCCGACTCGACGGGCGAAGGCGATATCCCGTTCAGCGAGTGGTCGAAGTCAAGGAAGTGGATTTGGGGATGCCGGTAGCTCACGCGCTCGGCAAGTTCATCGGGCAGGTAGCGCTCCAGAAAGACCCATGACGTTGTAAAATCGCGCAGAATCTGGCCCTCATACTCATCGAGCAGTGGCGTGAGGTGGATGTGCGGAAACCGGACGTCGTATTCGACGTAACGCGGGTTGGCCATCAGATCCCGCGTCTGGCGTTCGAGTAGGTCGGCCAAGTTGAGTTCGGTGATGGCGAACGACGGCAGCGGCGCGCAACCGCGCTCGGCCCAATTGAGCAGCGACAACGCGCGCGCGTCGCTGTATTCATCGCTCATGACCTCCTCGGTCAGCTTCTTGAGCGAGGCATGGCGACCGAGCAGGTAGATATCTTTCTCGTTGCGCGCCGAACCCCACATTTCGGTCTCCTCCAGCGACCCGACCGGCCAGTGTTCGACGATGCGGCGCACGGCGTGGGCGTTGTGGGCGTTGATCAGGTAGGCCCCGCGCGAGCGCTCCGACCACGATTGAAACATACGCGGGCCGACGTCGCGCATCTCGGCCAACGCCCGCATCAGTGGCTCGCGGTCCCCGGCTATCCCGGTGTAATCAACCCCCTCGGGCGTGGCGTAATGCGAGACCACGACGTTCCAGTTCTGGTAGGTGTGGTCGAAGGAAGCGCGTCCGATCGGCGTCCGCTCGCGCGAGCAGCCGGCGACGGCCAACAGGAGTGCCGGCGCGACCAGCCACGCCGCCCGTCTTAGGGGCGCCTCTAAGAATTCAGTCCCGGCAGGGACGATTGCTTTCAGCCCGCCACGAAAGTGGCGGGAAATCAAACCGATTATAAATTGGAGTCCCGCAGGGACGACTGCAAACCGGATTTTTAGAGGTTTCCTGAGTTGATGTCGTCTCACGATGCGCCCCCCTCGATCGATGGGCCGTCCCCGGCGGCGCGCGTCCCGGCGGCACCCCGGCCATCGCGCGCCGAGAGCCAAACCGCCCCAATGGTCCAGAACGTCACCCCCAGACCGGCCCCGATCGTATTGGCCAGGCCGTCGAGCAATTCGAACGTGCGATGGGGCGTCAAATGCTGCAAAACCTCCAGATACATCCCCCACGCCGCCGAGATCACGATCACGCACAGCCCCAACAAAATCTCCGGCCGCGCCGCGCGCACCCATCCGTGCATCATGAGACCGGCGAAGACGGCGTACAGCAGGCCGTGCGAGAACTTATCGTTCACGATCGATGGCGGCATTTGACTGGGCGGACCCAAGCTCCCCCACGCGATCACCAGCGCCCAAATCACGACCGGCAGGCTGTAATACCACCCCGGGTGACGCAGCCCCCAACGATTGACCGAACGCAACAACCCAATGATCAACGAACACCTCTCCTCAACGCCCGATTCTCGCTTCCCACGGCCCACTCCGCGGTCGCCGCACCATTAGGCCCAAGCCCCCGCCAAGCTGTCAAGGTTCGCCCGATACGGTCGCGGCATCACCCGCCGCGCCAATCCGCCGAACAGCCTCGATGGATAATCGAAAAGCTATTCTATCTCAATTGAGGCCTCGGCGCCCTCGTATCCAATGCTGGATACATGCTTCGGCAATCGGGTTGACCAAGCCGAACGTATTTCGACTTCCGGTTGGCCAAGCTAATAGGAACGAAGTGCTCGGCCCGAACTACACTCCCATGATATTGAATCCGGCATCGACGTAAAGCGTCTCGCCGGTGATGCCGCGGGCACCGTCGGAGGCAAGGAAGACGGCGGTCTGGCCGACCTCATTGACGTCGACGTTGCGGCGCAACGGCGCGCGTTCGGCGACGACGCCCAGGATCTCGCCGAACCCACTGATCCCGCGCGCGGCCATGGTCTTGATCGGCCCGGCCGAGATTGCGTTGACACGCACCCCCTCGGGACCCAGGTCGGCGGCCAGGTAGCGCACCGACGCCTCCAGCGCGGCTTTGGCCACGCCCATCACGTTGTAGTTCTTGACGACTTTCTCCGCGCCGTAATACGACAGCGTCATGATCGACCCGCCGCCCGCCGCCTGCATCAGCGGCAACGCGCGCCGGGCGGCCGCCACCAGGCTGAAGACGCTCACGTCCATGGCCAACGCGAAACCGCCGCGCGAAGTGTCGGTGAATCGGCCCGAGAGGTCTTCCCTTTTGGCGAACGCCAGTGAATGAACAAGGAAATCGAGTTTGCCGCCCAGTCGCCCGGCGGCCTCGCCGAAGAACCGCTCGATCTCCTCATCACTGGTCAGATCGCATGCAAAACAGTCGGCCTTGGGCATCTCCGCGGCGAGCAGCTTCTTGACGCCCTGTTCAGTCCGTTCGTTTTGATAGTTGAGAACCAACCTAGCCCCGGCCTCGGCGGCGGCCTTGGCGATCGACCAGGCGATCGAATACTTATTGGCCACGCCTAAAATGATTCCGTTCTTGCCTTCGAGTTGCATGGGCTTGGTCTTTCTTTTTAGTCTTATCGGTCTTGATGCGCCATCGATAGCGAAGGCATTCTAAGAAACAAAATGAATCACTGTGAAGTGAAATCAACGGCGGGGGGGGTACATCTTGCGGACCCGTGAGATAAACCCTTGCTGGCCTGGGGCACAAATCAAATCTGTCCTCATGCTCGACCCCGAAGGGGTCCAATGTGATTAGCCGTGGGTGCAACCCACGGAAATGGGACCCCAAGACGTCACGACCCTGAAGGGGTCGAACAGACCGCGACACGTTATTGTTCAACCCTTGCAGGGTTGTTGAGATGTGGGGATCGTGAACCGTGGGTTGGCACCCACGGCTAATCACATTGCTCCCCTTCAGGGAGCCGGAGAACTGAGTTGTGCTCCCAGCCCGTGGGTGCATCGCATGGATTCGTGCGATACACCCAAAGGCGGGACCAGGCTCTTGATCATATGGGAATCGTCCTCATAAAGCTCAGGACGAGTCATTCGAAACGACGAGCGGCAATTTACGGTATGAATTGAGAGCGTCTCTAAAAATTCAGTCCCGGCAGGGACGATTGCTTTCAGCCCGCCACGCGAGTGGCGGGAAATCAAACCGATAACGAATTGGAGTCCCGTAGGGACGACTGCAAACCGGATGTTTAGAGGTTCCCTTGACTATCCGCAGGCGACAATTTGCCGCTCAGTCGTTCGGTTGATTCGATAGAGGCGCTTGCTGGATCAGGTCGAGCAACCGGTCGAGCGATTGGGCGATGCGGTTGAAGACCTCGCGGACGCGCGGCAGAGGAGAGACGTAGGGGTCCTCGATTTCGATCTCGTCCCCTTTCCCGAATTGGCCCAGGAAGTGCGTTTTCTCGATCATGTCGGGGAAGGCCGATTTCAGGTCGCGATGATTATGCTGGTCCATGACCAAGATCGCGTCGGCGGCTTCCAACTGATTGCGCGTGACGAGCCGCGAACGGTGCGCGGTCAGGTCCAGGCCGAAACCGTGATAGATCTGCTCGAAGCGCTCGGGCGCGTGGCGGCCTTGGTCCCAAAAGAATCCCGCCGACGTCGCGCGCGGCCCGTCCAGCCCTCGACGCTCGACTTGCTCATTCCAGTAATGCTCGGCGAACGGGCTGCGGCAGATGTTCCCGTAACACAGGATCAGGATCGAACTCGGACGCCGGGAGAAGTAAGAGGGGCGATCGAGGTTCCGTTGGTGGTTCAAATGGGCCTCCTTGTAAATGCTCCGTCCCTTTCGCGCCAACAGATGGCTTTTCACCCTGCGGGCGGCCCGGCCGAGGAGATCGGGCGCCGTGTGACGGACCGCCTCGATCCACGGCGCCGGATCGGAAAGCCATAACGTATCGCTGCGCACGCGCGGGTTCAACGACAGCGTCAAGAACTCGATCAACGCGCCGAGCTTGGAGGGCGGGGTGGCGCCGTTGTCGCCCGACGCCTTCAGCACCGACGCCAGATAATATAGCTCGCTCGGTATCGCGTCGCGACACCGTAGTTGCGCGGGATACTCCGGCTGAGAGTCATCGGCCGCGCCGCCGAGTTGGCATTCGAGCCACGCCCGCGGAAAATCGACCCCGGCATGCAGCGCCAGGGCCAGTGATCCCCACAGCCGTCCGTTGATCTCCATGAAATAGGGCCGTCCGTCATCGCGTCCGAGGCGAAACTCGACCATCGCGACCCCCTCATAATCGCATGCCGCCAGCAGCCGTTCGGCTTGTTCGATGAGGTCTCCGTCCCGCGAGCTCACGCGCAGCGACGAATAGCCGCCGGTGTACGGGACTTTATGGAGCCGGCGGTGCGCGAAACGCAATCGGGTCCGGCCCCCCGAACGGAGCAGGAAAGCCCCCGCGCCGTAGCCCGGCACCATTTCCTGAGCCATGACGGTCGCCGGGCCGCCGCGAAATCCACCGAGGTGCGCGGCCGCGTCTTCGGGGGTGGACGCCTCGAACGTGCGCCCTTTCACGTAGACCCCGTCACGCCTCAAGTAATTGTCCACTTTGATGATGATCGGGAAGCGGAGCGACCCGAGGTCGTCGTTCCAGGCATCGGGATCGTCGGCCTCCCGAATGAAAACCGTGCGGGGCGTGGACAAGCCGACCCGCCGCGCCAGGCCGCTCGCCTGGACCTTGCTGAGCGTGTAGAGCAGATGAGTCGCGGAAGGCATGAGCAGATGGGCATGGCTCTCGATGTCCTCGCGCAGGGCATCGGCGGCGACGATCGACGCCTCGTTGATGGGCAGCAAAACATCGTATCCACCCTCGCGTGCCTGATTGAGCAGCCACTCCCTGAATTGGAATTGCCTGCGCCACGGGTTCGGATGGGCGACCGATCGGGCGCAATAACGAGATCGACGACCGAGGACCATCCGGCTCCCGAACGTAAACCCAACCGTTCGGGCAGCATCTCGGGCATGGACTTGACCGGCAGCGTGGTGACGGCGCGATTGAGCGACGGCACGCGCCTGCGCGGCGAGCTCTACCTTGTTCCCGGCAGTCTGGTGGCCTCGCGGGTGACGCTCAAGGCGGCGCCCCCCGAGCGGCCCAACCTCGACGCCGTGGGGATCACCGCAACCAACGCCCCGGTCTCCAACGCCAATCACATCGTGCGGGTCTTCGGGCCGGCCGGCGCCGAGGCCAGGGTGATGCAAGTCGAGTCCGCACTCTTCCTGCAAGGCGTCCCCGGCGGCGGGTTTGACATCGATTCCTTCGAATCCAACACGGCGTTGTCGGTCAGCGAACTGACGGGCGCCATCGGCCCGCAAGGCTATGCCGACTTCGCCGTCACGCTGCGCAAGACCGATGCCGACGGCGGCATCAACGTGTTCACCGCCGTCACAAAGCAAAACGGCAAGATCGGCCCGACCGGCGGCCAACTGATACTCGACTATCAACCTTGATTGACCAGGTGAAGCCCGCAAAATCGAGGTGGGGGCTTGCCTGCGGTTCTCCCCTTTCCACACCACCGGCTATCCCTTGGCAGGCAACAAAAGAATCCGGAAACCCCCGGTTTTCTATTGGCGCAAAGGTGGCCGCGGGTGTCAAAATACTGGGAACCGTGGTTTATCCATATGGATTGGGATGGATCGCTCGCTCGCGTGTAGTTCAGTCCTTCTAAACGTCCCGAAGGAGAATGACCAGGTGATTCAGGCGATCTGTTTAGGCCCGGCCGTGATTGACATGGTGGCCTTGGAGGCCGGTGTTGCACTCGACAGTCCGAATGCGTATGTCGCCGCTCCGGGCGGCAGCTCGGCGAACGTTGCCGTGGGGTTGAGCAAGCTGGGCGTCCGGACCGCTTTTGTCGGCAAGGTGGGCGACGACGCGTTCGGTTCACTCCTTGAAAAAACCCTGCGCCAAAACGGAGTCGACACCTCCGGGATGAGCTATTCGAAGGAAGCTCGCACGACGCTGGTCTTTATTTCCGAACGCGATGGAGGCATCCTTTTTTACCGAAATCCCGGTGCCGACATGCTGCTCAGTTGCGATGAGATCGACGAAGGGATGTTTAAAGAAGCGAGTTTGCTCCACTTCGATACCGTTTGCATGTCGCATGAACCAGCTTGTTCCGCCATGATCCATGCCATTGAATTGGCGCGCAGGCACCGTCTCTTCATCTCCTTCGACGTGAATTACCGCGCGGACATCTGGGAAAATCCCGAGGTTGCCAAAGAGCGCGCCCGATACGCCCTGGAGCGATCAGATTTTGTCAAACTAAGCCTGGAAGAGCTGGAGTTCCTTTTCGAGACCACCGACATGGAAAAGGGTAGTGAAACCGTTCTGGCGCAGTCCGATAAGATACAATTGGCCGCCGTCACCGCGGGCGAGGGCGGGAGTTTTGCGCGAACGAGAAACGCCTCGAAGTTTGTGGATGCCGCAAAGGTCACGTGCGTCGACGCCACCGGCTGTGGAGACGCTTTTGTAGCCGCGATCATCTCCAGACTGATGCATTGGAACGGTCAGGGGAAAACCATCGCGGAACTTTCAGCCGACGATCTCGAGCAAGCCCTGCGATTCGCGAACGTGGCGGGTGGATTCACGGCGCGGAACAAAGGAGTCATCCCCGCGTTGCCGGACTCGTCCGAGCTCGAGGATTTCGTCCGCCGCGGGTTCGAGAATGACCCAAACGCGGCAACCCCCTCATGACCCCTACAAGCACCCCGCGCCTGACTCGCGAGGTTGTGAGGCGTGGACATGAAAAGAGGGTTTGATCGGCTCTCGGCCTCGTCCCTCGTAATCGGTCATTCTTTCGGGCCACAATCAGGGTGATTCGCGATGATGAGCATTATTTCGGTTACGATTACGAGGGACGAAGACGAGAGCCGATCCGAAGAGCGTGGCGGGCACCAAGTCCATGCCGGGCCAAGTGGTCCTCTGAATCACGCCCCAGACCGAGTTTTCTTGATTTTGGCCTTCGCAATTCCCCGCCGCCGGTGGTAAAAATGACCCTGTCGGGGGGTGTTTTCCTGATACGTTCTCTCAGCGCGGGGGTGGGCCGAGCCCGCCACGACCGAAATCCGGTTCCTCGTCCATGGCTTGGGCGGCGGACATCAGTTTTCCGGGGGGAAAGGTGAGTCATGATTCGCGTTGACCTCAAATCGATGTTCAATCTGTTGAATCCGACGTGCACGCGGGCGGCGGAAGCGGCGGCCGGGCTGTGCATGTCGCGGACCCACTACGAGATAACCGTCGAGCACCTGATGTATAAGCTGGCCGAGGAGCCTGACGGGGACATCCAGCCGATTCTGCGCCACTTCGAGATCGAGCCGTCGGAATTCCTGCGGGCCCTCTCGCGCTGCATCGAGGGCCTGCGCAGCGGCAATCCCGGCAAGCCGGTTTTCTCGCCGATGCTGATCGACTGGCTCCAGGAGGCCTGGCTGATGGCCTCGGTCGAGCTGCGCAGCCCGGCGATCCGCTCGGGGACGCTGCTGATGGCCCTGGCGGCCAACCCCTCGCGCACGATGATCGAGGACTATACCAGTGCCCTGGACCAGATCAGCCAGGAGCAGCTCCGCCGCGATTTCCACGAGATCACGGGCGGCAGCGTCGAAACGGCCGAGGAAGACCGCATGCGCGCGGCCGGACGCGCCCCGGGAGCCGCCGCCGACGCTCCCCGCGCGGGCGCCGAGGGGGACGGGGCACTCTCGCGCTTCACGATCGACTTCACGGGCGAGGCGCGGGCGGGCAACATCGACCCCGTCTTCGCGCGCGACCGCGAGATTCGCCAGATGGTCGATATCCTGGCGCGCCGCCGCAAGAACAATCCCATCATCACCGGCGAGCCGGGCGTCGGCAAAACGGCGCTGGTCGAAGGCCTGGCCCTGCGCATCATCAAGGACGACGTCCCCGGCGTGCTCAAGAACGTGCGGCTGCTCTCGCTCGATATGGGCCTGTTACAGGCCGGGGCCGGGATGAAGGGCGAGTTCGAGAACCGGCTCAAACAGGTCATCAGCGAGGTCAAGGCCTCCGAAACGCCGATCATCCTGTTCATCGACGAGGCCCACACACTGATCGGCGCCGGGGGGCAGGCGGGGGGCGGCGACGCGGCCAACCTGCTCAAGCCGGCCCTGGCGCGCGGCGAACTGCGCACCATCGCCGCCACCACCTGGAGCGAATACAAGAAATATTTCGAGAAAGACGCCGCCCTGGCCCGCCGCTTCCAGGTCGTCAAGGCCGACGAGCCGAGCGTGGCCGACGCCGTGGTCATGATGCGCGGCCTGCGCGAGAAATACGAGGAGGCCCACGGGGTCTACATCCTGGATTCGGCGATCGTGGCCTCCGCCGAGCTTTCCAGCCGCTACATCTCGGGACGCCAGTTGCCCGACAAGAGCGTCGACCTGATCGACACGGCCGCCGCCCGCGTGCGCGTCCAGATGGGCTGCCGGCCCGACTCGCTGGATGATTGCGTCCGCCGCATCGAGACGCTCGATCGTGAACTGGACGCCCTGGCGCGAGATGAAGAGGCCGGCCGCGAGGCCGACCGGGACGTCGTCGCCGGGTTGAACGAGGAGATCGAGACGATCCGCCGGCAAGCGGAAGAGATCGAGGCGAAGTGGCTAAGCGAGCAGGAAATTGCCAATGACGTCATCGACCTGCGCCGCAAAATCGAGGAGATCAAAAAGGGGAAAGAGGCCGCCGGGGGCGATGGGAAAACACCCGCCGAGTCGGCTGAAGCACCCTCCGAGGCAGCCGAAGCGTCCGCCGAGACGCCGGCGGAGCCCGAGGAGCCGCAGCCAAGTGCCGAGGAGTTGGCAAAGAAGCTGACGCAACGGCTCAAGGACCTCAAGAAACTCCAGGGCAAGGACCCGTTGGTTCCCGTCGAGGTGAACGAGGACATGATCGGCAAGGTCGTCTCGGACTGGACGGGCATCCCCGTGGGCAAGATGGTCAGCGACGAGGCCCAGGCGGTCCTCACCCTGGATGCCCGCATGAAAGAGCGCATCAAGGGCCAGGATCACGCCATCGACGCGATCGTCGAGGGCGTCAAGTCGGCCAAGGCCGGCATCTCCAGCCCCCACACGCCGATGGGCGTCTTCCTGTTCGTCGGCCCCAGCGGCGTGGGCAAGACCGAGATGGGCCTGACCGTCGCCGATCTGCTTTTCGGCGGCGAACGGTTCATGGTCACCATCAACATGTCGGAGTTCCAGGAGAAGCACACCGTCTCGCGGCTGATCGGCTCGCCGCCCGGCTACGTCGGTTACGGCGAGGGCGGCGTCTTGACCGAGGCGGTGCGCCAGCGCCCCTATTCGGTCGTGCTGCTCGACGAGGTCGAGAAGGCCGACCCCGAAGTGATGAACATCTTCTATCAAGTCTTCGACAAAGGCATGCTTTCGGACGGCGAGGGCCGCCTGATCGATTTCAAGAACACCGTGATCTGCCTGACGAGCAATCTGGAGACCGACAAGATCACCTCGATGTGTTCGGGCCCCATCCCCCCGGCGATCGACGACCTCATGGCCGCCATCCGTCCGGGTCTGTCCAAACACTTCAAACCGGCCTTGCTCGCGCGCATGTCGATCGTTCCCTTCTTCACCATCGGGGTGGACGCCATGGCCTTGATCGTGAGACTTAAGCTGGACGGCGTCGGCAAACGGCTCTATGATTCCCATCGCATGCAGTTCGCTTACGAAGACGCGGTCATCGAGCAGATCGCGCAACGCTGCACCGAGGTTGAAACCGGCGCGCGCAACATCGACCACATCCTCAACGGGTCGCTGTTGCCGATGATCTCGACCCAGCTTCTGCAACAGATGGCCGCCGGCCCGCTGCCCGAGAACTTGCATTTAGGACTGGACGAAAAGGGCGAATTCGTTCTTGATTTCCATAGCGGTGAAAGACCCGAGCCACTGGCCGCCGCCGAGCCCGCCCTGGCCGGTGAGGGAGGCGACGCGTAAGTTGCCGCGGTTTAGTGGGGCCGCGGAGCGCATCGAGGGCGTCGAGATTTTTTTGAGATACGAGTGGCAATCAGTCGGCGGCGGTATATAAAGACTCATGTCGTTACATGGCTTGGGGGGGGAATCAAGCCGATGTCAAGAACTCAAAATTATTAAATTCCGGCCGCTTCATGGATAGATGAAGCGAGTCCGGACAAGGGTGGGGGGTCCGCAGCACTCATGTGCGCTGATAGCCTTCGGTCCAGTGAATCCGATTTTTCGTTCCGCGCCGGCGATCTGGCGATCCACGATCTTGCGGTGGTCCAGTTCCGCGCCACCGAAGCGATCTCCGAGCTTTTTCATGTCAAGCTTGATTTGGCCAGCGAGGACGGGGAGATCGTCCTGGACAAGGTCGTCGGTCGGCCCGGGGTCTTGCGCATCCTCAGTGCCAACGAGGACCATGACCGCTTCATCAACGGCATCGTCAAGCGCTTCGAGTACATTGGACAGGGAGTTCGTTTTCACCGCTACGAATGCGAATTGGTTCCGCTGGCCTGGCTGTTGGGGCTGCGCAAACAGTGCCGGATTTTCCAGGAAATGTCGGTGCCCGATATCATCAAGCAAGTCGTCACCGACGCGGGGTTCAGCGCCGACTACCTGAAGATGGAGACCGAGGAATACGAGAAGCGCGAGTACTGCGTCCAATACCGGGAGAGTGACCTTAATTTCATCATGCGCCTGGCCGAGGAAGAGGGCATCTTTTTCTTTTTCAAACACGAAGAAGACAAGCACCTCTGGCTCTTCAGCGACAAACCCGCCGCGCACGTCGTCATCGCCGGCCAGTCCGAAGTCCTGGTGCGCAGTCCCAGCCAGATGGTCCCCGGCGAGGAGTTTATCTCTCATTTCCGCTTCGGCCAGCAGATGCGGCCCGGCACGGCCACGTTGCGCGATTTCAATTTCAAGAAGCCCAAGGACAAGTTGGATTCCGAGGCCGAATCCGACCGCGACACGTCCCTGGAAATCTATGACTACCCCGGATTGTACGTTGAAAAGGGGATCGGTGACCGGCGCGCCAAGGTCCGACTCGAGGAGCTGCAGGTCAGCCGCCGCCAGGCCGAGGCCGTCAGTGTCTGCCGGCGCATGATTCCGGGCTTCCGGTTTACGGTCAAGGACCATCCCCGACCCGATTTCAATATCGAATTTCTGATCACGGGGATCACCCACGTCGGCACCCAGCCGACCGCGCTGGAGCAGGAACCGAGCACCACCGTCCCCGAGGGCCCGCTCTATGAGAACACCCTCAGGCTCATCCCCCAAACCATCCCGTTTCGCCCCGCCCGCGTGACGCCCAAGCCGGTCGTCGAGGGGACGCAGACGGCGATCGTTGTCGGCAAGGAAAGCGAACAGATCGAGACCGATGAGTTTCGCCGGGTCAAGGTGCATTTCCACTGGGACCGCGAGGGGGTTTTTAATGATAAGGCCTCGTGCTGGATACGTGTCAGTCAGGCCTGGGCCGGCGGCAAGTATGGCGCCCTATTCACGCCGCGCGTTTCCCATGAGGTCATCGTCGATTTCCTGGAGGGGGACCCCGATCAGCCCATCATCGTCGGCTGTGTCTACAACGGCGATGAGAAGCCGCCTTACGGGGCGGAAGACGAGAAGACGATCAGCACCCTGCGCACGGCCAATTACAAGGACCAGGACGGCGCGAACGAGTTGCGTTTCGAGGACAAGAAGGGCTCCGAACAGGTTTTCCTGCACGCCGAAAAGGACCTGCACGTGCGCGCCAAAGCCAGCCGGCGCGTCAACATCGGGGGCAACGCGCACGAGACGATCGGCGGGGAATATCGTGAGACGGTCTGCGACAACCGCTCGCGCACGGTCAAGGGCGACGAGGCGATCTCGGTCGAGAAGACCCTCTCGGTCCACGTGACCGACCTGGTCTCCGAAGATTACCAGGCCTCCCATGCCGAGGCGGTGGGGGGCGATTATCTGCTCGACGTGACCGGCAAGGTTTTGATCAAGGCGGGCGGCGGCCTGAGGCTGGAAGGTCCGGGCGGCTCGATCACCATCAACGGCGGGGTCTACATCAAGGGCTCGACGGTCTACATCAATAGCGGCGACAGCCCGATCGACGTGGTCGCCGGCCAGTGCGTGGCGCCCGCCGAACCGGCCGCCGCCGACAAGGAGACCCCGGGCAAGGACACCAGCTACACCGGCGAGACGCGCCCGCAGAAGACGATCCCCACCGAGGAACTCGAAGAGAAATCGTGGATCACGATCGAACTGAAGGACTCCGAGGGCAACCCGGTCACCGGCGAATACTTCCGCCTTAAGACCGATGACGGACGCATTCTCGACGGCACCCTCGATGTCAACGGCCAGGCCACCCGCAAGGGCATCGAGCCGGGAACCTGCCAGGTCAGCTTCCCGTTGCGCTATCCCGAGGAATGGAAGAGAGCCTGAGACGCGCCGTGCTTGGCACTCGATAACAAGGACGCGAACCCGAAATGATCAGGAATCGACCAAACATCCACTACGCTTTGGGGGGCGGAGCGCCCCCTGGGGGAGGGGGAGTGCCCGGCGCGGCGCCGGGGGCCGTGGGGGCCAACCAACACCTGGTCCGGTTTAATGACCACATCTCGCACATCGCCGTGCGCAACAGTTACCGCGACTGGCATACCCTGTGGGCCAAGAACGCAACCCTACAGGGCAAGCCGCGGAGCAACCCGCACATGCTCTTCCACGGCGATCGCGTCGTTCCCCAGGGCGATATCGTTGAGCTGCCGCCCATGGAGGAGAAGGAGGAAGCCTGCGCCACCGAACAGGTCCATACGTTCGTCGTCCCCGATAGCAAACTCTTCCTGCGACTGAGGATCCTGGACGAACACTTGCAGCCGTTCACCAACGCCGATTATGAACTGGTGGTCAATGGCAAACGGACCACCGGCAACACCGGCGCCGATGCGATCATCGAACAGGAAGTGCCCGACTACGCCTCGGACGGTTATATCGTCCTCACTCGCGCGTTGACTCCACCCGCGCCCGCGCCAGGCGCCGCTCCAGGTACTCCGGGTGCCGCGCCGGGAGGGGCCGCCGCCGGGTCCGAGATGGGACCTTCCGAGATTCAGGTGAAGTATCGTTTTCCGCTCCATATCGGTCGGCTCGACCCGATCCAAGAGCAGGCCCCCGATAACAATTGCACCGCGGGGGTCCAGGCGCGGCTCAATAACCTGGGCTTCGAATGCGGCCACGTGGACGGCCGTCTTGATGCGGTGACGGAGGCTGCGATTAAACGGTTTCAGCGCCGGCTGGCGATGACGCCGGTCGATGGCCAACCCACCGCCGCGACCCAGCAAAAGCTTTTCGAGACCCATGACCAGAAGACGCCCGTGCCTCCACCTCCCGCGCCCCCTCCGGCGGCGCCGCCACCCGGAGGAGGTGGTGGTGGGCCGGTGCCCCCTCCACCCTAAGCCGTCCGGTTGGTTTTGAGGTTTATCGGCTTGAGTGCAAATCGCGAGGTATGATTGGGAAACTTGGATTGACGAGAACCATGAGAGTGAATCTTCACCACGTCATTGAGTTAGGGAGCGCATCCCATGCCTGAGCCTCCCCGCACCGTCCGCCCCGGACCCGGCAGCGTCGGACACATCGCGCCCGATCCCGAAGGCGGACAGATTTTCAACACGCTCGTGATCCGGCCGCAATATCGAATCAAATTGCGGCTGGGCAAGCTCGACGACCTGTTCGCCGACGACATCTCGACCCCCGCCGGGGGCGGCGCCGTCACCGCCGCGCGCAGACGTGGCCGCAGTGCCCGCCTCCAGGCGCTTGGCTACTTCGTCCGGCCTCTCAACCATGCCCAAAGCCAGGCTTGCTACGACGTCGTTTGGGACCACTACCGCAACAAGATCCACCAACCGCCGATCAGCGATGTCGAGGCCGACAAGGAACTCCTCGAAGAGCTCGAACGCGACGTCGTCAAGGGCGGCAGACTCCCCATCCCGGGGGCTTTCGCCAAGATTCGGCAGCCCGGTGGCTATACGTTCAGTTCGTGGTGGGCCGCCGTCGAACCAAGCTTTGAAGCAGTGTATGTGTTGGGCGCGGACCCTTATGCCGCTGAATCAACCTACTTCGCCGATAACGACATCCTGGGCAAGGTTCCGATCGTGGCCAAGGTCGAGAAGTATACCTGGGGCCGCGGTTGGGTTCCGGCCGCGGGGGCGAGCGTCTATTTTCAACTGCGCAAGCCCGATGACCTGCCGCCGTTCAACCCCGCCCAACCTTGCGCCTCGCAGTTCAACGCTCCGCCCTTGCGTGAGTCCATCCGCGGAGGCGGCAACGCAACGGACCCCCCGCCCACGGCCAACGGCACCGGCCCCCAAGCCTACGTCAACACGCACGTCGATAACTACCAGCTCGACACCAATCCCGATCCAGAGCTACGCGATCCGCAAGTCGATAACGTCCATGTGGACAAAGGGGGCAAACGCGGGACCGGCGGCACACCGGGTAATTCCGTCGCGACCCCTCCCGTCGCGCCCGTTGCCGGCACCGCAGTGGCGCCCCCGGTGGGGGGAGTGATGTTTGAGACCACGTCGCGTCCCGGCTTTCATACCGCACACCCCGGCCGGCCGCTCGGCCACGCAAACTATAACGTGGCCGCCGCGGTCGCGCCCGTCGGCGATAGCCATAAGCACGCCGTGCGCGCCGTGTGCAATGACGAGGGTGAGGCCGGGGTGATCTTCATGCCGTCACGTTGCGGCGGCGACCGCTACAAGCTTCGCGGCTACGTTGGGCCGCCCACACTCGACAGCGACGGGACCGAAGGGGACGCGGTGGTCGATGATACCGGCTCGATGGTGATCTGGCGGACGATCCGCCTCAGCCGCTACCTTCGCAAGCCCGAACCCAGCCCCGCGGCTTTCCCCGCCAGCGTCCTCAACAATTGGAACACCGCCCCCTACAATCTAACCGTTGACCAGATGTGGCGCGGCATGGGCTTGAACCGCAGGGATGGGACGCACGCGGGACTTGGCATTGTCGACACCTCGCCCACCGGAGTGCGCGATGCGGCCCCCTGGGCGCCCGGAATCGAAGACCATTGGGAAGGCCCCGCGCGCGCATGGGCCAAGGCCTTTTGCGAATTGAATATCGATCCCAACGCGCGAATGCCCGAGGAGCTGACGTCCGCCGAGCTTCGGGCCGCGCTCAACGCGGGCATCGCCAACGCACAAGCCAACCAGGGAACCTTCGGGGCCAACTTTAACTTCAACCAACTGATCTTCCACGACCCCAGTACGCCGTTTCTCATCAACATCCGCTCCCCCCAGGAATACAATGCCAGACCGGGGGTGGCGGCGGCCCAGCAAATCAATCTTCCGCCGGCGGCGCCGGACTTCCGCAATCAGATTCAACAACTGGTCAGCATCTTTGTCGCCACGCGCATGTTGGCCCACTTCACGCGCAACGGACTGCTGCCGGGACTGACACTCGTCCATGCGCCCATGGGCTGCATCTGGGACATCACGCCGGGACTGAGGTCGCCGACCAACGGCTCCATCTTCACCAGCGGCGTGGCCTTGCGTCATCGCGGCTGTTTCGTTTTCTATGGCGAGGGACACTATAATAATCAGATTGAGCGATTCGCCTCGGGCGGGCGTCCCTTCCCATATAATCTTTCCTCGAACGCGAATCACGAGATGGGACATAACCTCTACATGACCCATCAACCCAAACCACCGCCGACCAACGGGGAAGCCCATCAACACGATATGGCAGACTTCTGCGTCATGAGCTATGCCTTTTGTGAGGGCCAATATTGCGGCAAGAGCTTGCTGTCGCTACGCGGCTTGAATATCCATACGTTCTAACGCCCGGGGGTGAACCGGAGTATGAGCCTTAAGGTCGAACTCACTATCGAGAAGACGGACCTGATGTTTCAGGAGGACACCTTCTTTACGGTGACCATCACCAACGAAGGTGCCGAACCCGTCCAAACCATGACCCCCGGCAATAGCTGGACGTTGCCCGCCCTGCGTGTGGTTTCGCGGGCCACCGGCTGGGAACATACTTTCCGTAGACCCCGCGATCTGTTCCTGTTCGAGGAGGAGTCTTCTCTGCCGCCCAACCAGCCGCTGACTAGCCAGTATCGTTTTCTCCGATACGTCGATTTCCCAAGGGCGGGTGAATACGACGTGTCTCTGTTGTGGGAATGGGACGGTGGGGACGGGCGGGCCTTTTCAGCGCCGGTGACGGTCCGGATTCACGATGTTCAACCGAGCGGCCTGTTCACCGCAAGTTCCAGCGGCGGACCGAACCTGCTCCACATCGCCGTGTGGATCAACACGGCCGGGGAAAAGCCCAAGCTGTGTCGCTCGATCATTTCGCTGGGGCGAAAAGCCTCGGTCTTAGAGACCCAGGATTTGGGGACGGTCGGCCCTGGCATTCGACCGGTCCTGTCCGTCCCCCACGGGGGCGGATCGACCGACGAGCAATGGGTCGCCTGGTTCGTCGGCAACGATCTCCAATTCGCCCTGACCGGCTCTCCTGACGAACCCCTGACGCTCAACCACCTGCCGTTAAGTTCGGTCCCGAAGCATATTGTCGCGCCGCTGAACCATTTCAGCGGCGCGCAAGGGACCGAGGGCAAGTTCTTCCTCTGGCAGAGCAACCCCGAAGGCACCATCTCGCGTTTCCAGGCCGTCCATGTCGACCCGAAGGGCAACGCCGAGGCCCAGGCCAACGCCATGCTCAAAGGGACGCAACCGGTGTGGACGCGGGCCGCTTTCCTGAAGAACCAGACCAGCCGCACCTACGCCGCGAGCCACCAAAAGGGAACCCTCTCTCTCCAAGCCGTGATTTGGCCCGAGAGCGGTGAACTCGAGCCGGCCAAGTCACTGGGGCAGTGGGACGGCGAGTTCATCGGCGGCGGCACGATGCTGGACACCGAAGACACGGTCCACGGTGCCATCTTGGTTTGGGAAACCGGTCCCCCCGAGAGCCGCCGCTTGCTCCTCTATCCGTGGCGTCATGACGCCGAAGGTCAATTTGAAGCCACCGCCGAACCGATCCAGATCCCGCGCGAGCCGGGTCAGCGACCGATTGACGCGGTCGTCGCCGTCAACGTTCGAGGTGGGCCCTGCGCCCTGGTCCTGTTCCAGGATGAGGGGTGGCGGTATTTCGAACCCGAAGGCGGCCTGAAGGCCCTCCCCGCGGCGGTCGCTCACACGGACGGCCCATTGGACCTGCTGTTTCCCAACATCTCCCCCGAACCTCTGATCCTCTACGCCGAGCCCGGAAAAGGTTTCTTCTTCATCAAGACGACGGGTGAACAGGCGGGCCCGCCCCCAAGCGGTTAAAGAAAACGGACGATGCAACCGGCAGCAACCCAAGACCAGGACGCCGCCTATCTCCTCGAAATCAAATTGGAGACCGCTGACGGGCGTCTCAAGGGACGGCTGGCGGTCCCGAAAGCGCCCATGCGCCTGGCGGAGTTGGCGTTCAACGCCTTGCCGGTCGTCGAACAGATCGTCGCCCAGGCCACCCGCCGCGAACAGCAGGTCGAGTGCCGCGCGATCTCGTGTCGCAAGGGCTGCGGCGCGTGTTGCCGCCAGCTCGTCCCGCTCTCGCCGCCCGAGGCCTGGATGTTGGCCGACCTGCTCGATGGGCAGCCGGCCTCGCGCCGCGCGGGGTTGGAGTTGCGCTTTCGGGCCGTGGTCGGCCGCCTCGACGCCGCGGGTCTGATCGAGGAACTACTGTCGACCCCGCCCACCGACGATGCGGCCCGTTCTCGTGGCGGGCGTTACTTCCTGATGGGCGAGGCCTGTCCGTTTCTCGAGGACGAGAGCTGCTCGATCCACCCCTATCGCCCATCGGCCTGTCGCGAGTATCTGGTCACGTCGCCCGCCAGTTTGTGCGCCAATCCCACCTCGAGTTCCGTCCGCCGCGTGAACGTCTCAGTGCGCGCCTCCGAAGCGCTGGCTCGCCTGACGGCCGAACTCCTGGGCGGCGAGCCGCAACTCATCCCGCTCACCCTCGCGCCGGACTGGGCGCGCGAGCATGCCGATGACGGCCTCCGCGCATGGGACGGCAAGTTTCTCATCACGCGTTTGCTCGATCTGATGAGCGGAAAGCAATCAGCTTCCCAGGGGGACCAAGGCGGGTTGCTCGCGGGTCAGACAGTGGATGCCGCCGAGCCCCAAGACCAAGTCGACGGCGTGAATCCCGATGACCGGCCGGTCGCGGATTAACTCCCCCAGAATCCCCAGCGCGACACGGTCGCTCGGGTCGTTAAACGTCGGGACGAGCACCGCGGCGTTGGCGATATAGAAATTGGCGTAACCCGCCGGCAGCCATTCGCCGCCAAAGGTCAGGGGCCTGGGCATCGGCAGGCTCACCAGGTCCGGCCGCCCACCGTCTTCCAGCCTCATCTCCTCCAGCCGCTCACGGTTCTCTTCCAGCGTGCGGTAATTCGGATCGTCGGCATGGGCCTCGCGGCATAAGACGACGGTGCGCGCGTCCACAAATCGGCAGATGTTATCCACGTGACCGTCGGTGTCATCACCGGCCAGGCCTCGGGCAAGCCAGACGATCTCGGTGACCCCCAGCGTATTCCTCAACACCGTCTCGGTCTCATCTCGCGAAAGTCCGGGATTGCGCGCGCGCGGACCCCGCGAGAGCAAGCACTGTTCGGTCGTGATCAGCGTCCCGCGTCCATTGACGTCGACGCTTCCCCCTTCCAGCACAAAACGCCCGTTGCGTTGCGAGGCGTCAAAGATCGGCAGCTTGAATCGCCGGGCGACCTCCTCGGCGACCCGGTCATCTCGCTCGAAAGCGCGGTACCGCGTCCAGGCGTTGAACCGAAACCGCGCGATGGCCAGACCCGGATCAGGCCGCTCTCGCGCCAGGAAAATCGGCCCATAATCCCGGCACCAAGCGCGGTCGGTCGGGATGAGAAGAAACTCGACGCGCGCGAGGTCCACGTCGGCCCGCGTAAGGACGCGCGTCGCCCGCGCCTTGTGTTGCGCTGAATTGACGAGGACCCGGGCACGTTCGCCGGGCGTCAGTTTCCGGATGATTTCCGCGTAGGCCCAGGGGATCGTCGAGAGTTTCCCGGCCCAGTCGCCCCGGTTGTGAGGCCACGCCAGCCACGTGGCTTCGTGGGGCTCCCATTCGGCGGGATGGCGGTAACCGAGCGCGGCGGGCGATTTCAATGCGGCGCATGCGGAGGCGTTCTTCATCCCCGATCATCCAGCAGTCGCCGGGTCAGGCCGTCGTAAGCGTCGATGCGCCGGTCGCGCAGGAACGGCCACCCCCGCCGTGTCGCCTCGATGCGGTCCAAATCGACCTCGCCCAACAGAATCTCCTCGCCGCCATGAGAAGCTTGCGCCACAACGATACCCCGTGGATCGCATAGAAACGACCCGCCCCAAAACTCGATGCCCTGGCCCTCGCCTGGTGATGTCTCGTGGCCAATGCGATTGACCGCCGCCACGTAGACCCCGTTGGCGATGGCATGAGCGCGCTGGACGGTCCCCCAGGCGTCGTATTGCGTCTGGCCCTCGGCCTCCTTTTCGGCGGGCAGCCAGCCGATGGCCGAGGGGTAGAACAAGATCGCCGCCCCCCCCAGCGTCGCCAACCGCGCCGCCTCCGGATACCACTGGTCCCAGCAAATCAGCGGCGCGACCGACCCATGGGCCGTCTTGAACGTCGGGAACCCCAGGTCGCCGGGCGTGAAGTAGAACTTCTCATGGAACCCGGGGTCGTCGGGGACGTGCATCTTCCGATAGACGCCCGCCAGCGAACCGTCGGCGTCAAGGACTGCCACGCTGTTGTGATAGACCCCGGCCGTGCGCCGTTCGAAAACCGGCGCCAGAATCACCGCGCCCGTCCGCCGCGCCACCGCCCCGAGCGCCTCGGTCGTCGGCCCGGGGACCGGCTCGGCCAGGTCGAACGCCGTCTCGTCTTCGCGCCGGCAAAAATAGGGTGTCCTGAACAGCTCGGGCAGACAGATGACCTGGGCGCCGGCTACGGCGGCCTCTTCGCAGGCTCCAATGGCCCGTTCGAGGCTTGCCACGGGATTCTCCCGCGGCGCCATCTGGACCAGGCCGACCGTGAATTTCCCCTGCTTACTCACCGTCCATCATCACCCTCACGAATGAGGGTCATCATCGCCTAAATGGTCGTCCATGATAAAGTTCTTAGTGATATGAGGAATGACGAAAAGGCCGAGGAGGGCCGGTGCGGTTCCCTCCGAATTTCGGACCACCTGCTTAAGTGGAATCTGTATCCTGAAAAGGACACGAAAGGACGGATGCAGATGGGACGAAAAGGAAGAACTTTTACGGACGCATTCAAGGCCAGGGTGGCTTTGGATGCCGGCCGGGGCGTGAAGACTTTGGCCGAGTTGGCAACCCAATATCAGGTGCACCCCAACCAGATCTCGGAGTGGAAGAAGCAACTCCTGACGAAGGCTCCGGAACTATTTTCGGGCAAAATCAACCGGCTGGCGAAAACCGAGGTAATCGCTACGGTACTCCGGAACGAGGTGGCCGTAGCGATAGGCGCACCGAAAGTCGTCGGTGACTTCGTCGAGCCACGAGCAGCCCCGCAACACACGCGCGCCGCCACTCGAAGGCACCGTCAGATCACCTCGCATATACCAATCTTACGCCTTCTCATCGTACCGGTCCGCGCACCACTCATCCACATTCCCCGCCATCTGATACAGGCCCCACGGGCTGCAACCCTCCGGATAACCCCACACCCCGCACGTCTCCTCGCTTCCCTTATTGTTATTGTTCCGGCATTTGCTCTCCTCCCAGTCGTTGCCCCACGGATACTCGCGGCCATCGGTCCCACGCGCCCCTTTCTCCCATTCCAGTTCGCTGGGCACCCGCAGACCCGCCCACGTACAATAAGCTTGAGCATCCTCCCAGCTAACCTCCACCACTGGATGATCGGCTTTTCCTGTTGGCAAGCTTCGTCCACCGTGGCCGGTCGCCTCCACAAACCGCTTGTACTGCGCGTTGGTTACAGGGTGCAGCACCAGGTAGTAAGCTGGTAGGCGCACCGGAAACTTCTCTACTCCCGCTGGAAACTTACCCTCCGGGATCAGCACCAGCAGCGAGCCGTCGCGCTCGTTTTCGGTCAATATGTCTTGAACGCAGGGAAATGGCTTCAAGGAGACCGCGTCATGGTTCACGATGATTTTATTCATCACCGGATTCCCTATTGCGCCGCCTGCCGCGCAACCTGTATTGAGGCCGGGAATCCTTCGCCTGGATGGTGGCTACCAGCCTCCCGGCCCCCTTTATCCCGCACCGATAAGATTGAATTCGGCTCGCGGCTTCAGTCAGTTATTGAAGATAGGCGAGATGAATCCCTGGTTCGAGTAACTAAGCATGCCATTGCTGATCGTTCCATTACTGGGATCGTAAACATAGCCTGCCCAGCGATCTTCCTGCGGGACGTTCACAAGCGTCCACCAGTTTACGTCCGGGCCAGCACTTTCGATGATCCACCTCAAGTCATGAGAAGACAGTCCCTGGACCGCCCAATTGAAAAACCCCCAACGATCGTCGTTATTGAGCCTCACCGTGTAGACAAATGACTTCGGGACCCCGGCGTCCTCCT
>Ga0310121_10000691_pt1 | contig 36158 bp, 52 predicted proteins | sample CB27_Tmax_986_MG_FD_203504 | JGI IMG/M metagenome (GOLD analysis project Ga0310121, IMG submission 203504) | Marine microbial communities from Western Arctic Ocean, Canada - CB27_Tmax_986 | ecosystem: Environmental > Aquatic > Marine > Oceanic | place: Canada: Western Arctic Ocean | collected...
TACTTTCCTTTATCTTTTCCATAGTCTAGCACCCATGCATGTTCCCACCAATCAACTAACATTGCAATGTCTGTTTTAATAGCATGATTCTTTATTATTTTAATAGTACCGCTCTTTGTCATGTATATCCAACCGGATCCTTGTATGCCCATAGCAGTATTTGTAAACTCTTCTTTAAATTTATCAAAACTACCGTACTTGTTATTAATTAAATCTAAAGAAGCGCCAGTTGGATTGTTTCCGCTAGTTGATGCTTGTAGTTGTGGAAAGAATATATTATGTAAGAAAGCACCTGCTTCATTAAATTTAGCATCGCCTTCACCTGAATTAAACTTATCCACATATGCTTTTGCCAACCCACTGTAATGATAGTCTAATGTTTTCTTACTCATTACAGGTGCAAGTGCATTTTTAGCATACGGCAATTTTGCTAAAGTTAATTTTTCTTTTGCTTCTACTATAAAACTCTCACCTAATACTTTGCTAGATTGTTCTAACCAATCGTCTCGCGATATACCCAATTCACCAGGTTTACCTAAGTCCTCTAGTCTAACAGAATCTATTATTTTATCTGCTTTAATATTTTGGGCACTACGCATTGACTTACCATGTTGAGCAATAAAAGGATCTTCAGCAGGGTCGTCGCCCCAAAATTCTTCCATGTCAATACGTACAATGGAAATATCCTTGTCGTCATCACGAAATTCCCATTCCATTTTACCTCCCCAATTTAATGCATCTTTTGGGTTATCAAAAGCAAATATACCTGCCTGTTCATTATATCTACTACCGCCTGGTCCTTTAATCCACAAACTAGGTTGGAATTGTAATAGTCCTTTGTTTAATATATTAGGAACATTTTTAGTAAACGTTGCATGATATAGATATCCATTAGTTTTTGCTTCTAATATTGCTTGGCGTACACTGGGTTTCATTCTATCAATGATAGACTCGGTATGTTCGCGATCATCATCATAATCTGGGTGGAATGGCATATCCTTTGTGTTACCAGCAGGACCAAATGTTTCAGGATGTTGTGTAAAAAAGTCATTTAATTTTTCAATATATGGTCCGTATTTTTCAACAGGTGGTTTGTTTTGTTTGCCTAATGCTGAATCTGGCTCTATATTACTCATATCTACATTTGGATCGTATTCTGCAGATATATGAGACTCTCCATGTTTATCGCGCAAACTATAAACTAAATGACCATCGGTTAATTCTTCATCATCATCATCGTCATCAGCATCTCTAATTTGATCTACCATCCACTCGAATGCGTGTTCTTCCTCATAACCCAATATATCTTCCAGAGCGTCCGACAATTGAGGATCGAGACCATCATTTATTTTATTGGCAATAAAATCTTGAACATCTGTGTCATTCTCTTCTAGCCAATTTAAAAGCCACTCATAAGCCTCATCGTCAGTCTGATCTGCTGGCTCGACCTCAGCATTAAATGTATCTCTTAATCCTAGAGTTAAATCTCCCTGTTCGCCAATTGGACAATAACCACTAATGCAATTCTGCATCATATCGCCTTCGCGTTTCATTTCTTCTTGTGAGTCTAACCTTACCCATTTAGAACCATTTTTAAACTTCATAATAATTGGTGCTTCGGCTTCTAAACGTCGTTTTTCTGCTGGATCATGTTTCCATTTTTGAGCACCTAATTGAGTCATAACTTTCATTGCGTCTTCTAGGCCTGGCAAATCAAATTTACCTTGTTCGTATTTCTTTTTAATAGGAAGGAGTTTATTTGCAATATGTGGATCTAATGTTTTTGCATCTTTAACTAAATTATGAAATTTATAAAACAATGGATTACTAGTAGGTTCACCGTCATCAGGTATAAAAAGATCAAGCATATTGTTATAGAAAGAATCTAATACGTCTTTATTTACTGTATATACATCTGAGGCATTTTTAATAAAATCTGGATCTGTTTTTTTAGGCTTATACGGTTTTAGTGGCGTGGATACCTCGGGGTACATAATTGGCTTATTATTAATGATATCTTTTCTTAATCTTTTTAGAAAAGCAGTGTGATTAATACTAGGGTTAGAATCTTCTAAATCCTCACCCATTTCATGAATCCATTTGTCAAGGAGGTCTAAACCTTTTGGCTCAACATTTGCTTCTAGTAATGTTTGTAATTTCATTCTATTATATCTACGATTTTTGCTTTAGGTGCCAAATATTCCCATACTTGTTCATTATGATGCGGTACACCTTTCCAATAGTTTAATGCGGCTTGTTTAATTTCGTCTGATTCCATATCAAAATCCTTATCAAACAAATAACCTAGTTCAGATGCCCAATTTAAATCATGTTTTTCAACATCTCCTATAGGCTTTACAACATAAACATGATCTGTATAACCGCCCGCAACATCAATGTCATCATCACTTCCAACCATAAAAACTGACCATGAATGTGGTCTATACTCCTTTGGTCTATACTTTTCTAATGCTTGAAACCAAAGATTATGTGACCAATTCTCTTCATAATCATCTTCACCAGGTATTAATATCGTACCAATTGGCAATTCATCCATACTACCGTGGTAAAAATTCTTTTCTGTTAGTTCAGTTAGTAACATATACGAATATTTATCGCAATTACTTTAAGTTTAAATAATATTATGGTATAATAAGGTAAATACTAACATAGGGGTTTAATTATGAAAAAATTTAATCAATTTATAATGAGCCTAGCCATAGCAGTATGCCTAGTAGGCATCACTTATGGCTCAACGCACGAAAACCCTACAACTCCAATACCTCATCCACTTTCTGATCAAATAGATCCTTATTTGAAAATGATAGAGCGTTCTACTCATGCTGTTGTTTTAATTACAACAGAAAAAATGGTAGAACAAGATTCTAAAGCATGTGGACCTGCAGGTACAAAAGAATGTAAAGTTCCGCCAAAAGCTATGTATGCTGGGCACGGTTCGGGGTTTTTCATTAGTGCAGATGGCTTAATTATAACAAATTATCACGTTATTCACAACGCAACAATTTATAAAGTATGGATATATGATAGAATATATTATTACGAGGCAGAGGTTGTTGCATCTGATCCAATTGCAGATTTAGCGATGTTAAAACTAAAAGTTCCTGATCATTTAGCTGGTAATGATATGCCTTTTCATTATTTAGAAATTGAAGCAACTCCTGTGATATCCGGTGAGGAAGTTATTGCAATTGGACATCCCCATGGTCTATATTTTAGTGTTTCTAAAGGAATAGTTAGTCATCCAGATAGACGTTCAAGAATTACTTCTTATGTCAGACACATACAATCTACTGCCGCAATTAATAAAGGAAACTCGGGCGGACCATTAATAAATATGGAAGGTAAGGTTGTAGGTGTAAACAGTGTAATTGTTTCACCGACAGGCGAATTTAATGGGTTAGGACATGCAATTAGAACAGATACTTTAATAAGGTCTATAGAACATATGTTAACATATGGAGAAGTTTTAAGACCTGCAATATGGGTATCAACTGCTAATTTAAATCCTTTTGTTTTTAAAATGGTGCAAGAAGAATACAATGCAAACGTACCTAAAGTATATGGTGTAGTTGTTGTTCAATATAATTATTTTACAGATTCAGACGACACACCATATCATGTTCAACAAGGATTGTTAATGTGGGATATTATTATTGCAGTAAATGGAAATCCTGTCAATGATCAAAATGATTTATCGAGAGAAATAGCAAAGCATATGCCAGATGATGTAGTGCAACTTATTATTATTAGACAACAATCTATCATGGCAATAGATTATAAATTAGCAAAGGTTACATTTACTCGAGAAGATTTAGATAGACTTTTTCCAGAACAGGAAAAACCTGAAACTGCACGAAAAGATGCTACATTTAATAAACCTACATATTCAGCTGGTGGGGCATTTATAGAAAATTTGTATCTAGATCAACATTAGGGGTCGCCCAGATCGGGCATTAATAAATCTTCAGGATCTATTTCGTCGATTTTTACTTCTGCGGTTTCATCGCGATGCTTTGTAAGATACTTCATAAACGGCGTACCACCTGTACCGTATATTGTACTACCACCTGATCCAACTCCAGATGCTGTCTGGCTTTGCTTATGGATATAAGTTCCAGCAAACTCTAGATGCTTTGTTCTAAATGCTTCCATCCAATCTATACAGAGATTATATGCTTGTGTTAGATCATGTTTTTCAATATGTTGGCGCAAATTTCCGTTTGCTTCACACCATTCTATAAATGCTCTATGTTTGGGAGGCATATAATTACGCATTTCCATAAGATATTCTCTTAACACATCTTTTTTATGTACTATACCCAATGCACAATCTAATGCAGGAATAATAGAACTTTGCGCGCCTGTTTCGCCTCTAAACTTTTGCGGCTTGCCTTCAAACTCTTCTACGCCTTCGTATATTAAACCGTCTGGTAAGTCTGGATTATTTAACGTACCAAATATATATGGACGCACTCTATTGTAATAAATGTATGGATCACATTTTTCTTCCATCCTACAAAACGTATTATACACATTTTCTAAACTACTCGCAATAGTATATAAACAATTATTAACTGCTTGCCACTCATTTGCTTTTGCGGCGTTAAGTGCATTATATATTGCTAACATTGCAGGCCCTGCTTGTGCTTCCATTACAACATGAATCATAGTAAACCATTCTTCATCAACACCACCTAAAAAGTTTTGTATAAGTGCTACATTATCTAATGTAATATCTTTTCTACGATCTATTTTATACCAATTATCTAATGCATAACTTGCATAACTTTGTATAGGTGGCCTGCCCATTTTTTTAGCAATAGCACACCACGGTACAGCAATAACAGCAGGCAATACTGTTGCAGGTTCTTTACCTCCCCACAAATATGCATGAGCCATAAAAGAAAGTAAATTCATGGCAAGCCTAACATCACCTTCAATTTGAATATCTAAATTTGCTACTTCTTTATATCGATCGGGATCGTAACTATCTATATAATTTCTAAATTGTTCTGTTACTAGTAATTTAGGAATTCGTTTAACATCACGTGCTAAAGTTGTAATTGTTGGATCATATGTTAAAAACGATGTTAAGGGATCAGGATTTGGATTAAATCCTCTTTCTGCACAAAAATCAAACTCTGTTCTAGTATTATTATTTGATAATGCTTTTTCAATTGCTTTTAATTCTTGCCACTGATAAGTTCGTACCTGTTTATGGTACGGTAATTGATTTAAATAATCAATTAATTCATCTCGTTGTCTAAATAAATTAGAGTCAATTATTATATCGCTTCTATAGTTCTTGCTCATGTTAATTTATTTATTATATATTCATAATTTACAGATGAATGATTTTCCTGTAAAACTATTGCTCCATTTTTAATATGAAAGCAATGTGCCATTTCTGTTTTTGGGGACAATGTAATACATCTCTTAATCCATGGCTGAGCTGATTTTATATATTTTTGCATAGAAGAAACTAATGCACTACCTGCACCTTTTTCATAACTCCATATAGTATAAAAAACTATGTTATCTATGCCGGCCATTTTAGTTAAATCGTTAACTGTTTTAGGTATGCCATCACAGTATGCTACACAAACAACGGCACGACGATTTGCATAAACTTCCCTACCATGAGAATACCTAAATCTTAAAGACAAATTAGGACGAATCGGATCATCTTTAATATCCATTTTTCCATTCAAAAGAAACGGCCAGTCAGAGCCCGGTTTTACGAGTTGGAAAAAATTATTGCCATGTAACAATGGTCTCATATTATAAAATACTCTATCAATTTTTCTTATATGACATAAGGTTCTAATCTTTTTTCTTTATTTAAAACACGACCTGGATCAAAACATGTTAAGTCTATGCTTTGATACTCACCAGTAGTAATTAATTCCATTAAGCCACGCCCTATACCAGGAGCTTCCATTAAACCTCGCCCAGTAAATCCAGATGCTAGATACACATTGTCCATTTTAGGATGCTTACCTACTACTGCGTTATTGTCTAACACATTAGTATCATAGTAACCTGCCCAAGCATTTTCCATTTTAAGTTGCTCAAACATAGGTGCTCGCATTGCCATTGGAATCCAAACATCCTCATCAAAGTCATTCCAGTCCGGTTCTAAATCATCTTGATCAAACCTACCATTGGGTGAACCTACAATGTATCCATGTCCTTCTGGACGCCAATATATGCCTGTTGTAAAGTCTGCTGTTAGTGGCATGTCCGGCATGTGCGTTGGACATTTAATATTAAACACTGTATGCTTCTGCGGCTTAATTGGAATGTCTGATAGCAACTCGCCTGTCCAACATCCTGCTGTAACAATAATAATATCGGAGTTAACTTCATCTAAACTTTTTACATCTTGTTTAATAAATTTTGCACCATATTCGATTGCTTGTTTTTTAAATTCTGTATGTAATGAATAAGGATCAATCCAACCTTCGATGCCCGTGTTTGTATATGTTGCTATTGCTAACCCTTCTGGATTAATCCACGGAAACATTTCTTGTATTAAACTTCCATTGATGGAATTAGAACCAGCATTACATCTACCTTGATTCATTACTGCTACCATTTGTTCTGCTTTTTGTTCTTCATTAAACAACATTAAATAACCATTGGATGTATATTGTACAGTATCGCTAAACTGCTTAACAAATTGACTACCGTACATACCTAATAGTATGTTTTCTTCTTGTAGGAACTGATGTCTAAAACCCCCGCAAGATCGACCAAACGAAGCATTCGTATATGTTGGATCGCGTTCTAAAACAGTAACAGAAACTTTATTTTTTGCAAGGAAATATGCAGTCGATGTTCCTATTATGCCCCCGCCTATTATAGTAACCTGCATGTATATTATTTATATTTTGGCGGAGGCGGAAGGATTCGAACCTTCGATACGATTGCTCGTATAATGCCTTAGCAGGGCATCGCGATAAGCCTCTCTGCCACACCTCCGATAAATATTTGTATGGAACCTTTCTTTTTATTATGGCTATTAATAAAACATATTATAGTAGACCTGGCCATACAAAGATCGACTCCACCTCATATACAAAAACAAAAAAGATTTTATTGTAAGTTGCCCTGGGGACATTTACATTATATTAATCACTACATAGGTACGTTTTTAGTTACTTGGTACTTTGTTAACTTCTTTACAGCAATAATTATCGCCGCAATAGATTATATCGCACATTGGCACATTGATTACAGTAAGTATCGCATACTTGTTAAGTTTAAAATTGATAACGTGCCCGAAACATATATTAGATATTGGTGGATACAAACATGCGATCAAATATTACACTATATAACTTATTATATTTTAGTTACGTTGGCTACTCTTTAACTGTATACGTTGTTACTACACCACCTGTTGCACCTTCAAACGGTGTTCCAATCCAGTCATCTTCGGTAGCAAACAACTCTGCTTCCGCTTCGCGCCGTCTAACAAGTCCTTTTAAAACTTTCCCTCCTGCTTTATTCCATCTTTTAATTTGAAAGGGGACATTGTCGTAACGTTCGTCGTTTAATACTTTTAACATTGTACTGCTTTTTAGGTTGCCTGGTCCTAAATTATATACCCAACTAGTTAATGCATCAAATTGATTTTGATTTAAAGAAACTGTAACATATTTATTGACATAATTTGCATACTTTTCTAAGTCTGCGGCTAACATTATTTCAGACTGATGTGCAGATATTTCCATACCTTCAGCAACATCTTCTGTATGTCCGTATCCTATTGTCCATACACCTACCGAATCTTGGTATGCTTTAAGCCTACATCCTTCAAATTGTTTAATTAACTCTATACCTTTATTGCTTATATTCATAATTTCATACTCGGATGGATATAATAATAATCTTGAATTTTATTATTACAAAATTTATTTTTAACCTCTATGTATCCTACATTTTTTAATAATTTTGAACACTGACTTCCTTCTATACTGAAAGCCATAATAGTATACTTATTAAAAGGAAAATTCTTTAAAATTTCATATTCTGATCCTTCTGTATCCAATGATATATAATCTATTATGTTAGGAGCATTGTGTTTATCTAGTAGGCTCTCTAATGTCATACTTTGTTTTTTAATAATTCTACCTATAGGTAATTCAAACTTTCGATCGCTTTTTCTAGACCATAGAACCGGCTTTTGGTAATTGATAGCCGGATGGCCAATCTTTTCTATAGATTTAAAGCGGCTTATAATATGTTCGTTAATTCCGCTGAACCCAGCCATTTTATAGTTTTGCCACGTATATAATTCTCGGTCATTGTATTTTACAAATTCTCTAAATTCTATTTCTTTCTCCTCCGAATAAAGACATACATTTTCACAAATTTTTCTATTTTTAATTAATTCTTTAAAGTAAAATTTTACAGGTTCTACACATATACCTTGCCAATTTAATTGTTTTTCTAATACATATGTATTACTTCCACCTATCCCATCATATGATCCGGCTTCTACAAAATAACCATTGGGTTTTGCATTAGTTAAATCTACTATCCATTTATCTTGATATTCGGTACCGGTAGATTTATAATCTAAATGACAAGTCGATATATCGACCCTTTTCATTTTAAAGCCTTTATACTATTTCTATATTTTTCTATATCATGATTATGGAATATATCTTTACTACTAATATTATGTTTAATATAAGACATAGATGTGTTCCACCAGTTTTTATTAGTTATCTTACCTTTATTAATATGATATGATTTACCTACATGTTTATATTGTTTCTCGCGAGGAAAATAATAATAAGGATCGTATGCATTTACAAATATATGTGCTTCATGATGTTTATTAAATGATTTAACAAAATTTTTATCTCCTATTTTGCATGATCCAAAATTATATACAAAGGCAGGATAATTCCATTCGACTGCCGATAACGTAGAAAAAACTGCACCAATACTATGTCCTACAAAATAAATTCTATTAGTAGAATTTAATTCTAACCAATGCTTTATATCAGGAAATATTTCAGTAAATTTTGTTTTAAACTTTGTATGAATTTTACCATCATATAAATTCGACTGTGTTGTTTCTGAAAAATTTTCTATAACTTCTTTTTTATGTTTAAATTTTAATCCAGAATAACTTACAATCGTTATATCTTCTATTCGACAAACAAGTGCCTCTTTAAATAGTTTATACGTAAGTATATTATTATCACGCATAAATTTTCTAACAGTTAATTCACCACAATAGGATAGGTAAGCAAAGTCAACTAACGCAGACGCTTTTGCATGACTAAATTTATCATCTTTAAAAGGCCAAAGATGAAAATGATCTATTTCCATAACTATTGTCCATAAACTGTATTATATTGGTTATGTACCATAGCAAATGTAGCACATTTAGGCATGTCTTTAATTCTACGTGCGCCTATATATGTACATGCACTACGAAGTCCGCCTAGTATTTCTGTTACTGTATGTTCAACCGGACCTCGTGATTCCATTTGAATTTGTTTACCTTCTGAACTTCTATAACCGTCTTTTCTCGAACCATGTACTTCCATAGCACGGTCGGAACTCATTCCATAAAATTCATAATTACCGTCTACTATTTCTTGTTCACTTTCGTCATGGCATGAAAGCATACCACCCAACATAACAAAGTCTGCGCCTGCACCAAATGCTTTAGCAACGTCACCGGGAACAGTACAGCCTCCGTCACTAATTATATGTCCGCCTAATCCATGTGCGGCGTCTGCACATTCTATAATACCACTTAACTGTGGAATCCCTACACCTGTCATAATGCGTGTAGTACATACAGAGCCTGGACCTATTCCACATTTAACAAGGTCGGCGCCTGCTATACATAACTGTTCTGTCATTTCGCCCGTAATTACATTGCCTGCGATAACAATTTTTTCAGGATGATCATCTTTAACACGTTTAACAAAGTCTGAAAAGTTCTGTTGATATCCGTTAGCAACATCTATACAAATAAATTTAATATCGGGCCATTTCCGTAATACTGCTTTTGCTGTTTTATAATCATCAGCATCTGGATCCCATATTGCATTAGTTCCCGTACTTACTGCTATATGACTTAAACTTAAACCATCGCCTATTGCTTTTTCCCAATCTTTAATTGTATAATGTTTTTTAAGTACAGTGAGCATGTTGTACTTTTGCAATACCTTTGCCATTGAAAATGTACCTACGCCATCCATATTAGATGCCATTATGGGTACACCTTGCCATGTAGCAGGATTTTCGACCCAGTGTCTAAATGTAAAATTACGTTCTAAGTTAACACTGCGCCTACTAGACAACGTAGAACGTTTAGGTTTTAATAAAACATCGCTAAAATCTAATTTAATTTCTGTTTCAATTCTCATAAAAATCTTTATGCATTAAGTTCCATCTTCCTTGAGCTATGTCTGGAAATAATACTTTCCATTTATTAATACCAAATTGTTGAAATCGTTCTAATGGAAAATAAAATTTTGCCCAATCTATTTCGTCTTGATGGAATATTCTATCCATTCCTAAATATGCACTACAGGCATGGTCCATAGTAGATTGTGTTTGTCCTTTAACAAACCATTCTCCACCTTCTTTTTTTTGTGTTAATGCTACTGCTCCACCTTCCATAAATGCGTGTATTGGACTATTTTCAATCGGCAACATCTCATTTATTAAACCCATTTTAGGATAACATAATTTTTTAGGACAGGTATAAGAACATTCTACATTAATAAAAAGTCTTATTTTTTCCGGATGCTTTAAATTATCTATTCCTTCCATCATTAAACTACCATCTGGCCGGCCATTACATATAATTGGAAGAACTATAGTGTCATATAAATCCCATACTTTATTTAATTTTTCTACAGTATCAAAACTATTAATAACCGATGCTTCAACTTTATAATTAGGATAATCTTTTCTTAATAATTCTGCAAATTTATTAGATGTTGTTAATACCATATTGGGTGCATTATGATACTTGTCTAATAATTCTTTAGTCCTTTCATATTTGTCAATATTGAAATGGGGATTAGTTAATGCTAATTTAACACCTATACCATGATTATTTAACCATTTAATATTTTCTTCCGACATGTTACCCATATGCCCGCCGCCACGATCTTTTCCTGCTATTCGTCCCCCATATAAAGGAGAATATACATCAGCATGTATAAAAAAAGAATCAACTTCATCTATAGTTGCAGTTATTCCCCCATATTCTTTCATGTGGAAAAGTCTATCATCTAATGCAAATTGTAATCCTTTATTACAATTGGCGGCTTTTTTACATATTATACTATCTTCGAATGTACAAGTATCTAGACAATAAGGATAAGCGTCATTAATGCGTCCACTTAAACTGTAATTTCTAACCATCGACTTCTACGTCTACCTGAAGAGGAAAGCCAGCAGTTCTGCTAACTGTCATCGATTCTGTTGCTTTTTGTTCTGCTATCTCAAAAAAGTATACGCCTGCAATTCCTTTTCCATCGGTATGTACTTTAAGCATAATTTCTTTTGCTGTTTCTTCGGGATGATGAAAAATATCCATTAGTAAACCCATGACAAATTCCATAGGAGTAAAGTCGTCGTTAAGGAATACTACTTTATAACGATCAGGTTCTTTAATTCTAATCTTTTCTTTAACTGCTATTACTGGTTCTATTTTTGAATTTATGCTCATTTTTATCATACAAAAAAATAGGGATAGAGAGTAACTTACTCACTACCCCTATAATATTTATAAGATTAAAATATTACTTAATCTTAATTAGTCGAGGCTTTTTCTCATCTGGAATAACACGCTCTAATTTTATTAAAAGCATACCATTTTCCATCTTTGCCTCATTTACAACAATGTCGTCTGCTAATGTCCACTTGCGAGTAAACTGCCGATACGAAATTCCTCTGTGTAAAAGAGTACCTTCTAACACATTGTCTTTTTCTTTATTGGAATCCTCGTCGCGACCTGCACTGCGTATAGTCAAGACACTGTCAGCAACTTCAACTTCAATATCGTCTTTTGAAAGGCCTGCAAGGGCAATTTCAATTACGAAGTCATGGTCGCCATCCTTACGAATATTGTAAGGCGGAAACCCTGTTGAAGTTATATTGTTTGTTGCATAGCTTTGCAGTTGATCGAATACTCGATCGAATCCTACTGCATAAGGGGTAAGCATATTACGATCGAAATGATCAAATATGTTGATAAGTGAATTTGAAACCATTTTACTATCCTCCTATTAAGCAAGGTTTAAATTTTGTAGACCTCATCATGAGCGCCTACTACATTATTTATACTAACACCATTTTATATGTTTGTCAACTGTCAATTACTTGACATTATTATGCCGTAGAGCGTTCTATCATGGCTTTTTCTACTTTTTTTGCGTATCTACGAGTAGCAATAGCCTTTTCTTTACGTCGACGCTCTCCTCTACTTACAAAGAACTCACGTTCCCTGAGTAATTTTAATGTATTATCATTGTTAACTTTTCGCTTTAATATACGTAAGGCTTTATCCACATTATTGTCATGAACCCTTACCATCCGGCCCTCTACTATATTTTTATCGCGTTTTTTATCGAATCTTTTATCCATGTTACTATACAGTATATACTCAAATCATTCAACTGTCAAGTTTAAATTCATTACTAAAAGTATTGAATATAGTTATAACTAACCTACAATCATCCCATGTTTCTCCCCATGTAACTCCGGGAGAATGCTCTAATGCACCATCATACATTATAAGTCTATTAAATGCATTAGGTATTTTCTTTATTTTATTATCAATTATAAGCCAAGTAACAGTTTCTTGGGCATCAGGGGGTTCTTTATTTAAGTATATTAATCCTGCAAGCATTGAGGAATTAGATTGTTTATGTGAAGTGCTTATATCATTATGATATTGTACAGGTGTATCTGTTTTTAACTTACTAAAAGCATAAGAATATAATCCTTGTTTATAGTCAAAATTAAATTTCCTATATATAGGTATTAATTTATATAACATGTAACCATATAAATTTGAATCTATATCATTTAAAGGCAACGAACGCATACCGGGAAACACACTGTTTATTTTAGAATCATATGGATGTTCTTTACAGTCATAATATTTTGCTGTAGTTGCCCATTCGATGATACTATCGGGATCATCTAAAAAGTTATCTTCTATATATAAATTCATATATTTTTATTAAAGATAAACATATTCATTGTTAACCTACACTCGTTCCACGTGTCACCCCATGCACCGTTTTGTTGATGTGTTTGACTACCATCATACATTATAAGTCTATTAAATTTATTTTCAATATTTGTAATATCGATACGTGTTCCGGTCATTACGGGATCAATTGGTTCTGGATTTAAATATAATATTCCAGCAATGCAATGTTCTCCGTCATTATGTTCCCATGTATGTGTATCTTTTTTTATTTTATTAAAAGAAAAAGTATACTTTGCATTTATATTATCTAATCCAAATTCATGTTTATATAATGGTGCTATTTTATATAATATATATCCAAATAATACTTGATCTATATTATGTATATGATCGGTTCTTAATCCGGGAAAGCCACTAGTTGTAGGATCGTCCGATAAGTTTGGATGAGTGTGTTTACTATAAAAGTCAAAAGTACTTACTCGATCGAGTATCATATATGGATCATCTAAAAAATCATCTTTTATAATAAGTTTATTTTGGTTCATTGTTTGGTTTTAATATGCCTATTAAATGTCTACCGAGGAAAGAAGGCCGTTGATCCCACTCTGCCTGTACATTTTTTGTGATTTTTTCTGTTAAAGAAAAGCCTTGGTCCTTAAAGGAAAGTTCTCTTCCTCTAAATCTAACTGTTATTTTAACTTTATTACCTGCGTCTAAAAATTTTTGTATTTTACTTAGTTTAATATTAAAGTCGTGTTCTTCAATTTGTGGCTTAAACACCATTTCTTTTAATAGTACTCTTGTTTCACGAGATTTTTTAACATTTTCTTTATGCTTTTTCTTTTGTGCGTACTTGAGTTTACCTAAATCTATTATTTTACATACAGGAGGATCGGCATTGGGTGAAACACATACCAGATCTAAATTACTATTGGTTGCTTTGTCGCGAGCCTCTTTAGTAGGTATTATACCAAACTGTGCTCCGTCTGCTCCTATTAGGCGGACATAAGGAACACGAATTTCGTGGTTAGCCAATTGGCGTGACGACTTCTTTTTACTTGTCATTCGTCACTGGTTTTTCTTCTTTGTCATATACTAATATTGGTTGACCATTATTATCCACTGTATCTCTTGTTACTATAATTTTGTTAATTCCTTTTTCCCGCATTGCAGGAAGATCAAATTGTGTTTCTAATAACGCCTTTTCAACAACTGATCTTAAACCTCTTGCTCCTGTTTTATATTGTAAACAATTTTCTACTATTGCATCTAACGAATCAGGATTAAATTCTAATTCAATACCATCTAATTTGAATAGATACTTAAACTGTAGTATAACACTATTTTTAGTTTCGGTCAATACTTGTAATAGTTGTTCTTTATTTAATTCATGTAAGCCAACATGTATGGATAACCGCCCAATTAATTCAGGTATTAAACCAAACTTCATTAAATCATCTGGCATAAGTTGCGTTATTAATTCATTTTTAGCAATATCAGATGTATTAATATCACTTCCGAATCCTATATTAGTATTAGGTGAAACCCGTTTTTTAATTATTTTTTCTATATCAATGAATGCGCCGCCCACTATAAACAATATATTAGTTGTATCTATTTCTGTTGCGGGTGCTTGTGGATGTTTTCTACCCGGGGATTGTCGTAAGTCTTGTGGTAAACGTACTACAGTTCCTTCTATTAGTTTTAATAATGCTTGCTGTACACCTTCACCTGATACATCTCGTGTTATAGATGTGTTTTCACTCTTTCTACTTTTCTTATCTATCTCATCTATGTACACTATTCCGTGTTTTGCCGCTTCTATATCGCCGTCTGCTGACTGCAATAAACGTACAATAACATTTTCCACGTCGTCGCCTACGTAACCTGCTTCTGTTAATGTTGTTGCATCTGCTATTGCAAAAGGTACTTCTAAATATTTAGAAATAGTTTTTGCTAATAATGTCTTACCGCAACCGCTAGGTCCTAGTAATAGTATATTACTTTTCTCTAATTCAATTTCTGCAGAAGGATTTTTAATTCGTTTGTAATGATTATATATGGCTACGCCCAAAACTCTTTTAGCAGTGTCTTGACCTATTATATAGCAGTCTAAAAATTCTTTTAATTCACTTGGTATAACAGATTCTAATTCCTTTAAAGGTTTTTTAATTTCTTCTTTTATTATGTCATGGCATAAGTTAATACATTCGTCACATATATAAACACCTGCACCGGCCACAAGTTTAACAACTTCTGTTCGTTTCTTACTACAAAAATTACATTCTAATTCTGAACCGTCTTCTTCAGCCATGTTTTGATTCCAGATCTAATGCTACTTTAAAAGTCGGTAAATCTTCTATAATAACAGTTTTACCTATAGTATTTAATATTTTTTGTATACTTATATTTTTTTTCTGATCACTATAAAACCATACATTTTCTTGTTTGCTTAAAGAAGCTGCAAATGTTAATTCCAAATTATTAATTACATCTAAATTTGCTATAATTAAATCTGCATGATATATATTAGCAATAACCCATGGTATATCTGTATCGGATATAGGTTCTGGAGTAAAATAATGTGTTATACTAGATGAACTATATACTTCATCTATTAGACCCTGTGCTTGTTGTCTCCATTCCGGTGACCCTCCTAAGAAATAAAATCTTAAACCTTGCACCGGTAAATGTAAATCAGGTGGCGTTACATAGATTGTTTCACCCATTAACAGGTACTCCTAATATATCTTCTAACAATGCAACATTTTTATCTGCCAATGGTGTTATATCCTTAACTATTTCTTCTGCTTTAACATAATTTTCAAAGAAAATTGCAATTGGTTCAAGGTTAACTTTTTTATATCCACTCATATTTAATATATTATTCTGAACTAAAGTCTCATAACTTATTATAACATCAGGATTCAATAATTGCACTCTATTAATAAAATCTTTGTGCAATTGTATTTCTTGCTGTAGATAATCAGCATTTATTAGTCTATTTGCTAATTTAGTTCGATCTATATAATTTTGTTGTTGACCGGATTGAATATTAAAAAGAGTTGGTGTATCTGCTAAATTTGAAATTTCAATCCGAAGTTTACTTGCTAAACCAGCAAGTATATTGTTTCTTACTATTACTATAACAGTTGTATTCTTTCTATCTATCCATGTATCATATTCGATATGTCCTGGAAAATATTTAAAATGGTAAGGATATATATCCTCGTCTAATAAATTTAATCTATATGATAATTCTATATTATAGAAGTTAGGTACAAATTTCCTTATTTTTTGCCATGGTTTTAGTCTACGACAAATTTTTTTATTTTTTATATAATACTCATGAAAATAAAAATCATCACTAGGCAATATATGTTCTAAATAAAATTCATTCATTTTATCATGATCATTATTTGATATCGTTGTATATAACATAGTAAGCCATTTTTGCCATCGCCAGGTGATGCTACCCGTGGCTGACAATTTTATAGGATGTAAAGATTTTTTCGTCCTTGGTATAAAAGCATCAAAATTATTTAAAAATTCATATGCAATACAATGTTTTTCAAACTCTGGTATTTTATTATATATAACGTTACAAAAAGACGTTGTACCAGTTCGTGCTCGTGCAAACACTATAATATTTTTATCCATCTTTTTTCTTCATTGCTGGCATCCAACTAGTATCTTTCATATCCAAATCAAAGTCCGATAAAGAACCAAACTCATTGACCATCTCATGATATTTTTTCTCTAAATCCTCATTTTCAACACCAGATGTTTCTAATTGTTTTTTTAATCCTTGAATTTGTGATTCTAATTGCTTTATTCTTAATTCGTAACTTTGAGTTTTTAAAGGATACATATTGGGCCCTTGTACTTCAACCACTTTTTCAACTTCTACTATTTTTTCTATAATAACTTCTTTTGGTTTTTTTTCTAATTCATCTAGAGCACTACTTAATAACTTTAATGTTTCGGCATACTTTTCCCATATATTATCTATGGATTCTTTAGTCCCCATGTCTCTCATGTTTGCTTAATTTGTCTTGCACTTTTTTTTCTAAATCAGCAACGGCCTGTGGTGTAGTTAAATCAACATTTGCTTCTACTTCAACAATTACTTCTACTTCTTTTGGCTTTTTTTCTAATTCGTCTAAAGTATCGTTAAACATCTCTAAAATTTTAGCATACTTTTCCCATAAAGCATCAATGGCTACTTGTTTTTCATTTATCATCGTTTGATCCTTTTTTCTTTAACTTTTTTTGTAAACGTTTTTCCAAACTAGCAATAGCTTGTGGTGTAGTTAGATCGACATTTGCTTCTACTTCTTTTTCTACTAGTTTTTCTACTTCTACTGTTATTACTTTTTCTATTATTACTGGATCATGATCGGTTAAGTTTTTTTTTTCTGATGTTACTTCGACACGGCCAGTTTCATCTACTTCTACTTTACCGGAACCAATTGGAGGAGTTTCTAATGGATTACGAGCACGACGATGTCTGCGATTCATGCCTGATGTGGCTGCCAATAACATCATAACAGCAAATGGATCAAATACAAATATAATAACAACAATAACCCAACGTACTGCTTCTTCTAATACATTTTTATTTTGTGCTTTATCATCTGTAAATACAAACTCTGCGATATATTTAATTGGTCCAACGTCTGCTTCATATATACGATATTGTTTTTCGTATACGAACTTGTCTTCTGATAATACATCTATTTCTGTATAAGCCGCTTTAATAAGAGCGGTTTGTGTATCTACTAATTCATCAATATCGTCTGTATCTGTATATGTAACTGTAGCACGTATTTGTTCTATTGCTTGTGTAGCACTTGCTATTTCTTTCTCTGCTAATGTACGTAAACGTTTGATTTCCATTCTTGCCGCTTTAACTTCAGGACGGTCTGCATTACGTATTTCTTCTATTATGTTTAATAGTCTAAATTTTTCTGTGTTATTTGTTGCACTGAAATCACGTATTGCTTGTGAAGTTACTTCTCTTAATATACCGTCTGCATTAACACCAACTAATGCTTGTACTTTCTTTATTTCATCATTTGCAATATGCTTTTCTAACTGTGCAATTCTAGCATCAACTATTGCTAATTGTTCTATATATGTTTTTGTTTGTGTTGCAATAAGTCTATCACTACGATTTATTATCTCTTGTTGTTCATTGACTTCTGGTTGTCTACGATCATATGCCGAAGTAATTTGTGATTGTAGTTCAGCAATTCTTTCACTAGTGTTAGTGGATGTATCTACAACTTGATTTTGTGCATTGTTTATTTTGTTGTTTGCACGTTCTATAATATAGGTTTCACGTGCAATTAAGTCTGTTAATCGTACTATTTTTGCACCAATTTCTTTACCGCCGGCGGCATGTTCTATATGTGCCTTGGATAGGAACCCAAAAATACCCATAGAAGTTATTAACATTAAGACTACAACAGCGACGGTCAGATAGTTCTTCATCCACCGTTTAGTATCTGGCAGGCGCCAAGATTGATGAAGCCATACAGCGGCAACCAACTTTCCTACCTCTAACGTTCCGCCCATTATTGCAATTGCTATAGGACTAGCACTAAAAATGGCCATAAGGCCAATAATACTATACCATACTGCTACCGAACTAATCGATATTGCACTAAGAAACGTTAGGCTAATTAACAACATACCTTGGTAACGTACTTTCATATTAAATATTTATCTAAAAAGAGTGGTTGGTCCGGGTGGACTCGAACCACCGACCCCCGCATTATCAGTGCGATGCTCTAACCAACTGAGCTACGGACCAGAGAATGGTAGGTCCTGAGGGATTTGAACCCCTGATTCTTGCGTGACAGGCAAGTGTGATAACCGCTTCACCAACGGACCGACTGGTGGGCCCTGGAAGATTCGAACTTCCGACTTCTGCCATGTAAAGACAGCATTCTACCACTGAATTAAGGGCCCTAATTTGTTTTATACTCGCGCAAATATCTATTACGGTTGTGTGCTTTAATAGCCATACCACCTCTACCCTTCATGCCATAAGTATCCGTCTGTGTATGACAATTAGGACATAACAATCGAACATTAGATAAGCTATTATTATCACTATTTCCATCTATATGATCTAATTGTAATGTTAGCATTTTTCCATTCCATTCATCGCCACAACCACATTCACTACACACTTTTCCATATGACTCTGCTAAGTATTTCTTAATATTCTCAACGCGGCCGCTACCGTTCTCTATACGCAGTTTAGCAGTCTTCCATTGATACGCAATAAAACACTTGTTATCACAATATATATTCGCACTTCGTTTTAATATATCCTCTCCGCAATTCTTACATTGCTTAATTGGTGTTTTCTTTCTGGACACACTATATCTACCTTGTGATTCTCCGTGTGTTCGCTTATGACCATTTAAGGCTCTATAATTAGAAAACTCCTTATTACATTTTTCACATTTCATTTTAGTTCATTCTCTGACTATATTTATTTATCTATCTACTCGTTATCTGAACTAAAATATGGTGGAGCTGACAGGGGTCGAACCTGCGACATCCACCGTGCACGGGTGGCGCTCTCCCGCTGAGCTAAGGACCTATATATAGTAATTTTCATTATAACACAAAGTTTATAATAAAACTACCACCGGATTTTTCTAGAAGACAACTTTTTAATTTAGGATTAGTAGAAACCCAATCCTCAAATTCTTCGCACATTTTTCCTTTACCGGTTATAACTCGTGCTTTTTTATACTGTAATCCGGAGCATGTATCTACAAATTCTTTAAATGTTTCCCACGCATTATGTATAGGAATACCGTGCAAATCTAATTCCGATGTCTCTTTTTCTTCGCGTACTTCTTCCCAGTATTGACGTTGTGCTTTAGAAAACCTAATCATTTGATCTATCATGTCTAATATTTTTCTGCATGACCTTCTGATACTAATTTTTCATTAATATTTGTTTCGTTACCAGCGTCATCTACTACATATACAATACCTAGTATACGACCAAACTTTCCACGTTTGTTTAATATTGTTTCTATTACAAATTTGGTACCGACCAATTCTATTAATCTGGTTTTAATTGCTAATCCTTTCGCACGGATAGCATCATCTTTATTTTTTGGATCAGGACATTTAATACCGAAAAGGCGTATTCGTTGTTTAACAAAAACACCAAATCCTAGATCTATATTAGCATCTATCGTACTGCCGTCTATAACCCTAATTAATTTAGCATTATACTTATACATAACTATATTTATTTGATATTCTATCAAACTAAAAGACGCCGAAGCGTCTTTTAGTTGTTTCGCGCAGAATTAATCTACTTATTCTGGGCAAGCAAAGGTTATATAACTTCCATGATCTTGTTTATCGGTTATAAGTTCTGCAAAAATACCAGCCTCATGAATAGCCTTTTTTGAATTTTCTATAAACTGTTTATCACGTGATAAATTTACAGGGTACTCTCTATCATAACCATATGGTATTACTGTTATTGCACCGGGTTTTACTTCTATTATACAGTTCCACTTCTTTTTCATGTTATCAGATATGTCTGATTCGAATTTGCTAGTAATCATAACTCATTTCCTTATAGTAGTAGTATACTATAAGAAAATATAAAAGTCAATCATAATATCCAAGTCATTACACTATATCTTGTACCTTTTGTTACTTCTTTAACTTCATGCGGATACATAAAATTTGAAGGAAAAACAACACAAGAACCTTGGGCAGGTTTCTTTTCAAACTCACCATCACATAAAACAAAATTTCCACCTTCATAATTATCATTAAGAAATAATAAACTAGTAATATGCGGAAACCCATATTCTTGTCCGTGACTGTGTGCTATATTATCTATATGTCGTTGCATCCATCCACCTTTTAAATATCTATTTAAACGAAAGGGAGTAGTCATATTAATATTAATATCAGGATAATAATCCCTATATGTTTCTATTGCTTCTGCAAATGCCCTCCATAAAGTACTATAATGACCTTCTGCTCTATTTTTAGTAATCCACCATTCGTCCATTTGTAAGTGTTGTCCTGGACTATCTTTAATAGTACCGTATCCAGAATTAAAATGACTAGGACCCCAGTCTGCAAATTCCTCGTAATAGTCTATTATTGCATTGCATTGATCTGGTTCCAAAATGTTTGGAAATAATTTAACGTAATCTAATCTTGTTGTCATAACTGTTTGGCTGTTTCTAAGTTATTAAGTTTCTCTCGCATTCGTTCTAACGTACCTTCTATACCTAAATTATTAATTAATTGTTTATATGTATTTCTATATATAATTCCAAAGTTAATTCCATCTATTGAAAAATTATATATTTTCCATTTACCATCTACAATGTATAAAAGAAACCTGGTATTTACTTTTGAAGTTGCAGATAAATGTAATATCATATGAACATTTGCTTGTGTACGATTAGTATTAAAACTAGTCATACGAAATGTTATTGCCATTGTATCTTTATATTCTAATAGATATGCGGCATACATTGCGTTTAATGTAGTTTCGAATAAAAATGCAAATTCTTCTTGTTGCTCTGTAGTAAAATTACGCCAATTACGACCAAGTATTAATTTAGACATCTTAGGTACATCAACATGTGGCATTAATATTCGTTTAACTAATTCTTGCGGATCTACATTTTCATTTACTCGTAATTCCGATACTGCTCTATGCATAATTCCACTAATTAAAATTTTAGGATCTTCTTGTTGTGTTTCTCCGTATCGCCAGTCGTATTCTGTAGCAAAAACATTATATGTTATAAACATACTTAAACATACCATCCATACGCCCCAAAAAATCCAATCTCGTTTACTCATATATTTCTCCTACAATGTAACATTGTAATAATCTCCACGTAACATTACATTGAACGAAATATTTACCCGTTCTTTATCTGTTTCATTAAGGTCAACAGAATGTTGTAGCCAAGCAGGAAATATAATTAATGTGTCTTTTTTTGTTTTTTGATAATATGAACCTTGATTAAACGGATTAAATTCAACTTTTTTAGGATCGATAGATTGTTCTTCTGGACGCCAAAACATAATATTAGGAAACCCCTGATCCTCATTTAAATAAAATACGCCACTAAACATATTATTGTAATGTGAGTGATGTTTGAAATGAGTATTAGGTTTTTGTATATTTCCCCACATTGAAGTAATTTCTATATGATATGTATAATACTGATATATATCAATAATTGAATGCATCATATCATATATTTTACGACATAACGGTTGCATTATTTCTTGCTTTTGTAAGTCATGATCTATTGTTTGTAAGTCGCGGCGTGATTGAATAAATTCTGTATTATCAAATGTATGAGGGGTTTCATAACAGCATTGTTTTATATATTCCTCTAATCCTAATTCATCTGTTAATCCAGGAAAAGCTTCTATAAAAATAGGAGTTTGAAATATAGGTTGAACTATCATGCCTTTACTCCTTTTAGTGTATCCATTTTATTAAACCCATTTTCGTCGTAAAATTTTGTGCCACATGCACAACTACAAAATGGATGTTTAATAACACTATCTTTTATAAAATATCTTTCATCTAATAGATATATTATTGTATTAGTATCTACATCTTTTTCACATTGAGCGCATTGTACGATCATACTTATATTATACTATATTTTATATAATTGTCAATTTAGAAAGGAATCTCTGACCATGCACCGAGTCGTCGTTTAACTTCTTTATACCCTGCTAATAAATCACCTTTATCAAATCTAAATAGGTCTTTATCAAATGATGCACCAGTAACTGGATCCCATAAACGCATTGTATCAGGACATATTTCATCTGCTAGAACAATGTCACCATTATGGTCTCTTCCAAATTCTAATTTAAAGTCTACTAATATAAAACCAATTGTATGGAAAATTGCTTTAAGATACTTATTAACATCTTCTGTCATTGCAGTCATTGTATCTAAATCATCTTTAATTTGATGATCTAATGCTGTAATAGCATCATATGCAATAGGTGGGTCACCTAGACTATCGTCTTTAACACAATATTCAATGATATGATGATGTAGTGATGTGCCATTTGAAATACCATAACGTTTACAGAATGTACCTGCGGCAACATTGCGAACAATTACTTCAATAGGAACTATTTCGACTTTATGAGCAACAATTTCTCTTTCACTAATTTTTTCTATGTGATGTGTGGGTACACCTAAGTCGCCCATTGCCCTTAATAGTACATCACTTATCCAGCAATTGAGTTCCCCTTTACCTTCAAATTGACTTTTCTTTTCTGCGTTAAATGCAGTAGCATCATCTTTAAAGTATAGAATACATTGATTACGAAAGTTCTCAATCGAATATATCTTTTTTGCTTTCCCTTCATATAACATTTTATCTTTTACGTATTTCATTTTAATTTCCTTTTATAAAAATGCGTGTAATGCTAATACTAACATAACTAAACATAAAGCTTCCATTTCATTCTCCTTTAAATATGTGACTGGATACGTATTTCATTTTAATTTCCTTTTTTGTTTAAAATGTTCCTTTGGTATTGTTTCTAACATTACAATTTTTATTCCTGCTTCTTTATATCTTTCTTTCGGATCACCAACTGTTGTTAGTTTAGATTCTTCTTCCCATGTAATAGTTGTCATAGGATAAGAATAAATTTTTTCTACTATATCGTTTACTGTAATTGTATCACAATTTTCTACAATCCATTTATGAGTATTTGATACAGGCAATTGGTGTTCATTGTGAGTTTTCTTATGAAACTCTGCCATAGATTTAGAATTATCTAAAACTGTTTTTGCCCCCGCCGAAAGACGTTTATTAGTTTCTTTCTGCCAACCAGAAGCAGCTCTCCCGGAATGTCCTTCTGGCAATATTAAAAGATTTCCTATTTGTCTTATTATAGCATCTGACAAGGGATCTTTTGAAAGATTTTCGTTAAGACTTTTTCTAGTTTTTATTTCTTCTAACAGTATAGTTGCTAATCTTTTTGTTCTGTTCATTTATATATCAGAGCGGGTGATCGGAATCGAACCGACAGCATCAGCTTGGAAGGCTGAGGTATTACCACTATACGACACCCGCTTTTTCTACTGGATAGTTTCCTGTAAAACATGCGTCACAACTCTTTTGATTACTTCCTAGTGCTTTATATATACCTTCCATACTAATATGTTTAAGCGATGTAGCACCTATATGGTCACATACTTCTTGCTCTGAATACTGCGATGCAATTAATTCTTTTTTTGTAGGAGTATCTAAGCCATAATAGCAAGGGTTTTTTACAGCAGGTGATGCTATTCTAACATGTATTTCTGTTACCCCCACTTTGTTTAACATCTTAATAATTTTTTTAGCCGTTGTTCCTCGTACAATAGAATCATCTATTACTGTGACAGACTTTCCCTTCAGGCTTCTTAATGCATTATGTTTTAACTTAACCCCCAAGTCTCGTATCTTTTGTTCGGGTTGAATAAATGTACGTCCTCTATAATGACTTCGTGTAATACCCATTTCAAAAGGGATATCTGTTTCTAATGCATATCCTAATGCAGAAGGCACGCCAGAATCAGGTACAGGGATAACAATATCTGTTTTAACACTAGTTTCTTTTGCAAGTTCAATACCAATACGTTTTCTTACATCATATACTACATGTTCTCCATATATGGAATCCGGCCTGGAAAAATATATGTGTTCAAATACACAAAACTTTGTAGGACGTTGAAGGAAAGGATAAGTTGAGGTAATGGTTTGTCCACTTACTATTAACACTTCTCCTGGATTTATATCTCGTTTATATTCTGCACCTATAATATCTAATGCACAAGTTTCTGATGCAAATACATAACCGTCTCCTAATGTACCCATTACTAATGGTCTGAAACCATGCGGATCTCTTGCAACAAACATTTTATTATCACACATTGCAATAATACTAAATGCACCTTCTACTCGTGTTAATGCATTTCGAAACTTATTAAATGCAGACTCTGGTTGCATTGCCATTAAGTGTAATATTACTTCTGTATCGCCTGTAGATTGAAATAAAGAACCTTTATTAACTAACTCTTGTTTTAATTTTACAAAATTTGTTATATCACCGTTGTGTACTAATGCAAATTCTCCAAAGTCAAAGTTTCCTTTAAGCGGTTGTATATTGGCTTGCCCTGAACCTCCGGTAGTAGAATAACGTACATGTCCTACTGCCATGGTTCCTGGCAATTGTTCTAATATGTTTTGGTCGCTAAATATCTCACCTATTCTACCAGTGTCGTGACAACTATATAATCTATTGTCCCATGATGCTATGCCGCCGCCTTCTTGTCCCCGATGTTGTAGAGCGTGAAGACCCAATGCGGTGTTAACCGATGCGTCGGTATTACCAAAAATGCCGAATATTCCGCACATTTATTATCCTGTCATGCTTGCGAGCGCACTTATAGAAGGACTATGATCTGGTCCTGCTTGTTGTTTTGGGTCTTGTACAACTGGTCTGCCTTGTTGCTCGCGGCTTCCTCTTACTGACGGATGAGCAAGAGGATAACCTGTGCCACCTGCTTGTCGTATTGTTTGCCACGCAATCGCCGCCGGCTTTTTTGGAGCCATGTTTAACCATTGTCGAATGTTCTTTTCATTCTGATTATTTTGTATTTTTGCATTGTGTTGTGTTTTATTTTCTTCTTCTGAATTATCCATAACAAAAAAGTAACCTTGTCCAAATAAATTTCTAAAACTTTCTACATTTTGTTCAATTTCAGCATGTGTTTTTGTAAGAATTTCGTGTGGTACTTTACGTCCACCTTTTGCATATCGACTTGCATTTCTTTCTATTGTTGTTTTTAAATCTGCAAAAACAAATACCATTATTGTATCATATCCTATAGATTCAAGGCGTCCTTTAATACCTTTAATTTTATCAAAGTCTTTAGCAGTACCATCAATAACTATTCCGCGTCGTTCTTGCAAGAAATTTCTTTTTCGAGTACCTGTTAATTTTTTTGCTTTTGTACGGATATCATCTCGCTGTTCTTGTTCTTCTGGCGGCATATCTTTACGAAGTCCTTCCTTATCCATTAACAGTTCGAATACTTTATCAGAATCAATTATCCTTAATCCTTCTCCCCCAAATAAATTTTGATGTACATGACCTTTACCAGATGCAGGTGTTCCTGCCATAAAAACTGCTTTAAAAATATTAGGCTCGTCTGTAAATGTACCTTCGGGTTTTTCTGTTAAGATAACTTCATTAATACGCATATAACTATTTATTAAACATTCTTATAGAATATATGTGAACCTATTTGTTTTGTTTTTGACAGACGGGTCGCCCATTTTGGCGAAACATATGTAGCATGATAATGTGTTGCCCCGTCAATGGGATCCGAGTATTTGTTTAATACAAGAATTTCATATGTAAGAGTAGTTGCTATTTGCCAACTTTTAGATTCTTTAACAGGTTCATCTCTGAGACCGTCACAATACCAACTAAATTGACATGTATTGCGTTTAGGAAAAGAAGTACCTGTAAGAGTTGGGCCTTCTTTAACTACATTACATATTGTGTTAGGATACCTTTTATTTTTTAATCTGTTTAAAACAACAAAAGCAACTGCTACTTGTCCTTCTATATTTTCACTTCTTGCTTCCCAATATATATTTTGTGCCATACAGTAAAATTCTTGGGTAGACGCAACTTGATTGAGATTTAAAGGGGCAAATGCTTCCTTAATAGGATGAAACATAAACAACGATATAACAAACGCTAATAAATATTTTTTCATTCTTGCCAATGGTCGGGCCCTTTACGTATTTGGTAACGAAAGTTTTCATTACCAATTTTTTCGTTTAAATTGTTACGATGAATTTTTGCCTGTTCTTTACTATTAAAGTATATATCCTCTACAGCATTTTCACCTTTTCGACTAGTGTCTACTACTTTATATAATAGAGGCGTATCGGGCTCTACTTCTGGATCTACAAATACAAAAGCCATAGGCTCATATTCCTTCATTTCATTCATATTAGTATTTCCTTATATCCTTATATTAAACTAACATTATATATACATTATAACACCAAGAACTCTTGCTGTCAACCATTATATAATGGTGCCCCGAGAGGGACTTGAACCCCCACTCCCTTTCGAGAACTAGGACCTAAACCTAGCGTGTATACCAATTTCACCACCGGGGCTATTCATTAACCTCCCATAGAATCATTAGAATTCCACATTTTTTTTGCAGGATGAACCTTTCGTACCGTAGATCCTTTGGGCAATGTTTGTGCTGTATCTCTTGCTAAAAGGTCTATCTCATAAACAGGAGGATTGCACTTTCTAAACTTTCCTGTTTTAGACATTATTTTTGTAAACCCTAAAGACTTACTATTATACTCTCCTCCAAACACTTCCCAAATATGCGGATCTAAAAGTTTATATCCTCTACGATTGCATGTACTATAAAACATTTTAATTTATTATCCTTGGTTTACCATCGTGCCCTAATGCAACGTTTATAAAATCACCTTTTGCAACTATATCATCACCTACGTATACATCAACATGTACAGTAGCAGATGTTTTTCCTATTTTTAATACATAACCATAACAGGAAACCAAATCTCCTACTTGTACTGCCTTTATGAACTCTATATTATTAGCGGCACGAGTAGCACTTTTGCCTTCAGGTGCAATATGTGCAGATGCTAAATCCATAAGACCCATAAGCCAACCGCCAAATATGTCTCCACGTGCATTAGTATCGCGAGGCATTGCAGATACTTGTATAACTAACTCACCTTTCATAAGTTTCCATTAATTGAAATTGATCTTCTGTCATTCCCATAATATCAAAGTTATAAGATATAATAGTTTTTCTGTTTGTTGATTCAATAGGCGGACATCTATGAATAGCAAAAGCAGGAAAGAAACAAATGTCTCCTTCCTTTACGTCAGGTACTAATATTTTTTCTCCCGACATTACTTCTGTTTTATTAGTTTCATCATCTGCTAGTTCTACATAGTATGCGCCAGTAAAATTATGATCATGTATATGCCAATTATGAAAATTATTTTGTGTGTATTGTTGAAACCATAAGTCGTTAAATTTAATTCTATTTAAACCTAACTGCTGTTGCACCATACTATTAAGTTTTTGATGTATTAACTCTAATATTAGGTTTACCCACGGTCTGTTTTTAAAATCTGTTGATTTATCCCAGTCTAATTTATTAATAGGAGATTTTGATAATGTGTTTTGGGGTGCCGAATGTTGCTTATATTGAGGAGGCATCTCCATAGTTGTACTATCGGATTCTGCAATCAAATCTAATAGTTCATCTTTTAATGCATGTAATTCCGGAAAAGGTTCCGATACATAGTATGTGTCAAGTAGTATTTTGGTCATTTAATAATTTTTTAATTATTGTTGGATATAATTTATGTTCTATTTTGTGTATTTTTCTTTCTAATGTTTCTAATGTATCTTTTTTTGTAACATTAACTGTTTTTTGTGCAATAATTTCGCCTTCGTCTATTTGTTCATTTACATAATGTATAGTAACACCTGTAACTTTAACACCATATTCCCATGCTCGTTTAATTGCATGAGCGCCTTTAAAGGCAGGTAACAATGAAGGATGTACGTTAACAATTTTATTACGCCATCTATATATAAACTGTTCTCCCAATATACGCATAAACCCGGCAAGAACAATTAATTTTATATCTTTTGCTTCACATATTGCGGTTATTTCTTTTTCTAATATATGTGTTGCTTTATAAGAACTCCATGGTATTCTTGCGTTTTCTGCTCGTCGTAAACCTTGTGCTTCTGATGTGTTTGATATGACATGGGACACAGGTATGCCTGCATCTAATATTGCTTGTAAATTAGTACCTGATCCAGATATTAATACTACTATTGACATGCAAATATTTATATGCCTACGGTAATATTAATTACTATCCTCTTTTTGCTTTTTATAGGATTGCTTGATGCATGATATTGATCCCCGTCAAATATAAGTACACTATTTTTTTCAGGTGTGACTCTTTGTTTTATAGTTAAATCAGTAGGTACAGTTTGTCCTCGATCTTCATTACATTCATTAAAAATAAATGTATCTCCATCTGAATCATCTAGATAGTAAATTATATTTAAATAATTTCTAGTATGGCCATGATCTACATGTGGAAAATTATAATCATCTTTAGTATAATTCGGTGCCGGTAATAATAAATTTGCTTTACAACGAATAATGGCCTTATATTTTATATCACATTTATCATTAAGAAAATAATATATGGGTCTTACTTTGTCCCAAAATGGAGAACGTTCATTACCTTGCCATTCGTTGTTGGATTGACCAAACACATCCATATTATTCCAAAAGACGTGAGTAAATTGGATAGAATCTTTATAAGATTGAGTATAATTAGTTCTTTCAATTTGAAATTCTAAATCTGTAGTGCGCTCATTAAAAAACCATGGAAATTCTTTAGTCTCGCCAGGTGGTAAAAACATACGATTTAGATCTAATACATAATCTTCTGATAAAAAGTTTTTTATTATTTTAATCATAATCTTGGCTGGGACACAGGGATTCGAACCCCAACTGACAGAATCAAAATCTGTAGTGCTACCGTTACACTATGTCCCAATTTAAAATTGTTGAGGCCCATAGTCTCTATAATTAAAATGTATATTTGCCGACATAGATCTTCGGATCCCTTCTCCTTTAAAAGGCATAACAGTATGTGATAGCCAGCCTGGAAAAAAATAACAATCTCCTACTTTTGGTAATCTAACAAATCCTGTTTTTACAAACTTTTGTTGCCGGCCGTCGAGCCAGGTAATCAGTCCATCTATGTTTTCTTCAGTAATACAGTCAGGAACTTTTAAATATGCAATCATTGATATAAGAGAAGGTGCATGTTCATGTATAGGATTCCATTCATGTTCTACCATATCATTAATCCATGCGGAAGTAATTTCAAAAGAGTTAGGAACAAGTTCTCCTCTATCATCTGTTAATCTAGACACATATTTTTCTATTTGATTATAGAACCATCCTTGAAGGTTCATATTTTGCCAAATTCCAGGCGCATCAGAAATAACTACTCTTTTTTCTAATTCAATATGTCCTACAAGATTTGGTCTATACTCTTTTTCTATAGAAAGTTTTTCATCATTTACTACTTCATCCATATATTCATTTAACTTGTCTATATATTCTGATGGTATATCAACACGCATAATTGTTGGACCAAACGGTGTAAAAAATTCTGTCATATTACTTCTCCAATAACTTTTGCATCTTTAATATGATCTAAAATTTTATCAGTTTCTTTTGCTACTAACAACATTCCCCATCCACAATTAAACGTGCTTTCAAATTCTGCTTTACTAAATTTAGTTTTCTTATATAGTTCTTGCCACTGTTCGGTATATTTAAACTTTAATTTATAACTAGTTCCTTTTGGAAGAACACGCGGCAAGTTACCATGTATACCTCCTCCGGTAATATGTGCTAATGCATTAATATGTTTTATTACCGGTAATACATCATGTATGTATATCCTAGTAGGAGTTAACATCTCTTCTGTGTATTCTTTATAAAGTTTTCTTATGAGACTAAATCCATTACTATGTAAGCCACTACTAGGTATTCCTATTATATGATCTCCTACTTTAACATTTTTAGGACGCACATCTTGTACATGTACTAAACCAATTGCAAACCCTGCTAAATCAAAATTTGACTTTGTATATACTCCTGGCATTTCGGCAGTTTCGCCTCCTACCAATTGGCAGTCTGCTATTTCACATCCTCGTTGTATTCCTTTAAGTATTTCTTTACTTTTCGTTAGTACTAATTTTCCTGTTGCATAATAATCTAAAAAAGCAAAAGGTGTTGCTCCATGACATATAATATCATTGACACACATAGCAACTAAATCAATACCTATAGTGTCATACTTTTTTAATTGCTCTGCTACTAATATTTTAGTGCCTACACCATCTGTACCCATTACTAGTTTACAGCCGGTATGCCAATAAGGATTATTCCATGTAGTAAACTGTGGTAATGTTTTATCGATATCAATAATAGCACCGTAACCACTTATGCCTAAATGCTTAACTAACTTATCTGCTTTACTAACATCTACGCCTGCATTTTTATATGTTATCCTAGCCACTTTTCCATTGTACCGCGTTTCGATTGTATTACTTTTTTACAATTTGCACAAAATGTATCTTTGTCGTTTATTTCGTCAGGGTAACCGGATGGAAAGTCTTTTTTAGTATACCATTTCCAAAATCGATTATGCCTGTACATTACTGATCCACGTTGTAATATTTCTTTACACCGTCGACACTTTTTAACCGTCACTGTTTTTTTTAATTTTCTTTTTAGGGTTAGTAACTAACTTGTATATTTCTTTCCAATTTTTAACAAGAGGAATATCTCCTGCATAATCCATGTTGTGACCATGTTCCATAATTATACTATTGAGACCCAATTTTGATCCAGTTTCTGCATTTGCAATTTTGTCTTCTATCCACCAACAGTTTGAATCCTTATAAGGTAAAAGTTCTTCGTCTTTGTCTTCCCCTGTTCCTAAACATACAATTTTTTCAAACGTTGTTTCGCCAAATAACTTATATAAGTTTCGTTGTCTTAAATTAATAGCATGTTGATTTGTACTTAAAGAAGTTATTGCGTGAAATACATAACCATGTTCTTCATGTAATTTTTTTACATAATACATTGCATCTCTAAGGGGAGGGAGGAATCCTATTGCGGCACTTTGATTAAAAAAGTTTATAAATCGTTTTCCTTCTTTTGGGTCTATACCAAATCGTTTGCCTACACAATATTTAAATTCATGCCCTTCAGCCGCCATTTGTCCATGTTCTTCCATCCAGGTATGAAACGCGAATTCCCAATTTAACAGAACTCCATCTACATCTGTTAATATTACTTTGTCCGTTTTCATAAATTTATTTTGCAGTGAATATAGTTCTAGCGTCGATGTCATCAACACTATTTAAGATCATATTTATATCAATAATCAATGCGTATTATGATCCATAATCATTCGAAACTTTCTTAGACCATCCTGGTCCTTTTAAAACAAAGGTTGATGTTGATACCATTTTTTTCAAAGACTTTTTACCACAATGTGGACAATATACTAAAGGATCTTCACTCAGTTTTTGTATACATTCTATTTCAAGTCCACAATTTTTTCTCTTACATTTATACTCGTAAGTTGGCATTCCTTTCTCCTATTAAATCTAATATATTAGTAAAACCTTTTAAAGGCAATGCTGAACTATTAAATACTTTTCCTACTGCAAGAGGATTAATCATCATGAATAATTCAAAATTTCTACAAATATCTTGAAATTCCTCTATAGAAATTCCTGGATCTTTTATTGCATTACGAATATCTCTAAAAAATTGTGCAGTTTGTTCTGTAATAATTTTAGATTCCTCGTCCGCTTCTAAATCCATTATAACTGCTTCTATACCTGATTTACTTATTTGTTCAATATATTTTTTAGGATCGGTTAATATAGCATCTACATAACCGTCATCTTCGTCTATATAATAAATTCTATGTGTTGCCATATTATGTGGTACTCCGACCCGGAATCGAACCGAGATTGTCGCCGTGAAAGGGCGATGTCCTAACCATTAGACGACCGGAGCATGTATTATCCATGTAATAGTTGTTGTGCGTGTGCTCGTATATCATCTATTAGATAATTAATCCTTTGTTGATGTGCTTCATTATCTTCTTCCCCTGCTTGCCAATTAATAATTTCTTCCAACGTAATTGACTTTCTATGCATTACCCTTATAACTTTAATAAAGTCATCTATACTATGATATTTATAAGCCATTATTTAATTCAGGGAATATTTCTTTGATGATATCTGTTGCGCGGTTTATATCATCTTCACTATATACACTTCTAACTCGTGATCTAGGTGCGTCTTTTCCTCTATCGATTACTTCGTTTTTTGCTAATGTAAATACCTGCCGTTTATTAAGGGTTTCTAAATAATTAACAGGATTAAAAGAGTCTGCAGCTGCATTAGCAAATGCTAATGCACTTAATGAATAGAGCACTATATCATCCAAACACATTGGTACTATTAATTTGGCTGTTATCCGCTTAATGCCGTCCTCACATGCGTGACTTCTCATAACATATTAATAATACTATCATATGAAGGATTTGTCAACCAAAGCGTCTTGCCATAAAAAAAGGGGGATTTTTGTTAACAAGGATTATCCCGAACCCCGAACTAGCGATTTATGCCGCTAGTTTATACTCATAAACGTCGTTGTTGGCGTTTAATAGGTTGTGTATCTCTTTACTGCTTTCCTTGCCCTGTCGAATCTATTTCGCCCCCATGTGGTGGAGGCGGCCGGTACTGCCCCGGCGTCCAAAACCTCTACTTGCAGTACGTCATCAATACAATATTACTTATGATCTATGTATTAAATCGCCCGTATATAGCGTCTAAAACGCTCACTGTGCGTTTCTTTAGTTAAATATGTGTACAAGTACCCATTACGTTCGGGGGAGAAAATGGCATTGCCTTCTTACTTAACAATAAGGCACGTAGAATTAAAACCAGGTCCTATACCCACGAAAATTTGGATCTTATGTGCATCTAAGGACATACAACATAAAAAAATGGTAGGTCCTGCATTCGTATCTCACCCCCATATTCATGTAGGTAAAAGACCCGGCTATGCTGGCGAAGGCTCTTGGATAACAACAACATTGGGTGAACTTCTTACTGAATCTGACAATCCTAATTGTCAATTATGGGATGTTATGTTATCTGGCGGATGGGATTGGGGATTACGATATGAGAATGCTTGGTGTAGATGTTTGAATATAATTTGTCCAATAATAATAGGAGAACCGTTAACGGTAAAGTTAGGTGATATCGAAAAAAGAGATTAAAGAACAAATAAAACGAGTAGAACTTGATATCGAATATATTAAGGCGTACGATAAAAACCTTAGTAAGTATGGTAACCAATTACTACAAGAAAAAATAATTATGTTAGATAATTTACAATACGTTGAAAGTAGATTAGATGAACCATGTGGTATGCGTTAATTAAGGATCTAATCCATAATTTACAGTTTCACTTGCTGGTTGATATCGTAAATGTATCGTCCAATTAATTTGTTTGCCTGTTTCTCCATAAACTTTAAACACCAAATTATTAGTTAAAACTTCTACCGAAACATCCCACTGTGTAGCATTGTTTTGATAAACTGTTTTTGCAGCTGGTCCTACTAATCCTACTGTACCTAAAGTATTATCTACAAGACCTTCTAACTTAAATGCGTTGCGTTCAACAGTTCCGCCCGTTCTTCTTGCTAAAAATGTTGCTGTAAAGAACCAACATTCATCTGTAGCAGGAGTAATAGTTTCTGAATAAATTCCATCTTGCGATGTATCCCATAATATAATAACAGCACCTGCAGCTGTTGTTAATGCTCTACTTTTAAGTAAATATTCATCTCCGCTAATAAAAATATCCAGTGACCTTTGTTCTATTCTAACACCGTCGCCTGCAACCAAGGTTCTAAGTTTAATATCATTGGTACTAGTTTCATCATATACTTTAGCACCAGATCCAATATTGGTATGAGTATTATCTTCAGTAGCAGTTAAGTAACCTGCAAGTGCATGATTGCCCCAACCATATGCTTCATTCCAATTAGCAACATTGGTTGCTGTTATAGTTCCAGCAATCGATGCTAAAAATACAGGATCTGCTTCATCTACAAATTCTAGTGCTGTACCGCCAGTATTACTTTTTACAAATTTACTAGCAGTAATAGTACTCGGTGTATCTGTTAAGTCCGTCCATGTATCCGCTATAGAATCTAAAAATGTTTGATGTAATCCTATTGTTAATGTTTTATACGGATCTCCATCTCCTGATTCAACTATAGTAACTTTGTTAGATTCTCCTACAACTAATTCTAATACTGCTTTATTTGCTTCCTTCTTTAAAAGTCCTGTTCCATCTGATGGAGTTTCTATAACATTTTGTAAAAACAAATCTAACTCTGCTGTGGAAGAATCTATAATAATTGTACCAGTTGAACTGGATCCTCCGGCACCGGCTGCACCCGGAACAATACCTCCTCCAGGATTTGTGCCAGCAGTACTGCCACCAGTAACACCTATTGTACCTCCTAAACTAGGAGCAATTACATTTGATTCAAATCCTCCTAATTCAGATATATCGGATGACCATATGCCATCCGATATGCCCGGTTTAGAAGAACCTGAAGATACATAATCATTATAAGTTCCGGATTCTTTTAAATCAAAAAATGTATCAGTAATTTCTCCAGCGGCATTTTCAATAGGAAGTTTACTAGCAACTATTGGATGACGTGTAGCTTGTTGTTCTAAATTTTTTATAATATCATTATTTGCAATTGCACCCCATGGATCATTTCCACTAGGCAATGCATAATCTTTAAGTTGGCTATGCGCTGAATAAAGATTAGATGCTGTTGTTGAGGCTGCCGAAACTGTAGCTGCGGCCGGATCTCCAGCATTTTCTGTTATCATCATCGCATTAACATCTGTATCCCATGAACTTAGGCTATTCATTATTACACTAGATACAACACCAGTTGCAATTATTGTAGGTAAGTCGTCACTAATGTCTTTAAGAAGGCCGCTACTTAATCCACTAAAATTAAAACTGCCGTCTGAATTTAAACATAAACTTATATCTATATTACCTAAAGTATCAATATGACTTTGTGCAGGACCGAATAATGAACCCAATGCTTTATCTAATAA
>Ga0310121_10000692_pt1 | contig 36150 bp, 25 predicted proteins | sample CB27_Tmax_986_MG_FD_203504 | JGI IMG/M metagenome (GOLD analysis project Ga0310121, IMG submission 203504) | Marine microbial communities from Western Arctic Ocean, Canada - CB27_Tmax_986 | ecosystem: Environmental > Aquatic > Marine > Oceanic | place: Canada: Western Arctic Ocean | collected...
ATGAGGTCTCGGTCAAAAACAGTCTTGGGGAAAATTTTTGGATCTGGTCGGAAGAATATGGCTGTGCCTGTTCCCCGAGCCGTTTTGATTTTTCGCAGTTTGGAGATCGGTTTTCCTTGTCGAAACGTTTGTTGCCATGCACCGCCATCGCGCTTCGAGGTGGCGACGAGTTCTTTTGCCAGTGCATTGACTACGCTGGCCCCTACTCCATGCAGACCTCCGGCGGTCCGATAGTTGTTTTCTTCAAATTTCCCACCCGCATGCAGAGTTGTGAAGATGACTTCGAGTGCACTCTTTCCGCTTTTAGGATGCTTGTCGACTGGGATGCCGCGCCCATCGTCGGTGACGGTAATGGATCCATGGTCGGCATGGAGCGTTACCTGGATGTTAGATGCGTACCCGTTTATCGCTTCGTCGATGGCGTTGTCGATCAGTTCCCAAACGAGATGATGAAGACCATGAGTCCCGACGCTCCCGATATACATACCCGGGCGTTTTCTGACCGGTTCAAGGCCTTCGAGAACCGTGATGTCTTTCGCTGTATATTTACCCGCCATCACCCGTTCAATTCCGATGGTTCCAGTTAGGTTCCGGAACGTTGTGACATTTAGAGTCGCTCGTGTAGGGAGGCAGTGCAGTGTAGCATGGCTATCGGAGGCTATAATGCCCGCCGAATCATGACTGTATGTGGAGATGGAGACTTCAGGGGAGGCCAGGAACGTGACGAGTGACGACGATCGGGCGAGAGCCGTGCAGTACCTTCAGGCGCTCCAGCAGGTTCTTAAGGAGGCGCCGAACGCGTCAGAAATCACTTCATTGGGTGAGGAGTGTGAGTCACTCATTACGGCGGTGAAGGCATTTCATATGGAGGCAATCCGTTTCCGCATGTACAACATCAGGCGTCAATTAGCGAGCAGTGAACAGGTGGCTCCGGCCGAAGGGATGGAATTATTCGGCAACGCGCAAGATGCTCTCGAGGCGGCCGGCTTTAAGACCAAGTAGCGTCGTGTCTAGATACGCGGTTAATTTTCATCAAGCGATAGAATTTTGACGGGTCGAGGTACCACTCGCGTGAACTGTCCGCGTTGAAGGAGTTCACGTCCTTTCCCTCCGCGACCGACGATTTCGTACTTAGCGCTACTAATCGTTTGTGTAGCACCACGGTTCGTTTCGACGGTGAGAAGGTCGCGGGCATTGCTTGATGCGGCAAAGCCGATTACTCGGTCTGTTCCTTTCTTGATCTTGATCAGTGTTACCCCTTTGCCCGGACCAGAAAGAAAATTAATTTCACGGGTTTTGCATAGAAGCGCTCGTGCCTCACGCGTTGCCACGATGACCGTTTCTGTGCCGGAAACGGCTTGGACGCCAACGACCTCCGCTTCTTGAGATGGTCTTGCATAGCGACGTCCCGAACGCGTGCTTGGTTCGACAAAAGGTTCAAAGCTAAAACGAAGGCTGTACCCGTCGGTTGTGACCGCGACGGCATGCGTTGTCGGTTCAGGTCGACGGGTCGTAGCGCTTATGTTGTTGTTGACACGAGGGTCAAGACTGATTGCAGCGACAACGTGTTCGCCATCCTTGAGTTTAAATAGACGTTGGATCGGTTCGCCGTACCCCGTTGTTGCCGGGACGTCCACAAGGCGACAGCTATACGCGATACCGAAATTTGTAAAAAATACGGCCGTCGAACGCGTGCTACCAACTACTGCTGTCAGTAAGTCATCGCCTTCACGTAAGCGGGTAGTCGATGGGTCACGCACTTCTTTTTGTCGTTTGATCCAGCCGTCTCGTGAGACAAGTACAACAGCGTCCTCGTCGATAATGAAATCATCCGCGGTGAATTCGACCTCCTCAATCACCTTGCCGATGAGCGTCCGTCTCGGATTGGTTTTTGGGTTGCCGTACGTGCGTCGTACTTCAACGAGTTCATCGCGAACCAGGCTCCAGCGACGATCTTCGTTGCGCAGGAGTTCACCAATCTGTCGCGCACGTTTTTTCTTGTCCGTGAGTTCGTTTCGGATGAGCAGTATCTCAAGACGTGCCAGTCGGTAGATTTTCAGTTCAAGAATTGCATCAGTTTGTTCAGCGTCGAGTTCAAAGCGCTTCATGATTGTTTCGGCTGCGTCCGCTTTGCCATCAGATCGTCTAATTAATTTAATAATCGCATCGAGCGCGTCAAACACTTTCGCGAAACCATCGAGAATGTGGATCCTTTTTTTGAGAGTGGTTAATTCGTGCTCAAGTCGCTGGGTAACGACTTGCAGTCGGAAGTTAAGAAAATGCCAGAGCACCTGATGCAGATCGAGGCGCTCAGGACGTCCGACATCTGGTTGCTCAGTTGGGACTAAGCATGTCAAGTTGACTGGAAAGGTCGACTGCAATGGGGTGTGCTTGAACAGGTACGCCATTACCATTCGCTCGTCGGTATCCACCTTGAGTTCGAGCGCGATCCGCACATCGTCAGTCGAGACATCTTTAACATCAAGAAGCGGTGGTAATTTTCCCGCAAGGATAATTCCGGCAATCCTTTCGACGAGTTGTGACTTGTTGATTCCGTAGGGAACACTAGTGATGTGGACCGTTTTCCATGACTTCGTAAGGGTTCCTTTTTCCCACGTGGCTCGGATGCGCACCGTCCCTGAGCCTGTTTTGTAAATTTGTTTCAATTCATCATCGGTGTTGACTAATTGTCCACCAGTCGGAAAATCTGGCCCTTTGACGTAGTGGGCAAGCCTGACACTACTGAGTTCAGGATTGTCGAGTAGCTTGATAAGGGCGGTAGAGACTTCTCCAAGGTTGTGGGGCGGAATATTCGTAGCCATGCCGACGGCGATTCCTGTGGCGCCGTTAACTAGTAAATTAGGAATGCGTGCGGGTAGGACGACCGGTTCAAATTTTGATCCGTCATACGTTGGTCGGAAAGGGACGGTATTTTGTCCTATTTCCTGGAGTAATTCTGAGCTTACGGGCGCTAGCCGGCATTCCGTGTACCGCATTGCGGCTGCGCTGTCGCCATCGAGAGATCCAAAGTTCCCCGATCCATCGATAAGGGGTGTACGAAGTGTGAACGGTTGGGCCATCCGTACGAGGGTGTCGTAGATCGCCGTATCTCCGTGCGGATGGTAGCTTCCCATTACGTCACCAACGACCTTGGCACACTTGCGGTGTTTCGTGCCGGCGAGTAACCGTAGCTGCCACATGGTGTACAGAATTCGACGCTGGACCGGCTTGAGTCCATCGCGTACGTCGGGCAGTGCGCGCGACGTAATTACTGATAACGCGTAGTTGAGGTAGCGTTCCTGCGCCGCTTGATGTAACTGCACGACGTCATCATTGCCACCGGGCGGAGCGACGACATCAATTATGTCTCCAATGCCATCGCCGACATCGATTGTGTCAAGCAGAGGCGTTGACCGTGTTTTTCGGGTGCGGTTGCCTACCCCTGTCTTTTTTTCTGTTGTCCGCTTGGTGGTTCGCTTTGCCATCTAGTTACTTCTCCTCATGTGACCGTTTATGCAGAAGGCAGCGCCTAGGAAGGTGCTGCGACAATGGCGGAATAGGCCCAATTTACCATGGGGTGTTCGGCGTGAGTCCGATTACTGTAAGTACTTCTGCGAGTACCATAGAGGTAGCCCCCCAAACCCGTTCATTGCAGACTTCAAAGAACGGAACTGCGTAGGTTTGATTGTGCCGCCACCGGACACCCAGGTGTAGGTTCTTCGGGTCGGCTAGTTCCGCCACTGGAACGTGGAGTATTCGTTCGACTTCAGTTTTGGCAAGTTGTAGGTCAGGGGGCGACTCACAGATACCAACTACTGGATGAAGTGCGAAGTTGCTTGCCGGGACGTAAAGAGTTGTCAGGGTACCGACGATGCGAACGGTCTCCGGTGAGATGCGAACTTCTTCGAAAGCCTCGCGCAGCGCAGCGTCAGTGACTGTTTCTGAGTTTTCCAGCACACCACCTGGGAATGATACTTGGCCGGCGTGCGTCGGCAATTGACTGGCTCGGACGGTGAGGAGGATATGTGGGGTTTCCTGTAGTGGATACAGGACAGCCAGTACAGCTGCAGACCGGGCGGTTCCTGGGATTTCACCGGGTTGCCATCCATAACGTGGTCGTGGGGCTAATAGCTGATGAGCCATGTGTCCTGGCAGGAACTCTGGACTCGACTCCTGTAGTTTTTTCTCGATCTGATACAGTGTCACCAACTCTGCTGCCACGGTAGGACATCTTACTGCGGCCCACTTGTTAACCTTCCGCTTTTATCATGCGCGAACAGGGCCGACCACAGAAAACGTTTGATCGGAACCTCGTTGAAGGGCCGCTTCCACGAGCGGTGTGGACACTCGCATGGCCAACGATGCTGCAGAACGTTCTTGGTGGCATCCAGGGCATTGTTGATCAGGCGATGGTTGGCAACTACGTGGGTCACATTGGAAATGCGGCGATAGGTGTGAGTCTGCAGCTGTTTATTCTCGTAATTGTTTTTGTCGCGTCGGTATTTAGCGGGATGGGTGTGCTTGTCGCTCGGTTTGCAGGTGCTGGCGAGGTCGAGATGGTTAATCGTACGGTTTATCAGGCGTTTCTGGCAGCTGTCTTTATGGCCGTAGGGATACTGGCCCCCGCTGGGTATTTTCTCGCACCGACCTTACTGGAGCTCATTAACGCGTCGCCAGAAGTTCAGGTTGAAGCATTACCCTACATTCGTGTCATGTTTGTGTTCAGTATTGGCATGCTGATTTTCTTTATGATGAGCGGCGCGCTTCGGTCGGCTGGAGATACCAGAACCCCCCTTCGTCTCGGGGTAGCGATGACCGCAGGGAACGTCATCCTCAATGTTATTTTGATTCCTGGTTTTGGTCCTATCCCAGCGCTTGGCACGCTCGGGGCTGCGATCGGTACAGCGATTGCCAGTGGATTAACGGCCATTGCGTTCCTTTGGTTACTGTTTTCTGGACGACTGGTGGTTAAGTTTTCTCGATCGATGTCATTTGCACCGGACTGGAAGATCATTCGGGAACTCTTTCGGTTTGGATTGCCGACGGGGTTTCAAGGCATTGTCATGAACTTGGCTGGTGTATTGATGTTGAGATTCATCGGTTCGCTTCAATACAGTTCAGAGGCACAAGCGGCGTATGCGGTGGGTTACACTGAGTTGTTTGCGCTCATTACATGGACTTCGGTCGGACTAATGGGCGCAACGGCGGCTATTGCGGGTCAGAATCTTGGCGCGGGGTATCCGGACAGAAGTGAACGATCCGCATTGGTGGCCTCGATGATCGGTGTGGCTGTGGCCGGTGTCGTGGGGTTGGTGTTTATCATCGCACCAAACCCGTTGCTTTCCATCTTCGGGATGAATGACGGGATTCAGTTGGAGTTGGGGCGTGAGTTACTGGCGTACCTAGCCGTGTCGGGCATTTTTGTTACTGTGGCGCTCATTTACACTGGTGGTTTACAGGGAACTGGTGATACAAGAAGTCCGCTTTATATTTCCATTGTGTCGCAGGTGATCATACCTATTGGTCTCTGCAGTTATATTGATGCCACACAAGGTCTTCAGCCATCGGATATCTGGCTGGCAATTGTGCTCGGGCATATTACTCGCGCAGTACTGAGTGTTCTCCGGTTTCGTCAGGGTAAGTGGCGCAGTATCGTTGTTAATATCGAGTCGACGGCTACGTAGCCCTAGCAATACCATCGTCTTTTCGTCGCAAACATCTCTTTGCGCGTGCTGCTCAAGCGCTTGGTTGGGTAGATAAGACAACTGGGACAGTGGTGCCGCCGATTCACCGATCCGTGCCATATGAGCGCGATTCGGCTGGTCGTTATCCGGTGGGTTGCACTTACAGCCGAGACCATCACCCGTCATATGAACAGACGGAGGCGCTTCTGGTGGTGGTAGTGTTGCGATGTTGTTTGCTTCCGGTACGTGTCGGTGCCCGATGATTGATTGCGGCTCTCAATTGGAATCGAAGACCCTGATAACCTGATTGCGGATTTGAAACATGGCTTATCAGGGTAACGACCAACAGTAACGCTGCTGTTACTGCACCGCCAGTGTCCGCCGATGTTGTCTACGATTCACCACAGTGCTTCGAAATAAAGCTTCGTGCTTCATCCCGAAGCCTGACAATTTCCTTCCAATCCGAACCATTTGCTGGCAGTGGTTGACCGAAGGTCACAGTGATTGGCCCTGGTTTCAGTAAGAGGGTTCGCGCAGGAAAAATGTGGCGGGTTCCACGAATGGCAACTGGCACAAGCGCGCAGTTTGCCTCGACAGCAGCCTGGAATGCGCCGAGACGAAAGGGTAAGAGCCGTGGAGCTAGTTCGAACGTACCTTCAGGAAAGATAAAGAGTGATTCGCCTTTGTGCAGGGGATGACGGATGTCACTGGCGCCTTCAACTCGCTGCGTCTGGTTACTTTTGTCGATTGGGATATGTCCGCCTTTACGGATTACTAGTCCGAGAATTGGATACTCGGTCAGACGACCTTTTGCGGCAAATCTGGCACCTCCTGGTAGCACGCTCATCATAAGCGGCGGGTCGAGATAACTTGCGTGGTTGGCCACAAACACAACTGGTTGGTGTGTTGGAACTTGGTCTCTTCCTATGACTCGAATGCTACATCCACCACACGTCAGGATCAGTCGTATCCAGCGTCCAATGACCCGGTCGACTGTTCGACCATTTGGGACGATGATGAGCAACAGGAGCGTCACCACTCCAGTTGCCAGAATGATACTCATGACGTAGGCGGTATAAAACATCTGAGCCAGTCGTTTGCTCCAGTGAAGCAGTAACCCACCAAAAGCCAGGGAGGCGAGTCTTAGCCACTGCCTGGCGATCCCCGCCGTTTTCTCTTCCAGTTTCCCGGATTGCAGAGCGTCACGTGTTGCTGATCGACGAATTTTCCCGCTCGAAGTTTTTGGAATTGCGCTGGGGTGGGCGAGGACAATACGGTCTGGAGTCACACCAATCTGTTCAGTCACAGTAGCCGTAATACGGCGTTGAAGGTCCGCACGTGATTGTTGTTCGGTTAGCCGTGTTTCAGCCACAATGACGAACTGCTCTGTTCCGCGTGCCTCGTTTAGCAGGCCAAACGCCGCGACGCAGCCGGTTCGTACACCTGTGAGTGCGCCGACGGAGGCCTCAACTTCGTGTGGGTAGAGATTACGGCCTCCTCGGATGATGACATCTTTTGTTCGCCCGGTTACAAATAAGTTGCCATCGACGATGTAGCCAAGATCCCCAGTGTGGAGCCACCCATCCTCATCGATCAGCTGTCGTGTGGCTTCTTCGTTTCGGAAGTAACCGGTTGTTGCTGAGGGTCCCCGAAAAATAATATGTCCTTGTTGGCGGTCGGACAGACGTTTTCCCGATTTATCGACCACACGTATTTCATGCTGTGAGACCGAGCGTCCGCAGGAAACAAATCGGAGAGCGGCTTCATCATTGTGTTTCGCTGGTATTGCCTCTCCGGTTTCTTGAAATAGATTTCGACGCACAACGTCTACGTGAGGTGGCGCACCAATGGTAGGCACTGTTAAGGCAACGGAGTTTTCGGCTAGGCCATAGACTGGAACAACCGCACTGTTTGAAAGTCCGTATGGCAGGAACCGTTCTGCGAATGCAGTAAGAGTGCCCGGAGACACAGTTTCCGAACCATTTAGAAGAGCTCGCGCAGAACTTAAGTTAAGCCCAGCAAGGTCTTCATCGGAAATGCGCGTAGTGCAGAGGTCGTATGCAAAGTTTGGCGCCGCTGAGATGGTTCCGTGATAGCGGTCGATTGCTTGGAGCCATCGAACCGGTCGTGCGAGGAACGTGAGTGGAGACATCAACAGTAGGGGCGCACCAACATAAAATGTCGTGAGCCATGCGCCGATTAATCCCATGTCGTGATACAAGGGCAGCCAGCTAACACCGACGTCACCAGAATTCATTTTTAGGGCGTGAGCGATCGCACGAATATTTGCGAGCAGGTTTTCGTGGGTTAGATAAACGCCTTTCGGTGTACCAGTACTGCCTGATGTGTATTGGATAAGGGCACCATCTGAGCCCACAGTCGAGACGGGCACGGAGGGTGATGTTGCGATTGAATCTGCGGTCGCAACGCTATCGAGCGATGACACTTGGTGAGTTAAGACCCCCGCGACACGTTCAACAGCTTTAAAAGTGATCAATAGGCGAGCGCCAGCATTTTGAAGGATGCCAATTTGTCTGGTTACGTACTCTTCAATACGGTCAGCGCGAAACGGTGGATATAGTGGTACGGAGACACAACCCGCAATGAGTGTACCCATTAGGGTAGTGAAGAAGTCACGCTCGGTACGCAGCATAATTGCAACGGTATCCCCTGGTCTTAACCCCCGTGCTTTCAGGCCACCGGCAATTTGGCATGCTGTGGTCCAGAGCCACCCATAGGTAAGCGGAACATCCTGACCTGCTTCATCATCAGCCAAGAAAATATGTGTACGGTCAGGGGTGTGATGGGCATGCCACGAGAGCACGTCAACTAAGGTTAGTGCCGTGTCCGGTGATGTGACGTTCCCGTCTACTGTCTGATGGTGGTGCGTGCGCGTCGTTTGAAATGTTTCACCGCCGCTTGCAACAGCGGCAACTAAGTCGGCGGGGGATTCGGCGGCGGTCATGGCCGTGTCGCCCAGCCGAGTCTTGAAAACACGTTCAAGTCGAATCAGCAACTCAACGCGTTCAAGACTGCTAATACCCAAGTCTCGCTCTAGCGAGTCATGGAGTGAAACTGGTGAGGAGTGGCCGCCACGGAGTTCTTCGACTAACTCGGTGACAACCTCAACAACACGTTGCTCGAGGTCTGGGCGTTCGGGTGCTGGCGGGGTTGAGGGCATCCCGCACATTCTCGCTTAGTTGTTAGTTCGCCGGAGGATCAACTCGTCGAATTGTATTGATTAGCACGGTCTCACGCGGCACGTCATCCATGATTCCCACTCGAGTCGTGCCTACCCGAGAAATATCATCAACAACATCCATTCCGTCGACCACTTCACCGAATACGGCATATCCGAAGCCCGCCGGAGTTGTATTCTTGTGGTTAAACTGCATGTTCTGACCGACATTGATGAAGAATTGTGCGCGGGCAGAGTTTGGGGTCCCTAGCCTGGCCATAGCAACCGACCCACGCCGATTCTGTAAATTGTTGGTAGCCTCATTCAGAATCGGTCCTCGGAGTCCTTCGGTTTTTGCCTCGTGGTCTGGTGTGACGCCGCCGCCCTGAATGATCAAGTTACGCATGACGCGGTGGAAAATGGTTCCATCGTAATAACCAGCCTGAACGTACGTTAAAAAATTCACTACGGAGGCCACTGCCCGTGGACGAAATAACTCAACCGTAATATCACCCATCGTCGTTTCGATCACGACATGTGGATTGGGCGGAGCATCTTGTGCATACGCGGGTATTGAACCAGTAGCGGTAAAAACCATTACCGAAAAAACGGTTATACAAGCGGCGGATCGCATCAGGTTCTCCTATTGCGCGGTAACAGAGTTAATGGTGACGTCCTCGACCGGAACGTCGCCGTGTCCTTCACGGCGATTGGTCGCGACGTCGGCGATTTTGTCCACAACATCCATGCCTTCAGTGACACGCCCAAACACGGCATAGCCAAACGCTGTTCCGGGACCGCTATGGTCCAGGCTTCCGGCGTTGTTCTCGCCATGGCTGATGAAGAACTGTGAAGTGGCACTGTCGACAACATTTGTTCGCGCCATTGCGATGGTCCCGCGTGCATTGCTTAGCCCGTTATCGGCTTCATTCTTGATTGCGGCGCGCAGGCCATCCGGTGTGGTTTTCTGAGACATACCCGAGGTGAACCCCCCACCTTGAATCATAAAGCCAGAAATTACGCGATGGAACAGCGTGCCCTCATAAAAGCCGTCGTTGGTATACTGGAGGAAATTTTCGACTGAAATAGGTGCCTTGTCTTGGTCAAGCTCAATCGTAATACTGCCAAGACTGGTATCCATCACGACCACTGGGTTTTGGGCCGATGCTGTACCGGTTCCAAGTATCATAACCAATGCAACTCCTGTTATTACAGCGCGAAACGACATAGTGACTGCTCCTTGCGGTCTCGCGCGACCGCGTTCAGAATAATAGGCTAACTGGATCTCATATATTAATCTGTAGAATTAACGTGCGGTGTTTTGTTCGACTGGGTATACGAGGTGTATGTGCCTCGGCTGCCGGTGTTACTGCCAAATCGTTCCGAGTATGCATAATCTAATGAATCCTGTCCACCTTCAGTGTCGATGAGGCTTTTAGAGAAACTTCGTTCGCAGCCGGGATGGCAACATGATGACCCCACGGTCAGAATCGAAGCCGTGCGTGGATTGCCAGAGGACGATGAAACCAACAGTGTCCTGTCGGACGTTGCGCGTAGCGATGTTGATGCCAGGGTTCGGCGTGCGGCTGTTGAGCGGATAACTGACTTTAAGGCGTTGATATTACTTGCTCAAGACTCCAATGTAGATGCTGATACTCGGAGTCTAGTAGTCGCTGAAGTGCGCGAAGCTGTAATTCGTATGAACATCACGGATGATTGGTCTGCGCCTCTTGCGGCGTTGACCGATGAACGAGACCTTGGCGTGATTGCCAGATTGGCTGAAACAGAAGGCATCGGACTCGCAGCAATCGAACGAGTTGAGAACGACAAAACACTTGGGGCGGTTGCTCGAAAGGCCAAGCACCTGGTTGTGGCACTGGAGGCCGTTCGGCGGTTACAAGACCGCTCTGAACTCATCGCAGTCGCTATTAAAGTCGATGATAAGGCAATTGCGTTGGCCGCGTATGAACAGTTGACAGCTGATGCTAATGTCGACGCGGCCACGTTCGATGAAATTGAACGACGTGCAAAGCAAAAGGGAGTTGCTCGGCTTGCTCGAGAGGCGCAACATGCGGATGGCCTGCCGGTTGAAGGGGAAACAACTGCGGCTGACAGAGCACGTGTGTTGTGTGACGATATCAATCAACTGGCTCAAAGTATCTCCGCGCTTGATGAAGGACGCGACCAACTCAACACGCTAGTGGAGAAATGGTCGATGCTTGACGGTCCGATCGACGAGGCTCTTACTCAGCGCTTTGTATCCGGTCGGCGCGCCGTTGAAGACCGGCTATTGGCGCTCGATGCGGAATCCGCGCAGGCCATTCGTATCGCGGAGCGCCTTTCAGTGGCTAAATTGGCACGGGTGGAACTATGTGTGCGGCTTGAACGACTTACAGGTAGGGATTCCTTCGAAGAACTTCAGGCCGTGCTAAAAGAATGGGCGTCGCTTCAGGCTCCAGACCCCACCGACACAGAAATACAGGTGTCCCTAGCTGGTCTTTCTGAGCGATTCCGCGTAGCGGTCGAGGCTTTCGAAGAACGGCACCGTAGTTTCTTATCGGCTTGTGAACAACTGAAAATACTTGAGGAAATCCTGCCTGCAATGGAGCAGCTCGTTTCGACTGGTGACCTAGGGACTCTTGACAAGCAGTGGTCGCTACTCGACAAGCGTTGGCATGCTGCGGCCGAGAGTCTCGACGGCTTAAGCCCTGGGAATACGACGGTTGCGGCGCTATTGGGCGGCAAGCAGAGTGTTGACGAGGATCGTGAAAATATTCGTGATGAAGCGAAGCGTTTGCATGCAGAGAAAGCTCGTAGGAACCTCAGTCGTGCCCAGAAATTTATCAAAAGCATTGATGTGGCAGTTAAGAACGAAGGCCTGTTATTGCCTGATGCTGAGCGGTGTTTACGGCAGGCACGCCAATTGATTCAGTCATTACCGATTCTACCTACGCGCCGTGACCGGGAAGTTCTTGAGAAGACACTCCGTGAAAACACGGCTCTTCTGCTCGGACGGGTTCGTGAACTACGTGATTTTGCTGATTGGCAGCGATGGGCAAACGTTGGTATTCAGGAAGAACTGTGTGGGCGGATGGAGAAGTTGGCAACACCATTGGAAGGTGTGCCGCCACTTGACGAAGCGACTGTTGCTAAGACATTCCGAGAACTGATGAAACAGTGGCGCGCCGCAGTTGACGTGCCTCGCGATAAGGGGCAGATGTTATGGAAGCGTTTTAAGAAAGCCCATGACCTTGTTTTCGCTCGCTGCGATGCGTTTTTTACTGCTCAGAAAGCCGACCGTAAAAAGAATCGCGAGCAGCGTCTGGCCTTGGTTGAGGAAGCCGAGCAGCTTCGTGAGTCGATGGATTGGATTAAGACGGCGGCTCGCCTGACGGTTCTTCAGGCGGAATGGAAAAAAGCCGGTCCTGCGGAGCGTAAGGACCAAAAAGCACTTTGGTCGAGGTTTCGTTCAGCCTGTAACGATTTTTTTGAGCGCCGAAAAACTGATCTTGGGGCGCGAAAACGCCAGTGGGCGGAAAATATTAAGTTAAAGGAAGCGCTGTGCGTTCAGGCTGAGAAACTAACAACACGTGATGACCTGACCGCGTCTGTGGAGGAAACGAAGCGACTTCAGGTCGAATGGAAACGTATCGGTCCTGTGCGTCGCACTAAATCGGATGCAATCTGGGAACGATTTCGTACAGCCTGTGATGGTGTGTTTGATCGGGTAAGAGAAGGTGAACGCGAGGTGGCCGCGGAAAAAATTGCTACTCGTGAGTCGTTGTGCGTCGAACTAGAGTCGTTATTGTCGGTTAAAGAGACAGAGAACGGGTTAGCTGCCCGTGTCCGTGAGCTCCAAGGACGTTGGCGGCAAGCAGGAGATGTGCCGTCTGATGTGCGGCGTCAGCTCTCAACACGTTTTGGACAAACAATTGCTCGCTTGGTTGAGGCTTATCCCCAGCAATTCCATGGCACCGACCTCGATCCTGCCCGGAAGCTTAAACAATTGCAGCAGTTGTGCGAGCGGGCTGAGACTTTGGTGCCGACCGAGGCGCTCGATGAAGCAGGGGCGTCGCCGGCCGAAATTCTCGCAAAGAAATGGCGTGATCAATTAGCCTCGAATACGATGGGTGAGCGTATCGATGAAGCCACGAGACGGCGCGCAGCGATTGAGGAAGTGAAACGCCTTCAATCAGCGCGTCGACGCCTGGGCTCGCTCGCCGGGACCGAGGCCTCTGAACTGCAGACACGGTTTCAAAAGGCGTGTGACCGTGCTTACCAGAAGAATCAGCCAAGCACGTTGACTGTCTAATTGGATACTGCCACTTTCTAAGATTGATAGACTGGTTTACGTGCTAACCCGAAAGAAGTTGGATTCCGTGGTTATCGGCGTTACGCTCGTGAGTCTAACCGTGGTCTCTACGCTGGCGCAGCCGCAGGATCCTGATGCAGGAGGGACGGTAGAAGAATCTCCTGGTTCACCTCCGCTTCCGCCAGGAGCGCTTCGATTGGTCAATTTTGCATGGGGCAACGGGCGTGTGGCGATTTGCGCTGAAGAGCCTGGTCCTCCTGTTGAACAAGGGACGCGGTTGACGCTTCGGACGCGGGTTTGGGTGCGGGATGCCACTGCGATGCGCCAGATTGCAACTAGTGCAGGGACTTGTGATCCGGCGTGGTCTCCGGATGGCAGTTTTCTGGCTGTTGTCGCACCAGACGGATTGTGGAAGTTATCTGGGGACCTTCGGCTCACATCCCACTTGGTCGATTCTCGTCACTCGGAGGTGCCGGCCAACGAATTTGATCATCGTGTGTTTGCTGCACCGCAATGGGCCCCGGATGGGTCGGCAGTGGCAGTGCTTGTATCCAACGGTGTCACTGGGTGGGTTGAGGTATTCGATGCTCGTACGGGCATGACTCTCTACTCATCTGAGCCTGAGACGTATGAATTCACATGGGAATCAGACTCGGTATCATTACGTTTCGGTTCGCGGGTGATTCGCTTGCCTTAGACCGACGATTTTTATTTAACTGAGGACTCATGATGTTACGTGTTTGTTTCATAAGAGAGATCGCTTTTGGTGCGAGTGTGGTGTTGTTCGTTGGGTGCGGACCTTCTGAGCCTGTTGTACTCGACACCCGTGCCTTGGTTGAGGAGTTGGCTGGCGATGAGTTCGAGGGACGATTGACGGGCTCGGCCGGAATCAAAAAAGCTGCCGACTACATTGCGACACATCTAAACGCCCTTGGCGCAGAGCCACTCCCAGGGGGGGGGTCTGATTTTAGGCAGTCTTTTACCTATACCGCTGGTGTCGATGACGTTGGAACTAGTCTCAATGTAGTTGCTGAAGATACGGCAGAGTGGTCAGCATCGAACCTTGAAACTAGTGGCGTGCGCGGTCTTGCCTTTTCCAATGCGGAGCGAATTGAAGGACCGCTCGTTTTCGCGGGTTATGGATTGTCGGTACCAGAAACTGATGGGTTCAGTTACGACAGTTATGGGACGCTTGATGTCACCGGAAAGATTGTTGTGGTTCTTCGATATTTTCCAGAAGATACCGAAGGCACGTTACGGGGAACACTTTCTCGGTATGCAGGGCTTCGCTATAAGGCATTCGCTGCGCGTGAACGGGGTGCTCTTGGCTTAATTGTTGTCACGGGGCCACGATCGCCAAATGCCGGTGAGCTGGTTCCGATGACGTTCGACAACGCGATGGGTGATTCTGGCATTGTTGCGGCGACTGTGGATGGTGAACTAGGTGCGGCGTTAATTGAAAGTACTGGTGAGTCGCTTGATACGGTTCAAGCGACGCTTGACACGGCGAATCCTCATGCTGCCGGCTTTGAATTGCCGCTTCACGCTACGCTTGATGTCCGACTTGAGCGCCAAGAGGGCACTGGACACAATGTTATAGGTTATTTTCCACCGACCAGAGAGTCGTTGGTTGAGAAGCCTTATGTCGTACTTGGTGCACACTATGACCATTTAGGGCGCGGTCGTGGCGGTGACTCGTTAGCTCGGTCTGATGAGCAGGGTCAAATTCATAATGGTGCCGATGACAACGCGTCAGGTGTTGCGGCGATTCTGTCCGCCGGCTCCGCTTTGGCTGGCAGTGAACGGGACCGTGGTGTGATTCTGGCATTCTGGTCCGGTGAGGAACTGGGGCTTCTCGGTTCAGCCGATTTCGTTCGTAAGCAATTGGTGCCGATGAATGAGGTCTCGGCGTATCTTAATTTCGACATGGTGGGGCGTCTTCGTGACAATACGTTAACTGTTCAGGCCGTTGGAAGTAGTTCGATATGGACCGGTTTAGTGCGGGAAATGAACGAGCCTATCGGCTTCGAATTATCCTTCGTTTCTGATCCTTATTTACCTACTGACGTTATGAGCCTTAATGCGGCGGAGGTACCAAGCCTTAATTTTTTCACGGGCAGTCATGACGATTACCACCGTCCAACCGATGATTCGAATGCGCTGAACTACGAGGGTCTCGGCAGGGTGGCGGAGCTAGGTCGGACTATTGCTGCTCATCTTGTCTCTCGAGTCGATCCCCCTGACTTCATCAAGGTTGAACAAAGCGCGCAGCGCGCTGGCCAGGCGATGATGCGGATCTTTACCGGGACCATTCCAGATTATGCGCAAGAGGTCGACGGGTTGTTGCTAGCGGGTGTCGTTGGGGGCGGGCCAGCTGAGGTGGCTGGACTGCAGGGAGGCGACATCATTGTCAGTCTTGCCGGCCAGAGTATTGGAGATATTTACGATTACACGTACGCCCTTGACGTACTGAAGGAGGGTGAGCCAACTGAAGTAATCGTCATTCGAGACAGTCAGCGATTGATACTCGAACTCATTCCAGAGGCGCGGGAATAGTTATTGTTGGTTCGTCGAGAATTCAATTTATCCGAAGCGAAGTAAACCGACTTATTCCGCTATTTTCACTAGAAGGGATCACTTTTCGCGCCTTCCTGAAAGGCCCAAATACGATTACGGGTCAGGATGTAGAGAACGCCGTCTTGAGCGACTGGCGTGCAATAGATTGCCGCGCCGAGATTATATTCCCCGATCACTTCCATTTCTTGACCCGCTCGCAGCACAACGATATCTCCGTCTTCATCTCCAAGAAACACTTTGCCATCTACGACGTATGGAGAACCCCAGACGGCAGCAAATGCATCGTATGTCCAAAATTCTTCACCAGTCTCTGGGTCGAGTGCATGAAGGAATCCAGAGAGGCTTGAGATATAGAGCACGTCGTCTGTGATCGCGGCCGTTGACATCGTGCGATAGAAATCTTCTCCGCCTCGGTGCCAGAGCGTGTGGGTGTCGGTGACGTCACCAGTGCCAGTTGCATCGATCGCGTAGAAGTGTCCTGGCGCTTCCCCGTGTTCGGGGTCTTGTCCAACGCCGATGTACACCTTGTTGTCATAGATAACCGGTGTCGCGAGAACATTGTTCCGTGTCCCGCGTCCACCAAGGATCCATTCGGCATCTTTCGGATTGCAGTCGAATTCCCAAATAAGGTCCCCGGTTTCAGCATCGAGTGAATAAATGACGCCATTACCACCAGCAAAGATGACCTGCGCCCGACCATTGATGACGCCATATGCTGGATTGGTCCAGGCGCCGTGCAAGACATTTTCGCCGACGGGATTACTTTCCCACAAAAGTTCACCCGTGTTTTTGTCGACCGCAATAAAGTCGGGTGAAAACGGAGATGGGATGTTGACATGTCCTTCATCGACGCCATTGCTTGTAAGGGTATACAGAACGTCGCCAACAATAAGCGGTGACCCCGTTGCGAGGTTGTGAGGGAAAACATCGAGTTCACCAATCATGTCGTACGACCAGATGATGTCTCCGGAATTATCGTCAGTGAATTCTTCGTCTGTAAAAGGACCGTTGTTTTCGCCATCTTTGAATCCGCGTGCATCCAAGCAGACGATATGCGCTTCGTTTGAGATGTAATAAATTCGATCACCTTCCATGAAGGCTGTGGAGCACACACCTTGCAAGGGCCAGTCGTTCACACGCCCAGACGTTAGTTTTGGATGAACCATTTGCCAGAGGAAATCCCCGGATGTTGATTCGAACGCCATGACAACGCCTTTGTCACCTTCGATTGCGGGATCTCGTCGTCCTTCATTATTGGTTCCTACGTAAACGCGGCCGTTGCCGACGACAGGTCCACCATAGGCCTGAGAGCCAACCGGTTGAGACCACAGGACGTTTTCTCCTGTTGCAACGTCCCACTCACTCAAGATGCTTGTCTCGTCGGAAACCATATTGCGTGACGGCGTATTGCCAAACATCGAGACATCCTGCGCCGAGGCGGAGATGCTGGTTACAAGCAGTGTGCTGATAACAAATAAAAACTGTCGAGTCATTGGTTCTCCATCACACGAACGTTATCGAAATAGATATCAATAGGTGAGTAGCCGATAAGTCCAGGACTGCCTTCATGAACAGGGTCATTGTCTTCGACGGTAACTGTCCATTCGTCTGGTTCAGGCTGATCGCGTGGCCAGATCTTACCCCTAATTAGGGCTTTGTCCTCGTCACTATCCACCCGGAGTTTTAGCGTGTACCAGATGTCTGGGTCCCATGCAAAATCGAATCTTTCGGCCATTCGCAATTCTGCGGCCCATGATCTAATTTCTATGCGTTGGTGATTACCTTGCATATCCATCGTGTAGCCGGCATTAATAAGCCCAAGATCGGGCCGCCGTCTGCCTTTTTGTGTCGACATAACATCGGTTTGCACGGTGTAGTTCGACATATAGGACGGACCGATATAGATCGCGTGCCGATGGATTCCTGTACGAGAAGGTCCTTTTCGGAATAGTTGTTCGCCTCCTTCGTCGACAGCTTGCAGACTGCCGCCTCCACCGATCCAGTGAGGAGGACGACCGTTCTCAAAATTTTCTATCCATGGAAGGGGGCTGAAGATTCGGACACGGGCCGCTGCGGAAATATCACCAATTGAGGCCACCACCTGGCCGGCTTGATTGGTCGATTGTGGTGTTGACTGGAATTCACCATTGACACGGAGACGTGAGCCGGTCAGACCATCAAGCGTCCAGGTCGCGTCACGTTCGCCAAGTGCTTGGCCATTTTCGTCAAACGCGAATACTCGGAAACTAACAGTTTCCCCCGCCGAAGCGATAATTTCAGCCGGTACGATTTGGATACTAGCAACGGTGCCCGTCGACGCTGTTTCTCGACCAAGGGTTGGATTCGTACCAGGAGCCGCAACAAAAGGGCTACTGGGGTTACCGATGCAGTAGACCCCTGACTCCGCAGTGACATAGAGGCGACCATAGGCGGGTGCAAATGACCCATAGATTTCCGCGGAGCGACCATCTGAGACTCGGAGTTCTTCACTGTCTAGAACGGTGGCGCCGTTAGGACCAGGTTCAAGGATATGTATGTTCCCGTTCACTTCTGTTATGAAGAGCTTCCCATCCGCCCAGACGGGTGATGATTTACCGACTGTTCCGACGCTGTGATCCCACAGGATATCGCCACTGTCAGCGTTAATCGCGACGAGATTAGCCGAATTATCGATGACGTAGAGACGGCCATCTTTAATCATTGGTGAAGAGAATCCGACGGCGAGGTCATCAAGTCGCCACTTTTCGGCGGTCGCTGTGATGTCACCGCTACCACTGGCATCGATCGCGACCACACGCCCCATCGTTCCGCCGTCAAGATTCTCTTCACTATGTGCGACAAAAACGGTAGTGCCGTCGATGACCGGGGATACGTTGATACCGCGCTTGCTGAGATGGAAATCCCAGACTTTCGATCCCGTTCTTGCCTGTAAGGCATAGATATGACCATCTGCATTGCCGTCAATAATGAGGCGTTGTCCGTTAATGACGGCGATGACTGGTACAGACTGCGTATTGAGATCGGCTGGTTGACCTCCAGGGGTTGATACCCATTGAACGCGACCACTCAATTTCTCGAACGACACGTACCGATGGCGTGGGGGGCCACCAAGGTTGCCCCATGCAGAACCAATTACGCCCAGAATGAGTCGGTCTTCATCAATAATCGGCGTTGAGGTTCGACCGCCGTAGCCGGATGCTCTACCGAGGTCTTCAGATAGTCTCCAGTCCCACACAATGTCCCCGCCTCGGTCAAAGCAATGCAGGTGTCCATCTACGTTTAATGCGTAGAGATAACCGGTTTCCGGATCGCCCGTAACGCTTCCCCAACCAACGCGATTGAACGGGACCGTGGTATTCAGAACACTGAAAGTGTGCTCCCACAGCTTAGTCCCGTCCTCCGCATCCCAGCACGTAACGATTTCCTTCTTCGAGGCGTTTTCACCGGTACGACCGTTTGCACAAACTCGACCGTCGAACACTGCTGGAGTCGATCGTGCGATGTATTCTTGGAACCAGATAAGATTTTCGCCTTCCGGTGACCAATTTGAAACCAAGCCCGTCAAGTCGGAGACACCGTTTTGGGCGCGTCCTCGCCAGCTTGGCCAGTCTTGGGCCGACGCTATGCTGGGCGTTGATAGCAACACGCACACGAGTAAAAAAATGAGAAAACAAACGGAACGATGAGCGGATTTTTGCATCCTGCAATCCTTCGTTGTAGATGGAAGGTAATATCAAGTTCGACCCCAGATCTTAGCACGCATGACCGGTAGAAACGGCTCATCATCCATACGCTGAGCCTGTAGAACAGGTTAATTCAGGGTGAGAACTTTAGCGTTGTCCTTGACCTATGAAATCAGTCGAGGATACGCTCGCCTTCGGTCTACGTGAGTACCTTCGATAGATTACGAGCTCGTTGGGGTGTTGGCCTTTGGGGCACAATAGCGATCCTGCTGGCGTTTTCTTTAGCGGGAATCTCAGTCGTGCGTCTTCGGCAGCCAGTATTGGCGTTTCTCCTTCCATCGGATGCCCCATCTTGGTTGAGCTGGCTGGTTTACCTGGTGATTATCTTTCCGATGTACCAAACGCTACTACTTGGCTATGGTGCCCTGCTCGGGCAGTTTGATTTTTTTTGGAGTCGGCTCAAGGCGGTGGGGCGTTTCCTGACCAAACGTAAAGCTGCAGCGTCTGGCTAGCCCAGCCCCCAACGGATTTTAAAGGCCGCTGGCTCGCTGGATTGCCCAAATGATTCCGGTTGTTGCGATAACAGCCGACGCAGGGATAACGATCCAGGGCCGGTACCATGACTTATTCCTATACCACCCAAAGGTCGCAGCTGCAGCTGCAATCACAGCAAGTTGACCAATTTCAATTCCCGCATTGAACATTACGAGGACGAACAATCGCTCTTGGTCAGGAAGTCCAAGCGCTGAGAGTGAATTTGCGAACCCGAGTCCATGCAGTAAACCGAAGCCAAAGACTACAAACGGCCGCCAGGGCGTGAGTTTGTCAGTCACTATATTTTCGATCGCAATGTACGCAACTGATGCAGCGATCAGTGGTTCCACGAGTTGTGGAGAAAGCGTAACGAAACCGAGTACAGCTGCTGTTAGAGTCAGAGCATGTGCAAGGGTAAATGCGGTAACCTGCATTACCAGTGGCCTGATCTTTAGACTGAGTAAAAAAAGTCCAACAACGAACAAGATGTGGTCAAAGCCATTTGGGACGATATGCTGAACACCGAGCCAGAAGTATTGTTGCGCGACACTATTCCTCCCCGGTTCTTCATACTGACCTGAAAATTCAAACGGTGTACTGCGAGCGCCTTGTTCGAGAACCATTCGTACTTCACGGTTTCTGATTTCGTCCACGATAGTTAGATGAACCGAAGCGAATGCTCTTGATGCGAAAAATTCAACCGTTTGTGAATTTTCTGGGATATTTCCGACAAGACGAGCCGTAAGCCCGAGTACCGTTGGGATTTCTGCGGTCGTAGTCTGTGTCGTCCCGTAGTCGGGAAAGTCAACAGTGAAGGGTATCGGTGTTCCGTCGAAGCGGACGCGGACTCTGCGCTCAAAAAGACGTCTGAGCCGTTCGAGCGTGGTGTTGAACTCGATCATCGGCAACGCTTCAAGTGTTTGAACCAGTTCTGCGTCGTCAGTGGTGATGGAAACACCAAGCGCAAGAGCATCAAGGTCATACTGAAGATCGACCTCGAAGGTATTATCGGTCTTGAGTGTCAGCGTGGTGGCGGTGAACGTTAATGGATGAGCATCGGCGTGTGGAATGACACTCGACAAAAAGATGAGTGTGAGTCCAGCTATAAATGAGAGGCAGGATAACCGTTGCACCGAAAATATTGTAGCTGTCCGAATTCCAGACTGAGAAATGGATTTCAAATGGTCAGATGGGAATGGTGACTTCGTTAGAGAACGCCGTCAGTCCATGGTCCGGTGACGCCAAAGGTTATCCCTGGTGTTTGGGCGTTGAAAAATAGCCAGCGTCCGTCTGGGCTAAATGTCGCACCGGCAAACTCTCGCTGCCGGAAATCACCTTCGAACCCGTTTATTTCGCCGTTAAGCACGACGTTGTTTTTGGCAAATGGAAAGATTATCCCGTCTGTTGTTAGTCCGCGGATGAAGGTGTCAGTGGGACCGTCTTCACAGAGGATAAGCCCTCCCCGCGGGCTCACACAAAGATTGTCTGGCATATCGAGAATGTCGGCACCTGGAGATTCATAAATTAGACGAAGTTGCTCGTTTGCCGGGTCGTACTCCCAGACTTGTCCGGCCTCGAGTTCGCCTCCACTTGTAGAGACAATATAGATCCGACCGTTGCCGTACCACGTGCCTTCGAGACGAGCAAATGTTGCGCCTCCGTTCTCGCTACCTTGACGGAAGATGCTATCTGCCGCAATGCCCGTAGGGTCAGGTTCATCAATTGGTACCCATGAAACAGGATGCCATACGTCTGGTGTTTGGTCTGTTCTTAGGTCAGCTTTTGTTCTTTCAGAGAGTGCGAGCATTTCAAGTTGGCCACCAGCAGCAAGGTTGTTTCGATTTTCTGGCAAAAAGCGGTAGAAGCCCGCGGATCCCTGGTCTTCAGTTTCGTACACGATGCCTGTATTTGGATCTACTGATACCGCTTCATGCACAAAACGACCCATGGATCGCAAGGGTTCTGCCGTGGCGGTGCCATCAATCGGCACTTCAAACACATAGCCATGAGGTTGGTTATAGTCGTTCTCTCCACCTGGGCCATCGATGGTTTCTTCACACGTGAGCCACGAGTGCCATGGTGTCGGTCCACCTGCACAGTTCACTGCAGTGCCAGTGAGGCTTGCCCAGCTGTCAATGACGGTTCCCGTTTCCGTGTCAAAGTCGATGGTCGTTGTTCCACCGCCGGCGTTAACGTCGTATTTCGGAGCGTCCGCGAATGCAACTGCCTTGATACGAGTTTCATGGTTACGGACAAGTCGAACAGAATCTGTAGGGCTTGTAAATGCCGCCATGCCGTCATGCATGCCCGGTGTCAGTGAACCATCGCGCAGTGTGTCTCCGGTCCAGCCAAATGTGAGATACCGAAAATCCTTAGGAAGATGTAAGAGAGGTAGGCCGGTGGTTTCGTCACGTGTCGGGCTTAATGGGCCGTAGCCATTTTTGCCTGTCTTTTGTGTGCTGGGTTTACCTGGATTGCTCGTTCGACAAGCAAGGGCGTGAAATGGTGCGGCACTCAGCGCGAGACCGGTTGTAGCGAGAAAGCGACGCCGCCCGATGGTGGGAGTCACCAAATTAGTGTAGCAGTTCGAAATGTAATAATTGTTACCGTCTTAGCTTGACACGATACGGCCGACCACTACGGAGGAAATTCACAGTGGTATCGGCTGACGTTCCGATTATGCTGAGTTGATCGGCTGCCGTGAGCGAATCCTCGATGTTATTGCCACCGATTCGATAAATGACATCACCGCGAGCAAGTCCCGCACTGGCTGAGATACTAGACGAATCGATGTTCGTGACCAGAGCGCCGGCGCGGACTTGCAAATTGTCGCCCACGGCACGGCTTGTCAATGCGTCGGTTGGTTCTGCGGTACACAGCTCGATACCGGCGACTGTCGATGTGGTTTCACTCTGTTCTCTGCACGTGTAAAAAGGGGGCGTATCTGCGGGTTGGCCGATGGCACTCGCAGCAGGTATGACAAGGCCACAGAGCGCCGCCACCGTTCCGTACCACGCCGAGGGGCGAGAAAAGAAACGGCGGCGGTGATGGTTGCGCATCAGTCTACGATTCGAGGACTGCGTTCATTGAGATTTCGGCACTCATTAATTTCGAGATGGGGCACCCGGTCTTCGCATTATTTGCGGCGGTATCGAATGCGGCCTGATCAGCACCAGGCACTTTGGCTGTGACTTCAAGGTGAATCTTGGTGACCGTGCCATCTTCTAATGTGGTGGTCGCTGTTGTACTGACATGTTCTGGTGTCAAGTCAGCTTTGCCGAGCTCGGCAGACAGCGCCATGGAGAAACAGCCGGCATGTGCCGAGGCGATGAGTTCTTCTGGATTTGTTCCTCCGGCGTTTTCAAATCTTCCCGCGAAGGTATAAGCGGTGTCAGTCAATACGCCACTTTCGTTTGAGATTGTGCCACTTCCGTCTTTGAGGCCGCCCTTCCAGACGGCTGATGCTTTGCTTTCCATTTGTCCTCCTGAGTAACCAAACTAGGCTAATTTGGTGCGAACTTTGTTTCTGAGTTGAGCCACCTGGAATCCGAACAGGTGCGAGACAGGACTCTAGATCGTTCCATTGGTACAGCGCAACCGCTGACAAGAAAGAATGTTCGTCGCGTAAGCCCTTCTGTCTTAAACGCGCCCACTGACAAGCGAATCCACAACACCTGGATCCGCAAGCGTTGATGTGTCGCCCAGATCGTGAACGTCTCCTTCTGCAATTTTACGCAAGATGCGGCGCATGATTTTTCCGGACCGTGTTTTCGGGACGCCCTCGGTAAATTGGATCTTTTCTGGCGAGGCATGTGGACCGATGTCCGATCGGACCGCTTGAACAATCTCGCTTTTCATCTCGTCCGTCGGAGTCTGTCCGGTTTTGAGAGTGACGTAGGCGTAGATCGCATTACCCTTGATCTCATGCGAATATCCAACGACCGCGGCCTCTGCGACAGCCGGATGCCTGCCAATAGCTCCCTCAATCTCAGCGGTGCCTAGATTGTGTCCAGACACGATAATTACGTCGTCTACTCGTCCAGTAATCCAGTAATAGCCGTCTTTGTCTCGTAAACACCCATCGCCGGGAAAGTATTTACCTGGAAACCGGGCGAAATATGTATCAAAAAAACGCTGCGGGTCACCGTAAATACCGCGCATTTGCCCCGGCCACGAATCCAGGATGGTTAAAATCCCGCGTTTGTCATTTCCTTCGAGGATATTGCCATCGTCATCGACTAACGCCGGCTTAATGCCGAACAGTGGGAATGTTGCGGACCCGGGTTTTGTCGGTGTGGCGCCTGGTAGTGGAGAGATAAGAATGCCGCCGGTTTCGGTTTGCCACCAAGTATCGACGATTGGGCATCGTCCTTGTCCGATCTCATCGTGATACCAGTTCCATTCTGGTGATTTGATCGGCTCACCGACACTTCCCAGTAATCGCAAGCTACTCAAGTCATATTTTTTCGGCCAGTCGTCGCCTTCCTTCATCAGGGCACGCAAAGCTGTCGGCGCGGTATAAAAAATGTTGACTTTATGTTTCTCGCAGATTTCCCAAAATCGACCCCAATCAGGGTAATTAGGTACACCTTCATACATCATTGTGGTCGCCCCATTCGCCAGCGGACCATACGTGATGTAGCTGTGACCGGTGACCCAGCCGATGTCAGCTGTGCACCAGTAGATATCACCCGGTCGATAATCGAAGACATAGTTAAATGTGGTTGCGACGTAGGTGAGGTACCCGCCAGTGGTATGCAACACGCCTTTGGGTTTTCCGGTCGACCCCGAGGTGTACAGAATAAATAAGGGGTCTTCAGCATCCATTGCTTCTGGTTCGCAGGTCGCGTCAGCTGCCGCAAGTGCTTCGTGCCACCACACGTCTCTGCCACTGGTCATGTCAACCGGTGCACCTGTGCGCTGCACAACAAGAATATTTTCGATACTCGGAGTACTTCTAACCGCCTTGTCAGCATTCGCTTTCATTGCTACATCTTGCTTAGAGCCACGCACACCTGTGTCCTGCGTAATGATTGCCTTACATTGAGAGTCATTAATTCGTGTGACAAGGCTATCCGCGGTAAACGCTCCAAAAACGATCGAATGAACTGCGCCGATCCGAGTGCATGCGAGCATGGCGATTGCAAGTTCTGGAATCATTTGCATGTAAATACAAACGCGATCACCCTTTTCAACCCCTAAATTCTTCAGTGCATTCGCAGCCTTTTGAACTTCGACGTGCAGTTCCGCATAGGTATAGCTTTTAGTCTCAGACGGGTCGTTACCTTCCCAGATAAGCGCTGTACTGTCACCACGGCCGGCCTCAACATGTCGGTCGACGCAGTTGTAGGAAGCATTTAACTTGCCGCCGAGGTACCAGGCTATCTGCGCTTTCGAGTAATCACATTGTTTGACGGTGTGCCATTTTTTGAACCATGTGATTCGTTGCTCCGCCTGTTCGGCCCAGAATTGTTCGGGGTCTTTCATCGAACGTTCGTAGATCGCGTGATATTCATCCAGTGATTTGACGTGTGCGTTGTCGGAAAAGCTCGCTGGTGGGTTATGGATTGCGCTGTCGCTTGGGACGTTGGATGTTCCAGTATTTGCGTTGTCGTTAGCCACGATTTCCTCCGAAGGTTCATAGTCGCTTCGTCGCGACCAGTAAGTTGCGTGTCTGCCCATCTGCGGTCATCACGTAATCCCAGAGAACCGCTTCGCGTTGAAAGCCCAACTGCCGGAACACTCTCTGTGCCGCTTCTTGCTCAAGGGTCATCCGCGCGGTGAGCATTGTTAAGGACATTTGCTTCGCGATCCATTCAATTTCTTGAGCCAGTACTCGCGCGAGACCATTACGCCTTGCTTGAGGGATCACCTGCATTCGAATTTCTCCGATGTGACGAGTCCAACTTGCCGTGCTGTGCAACAGACTAGCTTCGCCAACAACCCTCTCCTCGTCGAGCGCCAAGACTGTGTAGGTTCGACCGGCTTCAATGTAGTGCGCCCAGCGTTCGACGGCGCTTCGTTCCGTGATATTTACTCGAAGGTACAACAGGTCATTCAAGTCAAGGCATTTTGCAAATGTGAGCACGGCTTCAACGTCGGCTGGGACCATCAGCCGGATATTAATTTTCCGGTCATTTTCCAGTTCGAATTCTGTGGGGTAACGACTCGCGAGGGTACTGGCAATGTCTCCCATTAATCGAGTTTTCCAAATTTGATCTTGGCCTCTTGTCGACGGGCATGGAGGATCGGCTCGGTATAGCCACTCGGTTGCTGGCGACCCTTAAATACTAGGTCGCAGGCGGCTTGAAAAGCGACACTGTCGTCGAAATTTGGTGCCATCGGTCGATACTTCGGGTCACCGGCATTCTGTCCGTCAACCACCGCAGCCATACGTTTCAATGTTTCACGGACTTGATCTTTCGAGCAGACCCCGTGGTGTAACCAGTTCGCGATGTGCTGGCTAGAGATGCGTAACGTTGCTCGATCTTCCATTAGCGCAATGTTATGGATATCTGGAACTTTTGAGCAACCGACACCTTGGTCAATCCACCGCACTACGTATCCAAGAATGCCCTGTGCGTTATTGTCCAACTCCTGCTGTATGTCATCAGGCGACCAGTTCGGCTGGTCCGCTCGTGGAATCGTGAGGATCTTGTCTAGGTCTGCGTGCGGCCGAGATGCAAGCTCTTCCTGACGTTTTGTAACATTCACTTGGTGATAGTGGGTAGCATGCAAAGCGGCGGCAGTTGGTGACGGAACCCAAGCCGTGTTGGCACCAGATTCCGGGTGTCCGATCTTGATCTTCAGCATATTGGACATCAAGTCGGGCATCGCCCACATGCCTTTTCCGATTTGGGCGTGACCCGGTAAACCACATTTGAGACCAACGTCTACGTTCCAGTCTTCATAAGTTGTCATCCAAGTGGAGCTTTTCATGTCGGCCTTACGGATCATGGGGCCTGCTTCCATGGCGGTGTGCATCTCATCACCGGTTCGGTCCAGAAATCCAGTATTAATGAAGAACACACGGTCTTTTGCCGCGCGGATACATTCCTTCAGGTTGACGGTTGTACGTCGTTCTTCGTCCATGATGCCGATCTTGAGTGTGTACCGAGCAAGGCCGAGTGCAACTTCGACTTGGCCAAGTAACTGGTCCGTAAAGGCGACCTCTTCGGGGCCATGCATCTTTGGTTTGACGATATAGACGGAACCGGCTCGACTATTTTGCCGACTTTGTAAATCGTGCATCGCGATCATTGACGAGATCATCGCGTCGAGAATTCCTTCCGGGGCTTCGCGACCGTCTTTATCCAAGATTGCTGGGTTAGTCATTAAATGGCCCACGTTGCGGATCAACATGAGGCTCAGCCCAGGCAATGAAAATGTCGATCCATCTGGCGCGGTATATGTGCGGTTGGGATTCATCTTCCGGTCGATCATGTGACCGCTTTTTTCGAAGCGGTCCGTCAAGTCACCTTTGTTCAAGCCAAGCCAGTTTCGATAGGCAACGACTTTATCCTCAGCGTCGACGGTTGAAACCGAGTCCTCCAAGTCCATGATGGTCGTGGTCGCCGCTTCCACAATGACATCACGTACGCCAGCTGCATCGTCTTTTCCAACGGGATGGTCACGGTCGATATTGATTTCCACGTGTAGATCGTTATTGCGAAGTAATACCGCCGAAGGAGTTCCGGCGTCCCCACGATAGCCTGCCAGTTTTGCAGGGTCGACCAGTTCAACGGTAGTACCGTCTTTGAGCGTTGCTGAGAGTGCACCATCAACCACGGCATAGGCAGTTGTGTCGCGATGCCGACCACTCGTGAGCGGCCCGACGGAATCCAAGAAATCTCGCGCCCAAGCGATGACTCGGTTACCACGCACCGCGTTGTATTGGCTGGTTCTTTTTGCTCCATCGTTTTCTGGAATTGCGTCCGTTCCGTAGAGTGCGTCATACAAGCTTTGCCATCGAGCATTTGCCGCGTTAAGCGCGTATCGCGCATTTGTTACGGGAACGACAAGTTGCGGTCCAGCGATGGTGGAAATTTCTTGGTCGATGTTATCCGTCGTGATCGTAAAATTCTCCCGTTCCGGAACCAGATACCCGATTTCTTGTAGGACAGTTTTGTATGCATCTAGGTCAATCGGTTGGTCTCGGTTTTCCTGGTACCAGTCGTCGATACGCCGTTGAAGATCTTCACGTTTGTCTAAAAGCTTCTGATTTTCCCCAGACAGACCGTGGATTAAACGGTCGAATTCTGACCAGAACGTTTGCTGGGATATCCCTGTGCCCGGTAGCGCCTCGTCGTTAATAAAGTCGTACAACTGTTTGTCAACCTGAAGCGCACCCGCCTTAATCCGGTCTGTCATTCCAACTCCCTACTCTTTTTCTAGGTGTCCGCGCTAGCCTGCACGACGCAGTGTCTGTCACGGAATTTCATTCTACCGTGTGATTTTACCTCTGCTGGAGTACGTGGGCTACTTGGTTTTTGGTAAGACATAGCTTGGCAAAGATGAGGCGGTCGAATGTGACCTGCTGATGAAGGAGTTCCGGTCGCGTGCTATGCTGCGGCGCCAATGGCGATATCAGAGTCAGGATTTCCTGATCTTCGGACCTTTATTGACCAATTAAAGCGAGATGGCGACCTTGCTATCGTCGATGTTCCGGTCGACCCGTACCTTGAAGTTGCCGAGATTCATCGACGTGTGATTGCAGCAGGCGGCCCGGCGCTGTTGTTCACGAATGTGAGGGACGCATCGTTTCCGCTAGTTACGAATTTATTTGGCACGTCACGACGCGCTGAGTTGGCCTTCGGTACTCGCCCATTACAACTCATTAAACGTCTCGTCGGTCTTGCCGAAACGCTGTTGCCACCAACTGCATCCAAGTTGTGGGAGGCGAGAGATGTTGCTGGTTCTCTGCTTCGTATGGGGACCGTACCAAAGACACGGGGGGCCGTCACCGATGTGGTCACCAGCGACGTAAACCTTGATCGTTTACCAGCTCTGACGTGTTGGCCGGATGATGGGGGGCCTTTTATCACGCTTCCGCTGGTTTATACCGAACATCCGGGTCGTCCAGGTCACAACCTCGGGATGTACCGCATGCAGGTGCACGATTGTCGGTCTACAGGCATGCACTGGCAGATTGGGAAAGGGGGCGGCTTTCATTATGCGGCAGCGGAGGCAGGAGGGCAGGCTCTTCCGGCTACGGTTTTTCTCGGTGGCCCTCCAGCGTTGATGTTGGCTGCTATTGCCCCCTTGCCAGAAAACGTACCGGAGTTGATGTTAGCGTCACTCGTTGCCGGTCAACGGTTGCCGGTTGTGGATAAGGTCGGCCCGCATCGGTTGATCGGAACCGCCGAGTTTGCTCTGATGGGGTCAGTTGCACCTGACGTTCGGAGGAGTGAAGGGCCCTTCGGTGATCATTACGGCTATTACTCGCTCGCGCATGACTACCCGGTGTTCTCAGTGGAGCAGATTGCGCACCGGAAAGACGCAATTTACCCGGCGACGGTAGTCGGTAAGCCACGGCAAGAAGATTTTTTCATCGGTGATTTATTGCAGGAACTACTGTCTCCGCTGTTCCCCTTGGTTATGCCAGCTGTTGTCGACCTGTGGTCGTATGGTGAAACGGGATATCACTCGCTCGCTGCCGCTGTTGTGCGTCAACGGTATGAGCGCGAAGCCATGGCAAGCGCGTTCCGTATTTTAGGTGAGGGTCAGCTGTCACTGACGAAATTTCTGTTGGTGACAGACCAACCTGTCGATCTGAAAAACTTTAGAGAAACACTGGTTCATCTTTTACAACGGACGCATCCAGAGACGGACCTTTATGTCTTCTCAAATCTTTCGATGGATACGCTCGATTACACAGGACCAGAGGTAAATAAAGGCTCAAAAGGCGTGTGGCTTGGACTGGGTCCTGCTGTAAGACAACTGCCACAGGAGTTCCGGTCATCAGAGTTACCGCACGGCGTTTCGACCGTCGGCGTGTTTTGTCCCGGATGCCTTGTGGTCGACGCCCCTGCATATGATGAGGAACCCAATGCTGGTGCGCGGATCGCGAAGGACGAGGTATTTAAGGACTGGTCATTGATTGTGATATCAGATGAGCCTGAGCGAGCCGTATCGTCTGTCATTAATTTTCTTTGGACAACTTTTACTCGCTTTGAACCGGCAGCTGATATCTATGCTTCACGAACGGAAACGGTTCGTCATCATGTGTCATACAGTTCACCAGTAGTTATTGATGCGCGGATGAAATCGTCATATCCGGATGAACTATCTTGCCGACCAGATATAGCTCGGAAAGTCACCGATCGCTGGACAGAATACTTTTCTGAAAGTGTTGTCGAAATGGGGGATTCGGAGAAAGCGTCGTTGACGTGATCCTAAGAGGCCGATAATGACAGGCTCTCGTTCAGTCACAGCAGAATTTTTAGCCACTCTGAGTACTGTGTGCGCCTTCCTATGTATTGGATGTGGGATGACCGCATCTGACGATGCAGAATTTAGTTTTGTGGGCGTTGATATTACTGGATACGAGCTACGGTCGGCATCCAGTCCCGCGCTAACGGAATTAGTTGAGGGCCTTACTGAAGGTCGGGTTTCTGTTAACTTTGAGTCGGCCGCCGCCCATTGTGTGGACTCGGCTGGTTGCCTTCAGGCTTTGCGAGCCGGTGAGCTTGATATTGCTAGGGTGAAACTTGAAGATATCGTAACGCTTTTCCCTGAGCTACAAGTTCTTGAAGTTCCTTACCTGATTGAGTCCGCGAGGGTGGCGGAATTGGTTTTCACTGGTACGTTTTTTTCGAGAATGCGCGACGCCATTCTTGATCGGACCGGACTCCGGCTGATGGCCGTATCCAACATTGGCGGCTGGCGCCACATCGCAAATGATGTGCGTGAGTTGCGGTCGCCTGAAGATCTTAAGGGATTGCAGTTCCAGACGGCCAATGTACCAGTTCATATAGAGACGACTCGGGCGTTGGGTGCTAGTCCAACCGGAGTATCAGGAAACACGCTCATTCTCAATGACTCGGCGGTGGAACTGTCGCAAGGTATGCGCACTGGCATTATCGATTTACTGAAGCGCGTCCCGGAGACCCGACCGACTTTTCTGACGGTGGACCGACATACCTACATCATTGGGTTATGGCTCATGAATGAACGTTCGTATCGTCTGATGCCACTAGACCTCCAGCAGATCGTGCAGCTTGGATTTGATGAATTACGACGGATCACACTGTCATTTCCAGACAGTCGTGAAGCTGAAGCGCTTGATGTGTTCAGGGCGGACGGTGGACAGGTCTACGTACCGACTGCAGACGAACAGCGGGCATTTGTGACGGCTGCCGGGCGCGTTTCGACTTGGTTTATGGACGCTTATGGCTATGAGTGGCTCGTTTGGTTAGAAGGAGCGATTGCAGAAGCTGAGCGTGAACTGTCTTCGTCATCTCGGTAATAGTTGTAGTGGTGGCTGGCTGGAGTAAGCAACGGTAGGCATTGTGCAGATTGACCTGAACTGTGATGTCGGCGAGTGGAGTGGAATAGGGATTCCTATTACTGATCAAGCACTGCTGACATGTGTTACATCAGCCAATATTGCGTGTGGTGGACACGCTGGCGATGAACTTACGATGCAGGCGACGGTTCGCTTTGCGGTGGACCACGGCGTTGCGATTGGTGCGCATCCAGGGTTTGCGGATCGAACCGGGTTTGGCCGTCGTGAAATCTCGGTGCCACCGCATGAGATCGAAGATCTTGTGACATCTCAAGTGGAGTTACTTCGAGATGTTGCCCGGAACGAAGGGGCGTGTGTTACACACGTAAAACCACATGGGGCGCTCTACAATCTATCTGCACGAGATGCTTCTGTGGCTGATGCGGTTGCGCGATCAATTGTACGTGTCGATCCCGGTTTGACTCTATTCGGGTTGTCTGGGTCTAAGTTGCTGGCTGCGGGTCGATCTATAGGGCTTAACGTTGCTTCCGAAGTCTTTGCAGACCGGGCATACGCCGCCGATGGGTCTTTGGTCTCACGGCGCGAGCCCAGCGCAGTTATTGACGATGTCAGCATAGTAGTGCAACGTGCGGTGCGGTTAGTGGTGGACGGCGTTGTGTTCGCCGAAAGCGGCGAGATGCTTAACCTTGTAGCCGATACGATGTGCGTACATGGAGACACCAGTGGTGCACCTGAGCTTGTGCGGCAACTTCGGGTTGGTTTCAAGAAAGCGGGAGTGGCTGTGAGGTCGATGTCTGGACCGTAACATTTAGTGCAGAGTGTAAGGACCAGAAAGTGTGAACTCTGCGATAGTGGCGTCAAACCGATTTCCATCAGCGGCAACCATCTGGTACGTTCCATGCATCGTTCCGAACGGAGTTCGTAGTGGGCAGTTTGACGAGTATTCAAACGACTCACCGGGATGAAGCGTGGGTTGCCGGCCGACCACTCCAAGACCTTTGACCTCTTCAATATGGTTGGCAGCATCCGTAATTACCCAGTGACGGCTGATCAGCTGTACCTGGTCGTTGCTTTCGTTGGTAATGGTTACTGTGTAAATGAATCGCCAAAGTTGTCGCGGTGGGTCAGAGTGCTCTGGCGAATACTTTGCGCTGACCCGGATACAAATACCGCGGGTAGTTTCTTTGGATGTGAATTTATCTGGTGATGAGAACGATGTTTGATCAGTTGGCACCCTTCATATATACGATATTTTTATGATTCCGACGAGGATTTTGCTCAACGCATATCGTAAAGGCTATTTTCCAATGTCGGTAGCCGGTGGGATTAAATGGTTTTTACCGGAGCAGCGGGGCGTTATACCACTTGATGAATTTCGTATCCCGAAACGGTTTCAACGCGCACTGACAAAGTGCCCATTTGACACGACGGTCAATCGAGTATTTCGTGATGTGGTGGTAGCCTGTGCGACGCGACACGACCCTGCTGGCAACTGGATCGACGATACGATTTTGGAGAGTTACGTGGCTCTTCACGAGATTGGCCATGCGCATTCGATTGAGACCTGGCATGACAATGTGTTGGTTGGTGGGCTCTATGGCGTGTCACTGCACGGGGCATTTTTTGGCGAGTCCATGTTTCACACGATGCCTGATGCGTCGAAGTTTGCGCTTGTTGAACTGGTGACGCGCCTTCGCCGGAAGAATTATCGTTTGCTCGATATTCAGTGGATTACGCCTCATTTGGTACAGTTCGGAGCAGTCGAAATACCGCGGACGCACTATCTGAAAAAATTGGCAGACGCGATGACCCACGACTGTCGGTTCCTGTGAGTCGAAAATTTAGTCTAAAGCTGGTCTGTTAGGGGCATTGGCGAGGTCCCAGCTTAATTGGTACGCGAGCTGCACGATCCGAGTCATTTTTCCGTAATTCAGTTTTTCAGCCACGTCACGATCGGTGTGGTAGTCCGGGTGCAGACCGGTATGAACAAAGAGTGCAGGCACACCACGGGTCAGAAATGGCCACTGGTCGCTACGGCGAAGAAGGTTTGACGGGTTATCGTCATAGCGGAACCGAACGTCGAGATTTATAAGGTTGGCACGTTCGACCGCCTCACGAAGATCGGTGCTGTGGCTATAGCCCAGGATATTGACGGCATTGTGGTTAGAGTCAGCGGCTTGAGAGGGGAGTCCTCGAAAACGAGGCCCGCCTTGTGGGGGAATTTCTTCGTCGCGTCCGATCATATCGAGATTGATAACCGCAACAGTATCTTCAAGTGGCGTCAGTGGGTTTTCGATGTACGCCCACGAGCCAAGGAGACCTAGCTCTTCCGCGTTCCACGCGGCAAAGAGAATTGAACGTTTCGACTTCTGTCCCTCTCGTGCAGCGGAGACGAAGGCGTCGGCTACTTCAAGTAATCCTGCGACACCAGAGGCATTGTCATCCGCGCCGCGGTACGTCTGGGTTCCAATAATGCCTTCGTGGTCTAAATGGGCACTGACGATGATCCATTCGTCCGGTGCGGTCGAGTTTGTGCCTCTGAGTAGTCCTACCACGTTATTGATGGTGACCTGTTCACGCGAGACGTCGGTGGTTGCTGAGACAGTGACCGGGAGTTCGACTGGTGAAAACTCTTCTGATTCAGCCTCGGCGACAAGCGTAGACCACGAGGTGCCACTGTCAGCCACTAATTGTTCAGCTACCGTGGTTGATATTTGCATGGCCGGAATGGTGAGTTGGGCGACCCATGACCCGAGTTCGTAGCGTGGTCTGCGACGTTCGACCGATGGCCAGGCACGGTCCATCGCTGAATTCAATGAGGATGAACGATTATGGTTATGCGTGTCACTAGTAAACAGCACAGCGACAGCACCTCGCCGTTCGGCTTCTATGGCTTTCCGTACGAGTCGTGCATGCTCGGTCGGGGCGAGACCGTCGAATTTACTTTGCGGATCGTATTCTCCAGGTTCGTGGGTTAGTAGAAGAACTACTTTGCCAGTGGCGTCTGATTCTGCATAGTCATCATGGTCGATGCTCGTTGCGGTAATACCGAAACCTGCGAACACAACGCCACCTTCGGCTGAGGCTGAAGGACTAAAACGTTGCGGGAAATAATCATCGCCGAGTACCAAACTGTCTATTGTTACGTCTGTTCTGGTTCGGGTTATTAGCGTGTTGTTTTCTCGAGATTCTAGTCTCGGAACAATCAGCTCAAAGGACATCGAATAACTGCCATTCGCAGCTGGTGTTAAATCAAGTTGTTCGAAGCGCTTCGCGATAAATGAGGTGGTTCGTCGATTTCCCTCTGTATCAGTCCGCCGTCCTTGCATATCATCTGATGTGAGGACGGCCACGTCCGCGCGTAAGTCGATTTCGCGGATGGAGTCAAAGGCTGGGGCATGGTCTGCTTGTTGGATCGCTAGAGCATAGGTCGCCACGAGGTAGATGCAACCAAAGGCAAGTCCGAGAAGAGGTCGAAGAAGCATACTGAGAACATAATTATGATGTCACTCGATGCTCGGCTGTCGAGATAAAGATTTTAAGGAGAGGATGCGATGGGAGAAAACGTGAAGGGAATCGTGCTTCTGGCGATAGTGCTGTCGGGCTGCGGTGCTTCTCCCGAATCAAACAATTCGTCATTCGATGTGACAGAACAGTCGGTGACTCAGCTGGGAGTTGCCATGGCCGAAGGGCGTGTTACCGCCGTGGGCTTGGTTGACAGTTATTTCGCCAGAATTGAGGCCTACGACCAGCAGGGACCGAATCTCAATGCAATGATTGTTCTCAATCCGCTGGCTCGTCAGGAGGCCGCGGCACTGGACGAAGAGAGGGCGTCAGGACAAATACGTGGGCCGCTGCATGGGGTTCCAGTTGTAGTTAAAGACAATTACGACACCTCGGGTATGCCGACGACGGCTGGCACCATTGCTTTGGCGACATCAATGCCACCAGACGATGCCACACAGGTGAAACGCTTGCGTGATGCGGGCGCAGTGATCCTCGGAAAGACGAATATGCATGAACTTGCCCGTGGGATCACAACCATTGCGTCTTACGGTGGTCAGACACGAAACCCTTACAATCCGAGGCGTAACCCTGGCGGGTCTAGTGGTGGTACGGGTGCTGCGGTTGCTGCGAGTTTTGCTGCGTTTGGTATGGGAAGTGATACGTGTGGGTCGATTCGTATTCCATCGGCGCACCATGCATTAGTCGGTTTGCGTGGGACCCGAGGTCTCGCCAGTGGCGATGGAATCATTCCCTTATCAACGACGCAGGACATCGGTGGTCCATTGGCCCGGTCCATTGAGGATCTTGCACTTGCGCTCGATGCGACGGTCGGGTACGACCCGGCAGATGAGAGCACTCGTTTGAGTGACGGGCATATTCCAGACACCTATAGTGCCGCCCTCAACCTGGAAGGTCTTGCACAAGCTCGGATTGGCGCTGTGCGATCAATGCTTGGCAATAATGGGGCGGAACAGGCCGTGCTTGCGGTGATGGAAACCGCCATTGCCGAGATGGAAGCACTCGGGGCCACGGTCATCGACATTGAAGAACCTGACCTTACGGAAGTTGTACAAGGAGCTTCGGTGATCGGTCAGGAGTTCAAGTTTAATTTCGATGAATACCTCCAGAACACCCCAGCCGCCCCAGTACGAACACTGGCCGAGCTCGTTCGCCAGGGACTCTACCACGGCATTTTGGAATCGGGCCTT
>Ga0310121_10000693_pt1 | contig 36132 bp, 30 predicted proteins | sample CB27_Tmax_986_MG_FD_203504 | JGI IMG/M metagenome (GOLD analysis project Ga0310121, IMG submission 203504) | Marine microbial communities from Western Arctic Ocean, Canada - CB27_Tmax_986 | ecosystem: Environmental > Aquatic > Marine > Oceanic | place: Canada: Western Arctic Ocean | collected...
CGACACCTTTGTGTCGGGGGATACGCCGCGGGCCGGAGAATATGTCCTGGTGGTGAACACCTGCCATCCAGACGATTCGACCTGTGATTAGGCGCGAACGCCTCAGAGCTTGCTCGTCTTCCAGCGCCCTCTCCGCCAGACAAACGCGAAGGTCAGGGTATGGATGGCCCGGTATATCATTTGAAGAATCCAGATCCCGAGGAGCCCATAGCCCAGGCCCACTCCAACCGCGTAGGCCAGCGGCAAGAACAAGCCCCACTGCAACCCAAAGGAGACCATCATAACGGTCTTATTATCACCGGCCCCGTAGAGTGCGTTCAGGAGCACAATTCCGACCACATCGAAGCCGATGTAGACTCCCGTCACCTGCAGCGGAGCACGGGCGACCGCGAGGGTAGCCGGATCATGGATAAAGACGGCCAGAATGGCATCGGGGAAAAATATCATTGGGAATCCGAGCAGTGTCATGGCCACAAAGGCCAGCTTGCAGCTATCCCAACCCCATTGGGCTGCGTCCTCTGGATCCCCACGACCAAGCGCTTGCCCCACCAGAGAGGCCGCCGCGAAACCGATCCCCATACCCGGTAGGAGGCCCACCAGGAGTATAGCGATCACGACATGGGCAGCACCCGTCTCTACTGTACCGCTCTGACCGATAATCCAATAGAGCACCGTCAGTCCCGCGGCGAATAAAAACGTCTGCAGCCCCGCAATCGAGGACAAACGGGCCAATACCCGAATCGTGGCCTTGCGGATGGCCCTTTGGAAAAAGCCGTAGGGCCGACCATATAGCCAACCCAGAAAAATATAGTAACCGGTACCGATGAAGGTAGCGATGGTGCTCGCCAGGCCCGCTCCGGGGGCACCCATCTCGGGCGCACCCAGATGGCCGAAGATAAAGGCCCAGTTCAGGATGATGTTGGCGGCATGCATCACCATCAGGGTCTCCATATACAGCTCCGGCCGTTTGATGCCGTTCCAGAAGCCGCGGAAGGCAAAGTTGGCCCCGACGGCTACGATGGCCAGCACCCGGTACCGGACATAACCATTTCCGATATCGACAACCGCCGGATCTCCGTTGAGATGCGGAACAATCGATGGCACCACCGCATAGATAAGAGCCGTCCAGGGAAGAGAAAAAGCCAGGATGACCAGCATGGCGGCATGAAGCGGACGGGCGGATTCGCCCACGCGCCCCTCCCCTACACGGCGTGCGGTCATGGCTTGAACGCCGGCCGAAAATCCCATTACCGGGGCCAGGGTCATGAATACGAAGACCCCTCCCACACCGACCGCCGCCAGAGCCGCCGTCCCCTGGGTGCCGACCATGGCGGTATCTACCAGGTTCATCACATTCTGGGAGACCATCCCACCCACGATCGGCAGGGACAACATCACAAGATATCGGATGCGAGACATGGGTTGTTCGGCTGTGTTCAAGAAATCTTTCCGCTTCGGACGAGAATCGCCAAACGCCCATTGTGAGGTGTTCGCGTCTACAGGTAAAGTTCCATTCGCCCTTCCTATTGGCTTTTGATTTTGTCTTCCCCGCTACTTTGGACAGTTGGGCAAACTTCGTACAGAATACGGGGGGGATTACGAGGAACAACACGTGGCTCTCATCAATTGTCCAGAATGTGACGGGCAGGTTTCGGACCATGCAAGCGCCTGTATTCACTGTGGCTTTCCACTGACTGCTGAGGTGGAGGAAAAGGCCATAGACACAGGGGCAGAATCATCCGAGCTGGAGGAAGAAGGCTCCCAGGGGGAAAGCACACGGAAGAGTATAAAGGACGAGCTTCAGGCGTTGATGGAAGACGCCGAAGCCGCAGTAACGCGTCGGGAGCAGATCGAACAGGTCGATTCGGATGACGAAGCCGAGGAAGAGGACGAAGCCGAGGAAGAGGACGACGAAGACGAAGAGCCTGTGGATGACACCACCAGAGAATCCGACCTGTACGACGCCGACACCGCAACCGATGAGAGCCAGCCAGCCGTCGAAACGATAACGACCGAGTCCGGACTGAAACTCAAGATCTCAACGGAGAAGGACTGGGTATTCTACAAATCATTGGATTTCATCATCTGTACGGTGTGGAGTCTCACGGCGGTCGTCCTATTTGCACGCCAGATAACGAGCCCTGACGACCATATGTCAGAGAGTATCCTCTCGGCTTTCATGGATCCGTTCTACGTGGCGGCCATATGTGGACTGTACTTTCTGGTCCGGTCACTCGCTCCGGTATTCCGGGGTGTAGAAGAAACGCCGGCCGTCACCCGCGCCCGACAGGTGCGGCTATTCATCAGTCTATGCTTCGTAATCCTCGCCGGCTTGAAAGAAGTTGTCGCAGATATACTGCTGGCCAGCCTTTGAACGGAAACATCATGGATTGGCGATGGGTGGGTCTATTTCTGGCGTTCTTTGTCCTGTCCTGCTCGGGCCCCACTGCGACCGACCGAAAGATGGAACAGATTAAGAAAGACTATTGTAGCCAACTGAAGGCCACTCCCCCCAATATGGACGCGGCGCAGACGATCATGAAAGAAGGCAAGGAATGGGCGCGCCAACATGGCACCAAATTCCATTTGCGAAAGCTCCTGAACATCGAACTGACCGGCAATTGTCGTTAAACCGCCCACCATGAGTTCCGATCCCAGCCCGAAAACCAAACGTCTGTCCATCTGGTTCTGGTTGTTGATGGGGGCTTGCCTGGTCTGCGCCATACCCTGGTATCGAGAAACCGGGGCCCAGGATCCGATCGTCTTCGGGATGCCCATCTGGGCTATAACCGCGCTGGTTTCAGGGCTGGGGATCTCCGTGCTGACGGCCTACGCACTGCACGTCGTGCTGCAAGACGAGGGGGAGGATCCGGATGGCTGATCCCACCGCCCAGGCGACAACAACTCTCGACGCCCTACCCATCGGGATCGATGGCCTGGTAGTACTCATCGTCTATCTTCTAGGCATCGTGGGGATCGGCTTCTGGGGCCGGGCCAAACGAAAAGAAGAGAGCCTGTCAGATCATTATCTGGCCGGCCGTGAGCTGGGGTTCTTTGTGCTCCTGCTCACCCTCTTCGCCACCCAATATAGCGGCAACACCCTGTTCGGCTTCACCGCCAAAAGCTACCGCATGGGATACGCCTGGATCATGAGCGTCCACGCCATGACGGCCGTTGTGGTGGGCTACCTCCTATTCGCCCCCGCCCTCCATCGCCAATCCCGGGATCGAAACTACATCACCCCGGCCGATTATCTGCACGACCGCTTCAACTCCCGCGCCATCCGGCTCGTATGCGCTCTCATCATGATCTTCGCCACCGCCAATTACGTCTACGCCCAGCTCAAGGTGATGGGGATCGCGGTAACCGGCCTTACGGGTGGACGCATCGATCCCATCTACGGGGTGGTGGGACTCGCGGTGGTGATGATTCTCTACGAGACCCTGGGGGGCATGCGAAGCGTGGCCTGGACCGACGCCATTCAGGGCCTGCTATTATTGCTGGGCTTTACGCTCCTGGTCATTCTGGTCATGCGCCAACACGGAACCCTGGCGGAAGCTGCGGTTCATATTCGGGAACATAGTCCTGAAAAGATCGCGGTCCCGAATGCCACCCGCTGCGCCCATTGGTTCAGTATGGTGCTTCTGATCGGGTTGGGGGCCTCCGTCTACCCGCACGCCATTCAGCGTATCTACGCGGCCAAAAATCCACGCATACTTCGAAAAAGCCTCAAGGTGATGGCCTTTTTCCCCTTCGTGACCACGCTGATCGTATTGGTGGTGGGACTCATCGCGCTGCGAGCCCATCCGGATCTCGACCACCAATCCACCGAGCGACTGCTCGCCATCATCTGCGGCGATCTGGCGGGCTCCGGCAGCCTCGGCTATTGGACCGTCATCGTGATCCTGGCGGCCATCATGGCCGCCCTGATGAGCACCGCCGACTCGGCCCTTCTATCCCTGTCGTCGATGGCCACCAAAGATCTCTACGGGACCTTCCTGAATCCCACGGCGGACGAACAAAAACTCACCCGTATCGGCAAGTCGGTCTCCTGGGTGGTATTAGCCCTATTGGTATGGCTGAGCAGTTATGAAGATCTCACCCTGGTGCAGCTCCTGGAGGTCAAATTCGAGGTGCTCCTGCAGGTCGTGCCCGCCTTCTATCTGGGGGTTCATCTACCACGCCTCAAAGGAGGACCGGTGCTGCTGGGGATGCTAGTGGGGCTGGGGCTGGCCATCACATTATTGGTCATTGGTATCAAGACCATAGATGGAGTCCACGCCGGTGTAGTGGCGCTGGCGGCCAATACGATCACCGTCCTGGTTGGACATGCTCTGGGCTCCCGCCAGACCGTGGCTGCACCCGGTTGATCGGGGCGGGGTGATCTGGACAGGGCGATGGGCTATACTTCTTGTTCGACAGAACGAAAAACGATCCCCAGCGGCTTTCGATGGAGACCAAGTATGCGTACATTGATAATCAGCTTGATCCTTGGACTTTGCGCCTGTGGCGGTGGTGGCTTCGACTTTGGAGAGGACGGCAAAGCTATAACCGATTTGAGCCAGGCCGAACTCGACTCGATCTGCGAAACCCTGGTGGCAACCCAGATCAGCCAGCTAAATCAATCCAAATTCCAAAAAGCTGCTTGCAAGATGGCGGCTATGGATGCTGGGGGTGACTTCGATACATTCGATGAAACGGGCTGCCAGTCTGCCTACGACAATTGTATGGCCCAGGTGAACGACCTGGTAGCGACGGCTGTTGCGGAATTCGATTGCGATATGACAGTCGAGTCTGTGGCGGACTGCGACGCCACCCTCGGCGAATACGAAGCCTGTCTGGATGGATCCAAGAGTCAAAATGGTGAGTTAATCTCCTGGATGACCGGTCTAACCTGTGATGCCGCAACCCTCCAAGGTATGGCTCCGGACCCCGGACTCTTTGGGGCCATCCCCGACTGTGAACCATTGGCCCAAAACTGCTGGGCTCTGGATGTCCCCTGGGGTGGGCTGCACTGATCCCGGGGCGGAGTGATCCGACCGGGGAGATGGTCTATAATCCGCCCAATACATAGTGGGGGACGCTCCTATGCTTCATGGCTGGGTAAATAAAATCGCGCTCGTGATCGTCTTTGGCTGCTTTATGGCGGCCTGCTCCAGCACCCGCCATTATTATGTGCAGCATGCCCATATGAAGAAGGCCAAGGTCGAGATGGGTGATAAGGCTATCCCGGCTATAACCCCCAGCGGCAAACACGTAGTCATCTGGGCCAATAAAGTCCGCTGGCAAGCGGGCGAAAATACGCGATGCCTTCACGATATCGAAAAAGGATTAGCGACCAGTGCCTGCTTCGAATTGGACCGGGTCAGCTATACGGCAACCGACTGGGATAAGACCGCAGACGTGCTCACCTATTCAGGACTTGGCTTATTGCTTATTGGGGTAGTTCTCATCGTCTACGGGGTTTCCAAAAAATGCACTGGCTGTGATCCGAATCTCGAGGACTGTACCGAGTGTGGCAATGCGTACGGCCCCCTTGTAATTTCTGGCCTGGCGTTCAGTGCCACCGGTGCTATTTTAGGAACGTTTGGCAGAAGTATTGGCCTATTCAATCTCTTCTCCGACTCCTTCAGTGGTGGTCTGGCCGACACACCCTCGTTGGGCTTTCCGGGCCGGGTGAACGAGATCGGCTCCCGGCCCATCGGACTGGGCCTTCGCGGCTCGTTCTAAGATCCTCTGGTTCAGGCCCGGCGCGAAGACCGTACCCAACGCGGCAGCCGGGGTAGCGGCGCATAGCGTGAGGCGCGGGACACCAGGCGAACCAACCCCTGCACCTCTTTGAGGTCCTTATGCAGCACCGTGGTTCGTCCCAGCTCGGCCCAGATGGCTTCGGCCACCATCCAGCCCGATTTGCAGGCGCTCTCCATGGACGAGGGCAACTCGGTCCGGATCCAGTCCCCCGCCAGCAGCAGATTGTCGACCGGTGTGTGAATCGACGGCCGCAGCTGTTCGGTGCCCGGGAAGGGACAATGAATGGCCATGGGAATGCGGTTGACCACAAAATGCTCCAACCGGGCCTCGCGCGCCTCGGGTAGATATTCCGCCAGCTCAGCGATGGTGCGCTCGACCATCTCTTCATCCGACAGATGCTGGGCCCGCTCCGAGAAAATGCAATTGGTGGTGATCACCGAAGGCCGGTCTTCCCAGCCGGTATTGATATTCGACAGATCGTAGAAGTCGCAGTTGAGATCGTTCGGATTATGCGCCCGGGCCCAGAAACGCTGTCTGGTCAGCTTACGGTCGAACCAGAGGAAGGTGCTGATATAGGGGACCGGCTGAAAATGCACCAGATCGGTGAAGGGCTTATAGTGTTCGAGCCATTCGGGGCGGGCCACCGAACGCAGGGCCGAAGGGGGCAACGCAGCCACCACAAAACGCGCCTGGATCGACCGGCCATCCGCCAGCCGGCAACCGGTGGCGCGCCGCTCATCGCCGAGGATCTGGTCCACCTCCGTGTCCAGCCAGATCTCGCCACCATGGCTTTCGATCAGCTCTTTGGCCTGGGGTGCAAACACATCCCCCAGTCCCCCATCGGGGAAGCCGGCATAATAATCGTTATGTCCCACCAGCTGCCGGTAGAAGCGAAGCAATGCGCCGGCCGAACATAGTTCGAGGGGCACATTCATGATGGACATGGCAGCAAAGGACCAGAAGCGCTGAATGAAGTTCTCGGTGACCCCTTTGCCTCGCAGAAAGGCCGATGCGTTGATGTTGTCGAGCCGAAGAACGTCCTCCTCGGTCAGCCGCATGGCCAGAAACGTAATGGGTAGATTGGACAGCAGGTCACGCTTCGTAACGGATTTATCACGCACCAGGCTGGGAATATAATGAAAGGGTGGCGGAAGATTCGCCATCTTCATTTCAATCTCTTCCTGGCCGTCCACCACCAGGATGAATCGTCCCTTCTCCCAGACGATCTTGTCTTCCGTTCCCAGAATCGACATCAAGGCCCGCATATTGGGATATTCGGAGATGAAGATATGGGGGCCGATATGAACCGGATCGCCGGTCTTGGCATCAATCCAGCTCCGGGCGCGACCGCCCAGAATCGTATCGCGTTCGATGATATGAACCCGAAGTCCACTCTTCCGCAGCCCTACCGCCGCGGTCAATCCCGCCAGTCCACCGCCAATGATCAGCACATCGGTTTCGATGGTTTCGGCCTGCTTTTTCTTCGCCATCATAACCGCCTTTAGGGACTCGGATCTCTGGCGAAAAAACCGCGATACAGCTTCCGCACAAGAGATGATACCATCGTTGACCGGAACTGGCATCGACGCGCATTCGCCCGTTTTGAAACCAATAGGGGAATCGGCTTGGCATATGACGCCATCGTGATTGGAAGCGGGATCGGAGGAAGCGTGGCTTCGGCCATCCTGGCCCATGAAGGGCTGCAGGTGCTGGTGCTGGAAAAGAACGGTCGGACCGGGGGCGTCTGCTCCTATTACGAGAAGAACGGCTTCCGGGTCGATATCGGCACCCATATGTTTTCGCGCGGCGCCCGCGGCCCCCTGGGCCAACTGACCCGGCGTCTGGGTGTTCCGGCCATACCCTTTGTCCAGACCTATGATCTGGCGCTGATCAAAGCCTTCGGAACATCCCTGCGGTTGCCGCGAGACCTGGCCCGATACCCGATCTTCCTGGCAGACGCCGCCCGCAAGCTGAAGCTTCGGCCCAAAGAGATCGTCGAAGCCACCCGCTTTTTTCATAGTGTGGTCCGCTTCGATGAAGCACGGCTCCACGAGATGGACCGGATCACCATGTGGGAGTATGTCCAGCGCTATACCGACAATCCCCGCCTGATTGGCCTGTTTGGCCTGCTGCTGGGGCTGTATTTCATCCTGCCGCTGAGCGAAGTCAGCGCCGGCGAGGGGATCTGGTGCTTTAAGCATATGGCCCGTGACCGGGGTCTGGCCTACCCCAAAGGTGGCTCCGTCACCGTCCCCGACACCTTCATCGCGGCCGCCCGAGCCCGTGGCGCCGAGGTGCAATGCCATAAAGAGGTCGAGCGGATCCGGGTCAAGGACGGCGTGGTTGAGGCGGTGGAATGTAGCGATGGGAGCGCCTTCGAGGCCCCCGTGGTGGTGTGCACAACCAGCCTGCTCGACCAGGTAGAACGACTGGTGGGACCGGAACATTACCCTGCGGCCTATGTGGAGCGGGTGCGCGGGCTGAAGAGCTCCATGATCGCCGTCCAGGCCAAGATCGCCCTGCGCCGCCCGTTGATCAAGGCCGGGGCTCTGGTGGGGATCTACGGAGAAGACTTTGATCTGAAGCGCTTTCAGCTGGGGGACTTTGAGAGTCTATACGACGACATCCGCAACGGACGGGTGGCCCCGATCACGCCGATCTACGCCCCCATTCCCACCAACTTCGATTCCTCTCTGGCGCCCAATGGCGAGCAATTGATCACCGCCTGTGCTGTCGCCCCCACCACCGACATCGAACTCGAAGACGGTCCCCAACGATGGATCGAGAATATGATGGAAAGTCTGAAGGGGCTGATCCCGGGCCTGGAGAAAGAGATCCTATGGGTCGACACCCAGAGTACCCGGGCCATCGGCAACTGGATGGGCAAGCTTCACGCACCGGCCGTCAGCACGGGCCAGACCCCCGACCAGGTGGGCAACCGTCGACCGCCGGTCCATACCCCCGTCCTCGGGCTCTACGCCTGCGGCTGCAATGCGGGCTCTCGGGGCATCGGCACCGAGCTGGCCGCCACCAGTGGCGCCGAAGCAGCCGACAGGGTAATTCAGGACCGAAGCAATGGTCTTATCCCAATGGGTTCAATAGTCGGTAAAACGAGGAGCCGCATACACGAAGAAGGAATGACAGCATGAAGAGACTGATTTGTGTGCTGCTGGGATGGATGATGATCCTGGGTTGCGGCAAAAAGGAGAGCGGCATCCCGACCGATCCATGCGAGCGTCTCAAGCATTGTGCGATCGATGAGTCCTGTGACAAAGATGGCTACAAAACCTGCGGAGCCGAAGCGGATTGCACAGCTGTAACTACGTGCATACACGCACTCCAGGCGCAGAATCCCCAGCCCGCGGCCAAACCAGCCAAAGCCCCAGCAAGCGCCAAGACTCCAGCAAATACCAGGCCCCCCCATAAGGCGGTTTCCTGGGAGGAGTCCTGTAGGAAAGAGAATAAAGATCTATGCGAAAAGCAATGGCCCCGGTCGGCCAAATCGTCCGCCCGGACAACCTATATCTGCTCGGTGTACTGGGTCTTCAACTATGGCTATGGTCAAGCTCCCGACAAAGAGCTGCTGGAATTCGATGTTAACCGATCCCAGCTGAAATACTGCTTAAAGACCCTGACCCCCGACGAGGTCCAGCGGGTGCTGGGGCGGCTCCCATTGGACAACCCCGAGGATTGGATCCGCAACCGCGCCAATGAGTTTTTCTCCAATTGCGCCAACGAGACCACAAGCCTGACCGGGGTCGGTCTCGACGATCTGCCCTATACCGATCTGCGTAATTTCATCGCCACCATCTTCGCCGGGAAAGAGCTCCAAAAGAAAGACATCTGCTTTCTGGGAGATGTGGGGCTGTGGAAGCTGCGTAACGCGGTCTATGCCCGCCACGGCTACAAGTTCAAGAATGACCATCTGAACCAGCTCTTCTATGGTCCGCGTACGGACGATCGCAAGGCGGCGGCTGTAGGGCTACCGGCCAAGCGCAACCCGGCTTTCTCAAAGGATGGTTTCAGCGCCGCCGACCGCGCCAATATCGCGCTGATCCGCGGCCTGGAAACAGATCCCAAACGCGCGGACGGCCCCTGCGGCGACTAAATATAAGACGCCTACTGCTGCAGCCCGAGCTTGCTCATGCATTTCATCGTAATGGGTACGACAACATCGTTGAAGGCCTGGGGAACCTCTCCGGTCTTCTCAATGGAGAGGGACCAGCTCAGAAACTTCTCCATCGAGACCGTATCTTCCAACGCACCCAATTGACAGCTACATAGCTGGCGGGACTGGCTGGAACTAAAGGTCTTGTTCCCTTCTTCGACACAGCCTTCCATAAAGGAATCACGGACGGTGGCCGGGTACCGGCCCTCGCTTTTTGCCGTCGCAATCGACTCTGGAGTTATCGCGGGTTGCCCATCGCCAGAACCGGCCGGGATGATCTCCATCTTCTTCATGCACTTGAACGTAAGTGGTAGCACCACTTCCATGAATTCCTCCGGGTATTCCCCCGTCTTCTCGATGGCCAGTGACCATTTTACGAATGTTCCCAACTTCACCTTTTTCTCGATCGCGTCCAGCTGGCATCCACACATCTGGCTGGACTGGTCCTGGCTCATGGTCTTTACAGCTTCTTCCATGCAACCTTCCATGAAGCTTCCCCGCACTGCTTCGGGATAGGCTTCCGTATTCCCCTTCTTCTTATTACAGGCCAGAGCAAGCAGGCAGATAATACCAACGACTACAATCCAATTACGCATCCCAACCTCCATAGATGAACGGCGATTGTACAACCTTCATCCACCGGTGGCGAATGGCCCTCTGGTGACCAGTGTCAGGTCCCCGTTCGGTAGTTGACAACACTGTTGTTGTGTCGCACCGTTATGGGCACGAACGATGGTCCGAGGCTCATTTTTGGAGGGTGGTATGAATGAATTTAAGAAACTGGATGGACGCGCGATGGCTGCTGTCATCGCATTAGCGACCTGTGCTGTAATACTCATCATCGATCTGGTGGTCACAGCCCAGGTGTCCGAGTTGTTCGACCAACTCAAGAGTAAAGACATGGACCCGACCAAAGCGGAGGCTCTTCAAGAACGAGCCCAAGGTCTGGAGGAGCGGGCGAATAGTATAGCCAATACATACCGGCTCACCGTCCTCATCACGGCGGTATTTTTTGTACGCTGGATGATGAGAGCCTACAGCAATATACCGGCTATCTACTCCGATTATCCCACGCGGTTCACCGGCAAGCAGGTGGGCTGGGCTTTCTTCATTCCATTTATCAACCTGGTACGGCCCTACTACGCGATGTCCGATATCTGGGCGGCAAGTGGCCCTGACGACGGGAGTGCCAAGCCACGTGGGGCAGCCATCATCGGACTCTGGTGGGCTCTTTTTCTGATTGGCGGGGTGCTGGGTAATGTGGCCATGCGGATGGCTGCAAGTACGGACATCGACACCATAAAATTGGCCCTTACTGTGAATATGGGAGCTGATGTCATATTCGCTGGTGCGGCCGTCACCGCGATCCTGGCAGTCCGAAAAATCACGGCCAACCAGGCTAAGAAAAGCCAACAACCCCGAGTGGAACCAGAGCCGGCCATTGCAGATCAGGGCAACGCACCCTGAATTGCAGGAACTACCGTGTCGACTCTCTGGACCCATGATCGTCGCTTCGACTGCTCCCAGGCGGAGCTCTATCGGCTGCTACAGACCCCGGAGTTCGAGCAGACTCTCGGGCAAAAAATGGAACTCAACACCGAGACCATGGACAGAGAGGAAACCTCCGACGGGGTCCGGCTGACATTACGGGTGCTGTCCAATCGAAAGCTCCCCGCGTTCATGCACGGCCTGGTAGGCAAGCATAATGGCTGGATCGAAATACGCCATTGGAGAGATGAAATCTGTGGTTACGACTGGGAAGTTCGAACCCTCTCCGAAAGGATACCGATTCAGGCTTCGGGTGTCGTTCGTGTGGATGCGGCCGGAGCCGATGGTGCCGTTCGGCATGCGGAAGGTACCTTCGAGGCAAAGGTCCCGCTCATCGGACGAAAGATCGAAGGCTATCTGGTCCAGAGAACCGATCTGGCCTTCGACACAAGCGCTGGGATCTTACGCAATATGCTCAGCGGCTGAACCTTGGAAGTGACGTGTGCGTTCATCTTTCGTACCATATATGTTTCTAGATCTTTAATACGTGGAGTCGACGATGCGTCGGTCGGTGGGACTGTTCCTGATATTTCTACTTATTTCCTGTGGGGGAAAGGATCCCAACACGGATAAGGATATAGGCTCAGATTCCGAGGGCACCGACAGTGGCGAAACCGTCGACACGAGCGACACGACAGAGACCGTCGATACGGAAGAGACCGTCGATACGGAAGAGACCGTCGATACGACGGAGACCGTCGACACCACGGAGACCGTGGACACGAGCGTCGACACGAGTGACACGACAGAGACCGTCGATACGGAAGAGACCGTCGATACCACGGAGACCGTCGACACGAATCCCTGCGACGACGTGATCTGTGGGGCCAACGGCAACTGTGTGGATGGGAACTGTATCTGCGATGAGGGCTTCGCTCTCGATGCGGACAATAGCTGCGCCGATATCGACGAATGTCTTAGCGACAATGGCGGCTGCGGTGATGCCACGTTCTGGCTTTGCACCAACCAGGAGGGTGCAGCGCCCAGCTGTGAAGATATCGATGAATGTGCCACGGACAACGGCGGCTGTGGCGATGCCGTATTCTGGAGCTGCAATAATAATGAAGGGGCTCCAGCCAGCTGTGCGGACATCGATGAATGCGCCACCGACAACGGCGGCTGCGGCGATGCCATCTTCTGGCTTTGTACCAATCAGGAGGGCATTGCGCCCAGCTGTGAAGACATCGATGAATGTGCCAACGACAACGGCGACTGCGGTAGTGCCACATTCTGGATCTGCGCCAATAACGAGGGCGCTCCAGCTACCTGTACCGACATCGATGAATGCGCCACGGATAACGGTGGCTGCGGTGTCGAAGAGGAATGGAGCTGCCGCAATGAAATCGGCGGGCCGCCTCTATGCTGTCTGATTGGCCCGTACGCGAAAACAGTCGTCGCCAATGGCCACGCCTTCGCGGCCTTAAACGCAGATGGGTCGGTCGTCACCTGGGGCGATAACGAAAGTGGCGGCGACAGCACCGAGGTGAGCACAGGCCAGGTCAACACAGAGTTGTCCAGCGGCGTCGTTCATATCGCTGCCAATACTATTGGGTACGCCTTTGCCGCCATAAAAGACGATGGTTCTGTTGTCACCTGGGGCCATGGGGCCATGGGTGGAGATAGTACTGTCGTCAGTACCGAGCTCGAGTCGGGAGTAACACAGGTTTTCGCGGCAGCGGGATCCTTCGCGGCCCTGAAGGACGATGGGTCTGTAGTCACCTGGGGAGACCCCGACAACGGTGGTGACAGTTCCGCCGTCGCGCTCGAACTTCAGTACGGAGTTTTTACAATTTTCCACACCGACCGGGCCTTCGCAGCGCTCAAGTCCGATGGGTCGGTCGTCACCTGGGGGGAACCCGATGATGGCGGCGACAGTTCCGCGGTGAGCCTTGAACTCCTGTCGAATGTGGTGGAGATCAGTGCCAGCTTCAACGCCTTCGCGGCTCGAAAAACCGACGGATCGGTGGTGACCTGGGGCAATAGCGACTGGGGTGGGAATAGTGCTCTTGTCGCAGCGGACCTACAGGGATCTGTCGTATATATCGCGGCAACACAAAGTGCCTTTGCGGCCCTCCGGTCCGATGGATCCGTGATCACCTGGGGCGGCTGGGGCGGCGGCAATAGCACGACCGTGAGCGACAATCTACAAAGCGACGTAACCGCCATCATCCCCAATCAATATGCCTTTGCCGCCCGTAGATCGGATGGGTCGGTCGTCACCTGGGGAGAGGACGCCTCCGGTGGTGATAGCTCCACCGTTGCAACCGAGCTTGCCTCGGGAGTCTCCAGAATCTTCGCCAACCGGGGCCCCTACGGTGCCTTCGCCGCTCTCAAATCCGATAGCTCCGTGGTCACCTGGGGACATCCCGACTATGGCGGTGATAGTTCTTCGGTCAGTGCCGAACTTCAATCGGATGTGGTCGACATGGTCGGCAACTTCGGTGCTTTTGCCGCTCGAAAATCCGATGGCTCCGTGGTCACCTGGGGTAGCTGGTCGGGAGGCGATAGCAGTGCCCAAACCCCCGACCTGCAAGCCGGAGTCGTCACAATCAGCGCCACCAACGGTGCTTTCGCTGTAAAAAAAGATGATGGAGTCGTCGTTAGTTGGGGAGACCCGCTCCAGGGTGGTGATAGTTGCATGATCACTTCGCCGCCCGCCGAGGGGGCCGTAAGGATCTATACGAACGAGCAGGCCATAGCCGTGTTATCTGCCAAGGGAACGGTCAGCGCATCCGGCGATCCACTCTTCGGGGGGGCCCCTTCAGGTGTCGATCCGGAGACGTTCGGCCAGACCAGCACTACATCGATGCCGTCTGGTGTCATCGAGCTGTTCCCGGCCGCCAATGCCATCGCTGCCCTCTCGTCGAGTGGCACCATGGTCTCGTGGGGAGAAAAGATATCGGGCGGGGATGACGGAGACGTGGTGGAGGAACTGGAGTCCGGCGTTGTAACGGTCGCCCATACACGCAAAGCCTTCTCGGCCACCAAAACGGACGGGTCGGTGATAAGCTGGGGCGATGGCATTCATGGTGGTAGCCAGACTGTATGGCATTACGATCCTTCCGTCCTCGGCCAGGCCGAAATCGAGGGCTCGTCCGTAAGCGAGCAGCTGACGGGAGATGTGGTCAGTATCGCCGCCACCTGTTGCGCCTTTGCGGCCTTGAAGTCCGACGGCTCTGTCATCACTTGGGGCCAACTCAAATACGGTGGAGACTCCTGTGTGAACTCTAATTCGGGATGTGCCCCGGTCAATTCGGAGCTCACGTCGGGTGTTATGGCCATCTACACCACCGACGAAGCCTTCGCGGCCCTCAAGTCTGATGGCTCGGTGGTCACCTGGGGATACGCCTACGAGGGTGGTGATAGCGCCCCGGTCCAGGAAGAGCTCCAATCCGGCGTAATAATGATGGCTTCCACCCTGAGTGCCTTTGCGGCCCTCAAATCGGATGGATCCGTGGTCACCTGGGGCGGTTGGGGCGGAGCGAATAGCTCGGCTGTCAGTGCCTATCTCCAGGACGGAGTCATCGAGTTATTTTCCAGTCGATATGTCTTTGCGGCACGAAAGTCGGACGGCTCTGTCGTCACATGGGGAGATGATCCCTCGGGCGGAGATAGCTCCAGTGTAAGCGTCGAACTCTCGTCCGGAGTCCTCAAGGTCATTGGCAATCTAGGCAACTATGGTGCGATGGCCGCCCTCAAGGCGGATGGCTCGGTGGTCAGCTGGGGCTACGCCGAATATGGCGGCGACAGTTCTGCCGTCACCGAACAGATCCAGTCCGGCGTGGTAGACATCTTCTCTTCCTGTTGTGCCTTCGCCGCCCTCAAGTCGGACGGATCCGTGGTGTCCTGGGGAGCTCCGTGGGGAGGTGGCGACAGCTCGGCAGAAGCCGAAGACCTGGCCGGAGGCGTGGTACGTATCCACTCCATCGACGAAGCCTTCGCGGCGCTGAAATCCGATGGCTCCATCATCTATTGGGGATTTGTTCCCTGAAAGTCCCGTTGAGGTATCCATGAACCACAGTCCATTCATACGGCGTCTTGGTCTCATCGTTCTGATGCTAACCATTCTTGGTTGTAAGAAGCGCCAGACCCGTGCCTCCGACCCTCCGGTCGACACCAGCAGCCCCACATCGGCCTGGAGCATGAACTACAGCGATGGCAGTGGTAATGCCTTTTTCTTCAGCCAGGCGGCCGGCGATAGCGAAGCAAAATTCGTCTACAATCCGGTAACACCAAAAGAGAGCTCCAGCGGCACCTATAGTGGTGGGAGCCCCCGGAAAGGGGCGATGACTCCTGCCCAGGTGAGCGAGCTGAAGCGTTGGGTCCAACAACTGAAAGACGACAGCGCCAATCATGCGGAGCAACGAGCCATGGGAACGGGAGCCATTCACCGGACCACATCCGACGGCGAGGATGACTTCATAGTGAAGCGCAGCCCGGCCCTCAAGGATTTCGAGGCGTTTCTGGCCGCCTTCCGGGCTCCCTGATCTCGGACTGTAGTCGCACCGCCTCTGAATAGCCCACAGGGCCAGTGGCCAACAAGAATCCAATAGAGTAGAGTAGCCGGAAAGCTCCACCAAAGAGGTACTCCATGTCGCGTTTCATCATGCTGGTTACAATACTCGCCTTTCTGGCTGCCTGCGGCGCCAAGAAGGACAAAAACAGCAATCAAAACCAAGACAACACGGCAGATGCAACGGCCCAACCGAACCAGGAGGGCGGCGACAATGCCAAGGACGAAACACCGACAAATACCGAGGCACAGACGGATTGTACCTGTGGAGCAGGGAAAGCCGGTGGAACCACCTGGTGTGAAAAATGTGGCGTAGGATACATCAAGGGCGAAAAGAGCAAGGATAAGGCCGCAGTGGATGGTGCGGGCAAAGCCGCTCATGCCCACGGGCACGACCACGCCGGGCATGGCCACGGGCACGACCACGCCGGCCATGGCCATGGCACAGCCAAGAAGGCCTGTAGCTGCGGTGCCGGTAAAGCCGGTGGAACCACCTGGTGCGAATCATGTGGTGTGGGCTATATCAAGGGCGAAAAGACCAAAGAAAAGGTCGCCGTAACCAAGGCCCTCGCTGGACCCACCGAGAAACCGATCGCTCCAGCCCCCGCTGAATAGCAACGCAAGGAGGAACCATGCGTAGCGGTATCTTCGCTCTTATGGTTTTGATGATGTTCAGCCTGTGCAGCTGCAAACAAACCGAATGCAGTATGAAACGCGCAAAGTGTAATTACGAATGTGGGGATGGGCTCGTCGGAAGTCTTTGCAAGGACGGATGTACCTTGAAGTACCATTACTGCAAACGGAAGAAGCGGCGCTGAACACAAAGGTGCGCGGCGACCCAGGGCTCCGATTTGGGGCCAGGGCATATGAGATAGGCGGAGGATTTGGGCTTGCCTAGCCGGTCGATAAATTGTAGTCACAGCTCTCCCATGCCGAAGTGGCGGAATCGGTAGACGCGGCGGATTCAAAATCCGTTGGGCTTATGCTTGTGAGGGTTCGAGTCCCTCCTTCGGCACCGTGGGCTCCTTATTGGATACCTATGACTGGCCTCCACGGCCCAAACGCCAATTGACCGGGGCCCGCCTGGCATTTATTCTGCCGGTCGGTCATCTTAGAGGTCTGCCATGACAGCCGAAAAGCCCACCGTATACCCCGATAACCCGCGCTTCGGATCGGGCCCCTGTACGAAGCGGCCAGGATGGTCCCTTGAGGCACTTTCCAAGGCCGCGCTCGGACGATCGCACCGCTCCAAGCTCGGAAAAGAAAAGCTGCGCGAATGTGTGGATCTGAGCCATAACCTGCTCAATCTCCCGGTCGACTACCGGGTAGGCATCGTGGCCGGATCCGATACCGGCGCCATGGAGATGGCCATGTGGTCCATGCTCGGCCCCCGTGGTGTGGACGTATTCGGCTGGGAGAGTTTCGGTAAGGGTTGGATCAACGACATCCTCAAGGAATTAAAACTCGAAGATGTGCGTCCGTTCACCGCCGACTATGGTCAACTTCCGGACTTCTCGGTGGTCGACGGCAGTCGTGACGTCGTCTTTACCTGGAACGGCACCACCTCAGGGGTCTGCGTTCCGAACGGCGACTGGATCCCTGACGACCGGGACGGTCTGGTATTCTGCGACGCCACCTCGGGTGTCTTCGCCATGGACCTCCCCTTCGAGAAACTCGATGTAATCACCTACTCCTGGCAGAAGGTGCTCGGCGGCGAAGCCGCCCACGGGGTTCTGGTCTTGAGCCCTCGAGCCGTGGCACGCATCGAAAGCTATACCCCTCCCTGGCCCATGCCCAAGATCTTCCGCATGAAGAAGGGTGATAATCTCAACGAAGGTATCTTCGTGGGTAGCACCATTAATACGCCGTCCATGCTCTGTGTCGAAGACGCCCTCGACGCGATGTACTGGGGCAAAACACTCGGCGGATACGAAGCCCTTGTGGCCCGATCGCGGGGTAACCTTCAGGCGGTGGAGCAGTGGGTCGAGCAGACCGACTGGATTGATTTCCTGGCCGAAGACCCGTCTATCCGGTCGTGCACCTCCATCTGCCTGATGTTTACAGATCCCGCAGTGGCCTCCCTCGACAAGGAGGCCCGCTCGAAATTCTCCAAGCGGGTGGTCGGCTTATTGGACGAAGAAGGGGCCGCCCACGACATCGCTTCCTATCGGGATGCACCACCCGGACTACGGATCTGGGGTGGGGCTACGGTAGAACGCAGCGACCTGGAAGCTCTCTTCCCGTGGATCGAATGGGCTTTTCATCAGGCCAAGCAGGAATTCGAACTCAGCCAATAGCAGGGCCCCTGGCAAGGAGCTCAAGCCTCCAACATATGCACCGTCCGGGTGGGAAATGCGAAGTTGAGTCCGACGGTTTCGAACCGACGCTTGATCTCCATATTTACCTCGTGCTGGACCTCCCAATAATGGGGCATATCATCTACAAAGTAGGTGACCTGTAGAACCAGCGCGGACTCTCCGAACCGCAAAAACTGAACCAGCTCTCCTCGACAGATCCCGGTATGGTCATGGAGGATGGAACGAACGAGTTCACGGGCCTCGTCCATCTCGTCTGCGGTGGTGCCGTAGATCAGGCCGATCTCGAGATCGACGGCGATATTCGATCCGATGCTCACATTCTCGATTGGACTCTCGGCAATAAGTTTGTTCGGGATAACCACCCGCACACCGCTTCGAGTAAGTATCTTCGTGGAACGCAGCCCGATGTCCTGCACATAGCCCAGATGATCACCGACGCGAATCATATCGCCGATGGTGTAGGGGTTGTCGGCCATGATCTGCAAACTACCCAGGATGTTCCCCACCGTCTCCTTGGCGGCCAGGGCGATAGCCAGACCACCAAGACCGAGACCGGCGACCAGGGTGCTTACCTTCATGCCCAGTTGGTCGAGGGTGGCCAGGGCCAGAATCATGATGACCGCGATCTTCGCGAACTTTCGACCGAAGACCACCAGTTGATCATCCAGCTGGGTACGGGTTCTCTTTGTCAACGGCTCCAGCCAATAGGTGAAAAAGGCGTCGATCAACCGCATGCACAACACCAGACTCAAGATAATGGCGATGACATATAGAGAGCTATTGATCAGGAAACGCAGGTCGGGCGGCATTTGCAGGACCCGACTCGCTCCAAAGATAAAGCCAATCACCAGTCCAGCGCTGATGGGATTGGAGATCGTGCGGACGAAGGGGATATCGTTGGGGAATCCCATGCGCGTGAACGCCGGAACAAAGACACGACTCAGATTCCGACGCAGAAAAATGCTGATCAATCCGCCAGCCAGAAAAATGCCGATGGCAATCATCATTTCTCGTACGGAATTCTGGCCGTACGTCTGATTCAAGAAATCATTCATGGTCTACTCGCCTTCATCTGCGCCAACGTCAGAGGATTCAGGCCCCGAGGTCAGACACCTTCTTGATATAGGCCTCCATGGCCTCACCCGAAGACATACCGAGATTCGAATTCCAGGCATCGTATTTGGCACGCCCTCGCATATCGAACATGCCGGGACGGCTACCGACAGCATCCCCGTTGTTCGCCTGCTTGAACAGGCCGTACAGCTCCAAAAGCACATTCGGGGGCTGCGAAGGTAAGGTCTTCACCCTATTCTTTGCGTCCTCAAATTGGTCCTTGAGTTCCATATCAGCCTCCTACAAGTCGATTGGCGCGAAACTTCGCCTACGGTGGATGCATACACCGGTGCGTTCCGGCATTCAAGCATTGTTTGTCTCAAGCTAGAAGCGTGCGGCAAAGCCCAGCTTCCCACCGAACTGCAGCTCGGTCGCCACACGATCCACTTCGTTGACGAATATGGTCGCGGCCTTCCCCGGCTGAACCAGCTGCAAATGGAGGAAGACTTCGGCCCCTTCACTCAGACGTATATGGTTGAGCAGACCCAATTCCAGGCCCAGGAAGCGATGCCCCAGGGCATTGCTGGGCTCCAGGTTGAATCCGGCCGCCACCAATAGGGCCATCTCGGCCCGTGGGTGTACCTGATAGCCCACCTGGCCATCCACCACGGCGATCCCAGCCCGATTGAAGAACATGGACCCCCACTGGCTGGAAACCCGCTCATCAAGATTATCGTACCGATCGCGCGTCTCGTCTTCGGTGAGGACCCGTGAGGCACTCTTATTCTTGGCAGAACCCCAGAAGGCACCCAGCCGATCGTTGCCGTCGATGGAATCATCGGGCGATAGAGCAAAATAATTTGCCGACCAACGCAAGCGGCCCCGGCGCTCCGAAACGCCGGCCTGGGCGGCCCAGGAAAGGATCGTCTGGTCCGTACCGGCGACACCGGAATTCGACCAGCTACCATATTGAACAAGCCCATGAGCCCAGGCACGCAGTTCTTCATGTTCATAGCGCACCCCGACCAGACCTGTACCCAATTGCAGCGGGCGGTCCAACGAACGACGGTCCACCAGGCCATATACACCGTAGTCCACGGTCCAATCTCCGTGGCGGCATGCACGCACGGCGCCACCCACGAAACTATCCGTCCGGAAGTTGTCGTCTCGAACCGCGATCCCCTCCAATGTGGAATCCGGCAACTGAGCCGCAAAGACCGTCGTTCGATGACGATCACTACCAAAGGCAACGCTCACCGCGCCTCCCAGATGGTCCAGCCAGAGCCGACTGGGATCCACCATACGCTGGTACCCCACACGTAGCTCTACCCCGGAGGTAGAGGTATAGCCGGCCCATAACTGGCGATGGCGTAAGAGAAGGCCCTCATAGCCTCCTTCAAAATACTGATTGGGGAGCTCGGGACTATTACGACTCCAGCTATTCCAACCCAGCTCCAGCTCATAGTGTACAGACACCTGCTTGTCGGAACGGAAGGAAAAGGCCGGTCGAAAGAACGTGGCCATCTGCCCTTCCGTCTGGCCATCTGGGTCGAAGAACCGTGGGCTGGCATCGAAATCCGAATCATTGCGAATATGCAGCAGATTCTGGAACAGCCCGGAGACCGTCCAATTCGACCCGGTCGTTTTGGCTTCGGCGGGCGCCTGGTACGGCGGATCCGCTTGTACATCGGCTACAAAGCCTGCCAGACCCCATACGAGAAGGATGGAAAAAAGAGAATGTTTCATGGTGCCATCCCCCCCATCAAACTGATGTCGCCAACCCCATTGATCACCTGGCCATCCTGTACGAAATAGGACCAGTCCAGAGCCTCTCGATCGGGCAGAAGTGGATCGATGCGAAGGTTGTGTAGGGCGCCCGGTTCATTCCGGCTGGGATACCAATATAAGATCTGGTGGGCGTCATCGTAATAGGCCGAACCGTCTGAGAGCCATACGTAGAATCCATCGGGATATTGGCGCTCGGGTACGAAAATCTCGGTGGGTGCCGTGGTTTCGCGGGTATGCATCTGAAGGGTGTAGCGACGGGTGGGGCGCGCTACGGTCGGCTCGGGATCCCAGTAGTGATACTGACTGATAAAGGACTGGCCGATGAGCTTGCCACTGGTAACACGTGCGTTCGGACGCGAGTACGCCGTCCAGGCGCGCGGTTGCTTGTCCGGGCCGATGATAGAGAAATCCTCGTGGTTCCAGCTTTCGCCATAGTTTTCGTCGTTATCGGGTGCAAAGCACCAGGCCATGCTACCGGTATTCAAAGCCTCAAAGGCCTCGTAATAACTGTTCAGAACATGCCCCGACACGGCTAGGCTCGAATCGGAATCACCGGCATCGAAATTGAAGTAGGTGCCAAACTCGCCAACCACCACAGGAACATTACCGAACCAGGTGGGAGACTCCTCGATCAAAGCATGTAGCGGCTCCGTGAAGTCACGGTACAACCACTCATCCGGATTAAACTCACGTGGACCGGAATTGATGCCCGGGAATGGGTAGATATCAGGATACCAATGGGGTGCATACACCAGCTGATTGATCCCCTGGGGACGGGTCAACGGCGTATCCCAGAATGGCGTGGGCCCGAGCACAGTCCGGATCCCCACCCCGGGCTCAAACCAGATAATGGCGTTTTCGTCCTCTTCCTGGACGGCCTGGCCCATTCGCTCAAAGAAGGGTTGCAGATAATCCGCGTGGAAGTTCAGATTCAATCCGGCCGCCGTAATCAGATCGATATTATCAAGGCCCCATTTCTGGAGCGTCTCGGGTTCGTTGTCTGGCGGCAAGACATTCAGGCCGGTCAGGACCGCGTAGAGATCGCCGCCCAGATCTTCGCCCAGAAGACTGCTCAGCTGTTCGGGCATCTGATCGGTGATGCCTGCCTGCACCACCGCAGTGACCAGGGTGAGCATTATAAATACGCCCGCAGGCTCATTCATCAGATCATAGCCAATCACATTATGATGCTCTCGCCCCACACGAGCCAACTGACGCAAGACCCCTTCGTATTCGCCCTGCATATAACTCTTCAAGTCGGGCAGACCCTCTGGGTCCGTCTCCGGATCGCGCGGCCGGGTGACGCCATTATCCACCACCAGGTTGGGAAATACCGTATCTCCCGCAAATAATGCGGCGAAACAACGGTCCACATCCAGCGAGATCGCGCCGTTCAGGAACCAGGGCGTAAGGGGCATAAAATCGCTCGTCTGGTGTACGTCGACAAAGTCCTGGGGCGTCTGGCAACGCTCGCTCAGATAGGGCACAAAGTCCGTTAAGATCCAGGGCGGTACCTCCTGACCGGGGAGCAGTTGACTCAAAATCGACCCCAGTTTCACGAGGATCTCGGTATTGGGGAGACCATCGATGGTACACATGGCGCCCAGAAATCGGGAATAGCCCCAATAGGGTGAATCCAGATCTTTTTCCGGCAAACAGGTTTCAACTATCCATTTCGGAGCCCCATGGCCGCGTACCCAGTCGGTGAAGGGAGGCAACATGGAGAATAGGAAAAACTCGACCGAGCCAGGCTCAGCGGGGTATTTCTCACCCTCGGTCCCAAGCATCGGATGTTCGTTATAATAGGCGAATAGATGCCGGCTGAACACATCCTGGTGCAAATCGATAAGAACGTAGAGCCCGTATTCGCCGGCCTTGGTGATCAGGGCGTCGAGATAGGCCAGGTACTCGAGATCATAGCACTCGTCCGTATAGCGCGGATTGGCCGGGTCGGTATTACGATTGGCGCAGGTGCCAGGCCGGTAGGGCTGGACCGATTCCCAGTTGGTTATCAGTCGAATGGAATTGAAGCCCAGGCCCTGCAGCATCCCCAACCAGTGATCGGCATCCAGGCCGTCGTCCGCGCTCAGGGGAAAGGGGCTGTCCACATAGGAGATCGGGACGATCACATTCCCATCCTCATCTGTGTCGACACCATCGGTGCTCGGGCGACATTCCGGGCTTGGCGGAAATTCGGTCATACATTGTGCTTTCAGCTCCGGATCCGTTGGAAGCGGATACAGAGAAGGAAATTCCTCCGTCGGTGGGGCCTTATGGGACCCGCTCACATTGATCCCTCGAATATGCAGATACCGCCCGTGCGAATCACGAAGATACGGCGTTTGATGAATCACGGGACGACCATCGATCCCCACATGATCGGTAGCCCGGGTTGTCACCCGGCTGACGTTGTCCTGCCAGAGGGTGTCAAAGGCCGCGTCCGACCCGGAGCAGGCGCCACAGAAAACCACCAATGAAACAGCTATAACTTTGATTTTATTTACCATTTACAACAACACCTGATGTGTGTGCCTGATCGCACTCCGGTCCGGTGAACCGAGGGCGATTGGTCGCATACGGGACAAAGGCGTGTCAAGGAATGCACATATTGCCTCTTCCCTATTGGGCGATCGAGAGGTAAACCGCCGAGCCCGTTCGCCGGACGCGGCCTCATAGGACAGCCCATTTCTCCCTTTCGACTACTGGACCTGCCCCAAGCTGTGTGCTAACCCCTGTGTGCTCTGGCACAAGACCGCGAAATTATGATCAAACTCGCCCAAAAAAATCTGCATCTGGTAGCCGTGGTCGCACTGGCCGTGGGGATCCTTGGTGCGGTGTCTTTCAAGCGTATTTCTCGCGATCTGCTTCCTATATTTACCACCCCGGCCGTGCAGATTGTGACCTTCTACCCGGGTATGCCCCCTGAGGTCATGGAACGCGATATCATGTCTCGGCTCCAGCGCTGGACGGGACAATCCGTGGGGATCGAACACCAGGAAGGCAAGGCGATGCTCGGCGTGACCATCGTCAAGGACTTCTTCCGTGAAGATATCAGCCTGGATACTGCCATGGCGCAGGTCACATCCTACGCCATGAGCGATATGTTCTATCTGCCGCCGGGCACGATCCCACCCATGATCATGCCCTTCGATCCAACGGCTTCCAAACCACTATGCCTGGTCTCCGTGTCGAGTCCAACACTGACCGAAAAGGAACTCTACGATACCGCCTACTACGAACTGAGGAACCGTCTGCAATCCATTCAGGGGGTCATCGCCCCGGCCGTATACGGTGGTGTATTACGCCGTATTCTGGCCTATGTGGACCCCCAGAAGCTGATGGCCCGTGGGCTCGCCCCTCTTGATGTGGTCCATGCCCTTCGGAGCCAGAACGTCCTGATCCCGGCCGGGAATCTGAAAGCCGGCGATCTGGATTACCAGATCATCACCAACGCCATCACCCATACCGTTGCGGAGATGAACGATATTCCTCTGACGGTCAAAGACGGGGAAACCATTCTTCTACGCGATGTAGCGAAGGTGGAAGACAGCCATCAGATCCAGAGCAATATCGTCCGTATCAATGGGCGTCGTCAGGTGTATATCCCCATCTACCGACAACCAGGGGCGAATACCATTGAGATTGTCGATGCGATCCGCAGCCGACTCTCCCGTATTCTCACCCGTCTCCGAGAGATGGATCCGAAGAATTCGACCCTGGCTCTTGAAGTGGTCCTGGATCAATCGACGATCGTCCGGGAGTCGGTCTCCGGCCTGCAGATCGCAGCCGGCCTTGGAGCCTTATTGGCCGGTCTTGTAGTCTTCATATTCCTTCGTAACCTGGCGGCTGGATTCATCGTTTGGCTATCCATCCCGCTGGCACTTCTTGCAGCCGTCCTGGGCCTGTACTTTACCGGACAGACCCTCAACGCCATGACCCTTGGAGGTCTGGCTCTTGCAGTCGGGATCCTGGTCGACCAGTCGATTGTCGTAATCGATAATATCCTTCGACATCGACGAGCCGGCGCCAGCGCCGACGAAGCGGCCTTGAAGGGGACACAGGAAGTCTCGGGACCGGTTCTGGCCTCCACGATTACCTTCGTGCTGGTCTTTCTGCCGGTCCTCTTCCTGAGCGGCATCGCCAGTTATCTATTTCGGCCCCTGGCCCTATCGGCCACGTTGGCGATTTGTGCCTCCTTGATCTGTGCCCTGACCCTGGTACCGGCGGCCTGCCGACGATTGCTCCGAAAGGCCTCCGCCGCCGGAAGTGCGAAGTCCGACACCGAGGGGGGGTTCACCTTACCCACCGCACTCGCCCTTGGGATCGGCGGCCTACTGGTCATTGCAGGAGCCCTGATGGTGCCCCGTCTCGGGGGGGAACTCTTCCCTCGCCCCGACACCGGCGAGTTCAAGGTCCTCGTACGCTTGCCCTCGGGCACCCGTATCGAACGCACCGAAGAGACCGTCAAAGGGGTGGAGCAGATCATCATTGACGTCATGGGCGAACCCGATCCGGAATACCCCAAGGTCGAACAACATAAAGATTCCGATCTAAAAATGCTGATCTCCAATATCGGCGTCCTGATGGATTGGCCGGCTGCCTATACACCCAATGCCGGGCCCATGGATGCCTTCATGTTGATCCAACGCAAAGGGAAATCTGGCCGTCGAACCACTCCGAGACTGCTGGAAGAACTCCGAAAGCGTCTGAACAGCGAATATCCGACTGTGGAGTTTTCTTTTCAGTACGGAGGCGTGCTGATCTCGGCCCTGAACTTTGGTGATCCAAACCCCATTCACTTCCAGGTGCGCGGTAGTAAACTCGACGTGGGTCGTCGTATTGCTGAACAGGTGCTGAAGCTTGTGAGCGAGGTGGACGGAGTCCGCGACCCACGTATCGCGCAGCGACTCGATTATCCGATCCTGAACGTGGAAATCGATCGCCAGAAAGCCAAGCTACTCGGGATCGACGTCAACGATATCGTTAAGAATCTGGTTACCGCCACCAACTCCAGTATCAACTTCGACCCGGCCTTCTGGATCGATCCACGCAACGGAAACCACTACTTCATCGGGGCCCAGTATCCTGAGGAATTGATGCAGGATCTCGACACTCTGCTCGATATTCCCGTACGTGGCAGCGGAACCGAAAAGCCCACCCCTCTGCGCAACCTGGTTACCGTAAACCGAAGCCATGGCCCGGCCGTCATAAACCACCGCAATATCACCCGCGTCACCGACATCTACGCGGACGTGGGGCCGGGTGTTGATATCCTCAATACAGTCGAACGAATCCGCAAACGCCTGGTAAAAGACGGTCTGCTCGAACTCAAGGGCGGGGCCGCTGGAGCGGATTATAATGTGGGCAACGAAGCCGCCTTTGGGGGTAAGGGCTACACCCTGTCGTTGATGGGTGAAATCAAGACCCTCAAAGAAGCCGGCGCCCAATTCGGAAACGGGTTGATTCTAGCAGCTATCCTGGTGTTCCTCGCCCTGGTGGCGCAATTCCGTAGTTTCCTTGACCCGCTGCTCGTGCTGCTCACAGTGCCCGTAGGATTGGCCGGCTCGGTCATCACCCTATGGGCAAGCGGTACGCCCCTGTCCATTCCCGCCTTCATGGGCGCTATCATGGTCGTGGGCATCGTGGTCGAATACAGTATTCTGCTGGTGGAATTTGCCAACGTTGCGGAACGCCGTGGTGCGGCTCCCGATAAAGCGATGCGCCAGGCTGTAAGCCAACGTCTAACGCCCATTTTGATGACCTCCCTGACAACCCTGCTCTCCCTGCTACCCATGGCGATTGGTCTGGCCGGTGGAGAGGCCAACGCACCGCTGGCTCGGGTGATCTGTGGGGGCGTCGTCGCGGGAACCATCGCCACACTCATCGTGATTCCGCCGTTGTATCCCTTCTTCAAACGGGGCGATCGCCCGAATATTGAAGACCAGATCCCGGAGGTCCCTTCATGAGACCTTTTGCTTTGATAATGTTCTCATCTCTCGCTCTGTCCTGCGCCAAAGCCCCAGCGGCGACCAGTGATAAGGCCTCGTCGTCTCCGCGGGTGGAAGTGGTGGTACAAGCCATCGAAACCGCGGACATCAAGGCGAGCGTCGAATTGCCCGGCCAGCTGGAACCCATGGCCCAGAGTGAACTTCGTCCCCAGGTCCGGGGCCAACTCGCCGAATTGTACGTAGATCTGGGAGACCGGATCACCAAGGGCGATGTCCTGGCCAGTGTCGCCGTACCCGATCACGAAGATCGGCTACAGCTCTCCGGCGCCGAGGCGGACGAAGCCGCCGCCGTGGTCAAAGCCCGTAGCGGAGCTCTGAAACTGACCCGCCTCCAGACGAACCGTATTCGAAAAGTCGCCAAGAGCGGTCGTGGTCTCGTCTCGCAACAAAAACTGGATGAAGCCAACACCGCTCTGGCCCTCGCGCAGGCCAGACTCTCGGAAGCCAGAGCGCATCTCAATACCGCCAGAAAACGACAGCAGCTAAACCAGACCCTGGTGGACTTTGCCAACATCCGCGCACCCTTTGACGGTATCGTCGTCAAGCGAATGGCCGATGTGGGTACCCTGGTGGGACCCGACACAGCAGTCTTTACCGTCGCGTCCATCGCCCGTGTGCGTGCGGTGGCTTATGTACCCGCCACAGACGCGGTGCTCATCGACGATACAGCACGAGCGAATCTGAGCTTTCCAGGCAGCGGCATCGCTCCAATCCAGACGCCCCTGGCCCGGGTGGGTGGGGCCGTCAATCCCATGACCCAGGAGGTACGGGTGGAAGCCCATATCGACCTGCCAGCCGGTTTGCCCGCCTCCAGTTATGTTCGCTTCAATCTGACCCTGAAGTCCCGGACCAACGTTCGGGTCGTTCCCGGCAAGGCCCTCCATGTGGCTGGAAAACCGCACCACCTCTACATCTACCGCAATGGTATATGCCATCTTGTCGCCGTAAAAACCGGCGCAGACGATGGCAATAAGGTCGAGATCCTGTCGGGTGTGAAACCGGGCGATAAAGTCGTGGTCTCCACCAAAGGTACCCTTAAAAAACAGTCCGTCTGTACCCCTATCGATTAATATGTCTAAGAGCCCTTTCATCATCTCCCTGTTTCTGCTGAGTGCGAGCCTTTTTTCGGGCTCAGCCCTGGCGCAGACCGGTCTGAGCCTGCGTCAGGCCCTGGAAGAAGCGCAGGCCAACCATCCGCTGATTGAAGCCGCGCGTGCGGAGCAGACCGGCGCAAGCCATGCGGTCAGCAGCGCAAGGTCCGGCCATCTACCCGGATTGGACGTCACAGTCTCCGGAACCAAGGGCCTGGCCGGCTCCTACGGAAAATTGGGGCTACACGGACTGGCTTCGTCGCCCTTCAAGGAAATGTATGGCGGCTCGGTAAATCTCTGGTGGACTCTTCTCGATTTTGGACGAACCAGTGGTGGGGTTCAAGAGGCCAAAGCACGCCATGGAATGGCACGCCATCGCACAGATCTGGCGGTGCAATTGGTCCGACTGGAAGTGTCGACCAGCTTTTATGATTGTATCGAAACGGACCAGATCCTGGCGGCGGCGCGCGGCCTCGTTTCCCAACGGATGGCCCGAACCGAACTGGTGCGTAGGCAGGCCGAACACGGGGTCTCGTCGGATGTGGACCGAGCCCTTGCCGAAGCGGATCTGGGCCGCGCACAGGCACAGGAACAAGACGCAGTGGCGAAACAGGCCGGCTGCCGATTCCTGCTGTGGGCGATGTTGGGCCGTACACCAGATGATAGCGCCATCTCGACGCCACTGGAGACGGCCAAAGGAAGCGACCCCAATCCCAATGCCGTAGCCGATCATTGCCGGCAGGGTCGTTGTCGCCCCGACCGGTTGATCCTGCAGCACGAGATCAAAGCGCTCAAAGGACAACTTGGTGCCATAAACGCGGGTCATCTACCGGTGCTGACCGTCACCGGTTCGGGTGGTTATGCCAATATGGGTGCGGACCAGGATCCAGAACATTACGCAGTTGGCGTCGGTGTTCGCTGGCCGCTCTTTGAAGGCTTTCGTGTATCCAGCCAGGCCGACTCGAATCGAGCCCGAACCCGGGCCGCACAGGCACGTTTGAAGGCACACGATCTGATCATTTCTGCCGAATTAAAGAGTGCCCAGGCGCAATACAGCGCTGGCAAACGCCGCCTGGAGTTGTCCAGCCAGGCCATGCCGGCTGCCGAACAGGCATTGCAACTCGCCAGACAGCAATTTGAAGCCGGACTGATCGACGCCCTCAAGCTCTCCGCTGGAGAGTTGGCCTTATGGGAGGCGCGCCGAGAACTAGCGGCTGCCAACGCTGCGGTAGGACAAGCGCGAGCCGCGCTGATCTACGCCATCGGTAAGCCCTCCGGCTCTCCTTGATAATGGTTTTGCGCCAGAGCCGGGTTCAGTGAAAATGGGTGTCCGTCTGCAGATATTCGGGGTCGTACTCCTACTCGCCTGTGGTTCGACCGCAACATCTCCACCACCTACCGATACGACTCCGGCTGACACCACAGCCGATATTGGACCGCAATTCGACGTACCCGATTCGGCGACCCTGCCACCGTGGGTGATGGACGCCGGCGACGGCGTGATTTGTATTCTCGATGCGGATCCCTTCCATCTCGTTCTCAAACGACACGAGAAGGTTCTTATTGAGCTGAACGCCAAACAGCTTGGCTTTGGTTTCGTCGACGCTATCGACGAAGATAAAAGCTACGACCCCTATTGGCTTCACCACGGCCTGGGACTCACAAGAGCCCCGGAACCCGAAGGTCTCAACTGGCAGGGAGTCCTACGCACCGATCCGTGGGGGATCGGAACCATCGGACGCGGGGTCCAGACTCGAGCCTGGCTGGAGGATGGTAGTTCCGCTACGTTGCTCGTCGAACCATCGGCTACAGGTTCGGTCGCCCTGACGCTCAGTCGGGAAGACACCCCACCGGTCGGTTTCATGTACTGGGAGTTTCCGGCCGAACCCGAAGAGAACTTCTATGGACTGGGTGAACACTTCGACCATGTGGCACGTCGAGGAACCTATCGTTCGATGCTCTTTCAGCCCCAACTCAATACCGAGTCGAGCTATAACGAAGCACATGTACCCGTACCCTTGCTTTTGTCCACCCGCGGACCGGGCTTTTTTCTGGAGAGCCGAAAACCAGCCTACTTCGACGTAGGCCATGAAGACCCGGATACGGTACGCGTCGAACTGGGAAATTCCGATAGCCTGAAGCTCCATCTTATCGGTACCGAACATCCGATGGACGCCATCGGGCGTTATCACGAAATCACAGGACGACCTCTTGTACCGCCCTACTGGGCATTCGGTCCTCATTTCTGGCGTAACGAAACAGCTGGCCAGGACGAGGTACTCCAAGACCTGGACAACATCCGAACCCTCGATATACCCGCCAGCGTCTTCTGGATCGATCGCCCCTACCAGCAAAGCTACAACGACTGTGTCTTCGACCCGGAACGATATAGCGATCCGGCGGCCATGAGCCAGACTTTGACCGATCGGGGGTTCAAATTGGTCCTCTGGCATGCACCCTATACCAGCGAAGAGTCGGATGCCTTCGAACAGGCCAATGCCGAGGATATGTTCATCGAAGGACCCCAGGTCTTCCTGAATTTCGGTCGTATGATGGATTTTACGAACCCGGCTACGGTGGACCTGTGGCAGGACCTGCTGAGCCGGTTTTCCAGTCTTGGTGTGGCGGGCTACAAACTGGATTACGCCGAGGACATCCAGGTGGGACTACTCGGAGCCCGAATGCACTTCTCCTTCTTTGACGGCAGCGATGAGCTGACCATGCACCATCACTATAGTTTTCATTATCAGCAGACCTACCGGGATACCCTGCCGGCCATCGAACCGATCCCCAACACCATCAATCCCCATAGGGTGGATGGGTTCATCATGGGACGTACCGGCACCTATGGCGGCCAAACAGTTGTCCACGCCATCTGGCCGGGGGATCTTGATAGCGACTTCCGACCCCATATGGACGAGGACTATTATGTCGGAGGATTACCCGCCAGTGTGGTGGCAGGCACATCTCTGGCGGCCAGCGGCTATCCCTTCTTTGCGGCCGATACGGGCGGCTTTCGAAACGGCCGGCCCACGTCCGAGGTACTGATTCGTTGGGCCTGGCAGACCGCCTTCAGTCCCATCATGCAGGTGGGCGGCGGCGGCAGTAACCATTTCGCCTGGGAGACGGGCAACTCCAATGAAGAACAATACGATGCCGACACCCTGATCCATTTCCGGGCGGCCGCACAATACGCCATCCGACTCGCGGATTATCGTTTCACATGGGGGCTTTTCGCCCATTCGACGGGCATCCCACTTATGCGGCCCTTCGGCCTGGCCTATCCCAATGATGGCCGACATCCCGATGATATCTATCTGCTCGGCCCGGACCTATTGATTGCACCCATTATGAGTTCGGATCCGGAGCGGATGGTGGCCATTCCGGACGGACAGTGGATCGGCCTGTTTAACGATGAGCTTGTCTTCGGTCCCGACGAAATCATGGTAAACGCCTCTCTTGCAACCATCCCGGTCTATCTACGTCGGGGAGCCGTCGTGCCCTTATTGCGAGCCGATGTGGAGACGCTCCTTCCGACGACAGATCCCGAGACCAGTAGCGTGATCGACGAGCCGGGAGAACTCAGTCTTATCGTAGTGCCGGGAGTCGAAGGCAGCTATACCAACCACGAAGGGACCAATGTATCGCATGGACCAAGCGACGATGCCTTCTGGGCCATCGAAGTAGGTCGTGGGGAACGGTTTACCCAGCTACGACTCGATATCCGCTTCGGAAAGGAGACGCTCCTGCCGCAACCCATCACCCTTGATGGAAACCCCGTCTCCATCGTCGGTTCCGTGGACGAAGTCAATAGCTGCGATCCGCCATGTGCTGCGATAGACGCAGGGCGCGGACGACTTATCGTTCGACTCCCGACCCTGTTTTCCCTGGCCACACGTACCGTACGTCTTGGTGCCCAATCTCCATAGGTCCGTCCATGTACCTCCGAATTGCACTCCTCATTCTGATCGCTGGCTTCACGAGCTGTAAGAAACAGAACTGCCGCGAACTGGCCGCCTGCAAACTACAGGGGCGCTGTACAAACGGCGACAAAACCATGCCTTGTAAAGCCACCAGCGATGAAGACTGTCGGCAGTCCCGCGGCTGTAAAACGAGTGCGAACTGTTACCACCACAAGACGGATGGCCGTTGTTGGCCCACACCCGAATAGGGGCTAATTTTCCTGGGCTTTCTGGATATGCTCGTACTCGCGGTTGTACACATCGAGAGTCTCCAATACCAGCCGTAGATTCTTTTGATTGGTCTCGTTGGAGCTCACCCGTTCCAGACCGAGCATTTGTCGAGCGATATCGTGAAGCTCGTCACATAGGCTGTTCAGGCGTTCGAGGTCGCGATTGGTACGATCCTGTCCGGCGAACTCTTCCTGATAGGTGTTAAAGATCTCATTGGCCTCGCCGCCCAGTCGCCCCATCAAACTATCCAGATTGCTCTCCTGTTTTACCCGTTGGATCTGGTCGAGTTCGGTACGGTACATTCCGAGACGCTCTCTCACGATCTCCACATTCTGCTCGTTGGCAGCAAAGGTGGTGCCCTGCGCATCCAATTGATTCATGCTGCCTTCGATCTCCTCCAGGGAGCGAATCACACGCTGAAGGAGAGATATCCGGCGCGTATTTCGAGATCGACCCGAGAAATGTTCCCGATAGATTTTGAATTGATGATTGGCACACAGAGCCAGGCGGTTGGCACGCTCATCCAGATCGCCACTATTGGCCGCCTCATCAATCAGCTCCAACTCGCCTTTATATAGCTCGCGGCTCTCGGAAATGGACTCGGACAAAGACACCACCATTTCGTCCGACAACTCCGATTTATACCGTTCAAGATGCGCGGCCAAATCATTGAGATCCATAGTTAATTCACGCAAAACCTCAGGATCGCGGGTTGCCCGTGACATGGCCGCAAAATGGCGATGGTAACAACCCGATACGGCGTTCAAGCATAAACGGATCTCGTGCGCCGCATACATCTCCGGTCCGGCCTCCTGGGCCTGACGGATCTGCTCCGCTTCGGTGATATACTGCTCGCGATGAAGAAGCAGTGGATGGATCGCTTCATCCCGTGAGAGGGGATCCATATCGCGGGTCAGCTCGATAGTCTCATCAATTTCCGCGACCATAGCTGTCAGAAGTTCGACATCACGAGAAATCCGGGGTTGGCCCGCGAAATGGGTCTCGTATTGACGATGAATCGCCTCTGCTCGACGTTGAATCTCTTCTATAGTGTCCTGATTCGACATGTCTATTTTTCCTGCCCGTTCAACCGGTGTTCGATGAATGACTTGGAAGTTCCGCCTATTGGTGATAGCCCCTTCGAAAAATCACTTATGGGCCCCATGACGGAACCGCAACAAACTCTCAAGCAGGCGCTTAGTCCTCCGCTTCGAACCGCAGCCTTACCGGGTACGGGCGGAATGATCAAATCGAAGCCAGAAGATTTTCGGGTGAACGAGGTACTGCTCTATCCCCCATCGGGCCAGGGGGAGCACCTCTTCGTTTCCGTAGAGAAGAACGACCTCTCTCATCGGGACCTGGTTGGACGAATCCAGAATGTCCTGGAGATCTCCGAACGAGACATCGGTTGGGCCGGGATCAAAGATAAAGTTGCCATCACTCGACAAACGCTCAGCCTACCAGCCCAATGTGAAGATCGATTGGCCGCATTGGAGTCTCCCGATCTCCGGATCCTCTCCACCGACCGCCATGACCAGAAAATCCGCAAAGGGCACCACGCCGGAAACCACTTCACGATTATCATCCGACAGGTGCCGGACGACGCTTTGCAGCGTGCCCAGGCCATTCTCACCGCCCTGGGACCCGTTGGCATCGCCAACTATTACGGCCCACAGCGATTTTCGACCGATGGCCACAACATCGAAGACGGCCTGCACCTGCTCGGCTTATTGGCCCAGGGGAAACGAATCAACCGTCGCTTCGTAAATCAGTTACGCATACAGGCGGTGCAGTCGGCGCTCTTCAATCTGGTGGTGGCCCACCGAATCGGGGCCGAACTTCTGGACCGAGCCGTCGAAGGCGATCTCCTCAAGAAGAGAGACACCGGTGGACTCTTCATCTCCGAAGATGTGAACGAAGAGACCGACCGGATCCGAGCCGGGACCCTTGCACCAACGGGTCCCATATTCGGAAAGAAGATGTGGTGGCCCGAAGGAAAAGCACGCGCCCTGGAAGAAGCAGTGGTCGCGGAAGCCGGCGTCGAGTTGGAATCCTTTCACGCGGCCGGGAAGATGATGAGGGGTACCCGCCGTCCTCTGACCGTATTGCCCGGCGAGCTGGAGATCGACGCCGGTGAAACAGCAACCGATCTGGTGCTCCGCTTCACCCTCCCCAAGGGAAGCTACGCCACCGTCTTATTGCGAGAAATCCAGGGCGAACCGACTGCCGAGTGACGGCCCACGAGCATTGCGGTACAATCCCCGCACCACATATCGGGGGATGTCATGGGTAGGACCTGCACGCTAATCGTTATTGTCCTGAGCACCGCGTTGCTCTGGTCATGCAGTAAAAAACCAAGTTACGAGGCGGCCTGTAAACACATAATGACCCTCCTTTGCAGCGAAGCGCCTCCAGAATTGCAAACCAAATGCAAAGAAGAGATGACCAAAGACGCTCTCAAGAATACCTCGAAGTGCGTGGAGGAAATCAAGAAAATCGGCGTTTCGCGCAGCTGCATCATGAAGGCAAACACAATGGCTGGTCTCCAGAAGTGTGAAAAGCAGGCCACAGCCAAAGGAACGGGATCGGGGGGTAGAAACGCGCGGCGTGCCAAAACAGCCGAAGCCATCGACGAGCTCGACAAGATGTACAAGGGCGCGGCCGTCTACTATTCAAGTCCGCGTATCAGTAGGGAAGGAAATAAGCTGCCCTGTCAGTTCCCGGCATCAACCCCCATCACCCCGCCGCCCGGTCCAAACGGCGAGCATCCCTGTTGCAGCTCCACATACGACACCGATGGAGATCATCGGTGTGATTCCAATCCAGACCATTGGACGACCCCCACCTGGTCCGCCCTGAATTTCGGAATATATGACCAGCATTATTACGTCTACGAGTATGATTCGAACGGCGAATTAAGTGACGCCAAAATGACCGCCACCGCCTATGGTGATTTGGACTGTGATGGCGTCTGGAGCACATTCCAGAAGCTCTCCTTTGGTGATCCCGAGGCAAGCCGAGCAGAATGTGCCATACAAGCGGCACCGGCCTTCTACGTGGAAAAAGAAACCGAATAGCTCGCAATTTCGAACCAGATCCCGGCCTGTCGAAGGCTTCTATCCGGCCCCGGATGACGGCTGGCGTCCCGTGCGCTAGAATGGCGCTTCTGTAAAGAATCCACCGCTCGGGAGGGGACGATGGCAAAATGGCATTATCAGTCGGGATCAGAGGCGAAAGGCCCCGTCAGTGATGCGGAACTCCACAATCTGATCGACCAGGGGATCGTCGACGATGACACCCTGGTATGGCGATCGGGTTGGGCCGACTGGCAGCATTTCAAAGAGGCACGCCACGAACTGGAAGCCATCGCGGAAGAGCCCACCCAGGTAGCCATGTCCCCCCTCACTCCCGAAGAACCGGACGAGGACGTAGCGGACGCCGAAGACGAACCGGACGATGACGAGGCGACCGCCCTTATGCAATCGCCCTTTGCACCGGGGGATACGGGGGAAATCTCTTTTGACGAGGCTACCGATAGTACGGATCTGACCTTCAAGCCCGAACCCGAACCCGAACCCGAACCCGAGCCTGAACCCGAACCCGAACCCGAACCCGAGCCTGAACCCGAACCCGAACCCGAGCCTGAACCCGAACCCGAGCCTGAACCCGAGCCGGAACCCGAACCCGAGCCCGAACCCGAC
>Ga0310121_10000694_pt1 | contig 36113 bp, 20 predicted proteins | sample CB27_Tmax_986_MG_FD_203504 | JGI IMG/M metagenome (GOLD analysis project Ga0310121, IMG submission 203504) | Marine microbial communities from Western Arctic Ocean, Canada - CB27_Tmax_986 | ecosystem: Environmental > Aquatic > Marine > Oceanic | place: Canada: Western Arctic Ocean | collected...
GTTTGACAAGTATGGAAAACATTGCGGGTTGAATTGGTTTTTTCCAACAGGTGTGGCCCTCTTTGCTGTTCTCTGTACAGGCATAGTGGTTCTCTGCACATGCATGGGCCCCTTGGCTTTGAAGTCGCACGGGCAATCGGTTGCTCCACCTGTAAGCGTCGCTCCCCCTGTAAACGCGGAGCAGGATTTGGGAGCTGCGGCAGAGCTTCCATCGGTGGTCTATGCTCGCCATTATGGCATGCCCTGCTTCGGCGATTATGTGCCAACGGTCGAAGAGGTTAATGGAGAGTTCACGGTCTCGATGGCAGCCAACGAGATTGAGCCGGTGCAGATAGGAATTTATGTGCCTCAAGGGGCAGAGCTGCTCAAGCGAGTCTCGCTCGGGGTGCACATCGACATCCCCTGCCAGGTCGGCATGATTCATCACGAATCGTACAGGGAACATTGGAGACCCATTGACAAAGGTCGTTGGTATACCGACTACCCAGGGGGCCGTCAGTCGTTGCCCCTCTACCTGGTTCCCGGGGATACCATGACCGAGATCAAGCCGGGACACTCAGCCGCTTTTTGGATCACTTTCAAGCCGGCTGGAAAAATTGCCAGTGGCATTCACAAAGGGTCTTTCACGCTGACGATTCCGGGCCAGGAGACTCGCCGTTACCCGTTGCAGGTGGAAATCCACCCTTTTTCTCTTCCTCGACCGGATGTGACTTTCAATATTTATGCCCGCCCGGATCGCATTCCGCGTTATTACCAGCGGAAATACCAGGAGATGTATGCTCGTGACATGGCCGAGCATGGGCACAACAGCGGTCAGATCGTCAGTTTTTTCGATTCCTTCGCCAACGAAGAATACCTGAAAACAGGCAAACTCCCGCTCCCGGGCACCGCTGGCCAGTGGATTGAGCCGTGGACCTGTTTGCTTGATCCGGGAGAGGTCGCAGATGGAAAAGTCGATCCTGAGCGGCTTGTGGAAGCGCAGGTTGAAATTATGCAGCGTGCGGGACTCGCTCAGGAGGATGTTCCGCTCATCATGGTCCAAGGGAATTGGAATTGTGAGAATAAGCCACTCGTCATGGATACTTTCCGGCGGTTCGCCATCGAGAAAGGCTGGCCGGAGATCATGTTTTACACCCGCGACGAACCGCCCCACTGGCGGCACGGCCCTGCTGCCATTCCAGATATAACCACCCAGGCAATGTTGGATTTCAAACGGATAAAAAATGGTCGTTCTTATACGGCCCTCAGTGGTCATGGGGCGGTAATTTTTGGGCACTTCCATGATGTTTGGATTGTGTTGGCCGGCCAAATCACGCCGGAGTTGATTCAAGAGGCCAGGCGGCAGGGGGCTAAAATATGGACCTATTCCGAAAGGCTCCGGATTACCAATTTGCGGAGCAATCGCTATTATGCCGGCCTGTATACCTGGGGTCTTGGGTTGGATGGTAATACGACTTACGCCTATGGGCATTACGTTTTTCAGCCAAAGAATGGTGAGGGTGCTCAGGATCCGGTTTGGTCGCCACCGCATGGACGGACCACCATGCATGTGATTAACGGCTACGTGATTCCGGGGCCCAATGGCCCGATCCCTGGCATGGGATTCGAGGGGAGACGCGAAGGAATTGATGACTATCGGTATCTCCAACTGCTGGAGGCGCGGCTTGCTGCTGCAGACCCCAACCTGGTGGCGGCTAAAGAGGCAAGTCTATGGCTGGATAGCCTGAAACAACAAACTCGTTCAGAAGCACTCGAAGGTGTGTACGCCTCGGGTAGTCAACATGGTTGGGAACTCGACTGGGTAGAACCGAGTCCTAATATCGGCCCGGCCCAATACGCTTCCCTGCGAGACACGGCGGTCGGGTTCATTCTGCAATTGTCCGAAGCGCCAGGCGAGCTTAATCCTCCCCCGGCTGATCGAGAGTTCATTGCCAGTGGTTGGGAGGGAGAGGCCTTTCTCGACAAGTCAGGCAGCGAGATCGGTCTGGCATTGCAACATGGATCGTCCGCCCTGCAGCGTGCAGCTGCCACGGCGCTTGTCGTCGTGGAGATTGACGATGATGGTGTTCAAGAGGTGGTTCCCGCTTTAATCGCACTAGTGGAGAAACCGGACGTGCGTTTGCCGGCAATCAATGCGTTAGGTGCGATTGGCCCAAGGGCGGCCATGGCAGTCCCGGCACTTGAAAGAGGGCTCGAGAATCCCGATCCGATCGTTCGTTGCGGTAGTCTTTTGGCATTGCACGAGATGGGGCCGGCTGGCGTCGATGGATTGATCCTCGGATTGCAAGATCCATTTCTGATGAACAAGACAACCGCGGCTGATTGTCTGCAGCAGATGGGCCCGGCAGCAGCCAAGGCACTGCCCGCACTTGAAGCCGCAAAAAATTCACCAAACGAACATGTGGCGCGCACGATGCAGGGAGCCATCGACGCGATCCACAAGGCTTCGAATTAAGTACCGGACCAGATGGCCGCCCGGTCAGCCGGCGCTGGTTGATTCATAGTTGCGTGCATCGGTTGTTTTTTAACGCGGTGTTATCAGGACTTTGATCCGAATTGTCGTGAGCGCCTCCCCAGGGTGTAACCGGTCACCAAAAAACAGTTTTTTTAGAATTGTGCCGGGTACGATTGGGGCCGGCAGCTGTCAAGGCTCTCCCATCGCTCGAGATTGTGGAAAATTCGCCCAACGAGTCGATAGCCGGACAAATGCGCGGGTCGATAAATTCGCTACGCCCAGGTGCCAATTGATATTAAGATGGAAGGGATGCCTGATAGACGCATACTGCTAACTGGAAAGGGCGTCCCGTTCCCTGGTCGTAACTTGATACCCATGTTGCTCACGGTGTTTGCGCTGCGTGCACTATCTATCGCCTTGGGCCAATCGTGGAGTTGCTATGAACACACCTGCTTGCGAGATGTTTGATCGTCGGGGATTTCTGATCACGATGACAAGCGGTTTGGCTGCCGCTCCGGTCGCGATGAACATCGCGCCGGTCGCACTGGCGGCGCAGGAAAAATCTGATTCGCGCCATGGGCCGATCAAGGTCACCGACATCGAAGTCCACGACATCATGCTGCCCTACGAGGATTGGATCGCTTACCAATTGGATCATTACTACGGGCCGTCGCGCCGCACAGTCTATGTCGCGCACACCGATAACGGCCTCGTCGGGCTGGGTGAAAGTAACGGCCGGGAATCCCAGGAGGTTATCGAAAAGTATATCGGCAGTAACCCATTCAACTGGATTGGCGACGAGACGTCACTGGGCCTCGGCACGGCCATGTACGACCTGATGGGCCAAGCGGCGTCGGTCCCGGTCTACAAGCTGTTTGGCCAGCGGCATCGGCGGTTTGTGCCGGTTGGCGCCTGGACTGTTTCCACCCATCCGCGCCGCATGGCTCAAGCGGTCAAAGAGTACTCCGCCCGCGGTTACACCTGGCTGAAATATCACCTGTCACCGTTCGAGAACGTAATCGACCAACTGCGAGCCATGCAGGAAGTCGCACCCGAGGGTTTCAAGATTCACTTCGACCTGACGATGGGTGGTACAACCGATCACACGCCCGAGTTGCTTGACAAGATGGCCGAGTTCCCCATCGCTGGCTGCTTTGAAGACCCTCTGAACGAGCAAGACATTGAAGGTTACATTGAATTGCGTAAGCGATCGCGGTTGCCCATCGTGCTGCATCACAGCCCGCTGGGCTTCACCTTCGATGTGCTTCGTCGGGCGGCAGATGCTTACATGGTAGGCCACGCGACAATCGGCAACGCAATCCGCCGCGCCGGGGTTTTTGCGGCTGCAGATGCTCCCTTCATGTTGCAAAACGTTGGCGGTGCCATCACGGGAACCATGACGACGCACATGCAAGCCGCTTTCAAAACAGCCGATTTTCATTTTCACTGTGACAGTGAAACGTGGAAAGCTGACGTCGTGAAAGAGCGGCTTAAGCCGGTTAACGGATTCCTGCGCGTCCCGGAGAAACCAGGGTTGGGCCTGACGCTGGACCGTGCGGCATTGGATCGGCTGAAGCAACTAAAACTGCCGGAGCAGCCAAAGTGGATTATCAAAACGCGATTCGCCAACGGTGTGACCATGTACAACATCGCAGACCCCAAACAATCCAGTTTTATGGTTCGGCCCGACATCCGGCGGCTCATCCCAATGAGCTACATGTCCCCGATTACCACCGAGTACTGGGATGACGACGGGTCGGCCGGGTACAAGTCAATGTTCGATCGCATCGAACGCGAAGGCGTTGTACTCGTGAATTGAGTGATACGACAGCTGCGGGTCTGAAGAATCATCACGTACTGTTGAAGCAATCGTGATGGCCAAATGCACACAAGCGGTTTCGGTGACCTGCCAACCTGAATACCCCGACGCCGTGTCCGGCGGCAGTCAGCCAGACCGCACGAGCCAAAAGGAACGGGCAACGCAAAATGGTTTGGGTTAGCTGTTTCAGATCGAGCGCGGACTTGTCTGGCCACCGAATCTTATGAATTGCGATTTCAGGACTGGCCGTCCCACTGCCTGGCCATGGCAATAAGCTTTGCCACAACGTCTTCGTACTGCGGGTCATGGGCCAGGTTTTGCTGTTCGTAGGGGTCGGTCGTCAGGTGATAGAGCGCGGGATCCTGGTCTGCGAGGCGTTCGTCCATGAAAAAGACAAGCTTCCAGTCCTTGGTTCGGACCATGACGCGGCGACCGCCACCTTGCCGCAACTCGTCATACATATCCTCGCTGTGGTCGTGCTCACTGAAACAGGCTTCCCGCCAGGAGTCAACCTTTCCCAGCATCAAGGGTATGAGACTTTTGCCCGAAATATGGGCAGGAGGGTTCATGCCACACAGCTCGATGAGCGTAGGAAGAAAATCAACCATTTCCACAGGTGGGCCAACAACTTTTCCAGCTGGCAGTTGCCCGGGGGCGGAGATGATCAGGGGAACGCAAACGTTCGTATCGTAGAAATCGCGTTTTTTCCACAGGCCATGTTCGCCGAGTTGGAAGCCCTGATCGGAGTTGATGACCACGATGGTATTTTCCAGTCGTCCTGCTTCTTGCAAGACCCGCATGATTCGCCCGACTTGATCGTCAACAAGGCGAACCATTCCAAAATAAGTACCGCGTGCCAAGTCGATTTCTGATCGCGAAAGATCGGCGGCACCGGAATAGGCATGCAGATTCTCCCGTTCAAACTTCGGTTTGTTGGCAACTTCTTCCGCAGTCGGGAGGGGGAGGTCGATCGTACTCGGGTCGATGAAATGGGACGGGCAGATGTAACACGCCACATGCGGTGCGTGAAACGAGACACGTAAGAAGAAGGGATCGTCACGGGCAGTCAGTTTCTTTAACTCGGCAACTGCCCGGTCGCCAATTCTTGATTGCCTCAGCTGGCCGACAGGCACGTCAAGTTGACCACCAATCATCCAATGATGGGTCTTGGTGTGAACGGACGAAAGTAATTTTCCCTTCCATTCGGGTTTGAACAGCGCGGTGGGCTGTGCCACGTGACCCAAAATCGGACCGAAGTCGCCGAGTTGGTGCCAGTCCTTTTTAAACACGTGCATCTTGCCGATGTTTTTGACGGGGATGCCACGTTGCGACCACGCTTTGAGCAGATTTTGTTGCTGCGATTCTGACCAGACATTTCGACGATACTGGCCGGGCGTTTTCGTGGGACGCCCCATGGCCATGACCCCGGTCTGGTGTGCGTAGAGACCTGTTTTCATGCAGGTGCGCGATGGTGTGCAGACGGGATTTTGCACAATCGCCGTTTGAAATCGCACGCCGTCAGCCGCGATGGCATCGATGTTCGGTGTCTGGGCCCACGGTTTGCCATAACAGCCCAGCGCGTCGGCCCGGCCATCATCGAGCATGATCCAGAGCACGCTCGGTCGTTTGTCTTGTTTGCCGGCGTCGGCCTGGTCAGCACAGAGGCCACACACCGGAATCAACCACCCACAGAACAGCAACCAGGGAATCAAACGGGGTGGCATGGGTGGAATTCTCGTCACGGTGCCTGGAAGGTGTCCAAGGCAGGAACAAAATCTGGCGAGGTTGATTTGTGGTGATCAACCGACTTGTTCACCGTAGTGATTGTAACGCAAATTGAGCAAGTTGGAGGATCAAACCACGATTTGCAAAGAGTAGAGACCACGTTTGCAATCTTGTGGCGTTGCATTTGTCTGCTGTTTGACTTCGTTCTACCTGAAGACAGGTTTTGGGGGAAATCCCATCCGAACGGGTGACAGCAGATTGTGGCACGACACGAGTCAGCGATGGTGGCTGATGCGGATCTCACCCAGGGCCAGTGGTTGCGGTAGCTCCCGATCCGACGAATTTTCAGCAACAGCGGCCTGCTGCAGACCGAGACAAAAGGCCCAGCCTTGTGGCGACATACAACCTCATGGCACCGCAGGATTGGCCCGGCCAGTTGCGGTGGTTAACCACTTTGGCGGGGTCAGATGTTGGCCGGGCGACCTTCATACGATCGCCCTTGGAAGATGCAGCCGGCCAACAGCAGTACCAGGAGCAAAATCAGGCCGACTGCCCCCTCGTGCATGCCGAGTCCGTCGACGATCGCGACGGCTCCTACCAGCGAAGAGAGGATGATGATTGCCCAGTCCATCAACAAGGCGGCAAACACCGCACCGATCACGCCAGCCACAACGAACCAGATCATGGAAGAATCACTCGCTTGGAGTTGATCGGCCAATATATTTCCGACATAACCACCAGCGAAAAAACCACCGAGAGCGAATGCCAGCCGTTGTAGAACAATGGCCAGGACGGCACTCACAATGCCCACCAGCAACGCCACCAGGAAGGTCATCATGGTTGAGTCGAGATGGAATAACTGGGGAGCAATTTCGAGCCCGAACAGAAAACCAGCCAGCCCGACGAACAACCAGAAGAGCCTGCGGCCAAACAGTAGTAAAATCACGCCGGCAATGATTGGCAAAAGATTGCTTGTGAGGTTCTGCATGAGTTTGCCCTTTCATGGGTTCGCTTGCGCGTAATGATGGGGTAGCTTTCAAGAACGCTGTTGTTGCCAAAAACGTTGTGTTTCCAAAAACTTGTGTTGCGATGAAATAGTACAGGTCAAGATCTTGTTGCAAAAGAGCACTGTCGGAGTTCGACATCACTGCAGATGCTAGCGACCGAACTTTCGCACATCGCTTTCGGGCGGTAGGGGTGCCATCGGCAAATCAATATTCTATGCCACTTTTGGTGGTTTGTTGGGTGTGCTGGCAGGCGCTATTTACGGGAATCTCTACCGGCGAACGCAACAGGTTGAGCAGTTGCAAAGGTCCGGCATGACCGTGAGTCGCTCGATTATGATATAGTAAACGTAATATTTCTCGGACGTAGCAGCTTCATGCTGTCCGTTCGTTGCGTGTTTCCATCGCGGAAAAAGTAAGTTGATGTGTGGCCGGGAGGAACTTTTTAAATGACGTTCGTTGCAAAAATTTCCCACTGTTTTGCAGGTGCTGTCGTCCTGTTGCTGGCGTCGCATTGTGTTGGCGGTTTGCCAACGGTCCTTGATCCCACCAAGTCACGGGTCGATCAGCCAGTACCCAAGCCACCCAATCTAATTCGTGTCGACAATGCAAAGCAGCTATTTGTCGATGACTGGATTATCTGGCAGATGGACGGCCTCCGGAGAACATTACACCCCGTCCAAAAACACCCGGACAATCCTCTCCTGGAGCCAGAGCGGGAATGGGAAAAGCCTGCCGTGCTGCTGTTTGGGACCGTGATGTTTGATCCTCACCGCGATCACGACCGGTTCCGCATGTGGTATCTCTGTTATTCGCCAGAATACAACGCCGATTACACCGAGCGCTACCACAAGCACGGGCGGATTGCCTATGCGACGAGTCGCGACGGCCTTCATTGGGAGCGACCCAATTTAGGAATTCATGAATACAAGGGGAGCAAACAGAACAACATTGTCATTCCCGGTTCGCCCGACAGCACCGTCATTATTTACGACCCGCGTGATCCCGATCCAGCACGTCGGTACAAAGCCCAAATTCGGAACCTGGGGCACCGCGCTTATTTTTCGGCCGATGGTATTCATTGGACCGAACATGGTCCCATTGATATCGATGGTTATGACCGCTCCACCGTACATTGGGATCCCATTCAAAAACATTGGATCGCCAGCACCAAGTCGCTTTACCGCAGGCCTTCGGACGGGTCGGAAGTGCGCGGGCGTGGCTACCAGGAGAGTGACGATTTCGTGACCTGGGGGCAGGCCTCCTTCATGTGTGGTACGCCTGAGGGTGACCCCGCCGTCGTTTACAATCTCGAGCCCTTCTATTACGAGACTTTGTTCCTCGGTATCTGGGGGCGCTATATCAGAAAACCCGATGCATTGCTTGATGTACAGCTCGCGGTAAGCCGCAATGGCAAACATTGGCAGCGGCCCAGCGACGAGGCGTGGATTCCGCTCTCACCCTTGCCAGCCGATTACCGCCGCGTCAAGAATGCCCGCACCCCCTTGACCGGCGTCGATCCGTTTGATCCTCGGGTGCCGTGGGACTATGCCAACAATGCGACCAGTTCGCTGGGCCCGGTGCGTGTGGGCGATGAATTATGGATTTACTACAGCGGGCGCACCTCTGATCACAAATCGAGTCCCAACACCGGCAAGATTGGATTGGGAACCCTGCGGCTCGATGGCTTCTTTTCGCTCGATGCGGGTAGTGAGGAAGGAACGCTTACGACACGACCACTGCAATTAGTGAACGATACCCTGCGAATTAATGCCGACGCCAGTGAAGGTAATCTGGAGGTTGAAATTCTCGATGAAAACGGCGCGGTTATCGCTCCTTTTAGCCGACAGAACTGTGTGCCTGTAACCACGGACCATGTTCGACATGTTGTGTCGTGGGGAGATGGGGCCGAACTAAAGGTCCTCCGCGGCAAGCCGGTACGCCTCCGCTTCTTCCTTAAAGACGCCGAGTTGTACGCATTTTGGACGGGTGAGGAACGCCAGTGGCATACGCCAGATACCACAACCTGGTGAGCGGAAGTGGAAAAATCCTGCCGTTTTGCTCTGTGGCTCGGTTGTGATTGATCTCCAGCGTGATCACGACCGACTTCGCAACAACAAGCATGGGAGGATTTCCTATGCAACGAGTCGCGATGGTCTTCATTGGGATCGACCCAACTTGGGCATTCACGAATATAATAGCCGGTTGCTCACCATCGGCACACGGACAGACCGATTTAAGCGAGGTAGAATATGCAAACAAGACGATTTGTCGAACAACAAGATGGAATTCTGGTCTTCGACACGGAGTATTTCCGTGCGGGTCGGGCGGCTAGCCACCTTATCTGGCACAACGGGCAGGCGGCACTGGTCGATGTAGGGCCGGCAGCAGCTGCACCCGTGGTGCTCAAGGCATTGGCTGCTCAGCAGATCGATCCCTCAGAGATCCAGGCCATTTTCGTCACGCATGTTCACCTTGACCATGCCGGGGCTGCGGGGCACCTCCTGCAGGCGTGCCTCAATGCGAGCGTGGTGGTCCATCCACGTGGTGCAAAACACCTGGTTGATCCTGCACGCCTGGTGCAAGGTGCACTGGCCGTGTTTGGGGAAACGGTGTTTTCCGAGCACATTGGCTCAACGGTACCCGTTGCCGAGGATCGCATCTTGATTGCCGAAGACGGGGCCACATTTGATCTGGCGGGACGTTCTCTGAAAGTGCTCCACACCGAAGGACATGCGCGACACCATTATTGTCTGGTCGATGTTGACTTCGGCGGTATTTTTACCGGGGACAGCTTTGGTATCTCTTATCGAGAGTTGGATACATCCGCGGGACCGTTTATTTTTCCCGCGACTGCACCAGTTCAATTCGATCCCCCTGCCGCTCACGATGCCATCGAGCGAATCATGAGCCAGGCTCCGCAGCAAATCCACCTGGCCCATTTTGGCCTGCTTGATTGTGAGCAGCGTTTGGCCGATGATTTGCACCGCGATCTTGACGTGTTGGTTGAGTTGGCGACAAAACATGAATGTTCGAAGGATGGCGCAACGGCACTTCACACGGCAGTCGAGGGCTATTTATTCCAGCGAGTTCGCGACCATGGTTATGCGGGCAGCGATGCTGAACTGAAGTCATTACTTGACCTCGATATTGCAATCAACGTGCAGGGTCTGGAGGTATGGCTGGAGCGGGAGGCGGGTTGAGCTACATGGGCCCCAACGGCCACCACTGCTACATCTCGGCAAGGTCGATCACAGGCAGGACTTCATCAGGACAGAATGGCATCGACCGGATGTTGTTCTTCAACGCCTGTCAGCCGCATATCGAGCCCCTGGACGCGGTAGGTCAGTTGTCGATGGTCAATTCCCAGGCAGTGCAGGATGGTGGCGTTGAGGTCGTTGACGTGGACGGGATTCTCAACGACGTTGTAGCTGAAGTCGTCGGTTTTGCCATAGCTCATCCCCGGCTTGATTCCACCGCCGGCCATCCAAATGGTAAAACAGCGTGGATGATGGTCGCGCCCGTAGTTTTCTCGGGAGAGGTCGCCCTGGCAGTAAATCGTGCGCCCGAATTCTCCTCCCCACACGACGAGTGTGTCGTCTAAAAGTCCTCTCTGCTTGAGGTCCTGGATCAAGGCAAAAGAGGGTTGGTCGACGTCGCGGCATTGATCGGGAAGGTCGCCGGTCACGTTGCCGTGCTGATCCCAGCCGCGATGGAAAATCTGTACGAACCGCACATTTCGTTCTGCCATGCGGCGCGCCAGTAAGCAGCTCGCTGCGTAAGTTCCTGGCTTGGTCACATCGGGCCCGTACATTTTCAGGATGTGTTCTGGTTCGTCAGAGAAATCGGCCAGGTCGGGGATGGATGTTTGCATGCGAAAAGCCATTTCCGCTTGTTCGATTCGCGTGTTGGTCTCCGGATCACCAATGCGATCGAACGTTCTCTGGTTAAAGTATGCAAGGCGATCGAGCATCCGCCGGCGGAGCTCTCTGCTGACACCGGGCGGGTTGGAAAGAAACAGTACCGGGTCACCAGTCGATCGGAATGAGACTCCTTGATACTGGCTGGGCAGAAAGCCAGCTCCCCACAATCGGTTGTACAATGCTTGTGCGTCTTCTCTTCCAGTCCAGGAGGGTGTCATCACGACAAAGCTCGGCAGATCCTCGTTGAGGGAACCGAGCCCGTAGCTCAGCCACGCGCCCAGACTGGCCCGACCCGGCAATTCATGTCCCGTACAAATGTAGGTAATGGCTGGGTCGTGATTAATCGCTTCGGTCGTCATGGAACGAATAAAAGTGATCTGGTCGACCATTTTGGCATGGTATGGCAGTAGTTCGCTCACCCAGGCACCCGACTCGCCATACTGGGCAAAACTGAATGCGGAGGGGGCGATCGGAAAACGCGCCTGTTTCGAGGTCATGGTCGTCAACCGCTGGCCCTGCCGGATCGATTCGGGGAGATCTTTGTCGTACCAGGCGTCCATGGCGGGCTTGTACTCGAACGTATCCATCTGGCATGGCGCCCCGGCCATGAACAAGTAGATTGCCCGCTTTGCTTTACCTGGCAAATGGGGCGCTGCAAGTTGACCTGCGGCGGCAACGGCCTGCCCCGGCATCAGACTGCCCAGCGCGGCTGTTCCCAAGCCAAGACCCGTTTGGGCAAAGAAATGGCGCCGGGTCATAGCCGTGAAGTGCTCTTGAACTGGATTGGCACCGGGGTGTATGAGGGGTTGGTTTTTCATGACAGGCTTGTCGGTTTGTTTGGAAAAGTTTTTGAATTTCAGTTCTTCGTGACGACCTCATCAAGATTCAAAAGCAAATTTGCAGCAAGGGTCCAGGCTGCCCAGCTTTCGATATCTGTTTCACCCACTTCGGAGCCAATTTTCTGCGGATCGGAATTGGCGGTCGTGGGATTTCCGTAGACGAGGCTTCTGGCAGCCGTGGGATTGGCTGCAAAGTAATCGCGATCGGTTTGCACGGCGCGGGTCAACTCGTTGAGTTCTTTGGTGGTCAGATGTCGACCGGTACAGGTGCGGAACATGAAGTTCGCCCGGTCAGCATCGGTGTCACCTCCGGAAACGAGGGTTCGCGAAGCAAGTGCCCGAGCTGCATCGACGAATTGCGGATCGTTCATCAAGATCAGGACTTGCAAAGGGGTATTGGTGCGTTCCCGGCGAACAGAACAAGCTTCTCGCGATGGGCCGTCAAAGGTGCTCATCTGGGGTGGCGGAGCCGTTCGCTTGATGAACGTATAGAGAGAGCGACGATGGATCTTTTCGGGTGTCGTATCAGCCACGAAATGGACCGTATCGGAACCGCTGTAACCCACGGCCAACCAGAGCCCGTCCGGCTGAGGAGGCTTGACGGACGGACCGCCCAGCTTTTCGACCAGCAGTCCACTCACCATGAGTGCCTGGTCGCGCAACATTTCTGCATCGAGGCGGAAGCGGGATCCCCGTGAGAGTAGCCGGTTTTCGGGATCGCGGCTTAAGGATTCAGAAGTCATGTCAGATGCCTGGCGATAGGTTGCCGACATCACCAGTTGTTTCATCATGTTGCGCAAATCCCAGCCGCTTTCGATAAACTCCACAGCCAGCCAATCCAAAAGTTCTGGATGACTCGGTGACTCGCCACGCGTGCCAAAGTCGTCCGCAGTTTTCACCAGGCCTGTGCCAAACAGTTGTTGCCACAACCGGTTGACGGTTACGCGAGCCGTTAACGGGTGCCCGGGATCGGTCAGCCAGTGGGCCAGGCCGAGCCGGTTGTTGGGCCAGGCCTCGTTCATGGGGGGAAGAATCGAGGGGGTCGCCCGGGGACGTTCCGGGCCTTTGTGGTCATAGGCACCCCTGACAAGAAAATAAGCCGGTTTGGGTTGAGCTCGCTCGCGCCAAATCATCGTTGTGGGCAGGCTGGCATCCAACTCGGAGTGTTTTTTACGGGTAGCGGTCAACTCGGCCAGTGATGCCGCGAGATCTTCATCCTGGGAAACTTTGAAGCGATAAAATTGCCTTAGTTCAGCACGTTGTTTTTCATCGCGTTGGGCTTGATCCTGCTGGGCGATGTTGCGAATTTCAGCCGGCAAGTTCACCCCGGCCGCGGCTTTGAAGTAAAACCCACTGCCTCCCCAATAGTTAACAATTTTTACGAGCAAGTGGTTTTCACCCGCCACTAGATCGAGTGCCACCTGCTGTTGATCGGGTTGGGCTGTTCGTGAAACATCATTTTCGAGAACCAACTTGCCGTTGAGGTAGACTTTAATGGCATCGTTGCTTCCAAGGGAAATGTCGAGTTTTTGCGCGCGGGATGAATGAATTGTGCGCACCAGAAAATGGGCAGCAAGTTCCTGGGAAAAAACGTTATGGACCTCGCCATCTTTCCATTCGGGGTGCCGTTTCCAAGAAACTTTTTCACCGGTAGCCAGGCTAAACTCTTCAGCGAGTGAAATGGTTTTACCGAGTTTTGCTTCGGGTCCTTGTTGGCGTCCAAACAGATACCGTTTGTCGTCTTTGAAGGGGCCTGCCACATACCAGTCATTTAGTGTGATCGACCCTTCTCCCACATCGGCTGCCGGAGCATTTGTGAATTGCTGTTCCCAAATTTGTTGCTGTCGATCGACCGATTCCCAGTCTTCCTGGAGTCGGGTTTCGAGTTGTTGAATGTTGCGATTGAGCTGGGTCAATGTTTGTTGCTGCTGTTCCGACACCACCTTCATGACAGGTGCATGGTCTTTTCGATTGCCGTCGAGCGGCTTCCCATCGATACTGTTGAAGTAGGCGAACAGCGAGTAGAAATCGTCCATCTTGAGTGGATCGTATTTGTGGTCATGGCAACGGGTGCAGTCCAGGGTCAGTCCCAAAAATACGGTTCCCGTCGTAACCACGCGATCGACCACATTGCGGACGTGGACTTCCTCGGCAATCGAGCCTCCTTCATTTGTCGAGACGTTGCAGCGGTTAAAACCGGTAGCGATGATTTGTGCGGGCGAGGCGCCGGGTAGCAGATCTCCAGCAAGTTGTTCCGTAATAAACTGATCAAATGGAAGATTGCGGTTCAGGGCCGCAATGACCCAGTCGCGGTACGGCCAGATTTCGCGATAGTTGTCCAGGTGCAGGCCATGGGTGTCGCCGTAGCGAGCAGCATCTAACCAAAAGTGGGCCATGTGCTCGCCATATCGCGGTGTGTTCAGCAGGCGATTGACGACCCGCTCGTAGGCTTGTGAAGTTGAGTCGTAAAGAAATGCATCGATTTCTTCGAGCGTCGGTGGCAGCCCGGTCAGGTCGAGCGTTACCCGACGAATCAAAGTTTCGCGATCGGCCTCGGTCGACGGGTTGATCCCTGTGACTTCAAGCTGTGCCAACACAAATCGATCGATGTCTCCCCGAGGCCAGTTGAGTTGTTTGACTGGGGGTGGGTCTGGACGCACCGGCGGCACAAATGCCCAATGTTCTTCCCATGGGGCTCCCTCAGCAAGCCACGACCGCAGCAACTCAATTTCCTGCTCGGTCAACGATTTTTCTGCCTCGGGTGGGGGCATATGCAAGGTGGCATCGTCACTGGTAATGCGTTTGAAGAGCTCGCTCTCTGTGGGCTTACCTGGCACAATTGCTGTTGCGCCTGAAGCGAGCGCTGCCAGGGCAGATTCTTTGCGATCGAGTCGCAGTCCCGCTTTTCGCTGGGACGAATCAGGCCCGTGACAGGTAAAACACTTGTCTGCCAGAATCGGGCGGATTTCGCGCACAAAGTGGGTATTGGTTTCCCCGACGGCTCGCAAAGGGAAACCGGCCAGAGAGATTACTCCGGCGGCTAAAGCCCAGTGAAGATTGAGCGTCTTCCCAATGGATCGATCTGCGAATTGACAACGATCAGGCACGGTGTATCTCAGTTCTGATTTTGTTACAGTTCCTTATTATGAGCGATGACAGGATCCTTGACAAATCGTATCCTCTACCTTGTGTCAAGATTGGGAATAATCTTTGCGAGGGCCAGTTCTTGTGTGGGTTGGATTGCGGTCGCATTTCGGGAATTTCGTTTTATAATTTATTGAGTCTCGAGAGGATTGTTTTATGATCAAGCAACAAAAGGTTTTGTTCAAAATTGCCTTCGGGATTCTGCTGGCCACGCGGTGTGCCTTCGCTGCAGATGATGATCCTGCTTCGGTGGCAGCACTTCAGCAGCTGGGAGCAAAGATCAAGCGGGACAAAAACAATCACGTGGTCGAAGTCAACTTTCGCGATGTCGAAGTTCTGAACACCGACCTCAAGCAGTTAAACGGATTGCCCACAATTCGGAGCGTGTTACTGACCGAGCGAAATATCGACGATGACGGTCTGGCCATTCTGGGGAGACTGGCCACGCTGCAAATCCTCGATTTGCGGGATTGTCCGATCAGCAATCGAGGGTTAGCACACCTGGCCGGTCTGAAGAAATTGCGGGGATTGAAGCTCTCCGGAAAAAAGGGGCTGACCGACGTCGATGACCGGGGGCTCCAGCAGCTGGCTGGGCTCAAGAATCTCAAAGCGTTGAGTTGCGATTATTTGTGGGTCAGCGAAGAGGGACTGAAACACCTGAAAAACTGCCGGCGTCTGGAAGAGCTTTACCTGGCTGCGACTCTTGTAGGGGATGATGCGCTGGCGCTACTTGAACAATTTCCCCGCCTCAAAAAGTTGCGTGTGGCGAAGAGCCAGGTCACAAGCGATGGGCTCAAGCACCTTGCTCAACTACCGGCCTTGGAAGAACTTGACCTGAGTGAGGCGGCGCAGGTTTCTGATACGGGTTTAAGTCATCTTGCCGGGATGACGGGCCTAAGGCGGCTCAACCTGTGGCGCGTTCCAGTTACCGACGTCGGCATAAAATCCCTGGAAGGGCTTGTGAATCTCAAGTGGCTGAACCTCGACAACACGGTCATCACCGATCGAGCGCTGCACTATTTGGGCAACATGAAACAACTTGAATCCCTGCACCTCGGTTCTACCCAGGTGACCGACGCGGGCCTGGCCCAGCTGGTGGGTTTACGTGCACTGAAAGATCTCAGAGTGACGCGCACGGCAGTCACCGCAGAGGGGGCAGCTGCCTTGCAAGAAAAACTTCCCGATACCAAAATCCAGCTGCATTACTTGGGAAATTAGTTTGCCCATCAGTGTGGTCGGAAATTCAGGCAACTTCCCAGCCGGGGCGATATGTTTTGCGGATCAGGTGGTCGGCTGCGGGGCAATTGACAGCTTGCAACCGCTCTGCATCCCAGTCGAGTTTTTGACCCGTCCGGTAGGAGATATTTCCGAGCAACACGGCTTCGGTAAGAGGCCCCGAGTAGTCAAAATTGCAGGTGGTAGGTGAGCCATCCTTGCAGGCCTTGATCCATTCGGCGTGATGGCCGATGGAACTGGGAATCGTCGGTTCCGGCAGTTGAGGTTTGTCGGACTCCGCCGGTGGGAAGATTCGATAGTTGCTATAATCAGCAAACACTTTTCCAGCCGATCCAACAAACATGACTCCGCTACTGGGTACCCTCTGGCCACTGATTTTCTTTAAACTGTTGTCACCGTCATGCCAGGTAAGCTTTACCGGGGGTCGTTGTTGACGGGCAGGGAATTCATATTCGACAGTTATCCCTGTTGGGCAGGTTTCCGGATCCAATTCGGGCCCCGTTGACTTGCAACTGGTAGGATACTTCAACTCCAGAGCCCAAAATGGCAGGTCCATGTAATGGCAGGCCATATCTCCCAGGGTTCCCCCACCAAACTGCCACCACCGCCGCCACTGTGCCGGATGATATCGGCCAGGAGCGAATGGGCGATGCGGGGCTGGTCCCAACCAGTGTTCCCAGCTTAGCGCCTCGGGCGGAGTTTGGATCTCAGCTTTGGTAGGAAGATCGTTACCTCTTCCTCCCCAGCCTTTGCCTACCCACACGTACACTTCGCTAACATCGCCAATGATTCCTGCGCGAATCATCTCCACGACTCGTCGGTAGTTGTCACCTGCGTGAATTTGGGTGCCAAGTTGTGTGACGACTCCACGAGCCCGGGCAGCTTCCGTGACAAGTCGCGCTTCTTCGACGGTATGAGTGAGTGGTTTCTCACAGTAGACGTGCATGCCCGCGCGAATGGCGCGGATCGTTGCAGGGGCGTGATGGTGATCGGGTGTTGACACGACAACCGCATCAATACGATCCCCTGCTTGATCAATTAACTCGCGGTAGTCCGTGAAAGCTTTGGCATCAGGAAATTCTGATTGGGCCTTGTTAAGATAGTTGTTATCGACATCGCAGATCGCTACAATCGCTTCACCGCGGACGCCCCTGATATTTGCAGTGGCTTGATTCGCCACCCCGATACAGGCGATCTGCAGTTTTTCGTTGGGCGAGTTCGATTCGCCAGCTGCCCGCCCGCTCCAGACCCCACAGGCTACAGCAGTAGCGGCTGAGGACTTGATGAAACTTCTTCGGCTAACATGATGGGAAGCAGACATGTGTGGCTCCGAGAAACAGGGGGCAAGAGACGAATCGTTACATCGGGTGATTGGTGCAACCGAGAAAACGGGCGTGGGCTGCTATTATCGCCACATTGTGCATGGTTTGCAATACTTCTGCTGACGATAGTGTTTGCGTACGAAAGAGAATCGAGCTGAGATTTTTCAAGCTGATTCCGGCGGTCATGGCAGGCCTATCTAGTGGTACAACTCGCCAACCTTGGTTAGATTAGTGGGGTGACCGAAGCGGTGATCTGAAGACTGTGATGTTCATCGCGGCGTTTTGTTCGTCACCGTTTCTGTGAATGCGAGGATCTCGATGAAACTACCCAAGAGCATATTTTCTGTGTTGTGTGCCTTGATTTTCTGTTTCCCGGCTGTGCAGGCAGGCGGTAATGCTCCACTAGGGTTTGAGCCCCTTTTTAACGGTAAGGATTTCAGTGGTTGGCATGGGATGGGCCATTTCGATCCGCGCAAATTGGCTGCGCTGAGCGAGGAGCAGCGAACTCAAAAACGAAAGGCCGATCTGGAGAACCTCAAACAGCACTGGACCATCGAGAGAGATGAGATTGTTAATGACGGGCAGGGTGTTTATCTCACATCAGATCGCGAATTTGGGGACTTGGAACTGTTGATTGAATACAAAACAGCTGCCAAGGCTGACAGTGGCATCTATCTGCGGGCGACTCCGCAGGTCCAGATCTGGGATTTCACCAAGGAAGGCGGAAAGTGGAAAAATGGCGCCGATAAAGGATCGGGTGGACTTTGGAACAACAGTGCAGGTGCTGCCGGCAAGGATCCGCTGGTGCTGGGCGACCGCCCTTTTGGCCAGTGGAATCAACTGCGCATTCAGCAGGTTGGGGCTCGCACGACGGTTTGGTTGAACGATCAGTTAGTGGTCGACGATGCAACGATGGAAAACTTTTGGGATCGGCAGCGGCCTCTGTTTGCGAGGGGACCGATTCAACTACAGACGCACGGAGGTGAAATCCGTTGGCGAAACATTTTTGTACGTGAAATCTTGGCAGACGAAGCCAATCGAATTCTGGCTGTCAAAAACTCAGAAGGTTTTCGACCGATTTTCAATGGCCACGATTTTGAGGGATGGGCGGGTGCTGTCGAGAACTACGAAATCGTGAACGGCACGATTCGTTGCAAGCCTGAACACGGTGGTACACTGCACACCGATGAGCTGTTGGAGGACTTTATCGTTCGCCTGGAGTTTAAGTTGCCTCCGGGTGGGAACAACGGATTGGCGATTCGTTATCCGGGTAAAGGAAGTCCTCATACAGAGGGTATGTGTGAACTGCAGGTGCTGGACGATTCCAGCCCACAATACAGCGAGCTTGACCCCCGCCAATACCACGGTTCGGTATACGGAATGGTTGCTTCCAAGCGAGGCTATTTGCGACCACCCGGCACGTGGAATTCGCAGGAAGTAACAGTACAAGGGTCCACGATTCGTGTGGACCTCAACGGGACGATCATTCTTGATGCCGATTTGAGTGAACTGACCGATTTTAAAGACGGTACTCCCCATCCGGGCAAAGATCTTCGCCGTGGCTACTTTGGGTTTGCAGGTCATCATGACCCGGTGGAGTTTCGCAACATTCGTGTGCGGGAATTGTGAGCTCGGGGAAGCGCCGGGCTGAGCTCGACATTCTCACGGAATCTGCCGCCCTGGCGAATCGAGCGATTATGCCAGAATGTCATAAATGGGTTCCGTGTCTTCGACGCCGATCAAGCGGTGATTCAAGCCAGCGTGAAAGTAAGCAAGTTGGTTTGGATCGAGCCCCAATAAATGCAGGATGGTGGCATGCAGCCGTTTGACGTGGATCGGAGCGGAACTTGGATGGGCACCTAATTCGTCCGTTTCTCCCAGGGAAATTCCACCCTGGATGCCACCACCTGCCATCCACATGGTGAATGCATACGAGTTGTGATCGCGGCCTGTTCCCTTGGCAAATTCAGCCGTCGGTTGACGGCCAAACTCACCGCCCCAAATGACAACTGTGTCTTCGAGCAGTCCCCGTTGCTTGAGATCGGTGAGTAGCCCGGCAATCGGCTGGTCGGTACGGCCGGCGTGCCGGTTGTGGTTGGCCACCAAATCTCCATGTGCGTCCCAATTGGTATCGGAGTGCGCACCACCCGCATAAAGTTGCACGAACCGCACGCCCCGTTCTACCAGACGACGGGCCAGCAGGCAGTTGCGACCAAATTCCTTGGTTTGTTGCCGATCGAGCCCGTACAGTTTTTTAGTGGCCATGGTTTCCTGCGATAAATCGACGGCTTCGGGAGCATGTTCTTGCATCTTGTAGGCCAGCTCGTAACTGGCAATGCGGGCGGCCAGGTCCTGGTTGTCGATCCGTTTTAGTTGATGTTCACGGTTGTATTGCTGCAACGTATTCAGCATGTTTCGCTGGTGGGCATCCGTCATTCCCGGTGGCAGATCGAGATTGAGGATTGGGCTTCCCTCGCTTCGCACGATGGTTGGCTGGTAGGTAGCCGGCATAAAGCCGCTGGACCAGTTCTTGGCTCCGTTGATTGGCCCGCCTGAGCGGTCGAGCATAACTACGAACCCGGGCAGGTTTGCATTGGCGGTGCCGAGCCCGTAATTAGTCCAAGAACCCAGGCAGGGGCTGCCGCTCAGCAGTCGACCTGAATTCATCATTAGCAGTGCAGAGCCGTGAATGGGTGACTCTGCCTGAAGTGTGTGCAGGAAGGCGATGTCGTCGACCAGTTTTCCCAGTTGTGGGAACAGGTCACTTACCCATTTTCCACACTCGCCATATTGCTTGAATTTCCACTTGGGGCTCACCACACGACCGGTCTTTTTATGCCCGCCACGACCAAAGGTTTCGACCGCTACGGTTTTCCCGTCAAGATTTTCCATTGCGGGTTTGTAGTCGAACGTATCGAGATGGCTGGGACCCCCGTACATGAACAGGAAAATCACGCGTTTTGCCTTCGGCATCAACTGGGGTCGTTGGGGTGCCAGCGGGTTTACAAAAGGCGTGGTGTTGTCGGCGGCAACTGTTTGCCTGGCAAGGAAACCATCACGGCCCAACATTTCTGCCAGGGCAACTCCCGCAAATCCGCCACCAGCTTGCCACAAGAACTCACGTCGTGTGCGCCCGCAGAAGGTGTGTGATTTTGATGGTGCCATGGTGTGATCAGTCCAAAAAAATAAACTCGTTTAGATTCAGTGCCAGCAGACAGAATATATCAAATGCCGCACCGGGGGACAATTGTTCGTTGTTGGCAAGGTCTTGTAAAAGATCAACGCCACGATCAATTTCTTCGCTGGTCGGGCTTCGTTGGGTTACCAACCACAGGGCCCGTTGCACCTGGTCGCCAGGTTTATCGCCGACTTCCTGGCGGACGCGCGCTGCCAACTGTTGCGATTGCTTTTGTGAAAAGCTGTTGTTGAGTAATTCTAAAGCTTGTGTTGGTTGGGTCGTTATAAACCGCACCGGGCAACTTTCATCGGGATTGGCTCCATCGAAAACCTTGATTATCGGCGGAATCAAAGATCGCTTCGTATGGACATAGATGGTGCGACGTGCCTGTTGGGCAGGAGAAGAAGCTATCCAACCAGCCCCTGGTTCGGATTGGGTTTGCAGTACTTCTTGTGAAAGTTCGGGGAAAATGCTGGGACCAAACATCTGGAGGTTCAACGTACCACAGACGGCCAGCATCGAATCACGAAGTTCCTCGGCGGACAGGCGCCGCATTGATTGACGGGAAAACAAGCGGTTCTCGGGATCACTTGCCAGCGCCGAGCTGTCGACCCTGGCCGACATGCGGTAGGCACTACTGGTCATGATCAGACGGTGCAATGATTTCAAGTGCCAGCCCTCGTTCACGAATTGCTGGGCCAGCCAGTCCAACAGCAGTGGATGGGTCGGTCGCGCTCCGCGGAGGCCAAAATTACTGGGCGAGTCCACAATGCCGCGGCCAAAATGGTGTTGCCATACGCGGTTCACGATCACCCGACTGGTGAGGCGGTTTGTTGGGTCCGCGATCCAGTCAGCCAGGACGGTTCTCCGGCCACAGCTTGCGGAGTTTGCGCCGGCTGCAGGAAGCACCGGGTCGGGGACATTCAAGACTTCAGGAAATCCAGGAACGACCTGGTCACCCAGTGCGCGGGCATTGCCCCGCGCCATGACGAAGGTTTCGGGTGCCTGGTTACCATTTTCTTGGACTGCCAGGGCTGCCGGTAAGGGGGCTGGTCCTGTTTTCTCACCCGCTTCCCGCTGTTCTTGGAGCACTTTCCAGAGCGCCTGGTCCTCTTTCGAAAGCGCGTTCTCCCAGTTTTTGTGAATCAACCGTTTACGTACATTGGCATTATCTTTGGCATCATCTTGTTCTCCTTTGGATAAGGAGGCAACAACCTTTTGTTCTAACTGGTCAATCTTTGTTGTCAGTTCGGCAAGCAATTTTTTATGCTGCTGTTTCCGATCCTTCCATTCTGCCTGTTGCTGGGGGGTGGCCAGGGGAATTTGCGTATTGAGTGTGAAAGCAAAATCTTCGTACGGGCCTTTCTTGACATTATTCAGGATGTTGTGAAAGAAGGCCATGAAGCGGTAATAATCCTGCTGACTGATAGGATCGATCTTGTGATCATGGCAGCGGGCACAGTTGATCGTTAACCCAAGGAAAACTTCGCTGGTTGTGCTAACCACGTCGTCGAGATGGTCATAGTAGGCCTGGAGTGGATCGACCGGTTCGTCGTCCCACAGGCCAAGACGATAATAACCCGTGGCAATGACCGTTTCGTAAGATCGCCCTGGAATTTCATCACCGGCCAGCTGTTCGCGAACAAATTGATCGTACGGTTTATCGCTGTTGAAACTGCGAATGACGTAATCCCTGTATTTCCATGCGTTGGGTTTGGGGTTGTCCCGTTCGTAGCTGTCGGTTTCGGCGTAGCGGACCAGGTCAAGCCAGTGGCGGCCCCAACGTTCTCCATACTGGGGAGAGGTAAGCAGGTGGTCGATCATCTGTTCGTAGACAGCATCGGCCGAGTCGTCGCCCTCCACTCGGGTAAGGTATGTTTCGACCTGCTCCGGTGAGGGCGGCAGCCCTGTGAGGTCGTAGTAGGCCCGACGCAACAAGGCAGATGGATCGGCCGGTGGTGCCGGAGCAACGGCGGCCGACTCAAGGCGAGAGAGAATAAATCGATCGATCGGGTTGCGAACCCACTTGTCTTTCTTGATATCTGGCAGGGCCGGCGAGGCAACCGGTTGAAAGGCCCAGTGTGAGCTGCCCACTGCCGGTAGAACGTCTGGCAGCGAGGAGGCCAGACAATTGCCTAGAAGAAACAACAGGAGAGGATGGCGCAAAATTATCTGCGGGATACCAACCATCAAAATTTTGAAATAGCCAAAGGGGAAAAAAGAAAATAGGTTACTTTAGAAGATATCATCGAATGGATGGATTGACACATTCGTCAATTGTTAATTTATCAAGAGCCGAAGTTGTCTGCAAACCCGTCGGTAAAGAAACTGCAAGTTGTGCACGCATTTGCCCCTTGCGGACACGTTTCCCAGACTCATGACTGCCCGAAGCTATTTTGCTAGGGTTGTTTTCGACACCAGGCGCCCACTTGTGACGGGACTGGTAAACCTGTGACAATGGCAGCTGGCGCAGGTTGAGTTTTTCGCACTGCGATGGGTAGGTAGAAGCGCTTGCTTGGGTATGTATGCGGTAGATGGTTCCAGACTTCTTTTCTTATTTCCTTTCCTGGTTGAGTACGCGATGGTTCGACAAACGTGTTTCCTGTTTCTGTTTTTGATGGGTACCAGCTTGTTGCCAGGTTGCCAGCGATCTGGAGATGACCGGCAAGCGGTCAGCGATGAGTCGCAGCCTACTGTTGGTTACGTTACGAATGGCATCGCTTCCTTTTGGGTGATTGCCGACAAGGGGGCCCGCGATGCAGCTCGTGATCACAACGCGCAGGTCGAAGTGCGGATGCCACCCAGTGGCGTAAGTGATCAAAAACGAATGGTTCAAGATCTGATTGCCCGGGGAATCGATGGCATTGCGATCAGTCCTATCGATCCTGACAACCAGGGCGACCTGCTCGATGAGATTGCCCGACATACCATTCTGATAACCCACGATTCCGATGCGCCAGAGAGCGACCGGGTTTGCTATGTAGGGATGGATAACTACGTAGCGGGTCGGATGTGCGGAAAATTAGTCAAGGATGCGATTCCTGAGGGCGGCAGCGTGGTAATCTTCATCGGGCGGCTTGCCCAGGAAAATGCACGCCTGCGACGGCAAGGTCTGATTGACGAATTATTGGACCGTTCCGAAGACCCAACACGGTACGACAGGCCTGACGTGGGCGAATTGAAGGGAGAAAAGTACACGATCCTTGACACGCGAACCGATGACTTCGATTTTCCCAAGGCCAAGGCCCAGGCCCAAGAGGTAATTACGCGATTCCCCGATGTGGACTGTATGGTTGGCTTGTTCGCGTACAACCCACCGCTCATACTCGAGGCAGTTCGAGACGCACGGAAACTTGATGAAATCAAGATCGTGGCCTTCGACGAACACGATGCCACGTTGCAGGCGATTATCGATGGTGAAATTGTCGGGACGATTGTTCAACACCCCTACCGTTACGGGTACGAGTCGGTACGGATTCTCGCCGGTCTGGCACGAGCCGACAAAAGCGTGTTGCCGGAGGACGGTTTTCTCAACATTGACGCACGTCGTATCACGCCGGAGAATGTCGATGAGTTCTGGGCGGAATTGAAGCAGTTGACTGCGGAAAAACCCGGCAAGTGAGGTAAACCTGCCCGTGGTTGCCAATCGTTTGACTCCGCTGCTCGAAGCGCGCCAGATCACCAAGCGTTTCCCCGGCGTGACTGCCTTACGCCGGGTAGGGATCACACTTGGTCGGGGTGAGGTGCTCGCTGTCATCGGTGAGAACGGCGCTGGCAAGAGTACCCTGATGAAGATCCTGGCAGGGATCCAGCAGCCGGATGAGGGTCAAATCTTCATCGATGGGCAGCCGACGGCGATCGATTCGGTTCACACGGCTCTTCGGCACGGGATCGCCCTGATTCATCAAGAGCTTAACCTGGCCGGCAATCTTTCGGTCGCCGCAAACATCTATCTTGGTCGCGAACCGCGACATTGGGGGCTGATTGACAGCAAGCAGATTCACGAAGATGCTCGCCTGATTCTGGCCAAAGTCGGACTGTCGGTCGATCCCCACGTGGTTGCCGGTCAACTTTCCATTGGCCGCCAGCAACTCGTGGAAATTGCCCGTGCCCTTTCGGTGGGAGCTCGCGTTCTCATCATGGATGAACCTACCTCAAGCCTGTCACAACAGGAAACCAAAACGTTGTTTGATGTGGTGCGACAACTTCGCAATGAGGGGGTCAGTATCATCTACATTTCCCACCGATTGGGAGAGGTAAACGAACTGGCAGATCGAGTCACCGTGTTGCGCGATGGCGAGTTTGCCGGCGATCTGCCGCGTGATGAAATTAATCACGATCGCATGGTCCGTCTGATGGTAGGTCGCGACATTTCGCAGCTTCACGTGCGCCAGGCCCGCACACCAGGAAATGTGGCAATCAGCCTTGATGGCATTGTGGTTCCAGGCCAGCCACAACACCGCCTGAGTTTTACGGCGCAGGCAGGAGAGATTGTTGGAATCGCGGGACTTGTCGGTGCGGGTCGCACCGAGTTGCTTCAAGTTCTCTTTGGCGTCGTTCCAGCAGTAGCGGGGACAATCCACGTTGCCGGAAAAATAATTACACCTCGCAGTCCGTTCGACGCGATGCATGCAGGAATCGCGCTGGTGCCAGAAGATCGCAAACTGCAGGGGCTCATTTTGCAAATGGCTGTACGAACCAATATCAGCCTCGCCAGCGTTTATCAACAGCGTCGGGCAGGTGTCTTCCTCAATGATGCTTTTGAGCGACGTGAGGCTGCCCGGATGGTCGAACGGTTACGTATCAAAACCCCAAGCGATCGTCAGTTGGTACAGTACCTGTCTGGAGGGAATCAGCAAAAGGTTGTGCTTGGGAAGTGGCTTTCGTTGGAACCCCGCGTGTTGTTGTTGGATGAGCCAACACGTGGCATCGACGTTGGGGCCAAGCAGGAAATTTATCAGCTCATGGAAGAGCTTGCTGGCAAAGGAGTTGCTATTTTGTTCGTGAGCAGCGAAATGGAGGAGATTTTGCGGATGTCCGATCGTGCCCTCGTAATGCATGAAGGAGCGATCATGGGAGAACTTTCACGTGACGAATTAACTGAGCAGCGGGTGATGCAATTGGCAACCGGGTCAATCCACTCCAGCGAGGCAGGCTCGGCACGTCAAACCTGACTGGCAATTTACGATGATGAAAAAGAATCTGGGTATTTTATCCCTGTTGATCACTGTGTTCATTGCTACGGCACTGTGCAGTGGCAATTTCCTGAGTGCCTACAACCTCGAAAACCTTATCCTCCGCGCATCGCTCTACGGCATCATCAGCATTGGTGTGGCGTTCGTGATCATTAGTGGTGGAATCGATCTTTCCATCGGATCCGTGATTGGCCTGATCGGTTGCCTTTTGCCAATGCTGATTACCGAATGGGGAGTGCCAACATGGATTGGGTTGGTGGTCGTACTTTTGGTCGCAGCAAGTATCGGCTTACTGCATGGATTGCTGATCACGAAACTGAAATTGCAGCCTTTTGTGGTCACGCTGTGCGGCCTGCTGGTTTATCGTGGAATTGCCCGCTGGATAACCGGTGACGCAACACTCGGGTTTGGCCGCGATCACGAATCGTTGCGCCTGCTTGCCACCGGGCGAATCCCGGTCGGCCAGGTCCCCGGGTTGGGAAACTTCCAGATACCTGTGCCGCTGATCATCCTGGTTGTGCTTGGTGTCCTTGCCGCGATACTGCTCAATCGGACAATCTTCGGGCGCTACCTTTTAGCGCTGGGAAACAACGAACAGGCCGCTCGCTATAGCGGAATTAATACCTCACGAGTCATTATCAGTACCTACGCGATTTGCTCATTGGTGGCAGGTTTAGGGGGAGTGCTCTTTGCACTCGATGTGAATTCGATTCAACCGGCCGGGTTTGGAAGCTTTTACGAACTTTACGCGATTGCGGCGGCCGTGCTGGGTGGATGCAGTTTGAAAGGAGGTGAAGGGTCGATATTCGGCGTCATTATTGGTGCTGCTATCATGCAGCTCCTTTACAACTCGATTGGCGTCCTGGGAATTCAGACCACGCTGGAGTACGCCATCATCGGCATCGTGATTCTGTTGGGAGTGATGGCCGATGAAATTGTGCGGCGTATTGCCGCGCGGCGACGAGCCGACCAGCAAGCAAAGACCGCGGCTCAATCGGAAAAGTAGCGGGTCAACGTCGCCACCTTCGTACTCGCGCGGTGGCTCTTGAGCCTGGGAGTTCCTGCAGAAGCACCTGCGATTGTCTGGCCAATTTCGGTGGCGTAAATGGGACGTCGCTCAACTTCAAAGCCCGTCTTCGGGTTGATACCCATTGCCGTAAAGATCGTGGCGTGCAAATCGCTGATCGTCACACAAATACCGCACCGGTCGGTTTTTGCCCGAACGTTTAAAAGTTAACCGTGACCTCAGGCATCGATTTCAAAGATGGCTTCAATCTCAACAGCTGCTCCGGTAGGCAGAGCCGCAAAACCGAGCGCACTGCGGGCATGATAACCAGCCCCTTCCTTGCCGAAGATTTGGTGCAGCAGGTCCGATGCGCCGTTGATTACCAGGTGCTGGTCGGTAAAGTCGGGCGCCGAATAGACACAGCCCAGCAGTTTCAAGACCCGCAGGCCTTCGAGCGTTCCGTGTGTGTTGTAGACGGAGCGGAGGATCTTCCTGGCACAGTCGGCTGCTGCTTCGTAGCCCTGCTCAACGGTTACGCCTTTTCCCAGAACGCCTGCCAGGTCGCTGGTGTGTCCGGAGGTCATCAAAAGGTTACCGCTCCGAATGCACAGATTCAAATAACCGGGTTCGATGGGCTCAAAAGAAACTCCCAGTTCCTGGGCTTTTTGGTCGATGGTCATGGCAGGGTTTCCTGGATGTGTGTGGTTTCTTTTCCCGCCGCGCGGGCAATGGTCGATTTATGAGGAGGTTTTAGACTTCCCAAGGGTAAGTGGCAAGTGGTTACGCGGGTCGTTTATGGGATTGCCAGTTCGTTTTGCCTTAAGTTCGCCATCGACTCGGCGAACTCCCTTGGGCCGTTAGTTAGCTTGAATGCTGCTGGCCAGTTGCGGCGTGAAACCAGCGCGGCTGGAGGTTTGGGGAGGGAGGGCGAGTTCGACCAGGGTATGGGTCCGACTTGCTGAACGCGACCAGCCTCGACACTTGCAAATTTTCAAGCGAACAGGGCCGTTAAAGCTTTTGCCTTGACGAGTTCGCGGGGCTGGTTGAGGTGGTTCATGACCATGGTTTCGGGATCGATCCCAAAACTGTGATAAATGGAAGCGAGCAACTCACGCGGATGGACCGCGTCATCGATGGGTGCAGAACCGGTCTCATCGCTTTTGCCGTGCACATATCCCCGTTTCGTTCCGGCGCCGGCGACAATAGCGGTGTAACAGTAGGGCCAATGATCGCGACCATCGGCGCTGTTAGTGTTACCGCTGGTGCTGACTCCCCTTTGGGGACTGCGCCCGAATTCACCGACGGCAACGACCAGTGTTTCCTCCAGTAAACCTCGGGAGTCCATATCTTCGATCAAAGCGGAGAGGCCCGAGTCGAGCATGGGACCTGACTGGTTTTTCATGCGTTTGGTCAAATCTGTGTGATGATCCCAGGAGTGGTTGTCGGAATTGGCGACTTTGGGCCATACGACTTCGACAACCCGGGTTCCGGCTTCCACGAGACGACGGGCCAGCAGGCAGCTCTGCCCGAACGTATGATGACCGTACTTGTTGCGGAGATCGTACGGTTCTTGCTGGAGATCGAATGCTTCGCGGGCCCGACCCGAGAGGATTAACTGAAGTGCCTGGTTGTAGTATTGGTTGAGGTTTTCTCCGGCCAGCGATTTTTCAAGTTCAGCAGCTCTTTTGCTTACCAGTTCACGAAGTCGGGCTCGTCGCTCAAGCCGCACCGAGAACATATCGTGCCGCATGGTAAGATCATCGATCCGAATACGGTCCATCTTTTCCATGTCCATGTCATCGCCATCGGGATAGAGCGTGTATGGGTCAAACGCTTTTCCCAGAAAGCCGGCCGTGCCACCTTTCCCGACCACGTTGCTTTCCTGCAACGGGCGGGGCAACATCACGAACGGCAACATTGGTTCGTCGACCGGACGCAGGCGGATGATATTAGAACCAAAGTTGGGGAAGTCTTTCGGGCTGGGGGGCTCCAACTGGCCCGAGGGGCTGACCTTGTCAGTCGTGTAGCCGGTCATCATCTGGTAGATAGCAGCTGTATGGTTGAAGAGCCCGTTGGGTGAGTAACTCATCGACCTGATCATCGTGAAGCGGTCGTTGAGTTGAGACAGGCGCGGCAGGATCTCTGTGAACTGGACTCCCGGGATCCTGGTGGAAATCGTTTTGTAGGTGCTTCGCACGTTGTCGGGTACATTTTCTTTGGGATCCCAAAGATCGAGGTGACTTGGCCCTCCTTGCAGGTACACCAGGATCATGCTTTTTGCCTTACCCCATCCCGGTCCCCCTTGGTGGCCCGCAGTTTTTGCAGCGGCTTGCAGTTGGAGCATCGGTGCCAGTGACAAACCGAACATGCCTGCCCCACCGATCCGCATCACGTCGCGACGGGTGGGACGCAACTGTGCGTCGCAAAGATCTTTAGCCTTCGATCCAATGATGCGAAACATATAAATACTCCCTTGCCGTATGGAACGGGTTGGTTACAGTTTGGGGCTGGGCAACGAACCGGAAAAAACACCTGCAGTCCAATGCACTACCTCAATGATTATACAGGAATTCAGGGCTGTTTATCAGGGCCCAGGCAATGTCCTGGGCCATCGTGAGTCGCTTCTGGGCCAACTGTTGTGTGCTCAGTTCAGCGGCTCGGCGCAAGCGAGCCAGTTTCGGGTCGATCGGAACTGGTTTGTTCAATTCGGCAACCTGCTTCTTGAGTTCTTCGGCTTTGGCATCGGGAGGAACAGGTGCTTCTGCGAGTGTTACCTTTTTCTGGTGATCGAGATATCCTTGTTCTCGCAGAAGATAGTAATTCAGCAAATCTGCTTTTTGCTCCGAAGACCGTTGATCAGCTGCGAGATTAACCAGATTAAAGATTCGTTCAGGCACACCGAAGGAGATCGGGCGTGGTGAGTTGGTCACCGAAATGCGGAAGCGACCCAGTTTTAGCGTGCCGTTGTCATGGTTGTGGAACATTTTCACGCGGAGTAAACCGTCGCCTGCAGCAGCGTAAGCTTCACTCGTTTCGAAGATTGCCACATGGTCACGGCCAGTCTGTGGAGAGATGCCCCAACCGTTTTCGTTGCCTTTTATTTTACCGTCAATCGCTTCTTCGACGAAGCGATCTTCCTGACTGAAATCGGCCTGTGCGTTTTGGAGTTTGTCCTCAGTAAATTCAGGAGCGGATGACTGGACAAGGCGAATTGCATCGAGGGGGATTTTTTTCCCGCCACCCTCCAGGTCGATCCGCAACATGGTGACGGGCGATTTCGGCTCGAAATAAATCCGATAGGTCCGCCACGTTTGGTTGCCCGGAGATACTTTGCGGCTCACAGACCGCCCGTTTTCAAAATCGGGTTCTGTGGCGGTTTGCCACCACACGCTCAGCTTGGTTTCGGCCGCCAATTTTGCAGTGATTTCCAGGGCCAGTGGACCTGCCGGTGCCGAGGTCGCGACGAACAACTGTGACGCAGCCTGCTCGTGTTCGAGAGTCAATCGGCCTTCCTCAATCGTCAGGGTCGTTCCCTCTTTGGCCAGCCATCCTTCGGTCGAATCCGGGAAATCCCATGTGCGGATGAGCGGTCGCGAGGTGGCGAATTGGGGTGACGTTTCCAACTTGATTTCTGTAAGCACAAAAGTGCCGTTCTCAGCCCGGCCCGGCCCACGTTTTGGAAGCTGATCATCCGTAAGGGCTTCGAGACGAATGCCGGTAATGTCGGACAATTCGGTGCGTGCGATCAAGTGGTGACTGCCTGGGGGACCGTCAGGCCCTGTTACAAGAACGCTGCGATCTTGATGCACGCTGAATGTTGTCCCGTACGTGGAAGTGACTTCCAACGGATTCAGGTTGCGCCAGACGGTAAGGGTCTTTTGTAATTCTTCCCATGCGGGCTGTTTTTCGACCAATGATGTTTTGGCGGCTGCCAGTGCTGCCTTGGCATCGGCGATGCGATTTTCACGTTGCTCGACCAGGCGTTTACGTTCGGGTACAATCTGCACCTCATGTTCCACGAGTTCTGCTTTCTTGGCGGAGAGCTCTTCTACCCGCTGCTGGTCGCGTTTTTCAAAAAAAGTCGCCGATTGCTGCTCGTGTTGCTCCAATTGGGTCAGTATCTGTTCGTGTTCGCTGTCGATTCGACCGATCACCTCCAGCGTGTCGGTAATTTCATCATCGACCGCTGGTCGGTTCAGGATCCGCAAGAAAAGTTTTTCGATCACTTTGCGGTCGTCCTCTTGGTCGGCGACTAATTCCGCGATTGTCCCCTTGGAATGGCTGACTGCATCCCCGACGGTAGCACCATTGATCAGGGCCATGACCGGGCCCATTTGGAGTTCATTGGTACGCTCGCACTCGCAGGCGCTCTGCCGCGCTGGTCGGCCCAGATTGTTGAGGAATCCATCAGGAAGCTGGATACCGACATCGGGCAACGAAGCGGCGCGGGTCCCTGGGGGAAGGCCCGGGAAACTGGAAGGGGCGCCAGTCGTATGGTAGATCGCGTCGTACAACACTTCAGCCGGCAGCCGTCGCGGTTGGGCATGCGAATAATTAATCAAGTCATCTTCATTAAAGCGATTGCTTGCCAGGGCCAGTTGATAGGTGCGCGATCGACAGATGATGCGCACCAGATTCTGGACATCGAAGCCACTTTCGATGAACTGGCGAGTGAGCCATTCCAATAGTTCTGGATTGGTTGGCGGATTTCCGGCTCGAATGTCGTCGATGGGATCGATCAGCCCGCGGCCGGTCAAATAAGCCCAGATCCGATTGGCGTAGCTGCGGGCGAAGTAGGAGTTGTCGGGAGAGGTGATCCAAGCAGCCAGACGTTCGCGACGGGTGGCATTTTCCCCACATTCATGTTCACATTCAAAAGGGAATTCCGGTAGGCTTATTTCGCCTGTGCGGAGGTGCTTCACCTCTCCTTTCGGTTTGGTGAACACCACCTCGTAGAGAGGCTTGGACGACTCGACCGCAGTTCCTGCAATCTTTTTGTCTTGGCTGGCGGGATCTTTCTTGAGACCAACTCGCGCAAAGAATGCCGAAAGCTGGTAGTACTGGTCCTGGGTCCATTTTTCAAAAGGATGGTCGTGACATTTGTTGCAATTGAACCGGGTGGCCAGAAACAGATGCGTGGTATTTTCCATCGTTGTTTCCGGTTCGCGCAGAATCTTGAAGTAGGAGCTGGCGGGATTCTCCTTTGTTGAACCAGTTGCCGTGATCAGTTTATGGGCAAACTTGTCGTAAGGCGTGTTTGCTTTCACTTCGGCACGAATCCAGTTGCGAAAAGATTCTGCTCCTTCGCGGCCAAGGAACTTGCTGTTGACCTGCAGCAGGTCAGCCCACTTGTTTGTCCAGTGTTCAATGTATTCCGGATTTCCCACCAATTGATCAATGAGTTGGTCTCGCTTCCAGCGTGAATCATGTGAGTCGGAAATGAAGTTATCGATTTGCTCGAGGGTGGGCGGCAACCCGGTTAGATCAAGATAAACGCGGCGCAAGAACGTATAGTCATCGCAGATCGGTGAAGGAGTCGTTTGGGTTCGCTTGAGTTTGGCGTGGACCAAAGCATCGATACGATTGTTGGTGGGTGGCTGCTGCCACACGAACCCGCTGCGATCTCCCATTACGGTCAGCGTCGTAGCGGCATACGCGCCTTCGTAGCGCACCAGAACCGGTGCTTCGCCACGCCGCAGAACTTCGATCAAACCATTCTGGCCAACAACAGGTTTGGCAATTTCAGTATCGGCACTCTCGACAAAAGCTTCCCGCGTGACATCCCGCTTTTGACCATTGGTAAACGTAGCAACCACCCGGAGTTGTTGCCGGCTACCAATGGTTTGCACGACCGGGTTGAGTGGTTGAATCTCCATTTGCTGCACACGAGGTGAATCGACGTTAAGGGATGCACCCGACTTAATCCAGGCCAGCAAGGTGCGATAATAGTCACTGCCAACCGATATGACCTGGCCACCTTTGTGGGGAAGGCGGGCGGTCGGTTTCATGAGCATCAAACTTTGTTCCGCTGCCGCAAGATTGATCCGGCGCGATGCTAAATCGTCCGACAGCGCACGCACATCGCCCAACGGATCGTACCCCCGCAGCGAGAGTTTGAATCCGTTTTTGCCATCTTGCGCGCCATGGCAGGTGCCCCCATTACAGCCAGTGCGGGCCAGAATTGGTGAAACATCCTGCATAAAGTCAGGCAGCAAAGGGGAATCGATTCCGGTTGCCGTGACCGGAATGGTTGCGGATTGATCTGCCAGACTTACGGTCAATGTGGTGGTCGTATCGCCGGTGACCGAAACCAGGCCCGTGTTGGAGATTTTCACTTCAGGAGCTGTCGTTTCCAACTTCACGATACGGGTAACGTCAACCAGATCTCCCGTGGAGAGCTTCGCCGAAACAATGGTTTGGACGTAAGCGGTGCTACGGTTGAGCTCAATGGCAGCAGGTTGAATCACGAGCTCAACGACCTCAGCCCCTTGGGGAAGTTGTTCTTCGGACAGGGTACGGTCGTTTTCCCGCTGACCAACCGACGCGACCGTTGCGGTTTCGTCGGCGGAGCCCGGTTGTGGTTCTGCTGCCGTGTCGCCCATCAATTCAATGGCGGGAAACTCGTGGGCGAGACTGCCGCTTTGGCCGTCAACCAGTCGAATCTGACCATCGGCCCCTGCCACCGCAACACGCTCTCCGTCGGGGCGAATCGAGACGGCATACAAACCGCCACTGTTGAAGGAGAGTTCCGCCACGGTCTTTACGCCATGGGCAAAATGCTCTGCCAGTTGCTTTTGCTCCTCGTCATTGCGTTCGTGGGTCGGTTTGAAAAGGATCTCCTCGATTTCCTTCGGTAGTGGTGGCTCTGGTTCCATCGTGTAAACGTGAACATGGCCATGGCCATTGAGGCTGCTGGCGGCAGCAATCAGGTGGCCATCCTGACTGAAGTCGACACTGAAAATACGACCAGGTAGTGGCGGCAATTCCCAGAGCAGATTGGCGTCGTCGCCAATTACCCGCCTGGTTTGGCGGTGCATTCGATAAATCTTTGGTGTCCCGTCGGCGCCGCCAAACAGAATCTCGTCACGGAGCGGATGACGGACTACCGCGTTGATTCCCCCCCGCAATGCACCAGGTGTGATTGAGGTTATATTGTCGACGAATCGTTGGGTGGGGACTTCGATTAATTTCGCCGTCGCATCACGACTGACCGAGGCCAGGTGGGACCCATCGACCGAAAACGTGGTGCCGAGAGCCCAGTCACTGTGGGCTCCCTGGAAAAGAACTTCTTCACCAGTCTCGCAAGCAATGACCCGAATCGTATTGTCGGTGCAACCAAAAGCCAGCAGCTTGCTGTCGGGAGACCACGAGGCGCCGTAGACGGTGTCGAAGGTAATCGGCAGCGAAAGGTCGAGTTCCCGGGTTGCCACATCCCAGATTTGCACCTCCCCCATTCGTGCGGGTAGTCCCCCTGTCACAGCCAGTTTTTGGCCGTCGGGAGAAAACCGGATCGACTCGATTCGTTCGGATATGCCAATCAATCGAGCCACCAGATCTGATTTTTCCTGCTCACCGCTCTCGGGATCGGCATTGGTCACACGATACAAAAAGACCTCATGAAAACCGGCTATCGCTAGTAGGGTTCCGTCAGGCGAATAATCGAGCGACGTGATCACCGGCGGTCGCGTGTAGAGGGGCGGGTGGTCGGTGTCGTACCGCTGCGGCGCATCGGCAGGCGTGTCGTCGGCTGCGCCCTCGGAAATCCACTGGCGGATGAGCTCCACCTGGCGTGGACTGAGCGGTTCACCATTTTGCGGCATCGTGGCCACACCATCTTCGGCCGTAATTTGCTCGACGAGATAACTCGCGTCGGGATCACCCGGTACGATGGCAGCTTGCTCACTCTCTCCCCCCTGATGCAGCGTATCGGCGCGGCTCATCACGTAACCGCCCCCGGCCTTGGCGGGTTGGTGACAACCATAACACCGCGCCTGGAAGATCGGTTTGATGTCACGAGAAAAACGGACCTCTTCGCCCCATGCCGGTGGTGCAACCCAACCTGAGCAAAACAGAACCAATCCCATGACCGGTAGAAGTACGAATGGGCGAGGCATTGTGCTAAGGGGGAAAGAGTAAATAGGGAGGTTCACAGTGGGACGACCCCGATGTCTAACCAGTTTCAAGTGAAACTACATGAATTATAATAGTTTATTATACAACCACAACTGGTAGAAAGGTCGATCGCAAAACACCTCCCCAAAGTGCTGGTGGGTGCAGAAATGAGCCTACGACAAGGGACTTGATCCCGACCGACAATCGTTTTGTTTTCCAGTGGGCCAGCAATCAACTGATATTATCAGGCCAAGGCACCCTAAATGTGTGGAAAACGGCAACATAGTTCAGCAAGATCCCCATCTGTCGAGATTGACTCTCCTGGGAAACTCTACGAATCGACCGCCGTGAGACTGAACTAGAATGTCAACCCGCCATGTGTTCCACAATACGGCTGCCATGTGTTCCACAATACGGCCTACGTGCCGTGTGATCCGACGAGCGGGCGATTGCATTCCGGGTTGGCACGCGCGGCGCTGACCGCCGGAGACCTCGAGAGCCCGCAGAGAGAGACCACAGGGTGGAATGCCAGTAGTCTGGACAATTTTTGGGCCTGGGTCTGTTGCAGGAAGTTGAACCAGGCGGACTACCGGTCCGTTGCAAAATCAGTGTCTTTCGAAACTCCGGAATAACCAACGCGAGTGCTCGACAACGACGAAACGTTTGCTGCGCTTGTTCTTGTAAACAATCCGCAGATCGTTAAATCTATCTCGTTGCAGGCTTCCAAGGCGCGGACCATCCGTTAGCCGTTTACAAATCATGGAGAGCTGTGGTTTGTATCTGTGTGCCGACAAGAGAGAATGTCACTGCCAAAATTTCCGCGAAGAAAGTGCAGAAGGGTCTTAAGTGGGAGCAGATTTCCAAAATGCTGGGTCAGTCACCGGTCTGGACTGCGGCCGCCTTAGGTGGTCAGAGTTACCTTGCTCCCGAAGATTGTGAGAAGATCGCGAATACGTTTGAGTTAACCGAGGAAGAATGTAAGGCGCTACAAAATTATCCATGTTGTGGGGCGTTAGATGATACTGTCCCTGACCTTCCCCCCGTGAAAAGTACCAGTGCATGTGAGAGAATCCAGCCCGGGCTTTAGCCCGGAAAGGATTTTTTCAGCTGGCACAGAAACGTCATGGCGTTGACCCGATTATCCCGATGTTGCGT
>Ga0310121_10000695_pt1 | contig 36095 bp, 30 predicted proteins | sample CB27_Tmax_986_MG_FD_203504 | JGI IMG/M metagenome (GOLD analysis project Ga0310121, IMG submission 203504) | Marine microbial communities from Western Arctic Ocean, Canada - CB27_Tmax_986 | ecosystem: Environmental > Aquatic > Marine > Oceanic | place: Canada: Western Arctic Ocean | collected...
TCCGGCTCGCAATACGATAACGACCTCCTCATCGTTCTCATAGTCGTCTACGTCTTGAATCTCCAACATCAGGAGCAGTCCGCCTCCTTCAATGGCATTCTGGACATAATTCAGCACAGCTCCCACTCCAAAGAGTTCAAATAGAGGCACAACCTTGGCCAACTGGTTGTCGATGCCGGGCTCCCCATCGGGTGAGGTCTGATCCGCCTTGCCACAAGTATCCGGGTCACCCTCTTCACTGATCCGATCATCCAGATTAAAGCCGATAGCCACTCCTGGTGACTCTTCCGCCTGGAAGACAAAGGTATCCAGAATCACCAGCAGAGTCTGCGGTCCCGGCTCCTCTACGGCGTCCAGACCGACATCCGAGGCCCCAAGAGTATCCGTAGTTGTAGTCATCGAAGTACAAGCCCACCCCAGAACGGCAACCAGAAGGTATATGGGAATATGCTTTCGATTCATCACTATACCTCGATAGCCCCGAGGCCATCGCTGGTCTGGCCCCCTTCGGTACCGAATTGCGCCAGGTCGAGCCCCATGGCGCGGCAGATACTGAGAAGTGCCTTGCTGGCGTTCTCCTGTCCGGCCGACCGATAATGTATCCCTGTCTTGAGTTTGCCCCCGCAGCTACCCGCCAGGACGATTGGAAATTCATCGAGCGAATGGGTCTTACCCCAGGAGACCTCCGAGGTCCCAAGAACCAGACAACTGTCGAGCAGCGTGCCGTCTCCCTCCGCGACGTCCCGGAGCGCTTCGATCTGAACCGCGAGAGCCTCGATGCATTGGAGCGTAATATTATGACACTCCGGCTGTGCCCCCGGTTCATCATGGGTCATTTGATGATGGCCGGCTGGCGCCCCCTCAAACAAAAAGTTATTCAACGGGGCCGAAAAGAAATTGCTGAATACGCGGGTCTGATCACAGGCCAGGGCGTAGGCGATGATTTCGCTAAAGACCTGGTTTTTGAGTCGTAGCTGCGGCCTCCCTTCGATTTCGGGATAGTCTGCTTCGGGCTGCGTCGGCAGAGCACAGGCCGCAAGATTGGGCGGGTCCTCTTCGAGCTTCGCGAGCCGTTTCTCCAAAGACCGCACCCCCTCTAGGTGCTGCTCCATTCGGAGTTTGTCTGTGGCTCCAATCCGGCTATTCAAGCGCTGGATGTCCTCCATGACCGCGTCAAGAACACTTCGTCGCAGGGCCAGGGTCGGATCAATAACAGGCTCCTCGCCAGGCAACTGAAAGCCGCCCCCAAAGACCCGTTCGAACAGGGCAAATGGTGATTCTTCGGCCGGATTTTTACTGTTGGGTCCATTATGGGACTGCCCACTGCCTCCACCAGCCCCAAACTCCAGCGAGCGAAAGCGCGTATCTTCACCAGCATTCTGCGCAATGATCTGGTCAATGGTCGGCCCCGCGAAGGTAACATTATCGTATGGATTCAGTGCCGGAGAGCCGGTCAATATACCGGCCGCGCCGGCAAAATGTGGAACCGAGTTGGGTACACCCAGACGCATACCGCTTACGATCGAGATCAAATCTTTTAGATGGTACACCGGTTCTAGCTGTTCCGATGCCACCCAATCGACGCCTTCCCCGCTGGGAACCCAACGATCGGGCAACACCCCATTACCCCAGAAAAACAGGCCAAATCGACGTGGAAAACCCGAGACAGCCGGACCGTCTTCAGCAAAGGCGGTACCATGACTGTTCAAGAAGATCTCCAGAGCCGGCAGTCCCAGACTTACGACTGTGCCACCAAGCAGGCCCTTCAGGACCGTCCTCCGACTGAGAAAATCGGCCATTACTCGACCTCTCCTACACGTCGGAACGCCTCGCTCCTGGCCACGGCCGCCATAAGAGCAAGCAACCTATGACCGGACGTTCCGAAGGTGTCAGCCAATTCCTGGACCGAACCTTCTTCACCGGAAACCACGCCATGACCCAAAGCGTAGCTATATAGCTTGCGCGTAAGGCAGGTCATCGTTCGGGGATCGTTGGCAATAAGCTCGGTCAACTCCTGGGAATCGGCAAAATCCTCCCCGTCCACATCACCCGACGGATCGATTTGCGCACCGTTCTCAATGGTTCGAAAGCGACCGATACCGTCGAAGTTCTCGAATCCAAAGCCAATGATATCCAGGTAGGCATGGCAACCGGCACAACTCGGTTCCTCCATATGAACGATCAGACGCTCCTTCAAGGTCTTGGCGGACGCGGAGGGTTCTGGAATACCGGTATTCAAATCCGCTGGCGGTGGAGGCACCATCTCGCAGAAGAGATTTTCCCGAACAAACTTGCCTCGCTCGGTCGCCGAGGACGAAACCGGATGCGCATGGAGTCCTAGAAAACTCACATGGCCCAGAAAGCCACGCCGTGGGCTATCCGCTGGGAAATCGATTCGTCCCAGGCCCTCGTCAACGGTCGCCGGAAAATTATAGATCGCAGCCAAACGGCGCGTCGCAAAGGTCGTATTCGAGGTGAAGAACTCCCGAAAATCACGATCCGTCTCGAACACCAGATACTCCACCAGCGCGAGGGTTTCCTCACGGGCCATATCGCCAAGATCGGGACTGTAATGTTTGAAGATATTTGGATCTTTGTTGAGGTGATCAAGCTCAAACAGAAGCAACCAGTCCGTCACAAAATTACGTACAGCTGTTCGAACCTGCGGCCCCTGCATCATACGATCGACCTGGGCGGCAACACCCTCTGGGCTTGCCAATTCGCCCGTTAACGCCGCGTTCAAAAGTTCAAAGTCCGGCGTCGTATTCCACAGGAAAAACGCGAGACGTGAAGCCATCTCAAAGTCCGTAAGTCGACGCTGACCCGGCTCCGTCAGGTCCGGCTCACCCAATTCCGTACGATATAAAAAATTGGGTGATTGCAGCATCGCCACCAGGACGTAGTGTACCCCCGCATGGAAGTCGTCCAGGGCCACCGAGGCCTGGAGCCCGATCTGGACGAGGCTCGCAGTTTCCTCGTCATCCGGTGGACGGCGCCAGATCCGAAACGCCAGCCCCTGGCAGATCGTCGTCATGCAGTCTTCGTCGTCCACATCCTCGGGGGTACAAGCCATCAGACCCGCACGGCTCGTCTCATTCTGCATCACCTGCTCGGCGATCTTCAGGGCCGCCTCTTCGTAGAGTTCGGCACCACGGGGAGACACGGCCGTAACGGACGCACCCACTGCAAGGAGACCGTCGATAGCGGTGTCGAGCTCCAGGGAGGCCGGCACCACGATCTCCGGGCCAAAGAGATCGGCAATACAGTTGCGGTACTGTTGCTGTGTAAGGCGCAAGAGCCGCGGTGCAGCTGGCTCCAGGGCTGCATAACTCACGTCCGACCCGGCCGTATCAATGACCGGCCCTGGGCTCTCGGAAGTACAGGCCACCGTAAGCACCATAACCAGTACCGACCAGAGCCATATTCGTATGCGACCAGAGATCATTGCGAATGAAAGAGTACCTTGTCCGAAACCGCGACGCTACCGTCCATAATACCCAAAACGGACGGTGTATCGTCGCCAAGAATATGAACCCGGGCAAAGGCCAGAGCGTAGGTCTGCACGATAGTGAATCCTTCCTCTGGATCAAGCGTCTCACACATTCCCAGAGCAAATGTCTCATGACAGGCGTCTTCAACTTCGATCCAGGTCAGCTCCAGATCCGAACAGGTTTCGAATTGGTCCTCTTCTCCTCGAGGGTCCGGAACCGCGCTCATGGCGAACACCGGCACCGCGACCGACTCATGGCCCGTCTCGCCAAACAACGAACGAATTATGCTGCCCGCCATCGGGAGGATTGCGGCGATACGGTCGTCGCCCACACCAGCCTGGAATGCGGCCAACTCGTCCGAAGTACAGCTGGCCCCATCATCCTCGGAACTACAATAGTTGGCCGTCAACGCGTCCATATCGAAAGTCGCGCCCGCAGAGGCCCAGCAGGTATGCACCCCAAAGCTATGACCACTCAGTAGCACCTCGTCCAATAGGAGAGAATCGAAGAGAGGGTCCTCCAGATCGAGATTGGTAACCGCGTCGAGAGAAGCGGAAATATCGGCTGCGCGTAGGAAATAGATGGATACAGGTCGCGGATCGATATTGTCGAAAAAGGTGTTGCCGGTATGATCGGGGGCCAACACAACCCAACCATGGGAGGCAAAATAGCGCATCAAGGACGACGCTGTCCCGCCGAATCCCTGGTGTCCATGAGAATAGATATGTACTGGATAGCCCTCCGGATGTACGGGAGCTGCCAACGACGCATTCAGAATACTCTCCGTATCGGTAACGAAGAGGTAACTCGGATGTTCTCCCTCGGTTTGCTCGGTCGGATACCAGAGATTGAGCGCAATAGTCCTCGACTCTTGCGTTCCCGATGGTTGGTAACTGAACTCCAACGTCCGATAGCCCACATGAAAGGGACCTTTCTCGTCCACCGGATAGTCCAACATGGCTACGACCGACCCCGAGTCGGAGATCGTGTCAGAGCTGTCGGTCCCCGCCGAATCCGGTACTCCCTGCGTCGAGGAGCAGGCCCAGAAGACAAGGCCGACGATTGCAGTCCATCGCGTCATAGCGTCGCATAATAGCATGGCGACATCTCGCCGTACCAGGCAACAAGATCCACGGGCTCCGAGCTGGTGTACTACTGGGGTGGAACCAGCGACTGCTCGAGGAGATCCTTCACTCGCATATAATTGACATGTGGATTAACCCGCGGCTCGACGGCTCCATGGGGTGATGTGAGATCTTCTTGAATCCGAGCCCTGGGTATCCACAAAAAGTCGGGTTGATGACTGAAGTACCCGAAGCTGCTGGTGGCCTTCGCGTCGATCCACTCTCCACCAACAATGATACCGTCGGCATCCAGCTCAAGAATGTAGTGATAGCGATCGGTGCGCAGGTATTTTCCGTGCTGGTCGTTGAGCGGTACGTACGACGGGTTCGACTCGGTCACATATTTAACCGTGATCACGACTTCCGCCCAACGTGCCGCCTTTTCATTAAAGGGGTACTCGGACACCGTCGATGGGTCGACAATAAGAAGGGCGAGGGCTTGTTTCTCGTCGACCTCCTCCAGATATTCGATCTCGTAGCCATGGACAGGCTGATTCCAGACCTGGCGATCGTAGGTACGATCTTCTCCGATCGCCACCCGAAACAGTCCCAGGAAGTTGGTGATCACCACATGAAACGATCCGGCATTGGTATCGCGACAGTCCGGATCAAGAATCCGACCGTTGTCGTCCCGCTCCACCACATCGGCGCGGCATCGCCCACCAATGACCATAGAATGGGTCCGATCGTATACGGTGATGAGTAGAGCTTTGATATCGGACGGGTGGAAGGTCACACCCGATACAGTCACCGGATAAAGAGGTTCCGGCTCCAACATCGCGGCCGGGGCCCAGGCATGGCACAGACCCCACCATGACTCGATTCCGTCACGGTCAATACATTCATCGATCTCACCATCCTGGTCGCTATCGATCCCATCACGGGCCTTCCAGTTGCCCCGCTTTTCGGACATCCAGCGCGCCGCCGGACCGATCGCATCGTAATAGGATGCGTCATAGGCCGAATTGCAGCGCGGCTCGTAGGGAACCAGATCCATGAAATTCGAAGATGGAGTCCAGCCATTAAAGACGAGATCGTATTTCTCAAGCGGACTGAGAGTGCCCTCGCCTTCCCAACGGTAGTTGGTGCTGTCCTCATAGGTAGGCCAATAGGACGCCGGCCAGGACTTCTTCGTCGCTTCTCCCTTCGCCGGAAGAAGAAATACGTTGTACTCGAGTTCCTCGTCCAGGAAACGCGCGAAGCGATCTGGATCATTGATCCAATCCCAGCTATCGGTCTTACCCTCCAGAAATGGATTGGGAATGCTCCCGTCGGGTTCGCCTTGGGCACAGGCGAACCCGAACAAGAACACATATAGAACGAACCAGGTTCGTAACGCTACCAACGGTCGCTTGAAATCAATCCCACCCATCAATTGAGCAGGGTCCAGAGATCAAAGTGACCCAGATTGATGAAGCCTTTTTCTTCGACCCCACGGGTGTAGAGTTGGACGTCCGCGAAGGCGTCGTTTTCGAAGTCCATGGTCATCAAGCATTCACGATAGTCGGCCGGAACGAGGCTCATCATGGTGTAGGCCACCAGGTGATGACTCTCAAATCCGCTCATGTCGATGAGTCCAAGGGATAAGAGCTTCACAATGGATTCAATCAGACTAAGCTCATCCGCCTCTTCCACCAGGTCATCAAATAACTTGGCAGCGACCTGGCCTTTCTTGGCGGCGATGGTCTGAACCGTCGGAAGCGAACTTTCGTCGGATGTGACGGTAACCACGGCAGCCGCATCACCGATGGGGAAGCCCTGTACTCGTACGCCAGCGAGATCATCCAGTTTGAGGTACGTTTCCCGAGCATCACGGAAAATAGCGACCATGTCCTCGATCTTGTCCTCTTCGCCGGATAACCAGTCCAAAGCCGCATCGTACTTCTTATCGTAATCACGCGAACGCTTGGAGACGAGAAGAGTCAATACGTCACGAAGACGTTGTTCGAACTCCTCTGGAGTCACGACAAGTAAAAGATGGTTCAAGCCTTCCTGGGAGAATCGTACGTCGGTAATCATCGACGTGCGGCCCGTTGTATCGGCGAGGGCATCTTTCAACTCCTGCACAGCGGCGAGCTCAAGCTTGAGATCCAGCAACTGGCCGGCTACGTCGGCTCCGATATGGAATTCAGGATTGTATCCCTTATTGTCCACACCCTGAAGATGGGCATCGGTCATACTGAGAAGTTCCAGCTTCCAGCTGTTGATCTCCTCTTCACTGAGCAGAGTATTCAAGCATTGCTTATACTCGTAATCACAGTTGGTATCCGCGTTGTCGTTGCAGTCTGGGCAGTTCTTGTCGACCTCGTGCTGCAGCTCCTCGAACTTACGAGTCAGATCCTCGTACAAGTTCGTAAAATCAAATACCGACAATAGAGCGGCATCTACATGATCGAGAACCTTGTCACGCTGGGTAAAGCGATCGCCCTCGGTTACACTGATCCGCAGATTGGACGCGGCACCACGATAGGAGCCTCCCTCCCAGGTCTGTGAGGTCACGATTGAACGACGATATCCCCACTCCGCAAAGAACTTGCCGGTGTTTTCACTAAACTCGTCGAAAACGATCTCGTCGACCTGGCCATTATGCTCAAGGTACACGCTACCTTCATACTCTTTAATGTCCTTAAAGAAGCGCATGCTCGCCAGATTCATACCACGATAGCTGCGGTGATGATCCACGGCACGCTGGAAGTTAACGCGTTCCAAGATGCCCGAGTTGGGCCGATCCGCCAGAGTCTGGACCAGACGAAGATCACCAGCGACAGCCTGTGAAAGGGCCTTCTCGACCATCGGACCGGCCGAATTCAAATGCACCTCATAGCGATGCAATGTGATGCGCTTATCATCGTTGCTGGTCATCCCCTCGACGCCATAGTCGAGCAGGCCAGTACGATCGATCTTATTCTTAATGATGTCGGCCGCTATATCCCCAAGAGCAAAGCGTTTTCCAGCGATCTCGACCTCGAGAAGGCTCGGCACTTCATAGAGACCCCAGCCACTCTTTACGGCGACCCGGTAACCGCTCAGCTTACGATTGCTGATTCCCACATCAAGATAAACGGTATCGTTGTTGCCGCGAATAAGATGGTATTCGAGATCACCCAGCATCTGTACCCATGCTCCCAGATGGAAGCGCGCTGATACGCGTACATACGAGATGGGATCATAGGCAAATACGGGCAGGTTTGCGCCCATGTTGAAACCGATGGTGCCATGGCCGGTCAGGCTGATGCTTTCACCGGGCTTAAGCTGGCTAAGATCGGTAAGGCTCGTAGGCAGAACGAATCCACGTGCTGCATACACAGCGTGAAGGGGCTCCATTACGAGAGCAGCCACTTCACTTTGATGTGCCGAAATCGTGCGTGCTACCAGAGTGCCCTGCTGGCCAAAGCCAACGGCGATATCAAGGTTTCCGACATCGGGAAGCTCGAAGGAGCCATCCGCATTCAATTGCACCTGGAAGGTACTCTCCGCGAAGTATTGATCGGCAGACGTATTCAAATGTTCTACACGAATCCGGTTCACCTGCGTGACGAAGTCCGTCTCACCGTATTGGGCCGTCAAGCCGGATGAAAGTTGTTCCAGGTTCCCTACCGACGAATCCGATTCGGCGGTCATGGCGTCTGCAAAGATCTCCGTTGGCTCCAAGCCAATATTTACGAACGGAATGCCCGAGAGACCCGCGTTGAGTTCCTTGGTAGCCATTCGCGCGATCCGGCCTTCCAGATCTGACAGGTCGAGATTCAGCGTGTGAGCAAAATAGTCACGAACCGAAAAAACAACTCCATCGGCTTTTCCAGAGTCCCCCTCTAGAACAGGAACAGTATTTTCCTGCACAGCACAAGCCGCAAAACACGTAATAATCGCAAAGAGATAAACGAAACACTTCTTCGTCATAGCGAGGTCCTCCGAACCAAAATATTTTAAAACCCTTTCAATCCGCCAGCTCCGCCCACAGAGCCCGGGAACCGGCGATTTGGCGCGAAAGATAGGCAAGAAACGTGAAATTAGACAAGGGTTTAGCGGGTTTCGCCCCGTCATTTGGGGCTAGACCCGTGCAATTCGGGAAAATAGGCAAGTCCATCCAGCGGGAGCCGTCGCCCCGCCACAAAATCATCGAGAGATCGACCCACCATTGGACTTCGAAATTCGGCTCGCATCTGGTCCGCCTCCTGGGGGGTCAACCAATGTATAGACTGAACCGGGACATCCAACGGAAGAGCCGGATCATGCTGCACCGGCTGACATGCTATTACGAAGCGTAGGTACGATTTGGAGCTCACCGGACTCGTCCATTGATACACACCTACCAGAGCATCCGGCTTGACCAACCAGCCGGTTTCCTCAAGGGTTTCTCGAACCACGGCCTCCAGAATCGACTCGCCCTCGTCCACATGGCCTGCTGGCTGATTCAGTACAACCTGGTCCCGAATCTTCTCTTTGATGAAAAGAAGACGGCCCTCTCGTTCGACCAAACTCGCCACCGTGATAAACGGCCGATAGCTGTCAGGTTGTGTTGATGTGGTCATCCAGTTTCCATCCGCATCAAACCCTCAACGGCAGAACATCGTCCGCCAGACGGCGGTAGTTCTTTTTGTCCTTTAAGGCTCGGGTCGCAGCGAAAATATGCACCTCAGAATCCAATCGAGTTCCAGGCATCTGTTCCGCGACGTGTTGTTGCAGCGTTTCCGAATGCCATCGCAGGAAGGGATTGGTGGCACATTCATCGGCGATGGTCGACGGCACGGCGCAGCCTCCCGCAGCCCGCAGAGGCCATACTACACGGATCCGCTCGGCAAGAGCCTCATTGTCCGGTTCCACCGACCACGCGAAACGTAGGTTGTCCTGGGTATATTCATGGGCACAACAAACACGTGTCGTCCCATCGAGAGATTTGAGTCGATGCAGACTGGCGTACATTTTCTCCGGCGGTCCATCGAACAGGTAGCCACAACCACCGGCGAACAGGGTATCCCCGCAAAACAGAACATCGCCGAAAACAAAGGAAATATGGCCGTTAATATGGCCTTCAGTAAGAAGAACGCGGGCTGTCGCACCACCGAACGCCACGCTATCCCCTTCATCGACCAATTCGGTGATCCCCGGTACGGCCGACGCAGCTCGCGCCGGTCCTACGACTCGGATATCCGCCAATAAGCCACGCCGTTGTAGCTCATGGTTGATGCCCACATGGTCTCCGTGGGTATGGGTGTTGAAGATCGTCGTAAGGCGAAAGCCGTTGGTCTTACAATAGGCCAATACAGATTCCGCTTCCGGCCCATCCACAGCTGCGGCTTCACCACTTTCGGTGGAAACCATCAGCCAAATGAGATTGTCCTGCCAGGATGGGATCTGGTGGATCTCCAGAGCTCCATCGGCCGTGCGGAACGGCGTAACTGGTCTGGACACCACATGTTGCATCAGGTCTTCCTCAAAACGAATCCTATAAGGCCTATTGCAAACTGTCTGTCGGCGCAAGGCAGAGCCAGGCTACCGCGATCGCAAAGCCTGCATTCGGTCTATACGCTATGGACTAGCTCCAATGACACAATACCGATACACTATTCGGGTTTTCGCAAGGGTTTGGATCATGAAGAAGTGTATCGTTCTGGTTTCACTGGGGTTTCTTGTCTTTGGGTGTACCTCTTCTGACACCCAACCTCCATCATTGGATAGTGGAGCGGATATCCAGATAGCCGATACCGGTCCTACGGCAGAAATTACGGATGATGTGGGATCCGAAGAAGTCTCACCCACCGAGACCATCGCCACGGACGAGACCAGCTCTGGAGACTGTGAAGCGGGAACCGGTTGTTTTGGCGAACTATGCGAGGGCAATGGCGATTGTCAGTCCGGGATCTGTCTACCCCATATGGGAGATATGGTCTGCTCAAACTTCTGCATCGATGAATGTCCGCAGGGGTGGAACTGTGTCTCCATCTCGCTTCCCGGCTCCGATCTGACCTTTGCCTGCGTCTCCAATTTCACCCATCTCTGCCGGCCTTGCACCAACGATGGTGAATGTTCAAGCGACCAGAGCTCCAATGTATGCGTGGGTTACGGCAGCGACGGCGGATTCTGTGGGTCACCATGTAGCCAGGATTCCGAATGCCCGGAACGCTTCGTCTGCGAGGAGACGACATCCATCACTGGGGCGACCAGTAATCAATGTATTTCGGAGGAAGGTGTATGCGAATGTTCGGCCACATCCGTGCAACTGGGTCTGTTAACGAACTGTTCGAGGACCAACGAGCATGGAACATGCCAGGGGAATCGCGTCTGCACCGAAGACGGGCTCACGGATTGCGACGCACCTGATGCCATCGAAGAGAGCTGTAATGGCTTCGATGATAACTGTGACGGGGCGATCGACGAAGACACCTGTGATGATGGCAATCCCTGCACAGAAGATGTCTGTGGTGGCGAAGCGGGCTGTATGTACACGCCTTTGTCCGGCATTGCCTGCGACGACCAGGATGCCTGTAGCGAAATCGATCAATGCATTGACGGGACCTGCTCGGGAGTCACCATCGAATGCGAAGACGGCAACTCTTGTACCGATGACCTCTGCTTCCCCTTGACGGGTTGTGTTTTCGAGCCCAACACCCTGGCCTGTGACGATGGCGCAGATTGCACCGTTGGTGACACCTGCAAAGAGGGAGAATGCACGGCGGGTGTAGAAATCGCCTGTAATGATGGCAACCCATGTACGGACGACGCCTGCACCGCTGCGGGTGGATGCCTCTATACGCCCAATACCGAACCCTGCAACGACCAGAACCAGTGCACCCTCAATGACGTGTGCGCAGACGGTGTCTGTACATCCGATGCCATCCTGGAGTGCAACGATTTTGAGCCCTGTACGACCGATTATTGTGCACCCGATGTGGGTTGTCTGACGGCGGTGAATACGGCTCCTTGTGACGACGACAATGCCTGTACTCTGGGGGATATCTGTGCCGACGGGGGCTGCACGGGTGGCGCCAACACCATGAATTGTGATGACGGCAACCCCTGTACGGACGATATCTGCGACGCCGAGGGAGCCTGTCTTCATCTTCCGACCGACGCAGTCTGTAACGACAATAATGAATGCACCGAATTCGACACCTGCCAGGAAGGATTCTGCGTTGGAACCGGCCCTCTGATGTGTAGTGACGGAAACCCGTGTACCTACGACTTCTGCCTTCCCGGCGGAGGCTGCCAACACGATAATGTGGTCGGCCCATGTAGTGACGGCGACAACTGCACCTTCGATGACTTCTGCAGTGGTGGCACCTGTATCGGTGGCGTAATCAAGAGCTGCGACGATGGCAACCCATGTACAGATGACATCTGTAACGCGACTGCGGACTGTGAATTTATCCCCAATTCCCAACCATGTGACGATGAAAACGCATGTACCAATGAAGATACCTGCTCCGATGGAACCTGTGTTGGCAGTGGCAGTCCCGACTGTGATGACGGCGATATCTGCACGACCAATACCTGCGATCCGGCCGTGGGCTGCGCTCTAGATTACAATACGAATCCATGCAACGACGAAAACCCCTGTACCCTTACAGATGCATGCGTGGACGGGACCTGCCTCGGCAGCGGCGATCTGGACTGTGATGATGGCGACCATTGCACAGCCGACAGCTGTGATCCGGTAGAAGGCTGCGTGAGCGTCCCTGCGGAGAGCTGCTGTGGCAATAGCGTTCTTGAAGGGGACGAGGAGTGCGACGACGGAAACCTCGAAAACCTCGACGGATGCACCTCCCTATGCACGGATGAGCATCTGGTCATCTTCAACTATACGGGTGGGACCCAAACCTGGACCGTTCCGGCCGGAATTACACAGGTCGTCATCGAAGTGTGGGGAGCGCAAGGGGGCGGATCCCTTTGTTGTAGCGGTACACAACCCGATGATGGCGGTCAGGGCGGCTATGCAACCGGAACTCTGGCGGTGACACCTGGCGAGGTTCTACGGATATACGTGGGGCAGCAAGGCGACTTCGGCAACCCTGTATCGGCAGGCGGTTGGAATGGTGGCGGAGGCGGTGGCCACTATGGCGGTGGAGGCGGTGGTGCCACCGACGTTCGTAAAGGTGGAACAGACTGTCTCGACCGCGTCATTGTGGCCGGTGGTGGAGGCGGCGGCAATTGCGGCTGCCCCGATCACGGTCACGGTGGTAATGGGGGTGGTACCAATGGAGCATCAGGCCTTTCCTTCACTGGTTGGACGCCTGCCGGCGGCGGTACCCAATCCAACGGCGGTTCGCCTGGCTCCAATGGCAGTAGCGGCTCGTTCTGTGCTGGCTCTAGCCACGCCGGTAGCTATCACTTTGCCGGTGGCGGTGGAGGCTGGTACGGCGGCGGTGCGGCCTATGCTGCAGGTGGCGGCGGCGGCTCCGGGTATATCGGTGGAGTCACCGTTGGCTCCACCAGCACGGGTGGCCATAGCGGAAATGGCCAGGTTCAGTTCACCTGGTAGGCACTACAACCCATAACCACGGGCATTGTGATGAAGGTTGTACGGGATTTCTATAATCGTTTTCCCTATCCACCGATCCCCGCGATGGCCCTACCTCGCCGAGGTCAGGGGAAACCCCTGGCCTTTGAAGTCGGAGCCCAATTGGCTGGCCTGGCCAAACAGTCTCATGACGACTGCCGGATTCTCGTGGCCGGCGCCGGAACTCTGGAAGGGTTGGTGGTAGCCGAAGTGCATCCACGGGCCCGACAGATCGTAGCCGTGGACATCAGTGAACATTCTCTTCAGCGTCTTCGTCGACGTATCCGGCTGGCACGCATTCGCAATACCGTCTACGGCCTGGGCCTGTTCCGCCGGCTACCGCCCATCGAGCTCGTATGTAGCGACCTTATGGATTATAAGGACGGCCCCTTCGACTATGTTCTTGCAACCCTGGTCGTACATCACCACGCCGACCCGCTGGCCTTGTTTCAACATCTGGCCGGCCTGGTGAAGCCGGGAGGTCTTCTCCGTCTGGTGACCTATCCCAAGCAGAGCCGCTTCTGGCCTCGTGCGGTCGGCAGCTGGCTGCGAGCCGGAGGAATCGACCGCACCAGCCCCGATCTGAAACGCCGGGCAAACACCCGAATCGCTGCGCTGCCGTCCGACCACCCAGTCCGATTGTCCTACACGGACAACCCCGAATCGCAGACGGCCACCGGTATCGCCGATGCCTATCTACACCCCTGCGAACGCCCCCAATCCCCTCTACGCTTTCAGGCCGCCGCCCGGGACGCGGGGCTGCAATTGATAGGAGAAAGCCAGAACCCGGATTGCCAGAGCTCCTTCCTGGACAGCTTTCTACCCCAACTGGCGTCCCTCGATCCCTGGGAGAAACTCCAATTGCTGGACAACCTCCTCGAACTCAGCTCCAACCCGATCCTGTGGTTCAGCCATGGCTCGCAGCCACAGACCTCTACCGCACCGGCAACACCGCGACCAACGGATGGGCTCCCGCCGGACGCCGGGCTGGTTCTCGACAGGCTGACAGCTGTCACCGAACTGATATCAACCATTCAGGACAGCCCAGATACAGCCCTTTGGCTCCCCTCCCGTCTCATGGCGGAGTTGGCGGACGGGGTACATAACTGCCACCCCCTTTTCGAGGCCGCTGGTCTGGGTATCGACCAGGTACTTGCAGCCCTCTTCGAACAGATTGGTCCCCGTGTTTCGATCCAGTCGAATAGCCAGGAACTGCCAGGCCTGACTCTACCCGAACGCTTTAATGCATCCATGCTGAACCTACCCGCACCGATATCGAGCGACGGCTGGATCGCACTTCAGGATGCCCTGGGTTCCGAGTTCCGTCTTCATGGGACTACGGAGATCCCGGGCAACGATCTAACAGAGCAGGCCGAACATCTGCATATCGCCAACGGAGCGACACAAGCCTGGATCGGACCTCTTTTTCTTCGCTGACGAAAAGGGGGGCTGGAAAACCAGCCCCCATTCGTCTGTAGCCTAGAACTGGGCTGTTTCGGTCGAACCCGTCATCGCCAGGGTTGAGCTCATACCGCCCGTCAGTACATTGGCAACCTTATCGAAATAGGCGGTTCCTACTTCGGCCTGATGGCGGGTCGCAGTATAGCCGTATTGCTCCGCCGAGAACTCATCCTCCTGGAGATTGGCATAGGCCGTCATATGGTGTTCGGAATAGCCACGTGCCAGCTGGAACATGCTGTAGTTCAGAGCATGGAAGCCCGCCAGTGTGACGAACTGGAACTTATATCCCATGGAGTTGAGTTCCCGTTGGAACTTGGCAATGGTGATATCATCCAGATGCCTCTTCCAGTTGAACGAGGGCGAGCAGTTGTAGGCGAGAAGTTTGTTTGGATACTTCTCATGAATCGCTTCCGCGAATTGCCTGGCCTCATCCAGATCCGGCTTGGACGTCTCGCACCAGATAAGATCGGCATGCTCGGCATACGCCAGGCCTCGGGCAATCGCCGAGTCCAAACCACCCTTTGTATAAAAGAAGCCCTCAGCCGTTCGTTCACCGGTGAGAAACTCCTTATCCCTATCATCAATGTCCGAGGTGATCAGATTGGCACTATTGGCATCGGTTCGAGCAATAATTACGGTTGGCACCTGCAATGTATCGGCAGCGAGACGGGCCGCGATCAAGGTCTGAATGAACTGTTGGGTGGGGATGAGTACCTTTCCGCCAAGGTGGCCACATTTCTTGGCCGACGAGAGTTGGTCCTCGAAATGAACTCCCGCGGCTCCGGCCGAGATCATCGACTTCATCAACTCAAATGCATTCAAAGGCCCACCGAAGCCGGCTTCCGCATCGGCGATAATGGGTACGTACCAGTTGCGGGTCGGTCCAATTTCGGAGTGATCGATCTGATCTTGTCGCTGCAGCGCATTATTGATGCGCTGTACCAGGTTCGGCACACTATCGACCGGGTATAGGCTCTGGTCGGGGTATGTAGATGCCGACGAATTCGCGTCGGCTGCGACCTGCCATCCACTTACATAGATCGCCTTCAGGTCCGCGCGCACCATCTGAACCGCCTGACCACCGGTCAAGGCTCCCAATGCGTTGATATGTGATTCATTGTGCAGCAATTCCCATAACCGCCTTGCCCCCATATCGGCGATCGTATGACGAATTCGAATCGTTCCGCGTAGTTTATCTACGTCAGAATCAGAGTACGCACGCACGATATCCTCCCATCGGGAGCTATCGAAATTACCCTGCCAGGTCGCATGATCAGATGGCTTATATCGTTCCATATCTCGATTCCTTTTCAATTGGGGGTTGGGGATGGGTGATCAACTCGTACGCCGGCACCGTCAGAAAATCTTCCAGATGGTCCGAAGTACAGAGAGCCAAAAACAACGAACATGCTTCATCGAACCGATGCGTGGAGCGGCCGCTCTGCCCCATCTCCTCGGCGATCTTAGCCATTTCGTCGTCTAATATTTCGTTCACAAGCGCGATATTCACCACTCGACCGTCATCCAGCTGGGCACTATGTCGAACCCATTGCCACACCTGGGTACGTGAGATCTCGGCCGTGGCGGCGTCTTCCATCAGATTGTACAGAGGTACACAGCCCTGGCCTCGCAGCCATGACTCAAGATAGCGAACACCTACATTAATATTGGTCCGAAGCCCTTCTTCGGTCCGTGTACCAACGGGCACTTCAATCAACTCGACATCTGTGACCAACACATCGTCTCGTTGTCGGGCGGTCTGGTTCGGTTCCGGCATATAGGAGTCAAAGATCTGCCGCGCCAATGGGACCATCGCCGGATGGGCGACCCAGGTACCGTCATGGCCATCCTGAACCTCGCGTAATTTGTCCTCGCGCACCCTGGACATCGCGTTTTCATTTGCCGTGGGAGAGTCCTTGATCGGGATCTGGGCGGCCATTCCGCCCATGCCATGGATCCCCCGCCGATGACAGGTCTTAACCGCGAGCTGGCTATAGGCCCGCATAAAAGGCTGTGTCATACCAACCTGGCCCCGATCGGGTAGGATCCGGTCCGGATGATTCCGAAAGGTCTTGATATAGCTGAATATATAGTCCCACCGACCGCAGTTCAGTCCAGCCGAGTGGTCGCGGAGTTCGTAGAGTATTTCATCCATCTCGAAGGCGGCCGGCAGTGTTTCGATGAGTACCGTGGCCTTAATCGAGCCCTGCGGGATCCCGAGGAAATCCTGGGAAAACACAAAGATGTCATTCCAGAGACGAGCTTCGAGGTGACTTTCCAACTTGGGCAGATAGAAATACGGGCCCAGCTCCTGCTCCGCCAAACGCCGCCCGTTATGAAAGAAAAACAGTCCAAAGTCGACCAGAGAAGCGGGGATGGGGTCGTCGCCGAAGACTATATGGCGCTCTACCAGATGTAGGCCTCGAGGCCGCACCATAAGCAAAGCTGTTTCCGGGTTCAGGGTATAGACTTTGTCCTTTGTGGGATGCTGGTAGGTGATCGTTCCCTCCACCGCATCGCGAAGGTTGATCTGCCCCTGCATCATATTTTCCCAGGTCGGTGAGCTGGAGTCTTCGAAATCCGCCATAAAGACATTGGCGCCACTGTTGAGAGCGTTGATGATCATCTTGCGCTCAACCGGCCCGGTGATTTCTACACGACGATCTTCCAGTGACGCGGGAATGCCCGAAACGGTCCATTCACCATCTCGAATATTCTGGGTGTCCTCCAGGAAAGTGGGGACTTCGCCTTCGTCGTAGCGGCCTTGTCTGTCTGCCCGCGCGGCGAGCAGCTCTCGAATACGAGGACCTGACCATTTTGCCAACTGCTCCAGATACTCCAGCGCAGCCGGAGTCAGGATCGCGTCGAACTCCGTCGAACTCCCGCCATGTACCTGAATTCTACTCGAAATCTTGTTCATCGGACCACCCCAATCACTCGAAAATTCGTTCGACCCCCACGTCTTCGATGCTCCACTCTACAATGCGCCGCGTCACCAAAACGACGCGTTGCGTTGTGGGCTACACGTACGAGACCCGAACGACAAAATCAAGCACGTTTTTCAGGGAAACCGCTCTGCTGAACGCCATTCATTTTATGAAACACAGCCGCGTACCACCATCACAGCCATAGATCCGGCGCCATAAATTTACGCACTGCGTAAAGTATTTTTTACAAAGGAAGCCCTTCCTGCTGGGAGGGATAGCCTATTACTCCATCCGGCCCGGTCTGTGCCGCCGGATGGAGGTGGTGATCTCGGATGATATCAACGTCGATCAGATGGCGAACACGGAAGCCCACTTGCACCAACGCATCGGAAAGAAACTGCCGATGACAGTCGGTCGGCTCTCGTTCGGCGCATATGAACGCAACCGGTCCCTCCGTACGGGCCAGAAACATCAACTCGAACAGCCCCTGCTGAAATTCATCCGAGCGCATATGAAGGACGTAGGATCGGAAGGTTTCCGCCACACCGGACGCCTCCGGGTGGGGCCCCATAGCCGGTCGTTTCCCTCCAAGCGACTCTTTATGCACATATCGGATGCCGGCTTCTCGAAGCTGCCGCTCTAGCCGGCGCCCGATAAACCAGGGAAAGCGCCGTGAATACGGAACACTCCGGACATCCACCAGGGTACGTATTTCGGCGCTGACCAATAGAGGAAGAAACTCCTCCCACCGCCGGTTCGAGTGCCCCAGGGAGAAAATCTCCTTCGATTCTACACCTTCAAGAAAGCGGTCATTCATGCCGTTTTTCACGCCGATCCGGTTGATTTTCTCCAGTCTGCCTCCAGCTGCGCCTGGGAGCAAGCACGATTTGTCCAGCGAGACCTTGCCAAGCCTTCTTCTTTCTGTTTGGACTTTAGCCACGGAATGGAGGATTCGCGCATGGTGGAACGTACTCTTTCGGGTCAGGTGGCACTTATAACCGGTGCGAGCTCCGGTATCGGTCGAGCTATCGCCGAGGAACTGGCCAAGCATGGGGCCGATGTCGCGCTTCTGGCACGCCGAAAAGATGCGCTGGAAGAGAGCGCCCGCATTTGCGCCTCCTACGAGGTCCGTACTCTGGTTCTGCCCTGTGATCTTCGCGACCGTGCCGCCTTAAACGAGGCGGTAGAAAAATGCGCCTCGGACCTGGGTGGCATCAATATCTTGATCAATAACGCGGGCATCATGCACGGGGGAGTCACACAGGATCTGGACCTGGATCATTTCGACCAGGTCATGGACGTGAACATCTCGGCTCCGGTGGCCATTACACGCTACGCCCTACCGCATATCTTGAAGCATCCTCGAGGAGCAGTCATACAGATCGCTTCCGTGGCGGGCAAAATGTCGTTCAGAGGCGGCGCTATGTACTGTGCTTCCAAGCACGCCCTGGTGGGCTTTAGCAACGCACTCTTCGAGGATGTCCGAGAGAATGGCATCAAGGTATGCGCCATCTGCCCCGGCTATGTGAACACCCCCATGATGGATGGACGTACACTCCAGGTTGAGAAGATGATCCAGTCTGAAGATATAGCGAAAGCGGTCCTATTTGCGGTTCGATACCCGGACACCGGATGTCCCACCGAAATCTACCTTCGTCCGCAACGGTCGCCGAGCCAGGCCGGATGACCGACGAACCCATCGCAATCCGCGTAGTCGTCACGGGTCGAGTGCAAGGGGTTTTCTTTCGGGCCTGCACAGTCAAGGAAGCAGGTCTTCGGGGCCTTCAGGGATGGGTGCGGAATTGTCGAGATGGCCGTGTCGAAGCCCATCTCGAGGGGCCGAGATCGGCCGTAGAGAATATGGTGCACTGGTGTCATCACGGCAGCCCCGCCGCCCACGTAACGGATATAGCTACCAAAGCGGCTGAGGTAGAGGGAATCCAGGGCTTCAGAATCGTCCCTACGGTCTGAGGCTAATACGCTTGAACGGTCTGGCCAGGCCGGAGTATGGTAGACCGGATGCGAAAGAAACAACCAGGTCCGATCCCCAACGCGGTGTTGATGTGCCACGCACCGATTGTTCTACCAGAAATCGGCGCCGATCGCGCTTCAGACTGCGCGGCCAGCACCGAAGCAATGACAAAGGCCGCCGAGCATCTCGTGGCGCAGAACCCGGATGTTCTGGTCCTGATTTCCCCCCATACACCCAGAGATCCGAACGCCTTCGGCATCGTGGGAGGAACGTCACTGTCGGGGAGTTTCCGTCGCTTTGGATTCCCAGATATTCGTGCAACTGTGCCCAATGCGCCAGAGGCCGCAACAGAGATCCTGAAGGCCGCCCAGGAACAGGGCGTCGCAGTGGGAATGGTCCCTGCTCTAGACCTGGATCACGGCGCCATGGTCCCACTCCACTTCATGGTACAAGCTGGCTGGCAAGGACCCACCCTGGTCATGAGCCTGCCTTATGACACGACCCACGCACTGTGCCGAACCCTCGGTACCAGTATTGCCCTGGCAGCGGAACGCTCGGAACAACAGTGGGCGCTTCTGGCATCCGGCGATATGAGCCATCGGTTGATTCCCGGTGCCCCGGCCGGTTTCGACCCACGGGCCGAAGATTTCGACCGCCATATTGTATCTTGTGTCCAATGCGGAGATCTGGAGGGAGCCGTTTCGGTGGACCCGGAGCTCCGCGAAGTGGCGGCCGAGGATGTCGTCGACACCCTTGAAATCGCGGCCAGCGCGATAGGCTTCTCTCCCTCAGGACTTGAGGTCCTATCCTACGAAGGACCGTTCGGTGTAGGATATCTCGTTGCAATCCTCCACACCGCATGTGCAGAATAATCGGAATCCATGACACCTGCAGATCAATACGCCCCATTTCTCACTATCGCTCGTGAGGCAATAGCATCCGCTCTTCAGGGCCTGCTCTACGAACCACCCGTAGTATCAAACATAATTGATGCACCACGGGGCGTCTTCGTAACCCTTCGAAAACCCGACGGCGAACTTCGCGGCTGTATCGGACATATCCGACCGAGATACGACAAGCTGTCCAAAGAGGTGGCGGAAGTAGCCGTGCTGTCCGCTGTCGCCGATCACCGCTTCAAGCGCCTATCCCTGGAGGAGTTCCTCCAAACGGATATTGAAATTAGTATTCTGGAACCGCTGGAGTCCGTGAAAGATAAAAATGAGCTGGATCCAAAGGTGTTTGGTGTCGTGGTACAGACCCCACGGAATCAGGGTGTTCTTCTACCCGACATTGCCGGTATCGACACAGTCGACCAGCAACTTGAGGTGGTGCGTCATAAAGCGGGGATCTCAGCCCAGGAAAACATCACTATGCAACGGTTTCGCGTGTCTAAGCTGTGCGAAGCCTGAAAGCGGAAAGGGACGGTGCTTGAACGACCGACCACGACTAATCATCCAGGACGTTGGTGGCATGCCACGGACGAAGGCCGTTTTCAATGTGACCTTTGTCCTCGACGCTGTGTATTAAGCCCCGGACAGCGTGCGTTCTGCTACGTCCGCCAGGCCAGCGAAGATGGTATCGAGTTGACCACCTACGGGCGTTCCAGCGGATTCTGTATCGATCCCATCGAGAAGAAACCCCTGAACCACTTTTTTCCGGGAACCCCCGTCCTGTCGTTCGGAACCGCAGGCTGTAATCTGGGCTGCAAGTTCTGCCAGAACTGGGACATCAGCAAAGCTCGCTCACAGGATCGCCTGATGGAGCTGGCGATGCCCGAAAATATCGCCCAGGCCGCGCGGGCCCACGGCTGTACCAGTATTGCCTTCACCTATAATGATCCCGTTATCTTCGCCGAATACGCCCTGGATACTGCGCAGGCAGCTCGCGAACTCGGGCTGAAAAGCGTGGCCGTCACAGCCGGCTATATTACCGAAGAGGCGCGCGCAGAGTTCTTTGCGGGGATGGACGCGGCCAATATTGATCTGAAGGCCTTCACAAACGACTTCTACCGGCACCAGACCCTATCGCAGATGGGACCCGTCCTCGATACGATAGAATACGTGGTAAAAGAGACGAATTGCTGGGTTGAACTGACCACATTGTTGATTCCCGAGCTCAACGATAGTAGCGGCGAACTCGAAGAACTCTGCCGCTGGGTCATGGATCACCTCGGCCCGGATGTACCCCTCCACTTCTCCGCCTTTCATCCAGACTTCAAAATGAACGACCGCCCCCGGACTCCTCTCCACACTCTGGTCCGCGCACGGGAGATCGCTCTCAAATCAGGACTCCATTACGTCTACACCGGCAATGTCCATAACCCGGAAGGGGCTAGCACCTGGTGCCCCGGCTGTGGTGAACTTCTGATCGAACGCGATTGGTATGTTCTTGGGCGGTACCAACTCGATGCAGGTACATGCCAATCCTGTAAGCATCCAATTGCCGGTCATTTCCAATCCGAACCCGGTGATTGGGGAGCACGACGGCAACCAATCGCGATTCAGACCGGTCGAGTCTGACCGTATTTTCTACCCGCCAAAGGAACACAATATGCGCATTGGTCTTCTAACATCCGGCGGTGATGCACCTGGAATGAACGCAGCCATTCGGACGATAGTGGTCACTGGCCAGTCCGAAGGTCATGAAGTCGTAGGCATTCCCAACGGCTATATTGGACTACTTGAGGGGAAATCTCGTTCCCTGGATATGACCGACGTACAGGGGATCTCTAGTTTTGGCGGCACAATCCTCGGTACGGCCCGATCCGACAAGTTTCGTGAAGCCGATGGATATAAACTGGCATTACAACGTCTCGGAGAGCTCAAGCTGGATGGGTTGATCGTCGTCGGCGGCAACGGGTCTTTGACGGGAGCCCATCAACTTGCGACTGCCGAAATCTGCCAGGTGATCGGGGTGCCGGCCTCCATAGACAATGATATCGGACATTGCGGCCTCTCCATCGGAGTCGACACGGCTGTGAATACGATCGTAGAAGCCTGCGATCGGATCTCCGACACGGCCCGCTCCCACCGAAGAGCATTCCTGGTGGAAGTCATGGGCCGACAATGTGGATTTCTGGCCATGCGGGCCGGCGTCGCGGCCGAAGCCGACGTGATCCTTTACGGCGAAGAAGACCGCGACGAAGCCTCTATCATCCTACGAATTCGCAAGGTGTTGCAGAACTCCTTCGCACCCGGAAGCTCCAAGCAGCGGGTATTGATCGTGAAATCGGAAAGCGTCGATATTCCGACCTATAAACTGGTTCGGCGCGTAAAAGAACATCTGACCGTCGATGCCCCCGGGGTTGAATTACGCACGACGATTCTTGGGCATGTGGTGCGTGGTGGACGCCCGAGCGCAATGGACCGGGTAATTGCCCAACGCCTGGCCTACGCGGCCACCCTGGCCTGCGGACATGGAGCTACAGATGTAATGATGAGTTGGCAGGCCCCGGACGATTACGGCCAGGAAACGCCCGACCCCTACGTACGGGTGGTACCGCTCGCCGATATGATCGACGAAACCGCCAAGATGATGAACGGCACAAGCGCCATCCTGAAGAAGCGGATTAAACTACTCCGAAAGGTCGAAGACATCCTCGGAATGTGAGGGCCCAACGAGATCTCAGCTTTCCTCGTCGCGGTCCGTCTCCACATATTTTCCGAAGCGCCAGAACGGGAAGTTTCCCTTGTTTTTGAATTCCTTTTCTGAAGCGCGCGTCGAAATAGCCCAACCGATCACACACACCACAACCGTGAGTACAAAAACACTGGCAACACCAAGCCCAGTGAAGAACCCAAAAATCTTCTCCAGAACTCCCAGAAAGGCGTTAATGAGTCCCGTAATATCCATAGGCATTCCTTCTTTTTCGACCGACCGTATTCGCTACACCACAAAACACCTGTATCGCGCAACCGGTACGATCATATTGGGCCAATAAAATTTACAGTAGTAATAGGGAGACTTGCAAGAAACCATCCCATAGTGCGTCAGAAACCACGCCGATTGACCGCGCGTATGACTTGGGCGAATCTCTAGCTATGAAATTCCTGGATAATTTCCTCGATGAAACCCACCATATGGTGCGTGCCACCTGTCGGCGCTTTGCCGAGACCGAGATCGCACCCCATGCTTTTGAATGGGAGGAAGCGGAGGAATTCCCACGGTCCCTCTACAATAAGGCGGCTGAAGCGGGCGTACTCGGCGTTGGTTTTCCAGAGGAGGTCGGAGGATCCGGTGGCAGCTACCTGCACGCGGTGATGGCCATCGAAGGTATGATGCGGGGAGGCTCCACGGGCGTTACGGTGGGGCTCGGAACGGCCGGCATTGCCCTACCCGCGATAATTCAAACGGGTAACGCCGATCTCATCGACCGATTTGTGCGCCCGGTCCTGGCCGGCAAAGCCGTTTCTGCCCTCTGCATCACCGAGCCGGGGGCCGGTAGTGATGTGGCCGGGATCCAGACTCGCGCCGTGCGCGAAGGAGACGCCTACCGGGTGAATGGCTCCAAAATGTTCATCACATCGGGAGTCCGGGCAGATATCCTGACAACCCTGGTACGAACCGCTGCGGATCCGCATCTGGGTCTTAGTTTTCTGGTCATTGAAAGCAACTCTCCGGGCGTGTCAGTCTCACGTTCCCTGAAAAAGACGGGCTGGCGGGCCAGCGACACAGCCGAGATTGCCTTTGACGATGTAATGGTTCCCGCCGATCAGTTGATCGGTCCCGAGGGGAGCGCATTTGCCACCCTGATGAAGAATTTTCAGATGGAGCGTTTGGCATTGGCAGCCTACGGAATGGCCACGGCCGAGATCGCCCTCGAAGAGACACAAAAATACATACAAGAACGAAAGGCCTTTGATCGGCCCATCGGTAGTTTTCAGGTAACGCGCCATAAGATTGCTGATATGGCCACCCGAACCGTGGCCCTGAAAACACTCGTCTATCAGGTCGCCGCCCGCATGGAACAGGGCTTTGATGCAACCACGGAAGTCTCGATGGCGAAAAACCTGGCTGCGGAAACCGCCATCGCGGTGACCTATGAAGCAGTCCAGCTCCATGGCGGGATGGGATATATGCGCGAAACTATCGTGGAACGACTCAGCCGCGATGCGCGCCTCCTGCCCATCGGTGGTGGCACCCAGGAAATCATGAAAGAGATTATTTCCCGTCGACTCTGACGTTTCGACTGCGACGATCCTCAGCCCAGCCTACGGTCGGGTTTCAAGATCCCGATAATCGCCACAATTACAGCGGCGCTGGCTGCAATTAGAACTACATATTGGCCATAACCAACCCGCAGCGTCTCGTCCATAGCCAGATATTCGCGGGCTGTCTTTACCCGCAGCACAATCGCTCCGAAACACATGATGGCCAAAAAGGACTGCCAACGTGCCAGACCGCTTCGAATATGTGCCCAGATCCCCATCATGGTTCCGAGGCCAATCAGTAATAATGTAATCAGGATTGCAGCGGGATGCAGGTCGACAATGCGCGCTTCGCCGATGTGCGCCCCGGCCAGATCCGCGAAGGCCACCGACGAGGATCCCACATAGATAAACGGCAGGTGAACCCCTACTAAAACGAGGACCCCAAGTCCGATAATCGCGTATTTGCAGGCTTTCATGATTCTCTCTCGACCGACCTGCTCCCGTTCTCGCGGTTGATTGTAGCAGGCTAATCTCTGGGCACGAAGTGGACCGCAACATCCCGCCTGGAACACACCAGATGCGGAGCTTCAGCTCCCTGTCATTCCATGCTAGGGTCTCTTGCCTTATCACGATTAGCTTTCATTCATACATAGAAATCCTTCGCTTGCCGGGAGTCCGTTATGAAATCTATCCATCTTATCTGTGGGCTTTTATTAATTTCTTTTCTGGGGTTTTCCGATTCTCTTTATGCCCATTGTCAGGTCCCCTGTGGCATCTATGACGACCATGCGCGGGTACATGCCATGGAAGAAGATTCCGTCACGATTGAGAAAGCCACCCGATTGATCGCCGAGCTAACTGGTATGCATGATGCACAGAGTCACAACCAGCTCGTTCGTTGGGTTAAGACCAAAGAGGAGCACGCATCCCGGATCATCTCAGTAACAGCCGAGTATTTTCTCACCCAGAAGATCAAGCCGGCCGACCCAAAGGACACCGCCGCCTGGCAGAACTACGTCCTTCATCTGACGACCTGCCATAATCTGATGCGGGCGGCGATGAAGGTAAAACAGACCGTATCACCGGCGAATGTCGATGCCCTCAAGAAGGCCATTTCTGCGCTCGCTGCCCTTTACCCGGCCAAGTAAACCAGGCTGTCGATGCCCCTAAAGCCTTCAACCCCTGATGTCCGCTTTCTCCGTATGGGTGGACGCCTGTTGGAGGCAATCGCGCACTACCATGATCACCGCGTCTTTGGATTGGAGCATCTGCCCCGCAAAGGACGCGCGATGGTTGTCGTCAACCATAGCTTCGCCACCTACGACATCGGTCTACTGGTCCTTGCCATCTACAAACATACCGGCCGCCTGATCCGCGGCCTGGGAGATCGAGCCCTGTTTCGAACCCCAGGCCTCGCTACCATCTCACGGAAAAGCGGTGTGATGGTCGGTACGCCCGAACATGCACAAACACTCTTTGAACACGAAAAACTGGTGCTGGTCGCCCCCGGCGGCATGCTGGAGGCCCTACGATCATCCGAGGAACGCTATCAAATTCGCTGGCAGAGACGGAAAGGCTTCGTGCGGGAGGCCATCATCGGACAAGCGCCCGTCATTCTGGCCGCCTGCCCCCAGGCCGATGATCTCTACCAGATCTACAACAACCCCTTCACCAACTGGATCTATAAGAATCACCGACTGCCGTTTGCTTTCCTGCGCGGCATCGGTCCGACTCTGATTCCACGAAAAATCCAACTCACCCATCGGCTCAGTGAACCCCTGGTTCCGCCGCCCCTCCCCACTGACGATAAGGCCATGTCGGATGCAGTGGACGAATTTCATTATACGATCTGTAGCCGCATGGAAGCTCTGATGGCCGAGGCCCTCGGCGGGACCCCTGACCCGGCCCCATAATAACCACCAAAATCACTCGGCTCTGGCCTTGTGACGCCGGAGGTCGTACAATTACGAGTAGGTTTCCAAGGAGAGTCGGGTTTGCGCTACCTACCGCTCATTATTTTCACGATGCTTCTGCTCGCATGTGGCGATAAATCGGCGGGTACCAATACACCGGATGGCTCCGAGGATACTATCGTTGCCCCCTTGGACACCACGGGGACCGATACGTCGTCTGGCGATATCTCCAATAATACCGATGGCACGACTGCAACGGATAATGGTGCGGACACCCCTGGTACGGATCCTGGCGGCGATCCCGGAAATACGACAGATAGCGGTGCCGATTCCTCAACGGGCACCGACGCCCCTGTCATCATCGTTCCAAAAGGATCCGGTGAACCCTGCCTGGAGGATTCCGAATGTGAGATAGGGCTCTGCGTTCCTTCACCGGCTGGAAACGTTTGCGCCACGGCATGCAACGGAAGCTGCCCAACCGATTGGGTCTGCCGGGCCGCTCCGGCCGATAGCGGCCTCTCCATTCAAGTCTGCCTGCACAAGCTGGGAACCCACTGCTGGCCCTGTACAGAACACGAGCAGTGTACAGACCGTGGGGGCGATCCTTTGGCCAAATGCGTCACGCAGCACGTAACCCTCGGGTGGTTTTGTGCCCTGGACTGTTCCAATTTCAAAGCCTGTCCCCCTGGCTTCGCCTGCCTACCTGGAGAGGGTCCGGGTAAGAATACATTTTACGAGAAATGCCTCCCGGCCAACTTCCATTGTCCCTGCAACGAGGCCGCCAAGGAGCTGGATTTATCGAGCCCTTGCGGATTAGGGGCCTGCAGCGGTGAACGTACTTGCGAGGCAGATGGCTTGACCGATTGTGACGGTGGCGAGCCCGATCCGGACGTATGCGAAACCACGGAGGGCATGTGTATCAACGGTGAGATATGTGACCTGGAAGACAATGACTGCGATGGCCTTACCGATGAATTGGGGACACTCACCTGCGGGTACGGAGAATGCCGCCACACAGTGACCATTTGCGAGGACGGTGTCGAGAATGTGGTTGACCCCTACGACGGAGCCGAACCCGAAGTCTGTGACGGTCTGGACAACGACTGTGACAATAAGACCGACGAAAACGGCAACCCGGACTTTGGTGAAGATCCCTGGCCTGAGGGTGCTATCGACCACTATTACGATAGCGATCAGGATGGTTTTGGGAATCCACTGGTCATAAAAAAGGCCTGCCCGGGCTTTTCCCCGCCCTATCTGGTGGAAAATAACCTCGACTGTAACGACAGCGATTCCGGCGTCAGCCCCAACCAACCGGAAACCTGTGGAAACGGAATTGACGACAACTGTGACGGCACGATCGACGAAGGTTCCTGTCAGTAATCCCGATTAACGGGCCATGCGAACCGGCCAGAACCGACGTACGGCAAGAGCCAACAGGAAGAGGGCGATCAAGCCCAATGTGCCCAGTGGTGACCGGCTGGTCGGCGCTGCAGTACAGCCACCGCCGCCACCGCCCTTGCTGCTGCCGGTATCGGTCTCCACAACACCCTGGTCGTTCGCTGTATTACCTGTGTCATCGCCCTGCGGTCCGGTATCACTCCCAGTCGTATCATCTGGTTCTACGTTCGTGTCCTCGTCTCCTGTATCCGAACCACTCGTATCGCTAACATCTTGATCGGGACCACAGCTGGTTCCATCCCCTCCGCAGACACCACAAATGTCTGTATCGTCGGTGGCGCAATCGGGTTCCGGATCATCAGCGTTGTCCACAAAGCCTTCCGGCTGATCACAGCTCTGTTGGCTCTCGTCGGGATCACCCGCTCCGTCGCCATCCGTATCCGCGTACCAGACCGCCTCACCGGGTCCGGCGCAAACTCCACAGATATCGCTATCATTGGTGCCACAATTTGGCTCCAGATCGTCTGCATTGTCCACAAAACCAGCCGGTTGATCACAGCTTTCCTGGGTGTCGTCTGGGTCTCCCATCCCATCATTATCCGCATCCGCGTACCAGATCGGCCCACCCGGCCCACCGCAGATACCACAGGCATCGATCTCCTGATCACCTCCAGGCTCACCGGTACAATCGCAGATACCCGTACTGGGCTCGTTGCTGCCCGCACAAACACCGCAAAGGTCACTATCATTGGTCCCACACTGGGGCTCCAGGTCCGACATATTCTCAACATATCCCGAGGGCTGGCTACATGCTTGCTGCGTGTCGTCCGGATCACCCAGACCGTCGCCATCCTCGTCTGCGTACCAGGTAACCATACCCGGACCACCACAAAGTCCACAGGCATCGGTGTCATTGGTCGGACACTGTGGTTCGTCGTCCATCATATTCAGGACATATCCATCGGGCATCAGACAAGCGGCGACCGTAGAGCTCGGATCGCCCAGACCATCTTCATCTGTGTCGGCATACCAGGTATTCGGCCCCGTCCCATCACATACGCCACAGACATCAACTGCTTCTAGATCACAGCTGGAGTTGGGCTCCAGATCTTCTGAATTCCATACATACCCAGGTGGCTGTACGCATGCCCAGACTGGCAAATTCCCAAACCCATATCCATCCCCATCGGCATCCGAATAGTAGGCCTGCATGCCAGGACCACCGCAAACATCACAGTCATCCGCCTCCGCAGAACCGCCCGGTACACCCAGACAGTCGTCACAAGTGTTCCCGGCTCCATTGCATAGACCGCATACGTCTTCCGCCGATCCACCGTTCACAACCCCGATACAATCCGTCTCTGTCACCGAGAAGGAAAATGGAGCCGGATTGAAGGTGTCTAGCCATAAGATATAGATCGGCTCTCCGGCGGTGGCGGATAATACAACGCGCGATCCATACGAATGCCCAGGACATAGGATAAAGCCGGCATCGGCACTTTGGGCAATCGGTTCAGAGTTGTCTGCACAGTTTGCGTACACCTCCAACTCCGTATCATGTGCCCCATTCGTCTGGCCGTTGATGCAGCTGGTGATGCGGAGATGCCCATCGTTTTCCGGTATAACCGCGAAATATTCGTTTCCACCGGTAGCGGCATGAACTCCAACCCCGACTTGCGTAGATTCAAAACATAGTGGGGTGTTAAATATGCAGGTGTTGTTTTCCGTCAACGCCGCCTGATCAAAATTGATAGCAGCCTCGTCGGTGCATCCGTAGGGCTCACCGACGGCAAATTCTGCAATCGGGTACGAGCCCTGAACCGTCTCGGTATACACCACGGTACCAGCCGGTATCCGTGTTATGGACACATCGGCGTAATATAGGAACCAACTGAAATCCAGCTCCAACTCGTAATCACCGGGCTCCAGACAATAGGGCCCGAGATCCACAGGATCGTCCGAAATAAGACCGTTCAGATCATAAACAATGGCGTTGTCGGCGGAGCGGAGCACATGGTTCCCGCCTTCCAGGCCATTGCCATCCACATGAACTACGATCATTTCATCGGAGCAGTTGTAGTCACAGATGCCATTATTGAAGACGGCGTCTGGATTATAATTAATCGCGTTTTCGTCGTTACAGCCCCAGGTCACAATGCAACTACCATCATCCTGGTTGGCCGCTGGGTTGTAGTTGAACGCATCTGGATCCATACAACCGGTTTCATAGGGCTCGAATATGACCGTAAATTCGAACGACAAATGGGGCCCATAGATCGTATTGTCCCAGAACAGATGGTAGGTTGTTCCCGCCTCCACCTCGAATGTCACCGTCGACGTAAAGGACGCGGTCGGACATCCGCTCAGTCCGGCGTCGCCGTTCGATATAAGCGCGCCGGACACAAAAGATCCGGAGAAGTCATCACAATCCTCAAAGACACCAAGTGAGGTGTCATGGTCGGCGTTATTATTACCCGGAACACAACTACTGATCGTCACGATGCCGGGCGACAACCCCTCGTACTTAAACCATTGGTCTGGACCACCCCCCACATTCGTTCCGAATATGGTCGGTACACCGTGTCCACAAGAGCCTCCGAGAAAAACACAACTCCCGTCATCTACCGTAGCTGCTGGGTCATAATTCTCGGCACCGACCAGCATACAGCCGTATACAGCTCCTGCAGATATGGAAAAGGGCTCGGTGATGGAGGGTAGGCCGTACTCGTACACATCACCGCTGACGATATTATCTCCGGCCTGGGTCTGGATCGAAAACGAGAACTCATTGGAGAAGTCCTGCACCAATCCAAAGGTCCAGGTGAAATCGTAGCTGCCATCCAGCAGACAGAAGAGGAAGGTGGTATGTGTCAAACCATCGAATCCGTCGATGGTATACACCACATCCCCGCCCACTTCAGTGATCGTACCGACGCCGCTGCTTCCGTCCCCATAGTCGTCATTCAGAGTGACATCGACGAGGGTGCCAGAACAGTCATATACGCATGAACCGTCGCTGGTATTGGCGGCCGGATCATAGTTGGTAGCGTTGGGGTTGATACAGCCGAAGATCTCGTCCAGGATGGAAAATACATAGTCCTGATTGGCGCCGCCGGTCAGGATCTCCTCTCCATCGACTTGCGAGATATCAAAGGTAAACTCGAACGGAAAGGCATCCGAATCATATCGAACGGTATAGCTACCAAAGGGTAAACAGGTCGAGTCCAGCTTAAGCTCATCTCCAGTAAAGCTTGGAAGAACCAGCACCAGTTCTTCCGCTTCGTCCTGTATCCAGCCACTCCCTGCGTTTCCGTCACCGTACGAATCGTAGAGCGTGACTACAACGTCTTCACCGGGGTTCCCATTATTACAAAGAGCCCACGCTTCGATTTGAAACCCCAGCAGGGCCAAAGCAAAGACGATGATCGTCAATCCAACTCGTGTCTGAAGGGCGAACGTACGCATGGTCCTACTCTCCTGGCAGGCAAACTTTGAACAGGGCTTCCCTATCAAAGGACAACCCTCAACCCGAACCCGCAGGGTATCTGTTTCGGTACCAGGCCCGCAAGCCCCATTCGTACCCTTCAGCCCATATACAGGTCTATTCCTTTGAACAGGGTCCGCGGAGCATCCCCTTATCCCAACGCTCACAAGAAAGTTGTTGGCCCTGTTCGTCCCAGTCGATCCAGGTGCCGTTATAGTCCCCGTCGAGAAACCCTGCGGTTCGCTTCAGGGTCCCCGTGTTGTCACGAAACTCCCACTTTCCATGTTTGCGGCCATTTCGATACTGGCCGTGGGATAACATATGCCCGTTATGATGCCATCGTGACCAGATCCCGTGCTTCTCACCATGTACGTAGCTACCTTCGAAGATCCTCGTCCCATTCTCATGCCACATACGGTACAAGCCATGGGCTTTTCCGTTCCAATAATACAGTTCCGTATGACGGTTCCCATTTTCGTGCCATTTTCGATAGCGCCCGTGCTTCTCGCCCGTTCGCCGTCCACAATATTGCTCCACCTCGCCGCGCGAATTCTCACGCATCAACTCCGTTTCCGGTGGACAGGGACCCTCTTCCGTTTGAACCGGTCGAACACAACGTGAATCGATACATCGGAGGTCCGCGTCACAATCGGAGGTGCGGGTACAATTCTCCCCCAGCATAGACAATCTCTCGGGCTGCGACGCGGTTCGTGACGCCGTTCCACGACAGCTGATCGTAAAGCCAACGAGCAAGCATAGAGACCATGCCAACAACGGACTCGACATCTGCTTTCCGTGGTTTTCCACGCCATCTCCTCGCTACGCGAAGTGGTTGCCACACATCGGTATGACAACTCTCCCTCAAGGTACCCCACCCATCGGTTTTGGACAACCAGCCACCACGGGCCATCAGCCCTATTCTCGGCCCTGTGCGAAGAGGTAGCTAGGCTGACGGAACCACCGATAGTCGAAGCATCGACGCAAACTGTAGCTCGTGGTCTACATATCGCTTCCAGGCCTGAACGGCCTTCGAGTTGTCTGGATCCGTGATCACGACCCCCAACGCGGTATAGGTACGATCTCCACCCGCAGGTATAATCCAACAGACCTTAGACGCAAGAACCAGGGGCTGCTCCTGATGCCCCACGACGATGGGATAAGTCACACCCACGACATCGCCCAATCCCGGTTGACAGATTTCCGAAGTCACAAATAGCCCCGAACGGCTGATATTGAAGGCCTGACCTTCCCCGGTCTGACCAGCCACATGTAGCTTAATAGGCACACGAACGGTCGCCCTGGGATCACGACGCCGTGCGAACAGCTCGGAGCCCTGCGAGATCATCTCTTCTCGCGGTAGAACATCACGGCTGGACGGAAACCAATACCCCCAGCCCCGGTGGATTTCGATGAAATCATCGGGTTCGAGTCCTCCAACCCCCAATCCGTTGGCGAGAAACTCGATGAGAGCCCGAACCGAGCCGGTGGTATAGGCCATCAGGTAACCGAGTCGAAGCTCATACCCATTACCTCGCGGCTCCAGGGACTGCACGCTACAGTTCATCAGAAAAGACTTCGTTGCAAGGAGCGGATTTCGAAATTCAATCTGGACGGTGGGTTCCAGTTGAAGGGGCTTTTCAAGGGTGGCCACCAATCCAGTCGTATGTGCGTGCTCTACGGATAAGATCACATCCAGAGTCTGTAATACGAGATGGGGCCGATTCAGAGCCACTCCTTTGCGCGCCTTCGTATTCATACTTTTGCCCCGTCGATCCGGGTCTAATTTACGGACTCTAAGAACTAACCAACATCGGCCAGTATTTATGATACCCTCCCTCCCAGCGATCGTCACCTCAGCCTTTTTTCCCGAGATGAGTCCCGACCCATGTCAAAGTCCAAAACACCAGATGAACACTGGAAAGAAAAGCTTACGGACGAGCAGTTCCGAATCACCCGTATGCAGGGCACAGAACGACCCTTCACGGGCGTCTACTGGAATGAAAAGACGCCTGGAACCTACGTCTGCGTATGCTGTGGTAGTCCTCTATTTAACTCCGAGACCAAATATGATTCGGGATCGGGTTGGCCAAGCTTCTACCAGCCGATCGGACCGAAAAGTCTAAATGCAGTCGCAGACCACAGTCTGAACCAAGTCCGAATAGAAGTGACCTGCTCGTCTTGTGAGGCACATCTGGGCCATGTCTTTGACGATGGGCCGCAGCCCACTGGACAGCGGTATTGTATCAACTCTGCGGCACTCGACCTTCAACAATCAGATGAGGGCGAAGCCAGCTGAGAGTCAAACGACGCCTTCAGCCTTCTTGCGCTCTTCGGCGGTCTTCGCCTTCTGGCGGGCCGATTCTTCTTCTTTTCTCTTAAGCTTTTTCAGGCGTTTCGCTTCTGCTCGCGCCCGCTTGGCGGGATTGATTTTTCCCATGGAAACCTCCTGACACGTTGTCATGTTCCATCATCGAAGTGGTGCGAACGCATAGCGTACTTCGCATGAAAGTACAATGAAACGTGCGTAGAGCCCCATTTTCTGGGCTCTCCAGTCGTTAAAGTATATCTCTATCTTGCTTAAGGACCGCTCGGCTGACAAATCGAGCCATCTCCAACAAATCCCGACTTACAGAGGCATTCGAAGGTCCCGGGAAGGTTAACGCAATCCGCGTTGATATCGCATTTCTGCTTTGTGCCATCCGATGACCAGAGCTCAATCCCCCCCCCTGCATTGGCCGAAAACAGGAGCTGGTCTCCTAACACCTGAAGATTCGTAACCACGGACGTTCCGCTATTGCCAACCCCGGTTAAACCCGGTGTCAGATCACGAACGAGAATCGTGCCATCGACCGTTCCGTCTGTTTTCCACAACTCCTGGCCATCTTCATTGGTCGCCGCAAAAAAGAGTGCATCCGAAAACACCTGAAATGCGGCCGGGTTGGAGCCACGTGGTATGCCCCACTCGTTTTCACCCAGGAAGATATCGAGCACCATGACCGTACCCTGCGCGGTACCGTCGGATTTCCACAACTCGGTTCCAGCCGCTGTTTTGGCCGCAAAAAACACGAACTCGGAGAAGACTATCAAACCATCGGGATTGGAGCTCTCTGGCCAGCCGAAGGCGGACAAGTCAGGAAAAATATCCAATACCAGTACAGTGCCCTCGTCACTACCATCTGACCTCCAAAGCTCGATTCCCTCTCCCCCATTAGCCGCAAACATAAGAGTCCCTGCAAAATCCACCAGATCCGTCGGGTTGGAGCCGAGTGCAATCCCCTGCTCGTTTTCACTGGAGTTGATATCCGCTACCTCGAGGGTACCCGCAACCGTACCGTCGCTAAGCCATAGTTCGCGGCCTCCATCACTGCTGGCGGCAAAAAACAGCCGACCTCCGACCACGGTCAGGTGGGAGGGGTCCGAATTCCGTATCAGGCCCTGAGGACTATCCCCGGGCCAGATATCCATAAATACCTTGGTTCCTTCGACGGTACCATCCGATACCCATAGCTCACGTCCTTCCGGGCCATCGGCAGCGAAGAACAGGCGGTCCTCGTAAACCGTAAGGTACCTCGGATCACCCTCCTGGATATTATTATTACCATCCGTGCCCGGATATAGATCTTTGAAGAGCATGGTTCCGGCCCCTGTCGCGTTCGACACCCACAACTCGATGCCCCCCATCCCACTGGCCGCGAAAAAGACCTGCTCCTGGTAAACCACCTGATGCCTGGGATTGGAACTATTGGCCTGCCCCCACGGTGTTGTGCCCGGATTAAGATCTTCGATCATCTGCGTTCCCTCGAACGTACCATCGGTCCGCCACAACTCCTCTCCATTGTCGTCCTGGGCCGCGAAAAGCACGAGATCCCCGTAGCGGTGCAGTTGCTTGGGCGAGGAACTCAAAGGAGATCCAGACATATCTTCTCCTTCATAAATATCCTTCACCAGGAAAGTCCCAGGCTCCCCGGCACATTCATCCACGTCCGTACAAATCGTGCCGTCCCCCTCATAACCGGCTAAACAAGTACAATCATAGGCTCCCACCGTATTGGCGCAGCCCGCCGTATCCACACAGTCATGGGTGTCGTCGACACATTCGTCGATATCGGAACAGCTCAAGCCATCTCCCTCGTATCCTGTCCGACAGACACATCCGGATTCTTCATCCGTGGAGAGACATTCCGCATTCTCGTGGCAGAGGGTGGTTGCAACACAGGCGGCATCGTCGTTACAGACACCGGGACCGGTGCACGGGTCGCCATCGTCACAAGAAGCCCCCACCAAAGCCACGTAGTTACAACTCCCATCCGGAGCACACTGGGCCTCAGTACAAAGATTCTCAACCACACATAGTTCCGGAGAACAGCCGGTGGCCTCATTAAGCGAATCGTCTCCCGGGTCCGAGACCTCCGCCACGATGCCATCATCGACTGCGCCTATATCCTCAAGCACCTCGGTCTCACAGCCATCACAGCCCATACCATCCGCATCCGGAGCGGGGGCCCCAGGACCCGAACAGGCGCTGATCAGTGCAACCAACCACAGTATTCGTCCAGATAGAAATCGCACGCGCCTTCCTCCAAATCACACCCCAAGCCTGCCGATCCTTATAGGAGGATGCAAGCCTTAGAAGGGCAAGATGCCCAATATACCAGTCATGAGATATGCACCCCGC